>Ga0208080_1001698_pt1 | contig 10645 bp, 5 predicted proteins | sample NGESurdeep092012_3_FD_184476 | JGI IMG/M metagenome (GOLD analysis project Ga0208080, IMG submission 184476) | Arctic peat soil microbial communities from Barrow, Alaska - NGEE Surface sample 210-3 deep-092012 (SPAdes) | ecosystem: Environmental > Terrestrial > Soil > Wetlands > Peat ...
CCAGACGTCGGATCGATCGCCAGAGCGCTGGCACCTTCGCTGTCGCTGCCGCCCAGGTACGTGGCCTGAATGAGCGTGGTCAGAGAGGAGTTCAGGCGTGCCACGAAGGCGTCATTAAGGCCGCCGCCGAACGCCGCCTGCGCCCCGCCGGTCGTGCCGGGGAAATCCGTGGAATGCGTCTCCCCGACCACGTACACGTCACCCGACGTCGGATGGATCGCCAGAGCGTATCCGATCTCCTCACCGCTGCCGCCCAGGTACGTAGCCTGAATGAGCGTGGTCAGAGAGGCGTTCAAGCGTGCCACGAAAGCGTCGTAACCGCCGCCGTTCGCCGCCTGTGCGCCGCCGGTCGTGCCGGGGAAATCCGTGGAGGTCGTGTACCCGGCCACGTACACGTCACCCGATGTCGGGTGGATCGCCAGAGCGAAGGCGAAGTCGTCGCCGCTGCCGCCCAGGTACGTGGCCTGCAGCAGGGGGTCGATCACCACGGGCAGCGCGGGATCGTAGCTCCCCAGACGGAAGCCGTAGATGTCGCCGCGCGCCTCGTAGGCCACCGCGACCGCGCGGCGCGCCCCGCCTTGCTCCTGATACGCCGCGGGCCGAGTCAACCTCACGTCCCCGGGACCCGTGGACGCGGTCAGCCCGCCGGCTTCATCGGTTCGTAGCGACCGCGCACCGGACACCCGCATCCGGATCCGAGACGCCTCCGCGCCTGGTTCGACCGTGAAGAGCTTCTCCACGTTCTTCCCGTGGGCACGCAGCGACAAGCTCACCCCGGGCCACACTTGTCCCAGCGACACCCCCTCATACGTGGCAATGCCGCTCCTCCAGGCCGAGGGGTCGTTGCCGAGGAAGTAACTGACCTGCGTCTGCGCGCGGTTCTGCGCAACCGGCCGGGCCCGGCGACTTTCACCGGTTGCCCCGACAGGCGATTCCGTCAGGCTCCAGCCGGCAGAGGCTGCCGCCCTCGGGTGTCCCTGAGGCTCCTTCTCATTGCCCGCGCTCTTGCCCGGCAAGGAGTAAACGATCTGGCCATCCCGCGTGACGAAGACCGTCCCGGCGAAAGTCGGCGCGTAGTAGGCCACCGCCGGATCGGTCTGACCCGCGTTGGCGATAAAAGGAATGCGTATGCCGGCGAGATGTTCCTTCTCCAGCGGCATGCCCTCGAGAGCGTGTCCCGCTGGAAGGGAAGCGGGCTTCGAGGAAATCCCACTATCGGGCTTCAAAGCGATCCGACCAGCGGAACGATTCAGGAGAAGAGCCGCAGAGACCAACGCGAGAACGCAAGCCGAAGCCGCTGCGACCGGGAAAAACCGGACGGTTTTTCTTGCCGGCCCTGCGCTCAGGCGCGCTCGAGATTTCGACTCCCTTATGCAGTTCCCGATTCCTCGGATTCCTGAACCAGATGTTTCCATGCGCATGGGGTTCCCCTTTTTAGATGGCGCTCGGTCAAATTGCGAGATGCAGGTACTCAGGCGAGAGGAGGCTAGTCCGCGCATGTCACCGAAGTGTCACGCGACTGTGAAAGCTCGGTTAAATGTGAAAAGAGCGGGAAAGCGGTTGGGGAGCCAGGGCCCCGGTCACTTCCCTTTCGGGAGGAAGTTCTCCATAACCCAGAGCTCCGACCTGCCCTGTCCGCTCCCCAGGGCAAGGTACCGGCCATCCGGGGACCAGGCCACGCGCCAGGGATTGAGGCCTTCGGCGCCTTGCAGCTTCTCCTGGAAGCCGTCGTCCACGCCGGCTACACGGAGAGACACCCGGTTGTCCTTGCCCGCACTCGTGTACGCGATGAACCGACCGTTCGGAGACCAGGAGAAGCTCGTCAGGCCTTCGCCGGCGGCAAGGTTTGTGATCTTCCGAAGGCCGGTCCCGTCGGGGCGGACCAACCAGATGTTGCCCTGCTGAACGTTCTGCGCGAACGCGATCCGCCGGCCGTCCGGCGACCATCGAGCGGGCCTTGCCCCTTCGGTTTCGGGAACTCTGCTGACCGAGGTCCCGTCGTAGATATAAAGCCCGGCGAGCTCGCCCCGCGGTCCGAAGCCGTCGAACAGGATCTGACGGCCGCCGGGCGAGAAGTCTCCAAAAGGCGTTCCGTTCCGGAGAAGCTCGTGGTCGAGGAGGAATGTCGAAGTCTCTGCGGAAGCAAGGTCATACTGCATGAACATCCTCTTTCCCTTCACGGTCGCGGTCACCAGAATGCGGTTCCCGTCCGGGGACCAGGCAGGGTTGTTGAATCCGTCGCAGGGGAGCTCGATCTCTTGCTCTTTGTAGTGGTCAACCCCTGTCAGGTATAGCCGCCATTTCTGATCGGCTTTCCGATTGGAGGTGTAGCCGATTCGCGAGCCGTCCGGAGACCAAAAGGGCGCGTGATTGCGGCCCTGGATCTGCGTCAGGAGAAATGCCCTCCCCGTCTCCTTTCCGGTTTCCGAGTTCATCGGAAGAAGCCAGATATCGTTCAAGAGCACCGACTTGCTGTAAAGCAGTCGCCCGTCGCTCCGCCAGGAGTCGAGCGCCGCTTGCTCTCCGATGTCCTTCTGGATCAAGAACGGTTCGCCCACTGGCTTCCACTCCTTCATCGGGATCGCCCAGAGATCCCAGCTTCCGGCCCGGTTGCTGCGGAAGGCGAGATAACGGCCGTCCGCGGACCAGATGGGATCGGCATCGCTCGCGGGATGGGGTGCGACCGGCGTGGCTTCGGCCAGGTGATCGAGATCCGCGACGTAAAGGTCCGGGTTGCCGCCTTCTTCTTTGGAAGAGGAATAGGCCACATGCTTTCCATCGGGCGCGATGCGAAAGCCGTCGCCGATCACAGGATAGAGGACCGGTTGCTCGCCCGGCCCGGAGAGCAGGGCCAGCGAGCGGTGGCCGCCCTCCTCGATCGAACAAACGAGGCGACCGCCGCGGGTCCAGTGAATGGAATGTGGGGACGCCCCGGGCTGCCGGTACCATAGCGATTGGATCCCGCTTTCCAGCTCGACGACGGCCGCGCCGGACATCAGGCCAAATGCGATCCTTTTCCCGTCGGGGGACCAGCTCGCCCCGGTGGTGAATGAGGTGTCCGCCCGTGTCACGGAATGCTCTTCTCCGCTTCGCAGATCCTGGACGAAGAAGCTCATGCTGTCCTCGTTGTAGTAGACAATCTTTGTCCCGTCCGGCGAGAGGCTGCCCGGATACCCCCACATCGGCTTTCTGTTCCTCAGGACGATCTGTCGCACCTTCACGCCGGTAGAAAGTTCCTCCGCAGCGGTCTCCTGGATCTTCTCGAGCGCCTTCAGCTTTTCTCCGGCGATCCGGGCCGGCTCCGCCTGGTCGCTGTACTTCTCGAGGATTGCCCGATAGGCCTGAGTGGCTCCCTCGACCCCGAGCCGCTCGTAACAGAGACCGAGTCGGAGGAGGGCTCGGGCGGCCGTTCTGCGGTCCTCCGAATACTGGGCGACGATCTGCCGATAGAGCTTGATCGCCCCCTCCAGATCGCCTCGTCCCTGCTCGAGGAAATAGGCTCGCTCGTAGAGCTCGCCGGCGGACTGGGGGCTTGCGGCGCGGACCACGAGGGACGCAGCGAAGAGGGCCAACAAGACCGACAGGATTCCAGGCCAGACGCCGAGCGATCGAGATCGCGGGCTCAAGAGCTCTCTCCGTCCGGCACGAACTTGTAGCCCACGCTCCGAATGCTCACGATGTAGCGTGGGCGGGCGGGATCGGCCTCGATCTCCTTCCGGATCTTGAAGATCTCATTGTCCACCGAGCGGTCGGTGACGTTGCTCTCCGTCCAGACTGTGTCGAGAAACTCCTCGCGACGGATGACCTCGCGCGGGCGCTCGGCGAACAGCTTCAAGATCCGAAACTCCCGCGGCGTCAAATCGAGGAGTTTGCCGCCCTTCCGGACTTCGAGCTTCCGGAAGTCGAGGATCAAGTCGCCGAACTCCAGCTTTTCAAGCTCCTTTTTCGCTCCAGCCTCCTCGGCCCTTCTCAAGATGGCTTTGACGCGCGCGACGACCTCCCGGAGGCTGAAGGGCTTGGTGACATAGTCGTCTGCGCCGACCTCGAGGCCGACGACCTTGTCCACCTCCTCGTTTTTAGCGGTGAGCATCAGAATCGGCAGCCGGAGTCCCTCCCGGCGAAGGCGCTTGCAGACCTCGATGCCGCTCAACTTCGGGAGCATGATGTCGAGGATCAAGAGGTTCGGCTTCTGTTTGCGGACAGCGGCCAGGGCCTCTTCGCCGTTGCCGACGGACGACACCTTGAAACCCTCCGCTTTCAGCTCGTCGCCGAGGCCCAGGACGATCCCAGGCTCGTCCTCGGCAATCAAGATATGCTTCACGTCGCCTCGCCCGTTTCAGCCGCCGGGTTCTCCTTCATCGGAATCGCCAGTGTGAAGGTGCTGCCCTTGCCGATGATGGATTCGACTGTGACCTTCCCTCCGTGAGAATCCATCACGTGTTGCACGACGGAGAGTCCCAGTCCCGCGCCGGGGACCTCCCGGTTTCCCGGGTCGCTGCTGCGGTAGGAAGGCAAGAAGATTCTGGGGATGCCCTCCCCGGGGATGCCCCGGCCCTGGTCGCTCACCTTGACAAGGACGGCGGTGCCGTTGCGTTCGAGACTCACCCTGATCATGGTGCCTTTCTCGGAGTATTTCATCGCGTTGTCCAGAAGGTTCAGGATGGCCTGGGAGATGCTGTCCCGGTCCACCCGGACCAGGGGAAGAGACGGCGCGACTTCCGTCTCGATTCGCAAACCCCTCTGAGAAGCCAGGGGCTCGAAGGTCAGAAGCAGATCCTTCGCGAGCCCGGCCAGGTCGATTTCCGCAAAGAAGTACTCCTTACGCCCCGATTCGATCTTGGAAAAATCGAGGACGTTGTTGACCAGGCGGGTCAGACGCTGAAGCTCTCCACCCACGACATCAAAGTAGAGCTGCCTCCTGACCGGGTCCTGGACGCTCCCAGCCTGGAGGCGCTCGACCAGGGTCCTCATCGAGGCGATCGGGCTCTTGAACTCGTGAGAGACCAGAGAGACGAAGTCTGACTTCATCCGGACGACCTCCATCTCCTGGTTGACGGCCCGAACGATCAGGAAACCGCCGAGGAAGAGCAGGCAGATCAGCACTCCGATGAGAAAGAGGTAGAGATGGCGCCGCAGACTCAGCGACTGGCCGATGTTGTCCGCCGGGTCGTGAAACAGAGTCAGTTTCCAGTCCGGAAGACCCTCGCCCAATCTCTCTTCCAGAGAGGCGTCCCGTGGCGGGCGGCTTCCTGCGCCGAGGAGGATTTTTCCATCGCGCCTTTCCACTCGGGCGCGGACGTAGCCTCCGATGGAGAAGCCCGTTTTGCTCGCTCCCCGCAGCAGGTCGAGGAGCGTCTTCTCGCCGAGGACGGAGGCGAGCAGGACCGCTCCTGGAGTTGCGCGGTCCGGCGCTGCCAGCCGCGAGCGAACGACGACCGCCAGTGAAGCGGGAGCCTGAAGCCACACGATCTTTCGGTCCTCCGAGGACTCCGATGGCTGCCATGAAGCGAGCGCGGGAAGAAGGGCCTGCCGGACCGCTTCCAGCTCGGCGATTTCCCGGAGGCGCCGCTCCTTACCTCTCTTGACGTCGCGATATGCGGCGCAGGCGGGATCTGCATTGTTGCGAGCGCAGAGACCTTCGATCGCCGTTTCGTATTCGGAGGCGTAGAAACGCAGCAATTCGGTCGAAACGATCCATCGCCGCTCGAGGAACTCTCGGTAGAGCGCCGCCAGCTCGGGCACCGCCTGCGGCCCCTTTCCGAGCTTCTCGAAAGCGAGACCGAGCTGAAGCCCCGCCATCAGGGGCAGAACCGCAGTGTCCGGCGTCAGCACCTCGGGAGTGCTTCTTACGAGCTCGCGATAGGCCTCGATCGCCTGGCCGTAGTTTCGCTCCCTGAGTTGACAGCGGCCGAGCGCGTTCAACGCAAGCAGGCGAAGCTCCGGTTCGGCGGTTCCTCTGGCGATTGCGGCATAGGCTCTCGCCGCCACGCCCGGCCGCTTGAGGACGAACTCGAGGCGTTCGGCCTCCTGGAATTCTTTCTTCGGCGGGGCGTCCGTTTTGCCCGGTACGTCGGGCGGGACGATAAATCCTTCCGCGACATAGAAGAACTCTCCTGATGGGCGGAGCATGATGATTCTGCCGGAGAGGTTGTCGGCCTTAACCTGTCCGAGAAGAATTCGGCGCGACTCTTCCCACTGGCCGGAGGCGATTTCCGGCCGCGCCGCCAGGCGTTCGAGCGTGTCCTCGATCGTCCGGGTCCTTCCGGCGAAACCATTTCGAATCGCGCCGAGCGCCTCCTCCTGCTCGCGCCGCATGAGCTGCTCCAGCCGGTACTTGTCCGCCTGGAGGGCACGCATGCCGAAGACGCCGAGAACCACTCCGGGCAGCAGAATGGTCGCGAGAAACAAAAGAGGCAGCTTTCCGCGCCAATGTGCCAGAACAGCAGCTCGCGGCTTCCCGGAACCCATGCCGGGAGAGACGGTAGAGGTTCTGGGTCGCCGAAGTGTCACGTCAGTGTGAAAATCCCGTCAAACTTCAAGCTCATTCGAGCCATCAGAACGCGATATGCACCGCGGCGCGCACGAGCCGCGGCTCCTGGCGGCTGGTTACCTTTCCGTAGTCCGGGTTGGTCTGCGGCTGGTTCGGATCGAAGAGCGAGGCGGGATAGCCGGGAGGCTGCTGCCACGCCGTCGTCCAGACGGTGTCCCGCATCGTAGCGATCTGGTTGTTGAAGAGGTTGAAGACGTAGAGCTGAACGGTCGCGGTAAGCGGACCGACGGCGATCGGATAGGCGAGGGTCAGGCTCGCATCCCAGTTGTACGGCATCCGGCCGGCGTAACCCCTGGGGACGAGCTGAATGACCGGGCCCTCGTTGACGTTGAAGTAGCCGACCTGGTTGAGCGGTGCGCCGGAGCGCAAGAAGGTCTGCAAGCCGATCGAAAGCTTGAAGGGCGCGGTGTAGAACCCATCGAGCCGGAAGCTGTGCGGCCGATCGAGAAAGAGCCGGCCGTAGGAGTTGTGGGCCTGCTGCGGGTAATCGAAGTCGGAGCTGTTTCCCGGATCTGTCTGACCGTAGTCAGACTCGCTGACCTCCCCGTCGTAGTTGCCCCGCAGGCTCGAGTAGACATAGGAAGCCTGAAGCCATGCTCTTTCGGATAAGGACTTGCGGCCCATCAGCTCGATGCCCCGATAGAGCCGGCGTGCGGCCGGCACCGGCGGTATCGTTTCGGAGCAGCTGCCAAAAGAGCCGTCGAGCCCGTTGCAGCCGGGTACGTCGCCGCGCGCGAATTGACCGTTGGAACCAGGGTTCATGATCGCGCAACTGCTGAAGCTGGTCTCGGGCCGTGTGTAATCGAGGTCGCACCGATCCTCGATCGCGTTGCCCAGTCTCCGGTAGGTCGCCTTTATGCCGAGAGAGAGGGTCGAGGAAAGAAGCCTCTCCAGGCCAATTGTGTATTCGTCCTGATAGATGCCCTTCAAACCCTTGTCCACCGGGGCGCCGTTCGCACTCCCGAAGACTGACGGCTTTCCGTGTCCCAGAACTGTCGGATCCTGTTGCACCGAGACCGGGTCGAAGTTGGCAGTGATGGCGAACGCCTGGTTTCCATAGGAGCGGATCGCGATATCCGTCGGAAGGGAGTAATAGAATCTTCCCGCGAAGGCGTAGAGCTTCGTCGTTCCGTCTTTCATCGGGTCCCAGATCACGCCCAGGCGCGGCTGCCACGCGGCGGTCGTCTTGATGACGGAGACGTCCTGAAAGTTGCGGATGTCTTCCTCGTCCCAACGGAGCCCTGCGCTGATGGTCAATCCCGCAGCCGCTCTCCAGGAGTCCTGGACGTAGGCGCCCAGCTCGCCTGTTCTGGACTGCCCGACGTAGTCCACGGGCGTGAGGTCGGTCAGACTCTTCGCGTGAAAGAAGTGCGTGTAGTAGAGCTGCCCGCGCTCGTTGTTCCGGGTTACGCTCTGGAGGCCTGTGATGTGCCCAATGGAATACGTTTTCGCATACTGGTAGTCCCCGCCCAGCTTGATCTCATGGCCGCCCAGGTAGAGGGCGAGATCGGTTCGGTACTGGTCGCGGAGGGAGGCGTTTCGATAGAGCGGGCCGGGGAGGGAGCCAAGCCCGCCGGTCACGAAGTTTAGGAAACCCTGGCAGGGCTTGGTGGGCGTGCCACCCTGACAGGTGAAGTCGGCAAGCCTCACCTGGTCCCCTGCGTCAGTCGGGATGAGCTCGTACCGGTCCTGATGGCGCGCGCCCTGAAGCGTCAGAAGACCCGTCGAGCCGAAGAGTTGGTTCCCGCGCAACGCGTAATCGGTCCCCCCGATGAAGCGGTTGAATTCCCAGGTTGCCGGATCGGGATTCGTGATCGAACGCAGGACGAACTGTCCCTGCCGCGGGTCGGCGCCACCGGCTCCCGAATTCGTCGTCGGATCGGCAAATGCCGTCGCGACGAGCGTCGAGCCTGTCGCGACATTCCATGTCAGTTTTCCGGAGTACAGGTTGTCCGTGGCGTCGAGAGGAAACTGAAGCGTGTTGGGGACGAGCGGGCTCGAGGTGATGCGCGAGACCTTCCCCGGCAGCTCGACACGGTCGTAGGCGGCGAAGAACCAGAGCCGGTCCTTCAAGAGGAACCCTCCCAGGTCCGCACCGAAGTCGGTCCGCGTGTAATCGGAGATGCGCATATTCCCCGTCCCCGCCAGGGACACATCGACCTCATCCTGATCCGTGATCCTGGGCCGGGCCTTCCACGGCAAGGAGTCGTAATAGACGAATGCCTCACCATGAAACTGGTTTCCGCCCGACTTCGTGATGACGTTGATGACACCGCCGAGCGCGCGACCGTATTCGGCCTGGTAGCCGCCGGTCTTGACCTCGACCTCCTGGACGAACTCGTTGTTGATGGCCTTGCCCTGGAAGCCGCGGATGACGTTGGTCGTGTTGATACCGTCAATGATCCAGAGTTGCTCCGCCGACGTGGCGCCGTAGATCGAGAGAGCCAGCGACCGGCCCTGTGTATCGCCCTGGTCCTCGACGACGCCCGGATTGGCCCGCACAATATCCGCGTAATTTCGAGCGACGGGCAGGCGTGAGATCAGCTGGCTCGTGTAGTTGGTCCCGCCGGTCGTCGAAGTGACGTCCACGAGCGGGATATTGCCTGAGACGACGACCTCCTCGCGAGCCGCGAGCTCTAGGGTCATGTCCAGGGTGGCCGTCGCGTCGAGGGAGACCGTCACGGTCTTTTCCGCCGGGCCGAACCCCGAGAGTGTGCCCTTCACTCGATAGACGCCGGGGGGAACTCCGGGGAAGCGGTAGCGGCCATCTCCCCGCGTGATGACAGAGCGCACGCCCTGCAAACTCGGACTCGCGGCCTCGACGGTGACTCCGGGAAGTGGCGAGCCTCCAGCGTCCGTGATCGTCCCCTGGATTTCACCCGTCGTCTGAGCGGTTACTACGGGGGCTGTCAGCAAGAACACAGAAAGAAACAGCAGACTCCTCGGCAGAGACATCACCGGCTGTCTCATGGCCCACTCCCTCGTTTCGCGCGGAAGCGGCGGGTCGGGCAGCGCGCTCGGCGGGCCGGTCTCCTTGTGAAGCGATCTCTTCGACAGATTCTCTCCCCCGGTGAGAGCCGCAGTCAAGGACGGACCCCCAGCCGTCAGGTCGTGATCCCCATAATTGCTGAGGATCCCCTGAGCGAGAAACGGACGCTCATCAGGGGAAAAGCTAGCTCTTGCGTGTCACCAAAGTGTCACGCGACTTTCAAGCTTCGGTTAAACAACTTCTGCCGTGGTCCAGCACATTGAGCACACGGAAGTGCACCTGGACCACGCGAGGTCCAAGAGGCGCGCTTCCGTTCATCGGCCGCGTCGCGGCGCGGGCCGTTCCGGCACGGCCAGGACCGGGCACGGAGCTTCCGCGATGATTCGCACGGCGACGCTGCCGAGCAGCAGCCGCGGCAGCCCTGTCCGGCCGCGCGTTCCGACGACGACGATGTCGGCCCGGTGTTTCTTCGCCGCGCGGGCGATCGCCTTCTCGGGCTTTCCCGTCAGAAGCAGGCCGGTCGCGCGGAGGCGGGACCCGCGCGCCTCTTTCAGAAGCGACCCGAGCGCGACCTCTGCCTCGCGGCGCACCGCCGCCGCCAGCTCGTCGGCCATCCGCGGCAGCGGAAAGCCATCCGGCGAGAGCGGAGTGGGCATCTGGAGCACGTGCGCGACGAGGAGCTCACAACGCGGCGAGGACGCGAGATTCCGCGCTTCTGTAGGGGTGCAATGGGAATTGCCGGGGGGCTGTAGGGGCGCAATGGGAATTGCCGGGGGCCTGTGGCACGTCAAACCGGCGCCATTCTGTCTCTTTCTCGGTGCGGCCGACGTATTTTGACCCCGCCCCGTAGACGGGCATTCTGGCCCGGCGGGGGCCCTTCATGCGCTCTTCCCGACCGCCGCGATACGGCATTTCTGGCCAGACTGTCGGCGGCGGTGCGCCCGCCCTGGCTCTTCCCGCCCGCCTGCGTGCTGCCCACCTTCTCGGCCTCGCTCTCGGGTCGGCCTTCGGTCGGCTGGGAGAAGCGCGCCGTCGGCGACATGTGGGCCGAACGCAGCAACGGCAAAGCCGTGTTCCTGATGGTGACGCAGAAGACCCTCGGGGAA
>Ga0208080_1001708_pt1 | contig 10615 bp, 10 predicted proteins | sample NGESurdeep092012_3_FD_184476 | JGI IMG/M metagenome (GOLD analysis project Ga0208080, IMG submission 184476) | Arctic peat soil microbial communities from Barrow, Alaska - NGEE Surface sample 210-3 deep-092012 (SPAdes) | ecosystem: Environmental > Terrestrial > Soil > Wetlands > Peat ...
CTATTGGGAGAGCCTCGACCAGATGCTCGCCCGCATGGACATCGTATCGGTGAATTGCCCGCACACGCCGGGGACCTATCACCTGCTCTCGGCGCGGCGTCTGAAGCTGCTCCGCCCCGAGGCGTTCATCGTCAACACCTCGCGCGGCGAGGTGATCGACGAGAATGCGCTCGCGCGCCTGATCGAGGCTGGCGGCATCGCCGGCGCCGGGCTCGACGTATTCGAGCACGAGCCGGCGGTGAACCAAAAGCTGGTCAAGCTCGCGCGCGCCGGCAAGGTTATCCTGCTGCCCCACATGGGCTCGGCGACCATGGAAGGCCGCGTCGACATGGGCGAGAAGGTCATCATCAATATCAAGACCTTTATGGATGGGCATCGCCCGCCGGACAGAGTCCTACCATCCATGTTGTAGAACGCGGCCGGCGGCCTCTTTTTGCATGAAGACGGCCCGCGCAAACGCGGGCCTTTTGCCGCCGGACTGTGTGTTACCGTCGATGTTGTGACAAATCCCTGATCGTCGGCTTCTCGCCGCTCAGCGGATTGTCTTTGTCCCACGCATAGCTCAGCGTCTCGAACCGCATCGAGCGCGCATCGACCATCAGCAGCCGGCCGACTAATCCCTCACCGAAGCCGACGATCTCGCGGATCGCTTCCAGCGCCATCATCGAACCGAGAATACCCGGCAGCGCGCCGAGGATCCCTGCTTCCGCGCAGGCCGGCACTGTGCCGGCCGGTGGCGGTTCGGGAAACAGGCAGCGGTAGGTCGGATTGCGCGTGCCGTCGGCGCGCAGCTCATGCGGCCGAAGCGTGGTCAGCGAGCCGTCGAAGGTCCCCACCGCGGCGGTGACGAGCGGCTTGTTCGCGAAGTAGCACGCGTCGGAGACAAGATAACGCGTGGTAAAATTGTCGGAGCCGTCGGCGACGATGTCGTAGTGCACGATCAGCTCGAGCGCGTTCGCCTCGGTGAGCCGCTCGGCATGCGTCTCGATTGCAACATGCGGATTGAGCCGCGCGACCGCAGCGCCCGCGCGCTCGACTTTCGATTTCCCAATGTCGTCGGTTGTAAAGATCACCTGCCGCTGCAAGTTCGACAACGACACGGTGTCGTCATCGACCACGCCGAGCGTGCCGACGCCGGCGGCGGCGAGATAGAGCAGCACCGGCGCGCCCAGGCCGCCGGCGCCGACCACCAGCACGCGCGCGGCCTTGAGCTTGGCCTGCCCCGGGCCGCCGACCTCGCGCAGCACAATGTGGCGCGCATAGCGTTCGAGTTCTTTTGCATCGAGCATCGTTCCTAACCCTATGGCGGCGCACGCCTTTGGGCTAGCGCCTTAATGTCTTGCGCGACCCCCTCGATGGGCTAAGGTGGCCTCAAAACGTGGTTAGGATGGCGTTAAAAACAATGCGTTGTGGCCTGTTCGTGGCAATGCTGACGCTTATGCTCGGTGCCGTTCCGGCGCTGGCGCAGCAGGAGCATTATGCCCCGAGTGAGCTGGCGGCCAAAAAGCACGCCGCAAAGCACGCCGCAAAGCGCGTGGCCCCCAAAGCCGCAGCGGCCAAGCTGGCCGCTGCCAAGCCCGCCACACCGAAATCCGCGGCCGCTAAAGCCGAACCGGCGCAAGACGTGTTCGCCGGTATTCCGCTTGGTGAGCGCCTGAAGATCCAGTCGGCGCTGCTGTGGTCGGGCGACTATACCGGCGCGGTCAGCGGCGAAGATCCGATGCTGGCCGCGGTCAAGAATTTCCAGAAGCGCAGCAAGGGCAAGGTCACCGGCGTGCTCACGCCGAGCGAACGCGCAAATCTGATCGCCGCCGCACGCGACCACGAGCAGGATTTTGGCTGGAGCGTGGTGGTCGATCCCGCAACCGGCATCCGCATCGGCCTGCCGACCAAGATGGTGCCGAATGCCCGCGACGCCGCGCGCGGCACGCGCTGGTCCTCGGCGCATGGCGAGGTGCAGGTAGAGACCTTTCGCATCACCGATCCGGACCTCAAACTATCCGCGCTGTTCGAGCAGCAGAAGAAGGAGCCGGGAACGCGCCGGGTCGAATACAGCGTGCTGCGCGACGACAATTTCTTCATCAGCGGCCTGCAAGGATTGAAAAAGTTTTCCGTGCGCGCGCAATTGCGCAACGGCGAGGTGCGTGGCTTCACCATGCAGTTCGATCAGATGATGGAAACGATCGTCGCGCCGGTGATGGTGGCGATGGCGAGCGCGTTCTCGCCGTTTCCTGAACGTAGCGCGCCATTCGCGGCGCTGGCGAAATCGGTCGAATACGGCAACGGGCTGGTGGTGAGCGCACAAGGCCACATCGTTACCGATCGCAAGCTCACCGAAGGCTGCCAGGTGATCGTGGCTTCGGGACTGGGTGATGCCGTTCGCATCGCCGACGACGAGGAAACCGGACTGGCGCTGCTGCGCGTCTACGGGCCGCGCAAGGTCTCAGCGCTGGCGCTGCCGCGCGATGCACCCAAGTCCGGCGAACTGACGCTGATCGGCATTCCCGATCCGAAGGAACAGAACGGCAGTCGCACGCTCACTGAGGTCAAGGCGCGATTGGTGGACGGCACGGCGATCGAATTGCGCCAGCCGGTGCCGATGGCCGGATTTTCCGGTGCCGCCGCGCTCGACGGCGAAGGCCGCTTCCTCGGCATGATGGAGATGCGCAACGCCGTGCTTGCCAGCGTCGAGCCGGCTGCGCCGCCGGTGCGGCTCGTCACCGCCGATACGATCCGCGGTTTTCTCGAAGCGCACAACGTTGCCACCGCGCCAACGCAAACCGGCGACGCCAAGGCGTCGGTGGTGCGGATGATTTGCGTGCGGAAGTGATTTCTCGTCATCGCCCGCGAAGGCGGGCGATCCAGTATACACCGACGGGTCCGTGATGACTGGATGCCCCGCTTGCGCGGGGCATGACAGCAGAAATGGCGCGGCGCGTTACTTATTCTTCCACTGCGCCGGGCGCTTATCAACGAATGCCTGCATGCCTTCCTTCTGATCGTCGGTCGCGAACAGCGAATGGAAGACGCGGCGCTCGAACAAGACGCCTTCTGCGAGCCCGCCTTCGAAGGCGCGGTTGACCGCCTCCTTGCCCGCTAGCACCGAGGGCAACGACATATTGGCAATGGTGTCGGCGACTTTCATCGCTTCGTCCATCAGCTTCGCCGCCGGCACCACGCGCGCCACCAGCCCCGACTTCTCGGCCTCAGCTGCGTCCATCATGCGACCGGTTAGGATCATGTCCATCGCCTTGGCCTTGCCGACCGCGCGCGTGAGCCGCTGCGTGCCGCCGATGCCGGGGATGACACCGAGCTTGATCTCGGGCTGGCCGAATTTGGCGTTGTCGGCAGCGATGATGAGATCGCAATGCATCGCCAGCTCGCAGCCGCCGCCGAGCGCGAAGCCGGCGACCGCGGCAACGATCGGCTTGCGGGCGCGCGCAGCGCGGTCCCAGTCGGCGGCGAAATTGCCGAGATAGGTCTCGATGAAGGTCTTGTCAGCCATCTCCTTGATGTCGGCGCCGGCCGCGAACGCCTTCTCGCTGCCGGTGATCAGCATGCAACCGACCCTCGCGTCGGCCTCATAGGCATCGATCGCCTGGATGAGTTCGCTAATGAGCGGGCGGTTGAGCGCATTGAGCGCCTGCGGACGGTTGAGCCGGATGATGCCGACCCGGCCTTTGGTTTCGACGATGATGTTCTGGTAGCTCATGGTTTGTCCTTGGCTTGTTGGCGGTTCAATCGAGCTTGACGCCCGCGCGCTTGATGACGTCCGCCCATTTGGCGGAATCCGTCCTGATCGTTTCTGTAAATTCCTCAGGGCTCCCGCCGCCCGGCTCGTCGCCGATCTTGGCAAATTTCTCTTTGAAGGCTTCCGTCTTGAGCGCCCGGTTGATCGCTGCATTGAGCTTGTCGACGATTGCGCGCGGCACGCCGGCCGGCGCAATGACGCCGGTCCAGGTGGCGGCGACGTAGCCGGAAACGCCGGCTTCGGCGATCGTCGGCAGTTGCGGGAATGCCGGCGAACGCTTGGGTCCGCTGACGGCAAGCGCGTGCACCTTGCCGGAGCTGGCAAACGTCGCGATCGATTGCAGGCTTTCGAACATTAGGTCGACATGCCCGGCGATCAGATCGTTGATCGCCAGCGATCCGCCGCGATAGGGGACGTGAACGATTTCCGTCTCGGTCATGTATTTGAACAGCTCGCCGCCGACGTGGCCGGGCGAACCGTTGCTCGACGACGCGTTGGAAAGCTTGCCGGGATTCTTCTTGGCGTAGTCGATCAGCTCCTTGACCGAATTGACCGGCAGCTTCGGCGACACCGCAAGCAAGAGATGTCCGCGCGTAACCAGCGCGATCGGTTGGAAATCGCGCTCGATGTCGTAGGGCAGCTTCGCCACCATGTGGCGGGTGATGGCGAGCGCGCCGATCGGGCCCATGCCGAGCGTGTAACCGTCGGGCGGCGATTTCGCGACCAGGTCCAGCCCGATGGTGAGCGCGCCGCCGGGACGGTCATCGATGATGATCTGCTGGCCCAACTCCTGGCCAAGTTCGGCGCCGAGAATGCGGGCGGTCGTGTCGGTGGCGCTACCAGCCGCTTGCGGAACGATCAGCCGGATCGGGTGGTCCGGATAATCCGCGGCCAAGCTTGCGATCACCGTGCAGGCGAGAAGAAATGGAACAAGGCCAAGTTTGCGCATGTCATCTATCCCGGTGTCGAAGCGACATAGCGTGGCCTACTTCTGGCACGAGGGGCAATAGAAGGTCGAGCGGCCGGTCTGCACGATGCGTTTGACCTTGCCCTTGCAGGTCGGGCACGGTTTGCCGTCACGGTCGTAGACCTGGAAATTGTGCTGGAAGTCGCCGAGCGAGCCGTCGGCGCGGCGATGGTCGCGCAGCGACGAGCCGCCAGCCTTGATGGCAGCGTGCAGCACCGTCTTGATGGCCTCGACCAAGGCTTCGGCGCGCTGGTTCGGTTTGCCGTTGCGGTCGGCGATAGTAGAGGCCCGCCGTTTGGGCGAGAGCCGCGCGCGGAACAGCGCCTCGCAGACATAGATGTTGCCCAAGCCGGCGACGACGCGCTGGTCGCTGAGCGCGGCTTTCAGCGAGGCCTTTTTGCCGGCGCAGGCTTTGGCGAGCATCCGAGCGTCGAATTCGTTGCCCAACGGCTCCGGCCCGATCGAGCGCAACAGCGGCTCCTGCTCGAGCTTGGCGCGCGGCACCAGCTTCATCGAGCCAAAGCGGCGCGGATCGTTGAAGGTCACTGTGGCTCCATTCGACATGTGAAACACCACGTGGTCGTGCGCGGCGTGCTTCGATCGCTCGTGATGATAGTTGCCGGGTGCTTGCTCGCTGCCGTCATGGCTGACGCGGAACGAGCCAGACATGCCGAGATGCATCACCAGCACGTCGCCGGACGACAAATCCGCCAGCAGATATTTCGCGCGCCGGCCGAGGCCGTCGACCATCGTCCCTTGCAGCCGCTTGGCGAAGTCCTTCGGCAGCGGCCAGCGCAGGTCGCGGCGGCGCGCCTCGACTCGTGTGAAACGCGCGCCTTCCATCGCGGGCGCGAGCCCCCGGCGCACAGTTTCGACCTCAGGTAGCTCGGGCATGGTTAACCGCTCCCGCGATGACACATAGCGCCCTCCGCCCCGCCGCGCTATGGTCCTGCCCGCAAAGGACTATTGGCCATGGCCGCGAGGCGAGAAGAGACCCATTTCGGCTACGAGACCGTGCCGCTGGCCGACAAGCAGGGGCTGGTGGACGACGTGTTCCATTCGGTCGCGCGCCGCTACGACCTGATGAACGACCTGATGTCGGGCGGGCTGCACCGGGCTTGGAAGGAAGCGCTGGTGACGGCAGTCAATCCGCCAAGAAGCGATCGGCCGTTCGCGCTGCTCGATCTCGCCGGCGGCACCGGCGACGTAGCGTTCCGCGTCGTCGAGGCCGGCGGTCCCGGCACGCGCGTCACCGTCTGCGACATCAATGCCGAAATGCTTGCCGTCGGACGCGAGCGCGCCGCCGAGCGCGGGCACGATGATGTCGTGACGTTCGAGCAAGGCAATGCCGAGGAGCTCTGCTACCCCGACCGCAGCTTCGATTGCGTCACCATCGCCTTCGGCATCCGCAACGTGCCGCGCATCGAGCGCGCGCTCGCCGAGGCGCATCGCGTGCTAAAAATCGGCGGCCGCTTCCTGTGCCTGGAATTTTCGTCGGTCGACGTGCCCGGTCTTGGCGCGCTCTACGAACTTTATTCATTCAACATAATCCCGCGGGTCGGCGAAGCCGTGACCGGCGACCGCGAGGCCTACAAATATCTGGTCGAATCGATCCGCAAGTTTCCGAAGCCGAAGGTCTTCGCGCAGATGATCGAAGCCGCCGGGTTCCGCCGCGCCTCGTTCACGCCGATGACCGGCGGTGTGGTGGCGCTGCATTCGGGTTGGCGTTTGTGATCTCCGCCCTCTCTCATCTCGTCCGCCTCGGCCGCGCCGGCTTCGTGTTCGCGCGCGAGGGCGTGTTCGCGCTGGTCGATACACGGCCACTGCCGTTGCCGGCGAAGACGGCGATTGCGCTGGCGCGGCTGATCGAACGGCCGACTGCCAAGGACGGCAGCAGTCGGCTCGCTGCTGCGTTGACCAAACTCGGACCGACTTACGTCAAGCTCGGGCAATTCCTCGCCACCCGGCAGGACGTTGTCGGCGCCGCGATCGCGCGCGATCTCGAAAGCCTGCAAGACAAGATGGCCCCGTTTCCGCAAGCCCAAGCGGAGGCCACCATCGCCGCCGCCTTCGACCGGCCGGTGCATGAGGTCTATGCGAGCTTCGGGCCCGCTGTCGCCGCCGCCTCGATCGCGCAAGTGCATCGCGCCGAGACCGAAAAAGACGGCCTGCGCAAGCCGGTGGCGGTGAAGATCCTGCGGCCAGGCGTCGAGCGCCGCTTCAAGCTCGATCTCGACGCATTCTTCTTTGCTGCGCGCAAGGCGGAAGGCCTGTCGCTGGAAGCGCAAAGGCTGCGGCCGGTCGAGGCGGTGGCGACGCTCGCCCGCTCGGTGACAATGGAAATGGATTTTCGGCTGGAGGCGGCCGCGCTCTCGGAAATGGCGGAGAACACGCGCGAGGACGCCGACTTCCGCGTGCCGGCGGTGGATTGGGACCGCACCGCGCGCGAGGTGCTGACGCTGGAGTGGATCGATGGCACGCCGCTCAACGACCGCGCCGCGCTCGAGGCCAGGGGCCTCGACCTGCCAGCGCTCGGCCACAATGTAATCCAGAGCTTCCTGCGCCATGCGTTGCGCGACGGCTTCTTCCACGCCGACATGCATCCGGGCAATTTGTTCGTGGATGCCGAAGGCCGTCTCGTTGCGGTCGACTTCGGCATCATGGGCCGGCTCGGGCCGAAAGAGCGGCGCTTCCTGGCCGAAATCCTGTTCGGCTTCATCACCCGCGACTATCAGCGCACTGCGCAGATACATTTCGACGCCGGCTATGTGCCGCGCCACCATTCGGTCGAGAGTTTCGCGCAGGCGATCCGCGCCATCGGTGAGCCGATCCACAACCGCACCGCGGAAGACATCTCTATGGCGAAGCTATTGATGCTGCTGTTCGAGGTCACCGGCCTGTTCGACATGCGCACGCGGCCCGAACTGCTACTGTTGCAGAAAACCATGGTCGTGGTGGAAGGCGTTGCGCGCTCGCTCGATCCCAAGCTCGACATGTGGCGCACCGCCGATCCGGTGGTGCGTGAATGGATCGCGCGCAATCTCGGACCGGTCGGCAAGCTGGAAGACGTTGCCGAAGGCGCCGGCGAGATCGGCCGCTTCCTCGGCCAGGTGCCGTCGCTGCTCAACCGCGCCGGCACGCTGCTCGACCAGCTCGATACCATCACCCGCGACGGGCTGGTGTTGTCGCCCGCGACCGTCGCGGCGATCGGCCAAGCCGAAGCGCGGCGCAATCGCTGGCTCACGGCTGGCGTCTGGATGATCTCTATCTTATTGATTATATTAGGATATATTATCACATGATGGCAGTGATTGCAATGCCATCATAGCCGCGGCATGATCGGCTGATCATGGCCAGCCTGACCATCCGCAAGCTCGACGAAGCGCTTAAGAAGCAACTCCGTCTGCGCGCGGCCCGCCATGCTCGCTCGGTCGAGGACGAGGTGCGCACCATCCTGCGCGGCGCCGCCGCCGAAGGCGACGCCTTCGCTTCATCGACCGCCACCAGCGGCGCCAGCAAAACCGGCGCGCCATCGTCGCGCCGTGCCGCGGCCGCGCCCGCCGTTGCAATGAAGCGCGTGCTGCTGATCGTCGGCGGCGGCATTGCCGCCTACAAGGCGCTCGATCTTATTCGCCGTCTGCAGGAGCGGGGCATCGCCGTGCGTTGCATCCTGACCAAGGCGGCCGAGCATTTCGTCACGCCGCTGTCGGCCGGCGCCATCGTCGGCGAACGCGTATTCACCGACCTGTTCAATCCGGCGAGCGAGTTCGACGTCGGCCACATTCGTCTCGCGCGCGAAACCGATCTCATCGTTGTCGCGCCGGCGACCGCCGACCTGATGGCGAAACTGGCCGGTGGCCATGCCAATGATCTCGCCACCGCCGTGCTGCTGGCGACGGACGCGAATATCCTGCTGGCGCCGGCGATGAATCCGCGCATGTGGTCGAACAATGCAACGCAGCGCAATCTCGCGCAAGTTATCGCCGACGGCGTCGCCCTCGTCGGCCCGAATGAAGGCGAGATGGCGGAAGCCGGCGAGCGCGGCATCGGGCGCATGGCTGAGCCGCTGGAGATCGCCGCCGCTGTCGAAAAACTTCTCGGCGCGGGCGATGCGGGGCAGGTACTTCAAGGCAAGCGCGTGCTGATCACATCCGGCCCGACCCATGAGCCGATCGATCCGGTGCGCTACATTGCCAACCGCTCGTCGGGCAAGCAGGGCCACGCCATTGCCGCGGCCGCAGCAGCCGCCGGCGCCGATGTGGTGCTCATCAGCGGTCCAGTGAATCTGCCCGATCCGCCCCGCGTCAAGGTCGTCAAAGTCGAGACCGCGCGCCAGATGCTGCAAGCGGTCGAGCGCGCGCTGCCGGTGGATGTGGCAATCTTCGCCGCCGCGGTTGCCGATTGGCGGGTCGCGAATGCAGGCGAGCAGAAGCTCAAAAAGAAGGCCGTTCAGGCGACGCCCGATTTGTCGTTGGTGGAAAATCCCGACATTCTCGCCACCATCGCCAAGCGAAAATCACAACGTCCGAAGCTGGTGATCGGCTTCGCCGCGGAAACCGAGAACGTTACCGCCAATGCAAAGGCGAAGCTCGTTGCCAAAGGCTGCGACTGGATCCTCGCCAATGACGTGTCGCCGCAGTCGGGCGTGATGGGCGGCGACCGCAACACCATCCAGCTGGTGACGCCGAAGGGCATTGAGCCCTGGCCGCCGCAATCGAAAGAAGCCGTGGCCGCGATGCTGATCGCGTGCATTGCGGGAGCCCTGCACGGAGCGAAAGTTTGAACACCACCGATGTCCGAATCATGCGGCTTGCGCACGGCAATGATCTTGCGCTGCCGTCTTATCAGAGCGCGCTCGCCGCCGGCCTCGATCTCTTGGCCGCGGTGCCGGCCGAAACGCCGGCGACAATCGCGCCCGGCGCGCGCGCGCTGGTGCCCACCGGCATCGCCATCGCACTCCCCGCCGGCACCGAAGCGCAGGTGCGGCCGCGCTCCGGACTCGCCGCGCGCCATGGGCTCACGGTGCTCAATTCGCCCGGCACCATCGATGCCGACTATCGCGGCGAAATACAGGTGCTGCTTGTGAATCTCGGCGGCGAATCGGTGAACGTCACGCGCGGGATGAGAATTGCCCAGTTGGTGATCGCGCCGGTGACGCACGCGCAGCTACGCGAGGTTGTATCGCTCGATGAAACGCCGCGCGGATCGGGTGGATTCGGTTCCACCGGCGGTTGAGCGGATAGTTTTTTGTTTTCGGCTGGACGACTGTAGCCTATTACCACTCAAATTAGTTGCGACTGGTGCCATCCATGCCGCTGGTATCCCGCAAGGGCATTCTTGCCATTGCCGCTGTGATCGATGTTGCGATCAACACCCGCGGCCGGCCGCTGTCGGCGAAGACGTTGGCCGCGCGCCATAAGCTTCCTGCGCACCATCTCGAACCGGTTCTACAAGCGCTGGTGCGCGACGGTATTCTGAAAGGGATCCGCGGGCCACACGGCGGCTACAAACTCGGGCGCGAGCATAAGCGCATCACCGCCGAAGACATCCTGCGCGCCGCCAACAGCGCGGAGGACGTCGACGCGCCGCCGCTGCCCGCGTCGGTGCCGGTCAACAATGTGGTGCGGCCCGTGCTGATCGAAGCCGAACGCACATTCTCCGCAGCGCTCGGCCAGATCAATGTCGAGGACATGGCGAAGCGGGCAGAAGCGCTGAAATAACGCTCCGCACGCTTGTCGGGCGCATGATCTTGTCCAAAAATCGGTGCCCACTTTTCGAGATCACGCCCTATCCGCGCCCGTTCACGGTCTGGACTCTTTCGGCGCGATTCCCCTTGGGGGTAAAGTCCAGCGATTCGTGGACGGTGTGGCGGACACCGTCCCGCATCCCTGGGGCAG
>Ga0208080_1001709_pt1 | contig 10596 bp, 10 predicted proteins | sample NGESurdeep092012_3_FD_184476 | JGI IMG/M metagenome (GOLD analysis project Ga0208080, IMG submission 184476) | Arctic peat soil microbial communities from Barrow, Alaska - NGEE Surface sample 210-3 deep-092012 (SPAdes) | ecosystem: Environmental > Terrestrial > Soil > Wetlands > Peat ...
TCCCGCCTAGGCTACCAGACGGCCCGGACGGGCGACGAGGGAGCGGGGTGGTGACGTTGTCGTCAGCCGGTCAGATGCGAGTGCGCATGCGCCTGCGAGCGCGCCTCGGCGATAAGGTCGCTGCCGGCCGGTCCTTCGGCGCCGGTCGTCTTCTTTCGCGACGTCGGCTTCTTGGCAGCCCGCTTTGTCGTCGCGGCTTTCTTGGGCGCCGGCTTCTTCGCGGCAGGCGCCCGGCGCTTCGCCGCGGGCTTCTTTGCCGCTCCTGCGGCGGCCTCGACCGGCGCCGCAGCCTCGGCCGCCGGCTCCGGCGCTGCCGTCTCAGCACGTTCCGGCGCGGGGCCAGCCGCCTCGTCGGCCGGCGCGGGCGCAGCCTCGTCGCCGGCCTCCGCGCCGTGGCGCAGCCTCGCGATCTCGGCTTCCTTGTCGTGCAGGACTTGCCGGGCTTCGCGCAAGCGCGCGGCTGCAGCCTCGAGGTCCGGGTGTGCGAGCTCGCCGCTCTCGATCAGCGAGAAGGCGCCGTGGCCCAGCTCGCGCTCGGCCTTGCGGATGTCGTTCTGCAGCACCACGGTCCGTGCCTGCGCGGCGGTGACCTTGCCGGCTCGTTCAGCGTCGGCAGCCAGAGCATTGGCCTTGAGCTTGACCGTGTCAAAGAGCCCCATCTCGGCCTCCTTCTGACGCGCCCGGTCAGACCCGGACGCTGCTGTACTCAGTGTCTCGCTTGCGGGCCGTCACGTCCAGCGTCCGCGAGACCCTCGTCCGCGGGTGTGCGGCCGCTCGCCACCAGCGCTAACCCAGAGCAGCTGAAGAAACAGACCCACGCCCAGGGCGTACAGGAGGACGGCGAGAGTACTCAGTCTGAGGTCGCGGTCGAGGTGGCGCACGGCGTCTCCGGTCGGGGACGGGCCCGCAGGGCCCCGCCGCCCGCGCGCTTTTGTCGCTGTGCGAGTTGATGCATACTGATGCACTTCGATCGCGCAGTCCGCGAGATCCACTCACATGAGGAGACGACACGCGTGGAACTCCGCCGCATAGACCGCTTGCCGCCCTACGTCTTCAGCATCGTGAACGACATGAAGGCCGAGGCGCGTCGCAGGGGCGAGGACATCATCGACCTCGGCATGGGCAACCCCGATCTGCCCACCCCTCAACCCATCGTGGACAAGCTCACGCAGGCGGCCCAGAACAGCCGCAACCACCGCTATTCGGCATCCCGGGGCATCGCGAAGCTGCGCTCCGCGCTCAGCGACTGGTATGGGCGCCGCTTCGACGTCGAGATCGACCCCGAGCGCGAGGCGCTCGTCTCCATCGGCGCCAAGGAGGGTCTCGCCCACCTGATGTGGGTGCTCCTGCGCTCGGGCGACACCGCCCTTGTGCCCGAGCCGTCGTACCCTATCCACCAGTTCAGCTGCATCTTCGCCGGGGCCGAGGTGAACAGCGTGCCGCTGACGCATGACACGGCCGACTTCTTCGCCGACCTTACCCAAGCCTACGAGCGCACCTGGCCGCGGCCGCGCGTCGTCCTCGTGAGCTTCCCGCACAACCCCACAGGCCACTGCGTGGACCTCGATTTCTTCGAGCGCCTGGTGCACTTCGCGCGCCAGAACGAGGTCCTCGTCGTCCACGATTTCGCCTACGCCGAGATCGTGTTCGACGGCTACAGGCCGCCGAGCATCTTCCAGGTGCCCGGCGCCAAGGACGTGGCGGTCGAGTTCGTGTCGCTGAGCAAGAGCCACAGCATGTCGGGGTGGCGCCTGGGCTTCGCGGCCGGCAATCCCGAAGCCATCGCCGGTCTGCAACGCCTCAAGAGCTATCTCGATTACGGCGTCTTCCAGCCCATCCAGATCGCCGCCATCACCGCGCTCAACGATTGTGACGACGTGCCCCTGCTCGTGGCGTCGGTGTACGGCCACCGTCGCGACGTGCTGTGCGACGGCCTCGCACGCATCGGCTGGCCCGTGCACAAGCCGCGCGGCACGATGTTCGTGTGGGCGCCGATCCCCGAGCCCTGCCGAAGTCTCGGGTCACTCGAGTTCAGCAAGCTGCTGCTCACAGAGGCCAAGGTGGCGGTAAGCCCCGGGGTCGGTTTCGGCCGCTCCGGCGACGGCTTCGTTCGCTTCGCGCTGGTTGAGAACGAGGCCCGCATCCGTCAGGCTGTCAGAGGCATCCGCAAGGTGCTGGAGGCGGCCCCTGTGACCGCCTCCACCGACGCGAAAGGGTAGGCACGGTGCAACTCGGCGGCATGGCTCTCCGGAACGGCGTTCTGTTGCAGAGCGAGCGGTTCTGGGCCGCCGCCGTGCGCAGCCCCGGCGGCGGCGTCAACGTGACGTCCGGCGAGAAACCGCGCATCCCGGCGCGCGGCAGCTTGCAGCGCGTCCCGCTGCTGCGGGGTCTGCTGCGGCTCGGCGAGTCCCTCGCCGTTCTGCCCGCCGTCCGCCGCTCCACCGGCGGCCCCGTGCTGCCTCAGGAAGACCCGCGGCTGCTCGCGGCCACGGCGGCGAGCGCCGTCGCGACGCTCGCCCTGCGCAGCTCGCGCCGCGGCTCGCCGCTCCTCAAGGAACTTGCCGCGGCCGGCGTCTCGCTGGCTCCCATCCTGCTGTTGCTGCGCGACTCGCGTCTGGCGCGCTACCACGGGGCCGAGCACAAGAGCGTGGCGGCCTACGAGAGCGGCCTCGACCCGGCGGCGGCGGACAAGGAGCACGCGCGCTGCGGCTCCAACCTCATCGCGCCGCTGGTCGTCACCACGGTCGCCAGCAATCTCGTGTTGCGGGCCGCCGGCAAGGAGCGCCAGCCGGTGGCCACGTTCGTCGCCGGACTCGTGAGCATCGGCACGGCCATGGAGCTGTTCTCGTGGATGGCGCGCCACCAGGATCACCCGCTGTCGCGTACCCTGAGGCGTCCCGGCATCGAGATGCAGAGGATGTTCACGACGAGCGAACCCACGGCAGAGCAGCTGGACGTGGCGGATCTCGCGCTTCAAGAGCTGCTGAGGCTAGAAGAGGCGGCGCCGGCGCCCGCCGACGCCTGACGTCCCGGCGCGGGCTAGCCGTCGGCCGACTGACGTTCGGCGAACCGCTTGCGGCGCCGGCTTTCCGCTGCGGCGTACCAGTGCTTCTGGTCCGGCGTCTCGGGGACCAGCGACGGCACCGGGATGGGCTTGCCGCTGTCGCTGAGGGCGACGAGGACCAGGTAGGCCGAGTTGGTGTGCGCGACTATCCCGGTCGTGAGGTCTTCGGCCTCGACGCGCACCCCCACCTCCACCGACGTCTTGCCGGAGTAGTTGACGGTGGCGAGCAGTCGCACCAGGTTGCCCACGTGCACGGGGTGGTGGAAATCGATGCGGTCGATGGCGGCCAGGACCACCTTGGTGCGGCAGAAGCGGTAGGCGCAGGCGCCGGCCGCCTCGTCGATGAGCTTCATCATGATGCCGCCGTGGATGTTGCCCATGAAGTTGGCGTCGGCGGGCTGCATGAGATGGGTGAGCACGAGGCTGGTCTCGCTGCCGCGAGGCAGGGGTTCGTTCATGGTGTCCCTCAGGTCGGCCGGGCTTGTCAGATGTCGAAGGCGCCGGGGGCACGACGGCGCCGGCGGTCCCGCGTGCTGCGCGCGCCGCCGCCCGAACGGTTGCCGCGACGCTCGCCGTGGCGGCGGTCCATGATGACCTTGACGTTCGGGTTGTCTTCGTAGTGCTCGACGAGGCGGCGGTAGGCCTCTTCGCCGAGCTCGGGCGGCACGACGCAGTAGATCAAGAAAGCCTCCCAGTGGCTCAACCAAACGGTAACACATGCCCAGATGGGTCGCCAGAGGAAAGGGGGAGGGCCGGGACCGGCTGCTCTTGCCGGTCCCGGCCCTCTGAAGGGGGTACCGCTGAGGAGTATCGGCAGGGGATGGCCAGGGCTTTAGCTTTCGGCTGCGGCGGCCCTCTTCACGAATGCGCCGTCGGTGGGCGGGTCCTGCGCCGGGCTCCGGGCACCCGTCTGGTAAGCTGACGGCAGGGCCACGAGAAGGGGGTGCGCGCGATGTTTCCCAGTCACGACGCGGTCGTCACGGCTGTACCGGAGTGCGAGCGCCATCCTCTCCTGGACGAGTTCGAGACCTCGACGGACGCGTTCGCCGCGGCTCACTCGGGCGTCGAGGTCTGGCCGGCCGGTGCACCCGACGAGACCCTCCATGGCCCGGAGCGCTCTGTGATAAGACTCGCCGGCGCAGATGAAGCGCCGGAAGTGAGCTGACGCCATGAGCGAGCGTCACCGCAAGCCTGACGTCCTCGATGTCGCGTCAAGCGTGAGTTTTGTTATCACCGACATCCCCGACCTGGACGAGATGCTGTCGGTCGTCGCGCGGCGCGTGGCCGAGGCGCTCGGCGTGTGGGAGTGCGACATCTACGAGTACCGGCCGGAGAGCGACGCTCTGGTCGCCACGGGGTTGTGGTCGCCGGAGCTCACCGACCGCGACCGCGAGTGGCTGGGCACGGAGTATGCGCTCGCGGAGCGGCCCAGCTACCAAGGTCTCCTGCGGCAACGCGCGGTTCGCGAGTACCAGGTGGACGATCCTTCGCTCGGGGCTGCCGACGCGGAGATCATGCGCCGCTGGGGCGAGCTCAGCGTCCTCTCCGTGCCGCTCGTCTTCCAGGACGACGTGATCGGCGCGCTCACCTTGGTCGAGAAGCGCACCCCGCGCCGCTTCAGCCCCGACGATCTGCGTCTGCTCGAGATCCTCGCGGTCCCCGCGGCTGTGGCGGTGCACTATGCGCGCATGTTCCGTCGTGAGGCGGAGCAGAACCGGCGTCTTCAGGCGTTGCTCGTGGCCGGCAGGGCGATGAACTCCACCATCCGACTCGACCAGTTGCTCGCCACGATCGCCCGCGCCGCGCGCGAGGCGCTCGACACCGCCGAGGCGGCCATCAACACCTATGACCCGGCGAACGACTCCATCACGATCGTCGCCTACGACCCGCGGGACCCCGAGCCGGGTTGGGAGCAGCACCTCGGCCGCACGTACCGGCTGATCGACTTCCCCGCCGACAGGGAGATCCTGCTGAGCGGCGACATCGTGGAGGAACGCGTGTCCGACGCTGCCCTGGACGAGCGCAACCGCAAGTGGATGTTCGACAACGGCGAGAAGGCGTTCCTCAACGTGCCGCTGATCTACGAGGGCGTGCCGATGGGGCTGCTGGTGTTCATCGAGACCGAGGCCGAGCGCCACTTCACCCGGGAAGAGCGCGAGCTGGCCGCCGCCCTCGGGGAGCAGGCGGCGGCGGCCATCCACCACGCGAAGCTGCTCGAGCAGACCGAGCGGCAGAACCGGCAGCTTGGCCTGCTCCTCGAATCCACGCGCGCGATCAGCACGAGCGTGGAGCTCGACGAGGTCCTCGCCATCGTGGCGCGAACGACCGCCGAGGCGCTCGGCGCCGAGCAGTGCCAGATCCAGGAGTACGACGCCGCCGCGAACACCGTGACGCCCGTCGCGTTCTGGCAACGGCACACGGAGCGCCCCGAGCCCGACAGCATGTACAAGACGTTCTCGCTGGCCGATGAGCCCGAGGAGCGCGCCTTCCTCGAGGCGATGCAGGTCGTCCAGCAACTCTACTCAGACCCGGAGCTGGCCGACACGACGCAGGCGATCATGGACAAGTACGGCGATCTCGCGTACCTCAACGTGCCGCTCGTCTTCGGTGACCAGTCGTTCGGCGTCATGGTGCTCGTCGAGACAGATACGGAGCGTCGCTGGGGCGACGAGGAGGTCGCCCTGGCGCGAGCCCTCGGCGAGCAGGCCGCAGTGGCCATCGAGCACGCCCGCCTCTACCGGCGCGTGCAGGACCAGGCGATCACCGACGGCCTCACGGGCCTGTTCAACCACCGCTACTTCTACGAGCGGCTCGAGCAGGAGATCGCCCGGGCCCGGCGGTACGGCACCCCGGTGTCGCTGCTGATGATCGACCTGGACGACTTCAAGGCCTTCAACGACCGTCACGGGCACTTGGCCGGCGACGCGGTCTTGCGGGAGATGGCCGAAGTGCTCGGCTCGGAGCTCCGCGCCAAGCTCGACATTGCGGCTCGCTACGGCGGAGAGGAGTTCGCGGTCATCCTCCCCAACACGCCGATGGCGGCGGTTCCGGAGACCCAGATGGTGATGGATCTGGCCGGCAAGCTGGCAAAGGCGGGCGACGCGGACGCGCCGCCGGCCCCCGGACACCGCCACGGCGCCGAGAAGGTGGCGGAGCGCATCCGCCGCAAGGTCGCCGCGGCGCACTTCACCGGCAGCGACGGCAGGAAGCTCACGCCGCTGACCGTGAGCATCGGGGTAGCGGACTTTCCGCACAAGATCAGCACGCCGGAGGATCTCGTGGGCAACGCGGACGCGGCGCTCTACAAGGCCAAGCGCGCCGGCAAGGACAGGGTCGAGAGCTACGGCTGAGGGCCGGCCGGGCGTCGGCTGCCCCGGGCCGGACTAGATGCGGCCCAGGGCCGGGAGATCGTCCAGATCGGCGGGGCGACTGCCGGCGACGTGGAGCGCGGCGCCCGTGACGCGCGCGGTCATGGCGTCCACGAAGTAGCGGGCCGCCAGCAGCTTGCGCGCGTCGTCCTGCGCCGCGCGGAGCATCAGGTAGCCGCAGCTTACGTCGATGGCCATCTCCACGAGCCGGCGGGCATGGAAGTCCCGGTAGCGCACGTCGTCTTGCTCGCGCACGCGGGCGATCGCCTCCGCAAGGCGCCCGCGGGCGTGTCGCACGCGCGCCAGCAACTCCGGCGTCGCGCCGAAGTCCTCGGCGTCGTACTCGTCGAGCCGGGCGGCGAGAGTACCTCCGAGCACGCCGCCGATGGCGGCCACGACCTGCAACTGCGTCGTGCCCTCGTAGATGTTGGTGATGCGCGCGTCGCGGCTGTGACGCTCCACGGCGAAGTCGCGCATGTAGCCGGAGCCGCCGTGGATCTGCAGCGACTCGTAGGCCACGGCGTTGGCCATCTCCGTGCTGCACGCCTTGGCCAGCGGCGTGAAGAGCGCCGCTAGGCGCGTGTACTTCTTGAGCTCCGCGCGGAGCGCCTTGACCTGGTCGGCGGAGCGCTCGGGGCCGGCGGCCGAAGGCCCTCCGGCGTCGGCTCCCGGCGCCGTGATCTGCGCGATGCGGTGCTCGAGCACTTCCTTCATGTCGACGATGGGCGCCGTCTCGTACAGGAGGGCGCGCGCCGCCTCGAGGCTCACCTTCATGTCGGCGAGCATCGCCCTGACGGCGGTGAGCTCGCCGATCGGCGCACCGAACTGCACGCGCTCCTGGGCGTACTTGGCCGCGGCGCGAAAGGCGGCCTCGGCGATGCCCTGCGCCTGCGCCGCGATCGCGAGGCGGGCGCCGTTCATGAGGCTCATCACGTACGTGGTGAGTCCCCGCCGGCGCTCGCCGACGAGCAGCGCCGGCGCGTCGTCGAACTGCAGCTCGCAGGTGGGCGAACCGTGGATGCCGAGCTTGTCCTCGAGACGGCGGATGCGCATGTGCGCGTCGCGCTCGTAGAGGAACATGCTGAGGCCACGGGCGTCGGTGGTGCCTTCTTCCGAGCGCGCCAACACCAGGCTGAGCTGGCCGCAGCCGTTAGTGATGAAGCGCTTCACGCCGTTCAGGCGCCAGGTGCCGTCAGGCTGCTCGATGGCCTTGAGCTGCACGTTCTGCAGGTCGCTGCCGGCCTCGGGCTCGGTGAGCGCCATGCTGGCGGTGACCTCGCCGCTCGCGAAGCGCGGCAGATAGGTTGCCTTTATCTCGTCGGCGGCGAACTTGTTGACCGTCTCGGCGATGTCCTGCAGCCCGAAGATGTTCATGAGCGCCGGGTCGGCGCGGCTCACCATCTCGACGATCATCACGCTGACGGAGATGGGGAAGTTGAGGCCACCGTAGCGGCGCGGCAGCGTGATCCCCATGAGGTCGGCCTGCTTCAGGCGCTCGAGGCTCTGGGCGATGCCCGGCGCGTAGCAGACCTCGCCGTCCACCAGCTCGCTGCCGGCGCGGTCCACATCCTCCGCGCGCGGTTCGACGAACTCGCCGGCGATGTCGCCGACGATCGCGAGCGCGCGCTCGTACGAGTCGAGGGCGTCCTCGAAGTCGCGGGGGGCATAGGCGAACTCGCCGGCCTGCCGGTAGTCGTCCTCGCGCAGGCGCACGACGCGCGCCAGATCGAGACGGCGCAGCGTCGCCAGCAGGTCCGGGTTATCGCTGTAGAAGTTGCTCATGCCTTCATCCTGTAGGCCTGGATCAGCAGGGGGATGACCTTGAGCAGGTCGCCGGCGATGCCGTAGTGGGCCACCGAGAAGATGGGCGCTCCGGGGTCGCTGTTGATGGCCAGGATGCGGGCGCTCTGGTCCATGCCGGCGCGGTGCTGCACGGAACCGCTGATGCCGCAGGCGATGTAGAGCTTGGGGCGCACGGTGGTGCCGGTCTGGCCGACCTGGTGCTCGTGGCCGACCCAGCCCGCGTCCACGGCGGCGCGGCTGGCGCCGACGACGCCGCCGAGCGTGCGGGCCAGCTCCTCGACCAAGGCGAAGCCCTCGCGCGAGCCGACGCCCACGCCGCCCGAGACGACCACCCGGGCGCCCTTGAGGTCGACCCTCTTCTCCTCCTGCACGCGTTTCACGAGGCGGACGGCGAAGTCCGCGTCGCTGAGCACGACGCGGTCGGCCGGAGCGACGGGAGCCGACGAGCGCTCCACCGGCACCGTGACCACGGCGCCGGTGCGGCTCTCGTCGGCCTCCGGCATCACCATGACGCCCTCGCGCACGGTGGCCATCTGCGGTTTGTGCTCCGGGCTCACGATGGTGGCGATGATGTTGCCGCCGAACGCCGGGCGGATCTGGAAGAGGAGGTCGGCGTAGGTCTCGCCCTTGGCCGAGAAGTCGCCGATGCGCAAGTCGGTACAGTCGGCGGTGAGGCCGGTGCGCAGGGCGCTCGCCACGCGCGGCGCCAGGTCGCGGCCGGTGGTCGTGGCGCCGTAGAGGACGATCTGCGGCTGGTGGGTGCGGATGAGGCCGGCGACGAGGCGCGTGTACGGCAGCGCCAGGTAGTCGCCGAGGTCGTCGTGGTCGGCGAGGTACACGGTGTCGGCGCCGCGGGCGATGAGGGCGGGCGCGAGGGCCCTGACGGGCTCGCCCGCCCCGGCCAGAACGGCCCCGGTGCCGACGCCGAGCCTGTCGGCGAGCTCGCGGGCGCGGCCGAGCAGCTCGAGACTGACCTCGGCCGCCGCGCCGTCGTGCTGCTCGACGACGACCCAGACGTCGTTGTCGGCGGCGCCGCTCGCCGCGCTCGTGCCGCCGCCGCTAGCCAAGGATGTGCTCCTCGATCAGCTCGTGGACGAGCGCCGCCACGCCGGCTTCGTCCGGCTCCACCATGCGCGCCTCGCTCTGCGCGAGCACGACGCCCTCGATCTCCTTCACGCGCGTGGGCGAGCCGCGCAGGCCGAGCGCCTCGCGGTCGGCCTCGAGGGCGAGATGGTCCCACTGCACGACCTTGGCGCGGCACACGGGCTTGCCGTCGCGGCCGAGCATGCAGACCTCGGCGGCGTCACTCTCGGGGTCGAGGTAGCTGTCGTCGTACTCCGGCAGCGCTTCCGCCGCGATGCCCTTGTAGGTCATCACCAGCTTGACGCTCGCCGGTCGCGGTTCGTTGGCCTCGCCGGTGACCGTGAGCAGACACGGGAGCGAGGAGGTGAGCGTCTCGAAGCCGCCCTCGATGGAGCGCGTGGCGGTGATGGCGCCGCCCGCGCCGTTTGCCGCCGCCACCAGCTCATCGATACGGCTCACGCAGGTGATCTGCGGATAGCCCAGCTTCTCGGCGGTCTGCGGGCCCACCTGCGCGGTGTCGCCGTCGATCGCCTGGCGGCCGCAGAGCACGAGGTCGCAGCCGCCCAGCTTGCGCACCGCCAGCGACAGCGCATAGCTCGTGGCCAGAGTGTCGGCGCCGGCGAACGCCTTGTCGGTGAGCAGGATGACCTCGTCCGCGCCGCGGTACAGCGACTCGCGCAGCACCTGCACGGCGGCCGGCGGTCCCATGGTGACCACCGTCACACGGGCGCCGTGATGGTCCTTGAGGCGCAGCGCTTCTTCCAGCGCGTTGAGGTCCTCGGGGTTGAACACGGCCGGCAGCGCCGCCCGGTTGACGGTCCCGTCCTCCTTCATGGCGTCGCCCGTCACGTTCTTCGTGTCCGGGACCTGCTTGACGAGGACGACGATGCGCAGCTGGGACATGTTGGTCAATGCTTCCCGTCGTCGTTGATAGCGAAAGCGGTACGGTACCAGAAACGGCAGGTCTGCGGCAAAAGCGACGGCGAACGAGGCCCCCGGCGTTGACGCAAGTCGACCGGCGGAGTGCCGTGCTCCGGTGGCACGCCGGCGGGCCGGGCGGTCAGCCTGCGGGAACCGCCCGATGCGGTATCATGGGCCGCCTATGAACGAGCAGCCACAAGCGGCGGCCCCCGGCCGCGTCGTCGTCCGTTTCGCCCCGTCCCCTACGGGCTACCTGCACCTGGGCAGCGCCCGCACGGGCCTGTACAACTACATCTTCGCCCGTCGGCACGGCGGGTCGTTCATCCTGCGCATCGAAGACACCGACCTGTCGCGCAG
>Ga0208080_1001710_pt1 | contig 10590 bp, 13 predicted proteins | sample NGESurdeep092012_3_FD_184476 | JGI IMG/M metagenome (GOLD analysis project Ga0208080, IMG submission 184476) | Arctic peat soil microbial communities from Barrow, Alaska - NGEE Surface sample 210-3 deep-092012 (SPAdes) | ecosystem: Environmental > Terrestrial > Soil > Wetlands > Peat ...
CGCCGCCTGGTGCCGCGACGGCAAGGGGCCCTACATTCTGGAAATGCTCACCTACCGCTATCGCGGCCACTCGATGTCGGATCCGGCGAAATATCGCACCCGCGAGGAAGTCGACAAGGTGCGCACCACCACCGATCCGATCGACATGGCGCGTCAGCGCATCCTGGAAAAGAGATTTGCCAACGAGGATGCGCTGAAAAAGATCGACGCTGCTGTGCGCGACCTGATCAACCAGGCGGCGGAATTTGCCACGCACGATCCGGAGCCGGACGTGTCCGAGCTTTATAACGACATTTATCGTTCGTAATTGTTGCTTGGGGAAACAGTAGCGCCCATGCCGATCGAAGTGCTCATGCCCGCGCTCTCGCCCACGATGGAGAAGGGCAACCTTTCCAAGTGGCTCAAGAAGGAGGGCGACAGCGTCAAGTCGGGTGACATTATTGCGGAAATCGAGACCGACAAGGCCACCATGGAAGTGGAAGCGGCGGACGAGGGTACGCTCGGAAAAATTTTGGTGCCCGCAGGCACTGCCGACGTGGCCGTGAATACGCCGATCGCGGTGATCTTGAGCGAGGGCGAGGACAAGTCGGCGATTAAGGCTTCGAAACCAGCCTCATCCTTCGAGATGCCCGCTGCGCGGACTCCTCAGGATGAGGCTAAGAGTCGCCCTCATCCTGAGGAGGGCGCTAAAGCGCCCGTCTCGAAGGGCGAGGGCGGGAAATCAAAAACTCCTGAGACGCTGCAGGCGGCAGCCGATCCCGATCTCCCCGAAGGCACCGAGATGGTCACCATGACCATGCGCGAAGCGCTGCGCGATGCCATGGCCGAGGAGATGCGGCGCGACGGCGACGTGTTCGTGATGGGCGAGGAGGTCGCCGAATATCAGGGCGCCTACAAGGTCACCCAAGGACTGTTGCAGGAGTTCGGTCCCAAGCGCGTAATCGACACGCCGATCACCGAGCACGGCTTTGCCGGCTTAGGGATCGGCGCGGCGCTGGCGGGCCTCAAACCGATCGTCGAATTCATGACGTTCAATTTCGCCATGCAGGCGATGGACCAACTGATCAATTCGGCGGCCAAGACGCTGTACATGTCGGGCGGGCAGATGGGCTGCTCGATCGTGTTCCGCGGGCCGAACGGCGTGGCGTCGCGCGTTGCCGCCCAGCACAGCCAGGATTATTCATCCTGGTACTCGCACATTCCCGGCTTGAAGGTGATCGCGCCCTCGAGCGCGGCTGACGCCAAGGGATTGCTGAAGGCCGCGATCCGCGATCCCAATCCGGTGATCTTCCTGGAAAACGAAATCCTCTACGGCCATTCCTCGCCGGTGCCAAAGCTCGATGATTTTGTTTTGCCAATCGGAAAGGCAAAAATCGCGCGCGCGGGATCCGACGTCACCATCGTGGCCTGGTCGATGGGCGTGAGCTATGCGCTCAAAGCCGCCGAGAAACTTAGCCAGCACGGCATCGAGGCGGAAGTCATCGACCTGCGCACGCTCAGGCCGATGGATACCGATACGATCATCGAGTCGGTGAAGAAAACCGGCCGCGCGGTCACGGTTGAGGAAGGCTGGCAGCAGTCCGGTGTCGGCGCCGAGATTGCCGCCCGCATCATGGAGCACGCCTTTGATTATCTCGACGCGCCGGTCGCGCGCGTGTCGGGCAAGGACGTGCCGATGCCTTACGCCGCCAATCTCGAAAAGCTCGCGCTGCCCTCGATCGCCGAAGTGGTCGCGGCGGCCAAAGCCGTTTGCTACCGGTAAGCGCTGCCCATGCCCACCAACATCCTCATGCCCGCGCTGTCGCCCACCATGGAGAAGGGGAACCTCGCGCGTTGGCTCAAGAAAGAGGGCGACAAGATCAAGTCGGGCGATGTCATTGCCGAGATCGAGACCGATAAGGCGACGATGGAATACGAGGCGGTGGACGAGGGCACGCTCGCCAAGATCGTGGTGCCGGAAGGTACGCAGGACGTGGCGGTGAATGCGGTGATCGCGGTGCTGGCGGGCGAAGGCGAGGATGTGAAAGCGGCGGCGGCGGGCGCGGGCAGAATTGCGCCCGCGCCCAAAACGTCCGAGAAAGTTGCCGCCCCATCCTTCGAGACGCCCGCTGCGCGGGTTCCTCAGGATGAGGCTAAGAGGGCGTCGCACGCACCACAAAAATCAGTTCCTCGTCCTGAGGAGGGTGCGCGAGCGCCCGTCTCGAAGGACGAGAGGCCGAGCGCCAACCGCATTTTCTCCTCCCCGCTCGCGCGCCGCTTGGCGAAGGAAGCCGGCGTCGATCTCTCCTGCGTGCAGGGCTCCGGTCCGCATGGCCGCGTGATCGCGCGCGATATCGACGCTGCGAAATCCGGCCAGGGCTTGCGTGCACCGGGTGCCGCGCTCGCGGCCGCCGCGGCGCCGATGGCAGCGACGCCGTCCGACGCCAAAATCCGCGCGCTGTACGAGGAAGGCTCCTACGACCTCGTGCCGCACGATCAGATGCGCAAGATCATCGCGCGGCGGCTCACGTTGTCGAAACAGACGATTCCGCATTTCTATCTCACGCTCGACTGCGACATCGGCAAGTTGCTCACTGCACGCGAGGAGATCAACGCCGCAGCGCCTAGGACTAAGGACGGGCCGCCGGCCTACAAGATTTCGGTCAACGACTTCGTGATCAAGGCGCTGGCGCTTGCACTGCAACGCGTGCCCGACGCCAATGTGACCTGGACCGAAACTGGCATGCTGCATCACAAGCATTCCGACGTCGGCGTGGCGGTGGCGATCCCCGGCGGGCTGATGACGCCGGTGGTGCGCAAGGCCGAGACCAAGTCGCTCTCAACAATTTCCAACGAGATGCAGGACTACGCCGCGCGCGCGCGGGCGCGCAAACTGGCGCCGCACGAATATCAGGGCGGCTCGACCGCGATCTCCAATCTCGGCATGTACGGCATCAAGGAATTCGCCGCGGTGATCAATCCGCCGCATGCCACCATCCTGGCGGTCGGCGCGGGCGAGGAGCGGGCGGTGGTGCGCAACGGCCAGCTTGCGGTGGCCGACATCATGACGGTAACGCTCTCCACCGATCACCGCGCGGTCGATGGCGCGCTCGGCGCCGAAATGCTCGGCGAATTCAAGAAACTGATGGAGAGCCCGGTGATGATGGTGGTGTGATCGCCACCTGTTTCAGTACAGGAGGCCAGAATGGCGCGCGTGACGCTCGATAGCGACAAGGACCATCTGGTCACCCCAAAGCATTCCGACGCGCGCGGGCCGGTGGTGCGCGGAAAATCGATCGAAGTCATGCAGATGAACTGGCGCGCCGGCGAGAGCGCGCCGCCGCACCAGCACCCCGAAGAGCAGGCGATCTACGTGATCAGCGGCCGCATGCGCATGACCGTTGGCGGAGAGACCTACGAGGTCAGCCCCGGCGAAGTCAGCTACCATCCTTCCAATGTGCTCCACGGCGCGCTCGCCGTGGAGGACACGGTGGCGATCAGCTTCAAGAACATTGTCGCGCCCGGCTATCCGGCCACCAAGACGCTGTAGCTGGGGCGGCCGCGCGCGCGGCGCCTTGCGTTCACGCCGGATCGAAACCCTTCGCCTTGAATACGGCTTGCGCCTCCGGCGACATCAGGAATTTCATCAGCGCTTTTGCAGCATCGGGTTGCGTGGCGCCGGAGTCGACACCGGCGGCGTAGACCACGGTGAAGGCCATGTCGCCGGGTAGCGGCCCGACCACATCGACGCCGGCGACCGACAAGAGCTCCGGTTTCGAGTTAATTGCGATGTCGGCTTCACCGCTGGCCAGAAGCGCGCCGGTAAATCCACCGGACGGCGGGAATTTGGTTTTGCCCTTCATCTGCTCGGTGATGCCCATCCGATCGAGCTGCTTGGCGAAATAAACCCCGCTGGCGCCGCCGGCGGCCGGATCGGTGTAGCTGATCGCTTTGGCGGCGAGCAGGCTTGCTTTGAGTGCGTCGGGTGTGGAGATGTCCGGCTTTGGCGCGCCCGCTTTCACGCCAACGGCGAAGATCGATTTCGCAAACAATGTATCGGTGCCGGGCACGATCTTGCCCTCCTTCAGCAAGGTCTCGACATTGTCCTTGATCAGAATCAGCGCATCCGCCACCTCTCCGGCCTGCGCGCGTTTGGCTAGCAAGGCGGCGGTGCTCCAGGTGAGGTTAAGCTTGTGGCCGCTGGCCTTTTCGAATTTCGGAATCAGTTCTTCCAGCACGCTCTTGACGCCGACGGTGCTGAAGACCTTGATCTCGGCCGCCGGCACGGCTTGGGTGGCCAAAATGAGGGCAGCGAAACCGGCTGCTATCCGGCCCATCGAAAATAGCATGTTAGCCTCCCTAAGCTTTGATTTTTGGACGAATTAGACTCCCGAATTAGGCTACATTCAATGGGCATCCGGCCGGGCGCGCGCCCGCGCATGATCTCAAAAAGCGGAAACCGGTTTTCGGAAAAGATCATGCGCAAGCAAAATGCCTTCGCGGCTTGATCGGCGCTTTCCCGTGTGGGAGACGGAAGGGGCTAAAACCAACCGGCAGTGCCAGTGGAGATGCGCGTGGCGGATACTTCCTTTGACGTCCTGATCATCGGCTCCGGCCCCGGCGGCTATATCGCCGCCATCCGCGCCGCGCAGCTCGGCTTCAAGACCGCCATCGTTGAGCGCGACTATCTCGGCGGCATCTGCCTGAACTGGGGCTGCGTCCCGACCAAGGCGCTGCTGCGTTCGGCCGAGATTTTCCATTACCTGCAGCACGCCAAGGACTACGGGCTCAAGGCCGACAATGTCGGCTTCGATGCGCAGGCGATCGTGAAACGCTCGCGCGCCGTGTCGAAGCGGCTCAACGACGGCGTCGGCTTCCTGATGAAGAAGAACAAGGTGGCGATCATCTGGGGCGAGGCCGCGATCGACGCGCCCGGCAAGGTGACGGTGAAGGCGGGCAAGAGCGAAGCGCCGAAAGGCGCGCTCGGCGCCGGCAGCTATCAAGCCAAGCACATCATCATCGCCACCGGCGCGCGGCCCCGCGTGCTGCCCGGCATCGAGCCCGACAAGAAGCTGGTGTGGACCTATTTCGAGGCGATGGTGCCACCGAGCATTCCGAAATCATTGCTGGTTATCGGCTCGGGGGCGATCGGCATCGAATTCGCCTCGTTTTATCGCACGCTCGGCGCCGAGGTGACGGTGGTCGAGGTGCTACCGCAAATCTTGCCGGTCGAGGACGCCGAGATACAAACGTTTGCGCGCAAGAGCTTCGAGAAGCAGGGCATCAAGATCCTGATCAACGCGAAAGTCACCAAACTCGACAAAAAGGCCGATAGCGTCACCGCCACCATCGAGGAGGGCGGCAAGCAGTACGCCATCACCGCCGAGCGCGTCATCTCGGCGGTCGGCGTGGTCGGCAATACCGAAAATCTCGGCCTGGAAAAACTCGGCGTCAAAACCGAACGCGGCATCATCGCCGTCGATCAATTCAACAAGACCAACGTGCCGGGGATCTACGCGATTGGCGACGTGTCCGGTCCGCCGATGCTGGCGCATAAAGCCGAGCACGAGGGCGTGGTCTGCATCGAGGCGATCAAGGGCCTGCATCCGCATCCGATGAACAAGCTGATGATCCCGGGCTGCACCTATTGCTCGCCGCAGATTGCTTCGGTCGGGCTCACCGAGCAGGCGGCGAAAGATGGGAAGCGCGATATCCGCGTCGGCCGTTTTCCTTTCGTCGGCAACGGCAAGGCGATCGCATTGGGCGAAGATCAGGGCCTGGTGAAGGTGATCTTCGACAAGAAGACCGGGCAGCTACTCGGCGCGCACATGGTCGGCGCTGAAGTCACCGAGCTGATCCAGGGCTATGTGGTCGCCATGAACCTGGAATCCACGGAAGAGGAATTGATGCATACCATCTTCCCGCATCCGACGCTGTCGGAGATGATGAAGGAAGCGGTGCTCGATGCTTATGGACGTGTGTTGAATATGTGAACTTCAAATCTGTCATTCCCGGCCTTGCGCCGGGCATCCCGCTTAGGTTGGCACTGTCTTAGGATCCTAAACGGGATGGCCGGGACAAGCCCGGCCATGACGAAGAGGAGAGAACATCCGATGGCTAAATTCGCAAACATTCTCGAGACCATCGGCAATACGCCGGTGGTGCGGATCAACAAGCTGGGGCCGAAAGGCATCAACCTGTTCGTCAAGATCGAAGCGTTCAATCCGCTCGGTTCGGTCAAGGACCGCCTGGCGGTCGGCGTCATCGAGGATGGCGAACGCACGGGCAAGCTCAAGCCCGGGCAGACGGTGATTGAGGCGACTTCCGGCAACACCGGCATCGGCTTGGCCATGGTCTGCGCGCAGAAGGGCTATCCGCTGGTGGTGACCATGGCGGAAACCTTCAGCGTCGAGCGCCGCAAGCTGATGCGCTTCCTCGGCGCCAAGGTGGTGCTCACGCCCGCCGCCGAGCGCGGCATGGGCATGGTCAACAAGGCGGTCGAACTGGCCAAGACGCATGGCTGGTTCCTCACCCGCCAGTTTGAGAACGAGGCCAATCCCGACATTCACTCGCGCACCACCGCGCGCGAGATCGTCGACGACTTCAAGGGCGAGAAGCTCGACTACTGGGTCACCGGCTTCGGCACCGGCGGCACGCTCAAGGGCGTCGCCCGCGTGCTCGCCAAGGAGCGGCCCGATACCAAGATCGTGGTGTGCGAGCCGGCCGACGCGCCGATGCTCAGCAGCGGCGAAAAACAGGAGCGCCATGCGGACGGCTCGCCGGCCAAGCCCAATGCGGCGTTCAAGCCGCATCCGATGCAGGGCTGGAGCCCCGACTTCATTCCGAAGATCACCGCCGACGCGGTCGACATGGGCGTGATCGATCGCATCATCACCATCGCCGGTGCGGACGCCATGAAATGCGCCAAAGCGCTCGCGCAGCAGGAAGGCATTTTCGTCGGTATCACATCCGGCGCGACCTTCGCCGGCGCGCTCGAAGTGTGCAAGAGCGCCGCCCCCGGCTCGACGGTGCTGTGCATGCTGCCCGATACCGGCGAGCGCTATCTGTCGACGCCGCTGTTCGGCGATGTCGGCGCCGACATGAACGAAGAGGAATTGAAGATTTCCAATTCGACGCCGGGCAACCGGATGCCGCTGAAGACCGCATGATTCCGAAAAGTGGGAACCGGTTTTCGGATAAGATCATGCGCAGGTAGGAACAACGGACCGCGATAGGGGGAGCACCGCATGGGTATCATTGCCTGGATCTTCATTGGTCTGATCGCCGGTTGGCTTGCGACCCAGATCCTGGGTGGCCGCGGCGGGCTCTTGTACAACCTGGCGGTCGGCCTGGTCGGCGCCATCGTCGGCGGCTTCCTGTTCGAAAAGCTAAGGCTGGAGGTGATGCCTGATTTCTGGGGGCAATTGATCACCGCTACCATCGGCGCCATCGTTTTTCTGCTGATCTGGCGAGCGATCCGGCGGGTCTGATACGCTCCGCGCGCGCGGCTGCCTGGCTTGCGGCGGCCAAGCCACGGCCGTAAGTAGGGGCATGGCCGTCGTCCTCGACCTCATCAATGGCCCGCGTCCCCGCCATCCGGAAAAGGCGCACCGGCAGGATTCGCCCCTCGCCAAAAAGCCCGATTGGATTCGCGTCAAGGCGCCGGTGTCGCCGGGCTATTTCGCGACGCAAAGCATCATGCGCGAGAACGGCCTGCATACCGTGTGCGAGGAGGCCGGCTGCCCGAATATCGGCGAGTGTTGGGAGAAGAAGCACGCCACCTTTATGATTATGGGCGACACGTGCACGCGCGCCTGCGCGTTCTGCAATGTGAAGACCGGGCTGCCGGGCGCGCTCGACCCCAATGAGCCGGCGCATGTCGCCGAAGCCACCGCCAAGCTGGGCTTAGCCCACATCGTGGTCACCTCGGTCGATCGCGACGATCTCGCCGACGGCGGTGCCCAGCATTTTGCCGACAGCATCCGCGCCATCCGTAGCGCTTGCCCGCAAACCACCATCGAGGTGCTTACGCCCGATTTCCTGCGCAAAGACGGCGCGCTGAAGATCGTGGTCGACGCCAAGCCCGACGTGTTCAACCACAATCTGGAAACCGTGCCGGCGCTCTATCTTACGGTGCGGCCGGGCGCGCGCTATTTTTATTCGCTACGGCTGCTGCAACAGGTGAAGGAACTCGATCCCTCGATGTTCACTAAGTCGGGAATCATGCTCGGCTTGGGCGAGCACCGCAATGAAGTGCTGCAGGTGATGGACGACCTGCGGTCGGCGAATGTCGATTTCCTCACCATCGGGCAATATCTGCAGCCGACTCGCAAGCATCACGAAGTGGCGCGCTTTGTGCCGCCGGACGAGTTCAAGGCGCTGGAGACAATCGCCTACGCCAAAGGCTTCCTGATGGTGGCGGCGTCGCCGCTCACGCGCTCCTCGCATCATGCCGGCGAGCACTTCGCGCGCCTGCAGGCCGTGCGCCGAGCGAAAATTTAGAGTATGCCACAATTTTCATCGAAACGTCGCGTCCGCCACGCCGCGTCCGACATGTTCGATCTGGTTGCGGACGCGGAGAAGTATCCAGCCTTCGTGCCGCTGTGCAGCGCGCTGAAGGTGCGCAGCTGCACGCCGAAGGACGATGGCACGACCGTGGTCGTCGCGGACATGACGGTCGCCTACAAGATCATCCGCGAGACATTCACCAGCCGCGTCACGGTCGACAAACCGCATCTGAAAATCCTGGTCGAATATCTCAACGGTCCATTCAGCCGTCTGCAGAACCGCTGGATCTTCCGGCCGCTCGACGAGCGCAGCTGCGAGGTCGAGTTCTTCATCGACTACGAGTTCAGAAGCCGCACCTTCGGCATGCTGATGGGCGCGATGTTCGACACCGCCTTCCGCCGCTTCGCCGCCGCGTTCGAAAAGCGCGCGGATGAGGTCTATGGGCGCGCGGGCACCTAGATCGCAGGCTCAGCGATTGAGCCACCAGATCGCGCCATTGAGCGCGCTGGCATAGCCGACCCATACGGCCAGCACCACGAGACACGCCGCCGCAACCCGATCGAGGCGGCGGAACGCGATGATCGTGACGACGATGACAAAAAATTGTGGGATAATGTTTACGAGACCGAGCAGCGGGCTGTGAGCGGCGAAGAACATCCATGACCACGCCGTGTTGAGCGCAAGCTGGACGAAAAACAGTGCGAGCGCGAAACGGCGCGCGGGCGAGGGCGGCAGACGCAAGATCCGCCACAGCGCGAATGCCATCAGCACGTAGAGGCTGGTCCACACCGGTGCAAATAGCCAATTGGGCGGATTGAACGGCGGCTTGACCAGCCCGGCGTACCAGGGCGCAAGGTTTGGATAGGTCGCAAGCTGGCCCAGCGCCGACGCGGTGACGACAGCGCCGAGCGCCAGCACGCCGAAGCCGATGTCGCGGCGCCATGTTGTTGCTTCGGCTTGGCTCATGATGACTTTTCTCTTTCGCTTCCGCCTCAGGCGTGATTCAGGGGCGCTTGTCCACTTTGATTTACATCAGTGCCGGTCGGCAACGGTCCGTGCTTGCATGCAGCTTATTTGAAAACGGCTCAAGCGCCCATTGATAAACGGCAATGTCAGCGGCCGCGGAATAGCGTGCCGTGGAAAGGCAAAATATGTGGTCGCGACGGGAATTGCTGACGGTCATGGGCGGTGTGGCGACGGCAACTTGGCTGAATGCGCCAAGCTATGCCCAGCAGATCGTTCAAATCGAACGAGGTTCTCCTGATAGACATGTCATTCTGGACGTGGTGCGCGCGTCGGTGCAGCGCAGGCTCGGCATCAAGGTTATTTTTCAGGTCGAGCGGCTTGCCGTGTTCGGCGATTGGGCGTTCGCGGGACTGCACCCGCGCACCGCATCGGGAACGCGCATTGACTATCGCCGCACGCTCTACGCCAAGAACTATGTCCCCGATCTCGACAGCGACTCGGTCGACGTGCTGCTGCGGCGCGACGGCGCCGTCTGGTCGATCGTCGAAGAAGCTTTTCTGCCGACCGACGTCGTTTGGGAGGAGTGGCAAGAGAAATACAAATTGCCGCGCGCGCTGTTCTTTGTGGAATAGCGAGTTCAACCGGACTGGCAGGCGGTCAGCGGCAAGGTCCGACCACAACCGGCGCAGCGGTCAGATAGAAAAACTCCTCGGGAAGCAAATTGCCGGTTATCCGCAGCCGCTTGTTCTGCCATTGCGATAGATCCATCGGGCTGCCTGCGCGCTGGCGTATCGTGATGACGTATCCGCACTCGCTCTTGAACACGCCGTTCGCCACGCCGCCGACATAGGTCTCGTGCACCGGAGCCGAAGCCAGCGCTGGCCTAAACGCGGCTGCGCCACTCGATGCGGCAATCGCGATGGCGAGGGCTAGCGTGAGCACGCGCGACAATTTGCGCAGCTGCATGGTTGGGCTACGCCGTTAATTTATCTGAACCTAAATGCCCGGGGGTGACGCCCAGGGGGAAAACCGCTTTTACGATCACCGCCGCGTTTGTCTCCCGCTCGATGACCCGCTCGACGGGAGCCTCCAATTCATACCTAAACCAACTCGATTCAAAATTCAGAGTGGCCCGCC
>Ga0208080_1001715_pt1 | contig 10581 bp, 9 predicted proteins | sample NGESurdeep092012_3_FD_184476 | JGI IMG/M metagenome (GOLD analysis project Ga0208080, IMG submission 184476) | Arctic peat soil microbial communities from Barrow, Alaska - NGEE Surface sample 210-3 deep-092012 (SPAdes) | ecosystem: Environmental > Terrestrial > Soil > Wetlands > Peat ...
CATCGGGGCGGGTGACCTACTGGTCGCGCAGTCGCGGTGAGTACTGGCGCAAGGGTGACACCTCGGGCCACGCCCAGTACGTCAAGAGCGTCGCGATGGACTGCGACGGTGACGCTCTGCTCGTCCGTGTCGACCAGATCGGCGCCGCCTGCCACACCGGGTCGCGCACCTGTTTCGACGGCCACGATCTGGCTGCGGTTCAAGGACATCCGGATGAATGAGCCCAAGCCCAACCTCGGGTATGGCGTGACCTGGCCTTCGCTTGAGACGTTCGCCGAGCTGGCCCGCACCCGTCGCGTCATCCCCGTCGTGCGACGGCTTCTGGCCGATGCCGAGACTCCTGTGGGCGTCTACCGCAAGCTCGCGAAGGACGCCCCTGGCACGTTCCTGCTGGAGTCCGCCGAGCATGGGGGAGTGTGGTCCCGCTACTCCATCGTGGGCGCTGCCTGCGGCGCCGTTCTGACCGAGAAGGACGGTGTGACGCACTGGATCGGCGACCCTCCGTTGGGCGTCCCGACTGATGGCAACCCGCTGGAAGCGTTACGCGACACCGTTTCTGCGCTCGCGACCGATCCCCTCCCAGGTCTGCCGCCGTTGACCGGTGGCATGGTCGGGGCCATCACGTATGACGCCGTCCGTCGCTGGGAGAAGGTTCCCGACACTTTGCCGGACGAGCTGCATCTACCCGAGCTCGCGATGATGCTCGCCACGGATCTCGCGGTGCTGGACCACGCGGACGGCTCCCTGCTCCTGGTCGCGAATGCCGTCAACTACGACGCGACCGACGAGCGGATGGAGGACGCCTGGACCGACGCGGTCAGCCGGCTCGACCGGATGACCGCCGATCTCGCTGTCGCGGCGCCCAGCACCGTGGCAGTCATCGAGCCGACTGCACCAGAGGCGTCCAGCAACTGCACGCCAGAGCAGTTTCGCGCCATGGTCGAGGCGGGCAAGGACGCGATTCGGGCCGGTGAGGTCTTCCAGGTCGTTCTTTCCCAACGGTTCTCGGTCGACTGCCCGGCCGACGCGCTCGATGTCTATCGAGTCCTTCGGGCGTCGAACCCCAGCCCGTACATGTACCTTCTGCGGCTCCCGGCACCGGACGGCACGGCATACGACGTCGTGGGCTCGAGTCCGGAGGCGTTGGTCAAGGTCACCGGCCGGCGGGCCATCACGCACCCGATCGCCGGCTCGCGGCCACGAGGCGACACACCGGAGGCCGACGTCGCCAACGGCGAGGAGCTGCTGGCCGACGCCAAGGAACGTTCGGAGCACGTCATGCTCGTGGACCTGTCACGTAACGACCTGCAGCGTGTGTGTCGTGCGGGCACCGTCGATGTGGTGGAGTTCATGACGATCCGGCGCTACAGCCACATCATGCATCTGGAGTCCACGGTGGTCGGCGACATCCGGCCCGAGCAGAGTGCCTACGACGTGCTCGCCGCAACGTTCCCGGCCGGCACGCTGTCAGGGGCGCCCAAACCGCGTGCCATGGCGCTGATCGACGAGCTCGAGTCGAGCCGTCGGGGGATCTACGGCGGGGTTGTCGGCTATCTCGACTTCCACGGCGACCTCGACATGGCGATCGCGATCCGTACTGCGGTAATCAAGGCCGGGCGGGCGTTCGTCCAGGCCGGAGGGGGGATCGTCGCGGACTCGGTGCCTCAGCTGGAGTTTGAAGAGAGCGTCAACAAGGCAGCGGCGGCTCTGCGAGCAGTGGCGTCCGCGTCGGGGTTGCGCACACCATGACCAACACGCTCACCAGCAAACCGATGGTGCTCGTCCTCATGCTCATGAGCGCCTCGGTCATCCTCATCAGCGGATCTCGCGTGTGGGTCTCGGGCTCGGCCGGCGACGCAGTTCTCGGCGCAAGTGTCTTGCACGGCAGGGGATCTGACATCGCACCAGGTGCCCTGGCCGCAGCACTGGTGGGCTTGGCGTCGGCGGTAGCCGCGGCAACCGCCGGCACAGTCGTGCGTGTCATCGCGGCATGGTCAGCGATGCTGGCTGCTGTCCTCGGCGTGGTGGTAATCATCTCGGTACTGGCCGACCCAGGCGGCGTGCTGGGCACGCTCGCCGCCGCCGGCACCGGGCGCAGCGGGAGCGTCGTCGCGCACGGACAGGCGGGGAGCTGGGCATGGGTTGCACTGTCGGCCACGCTCGTCATGGGCTTTGGTGGGCTCTGCGCCCTGGTCGGTGCCAGTCGCTGGAACGGGCTGTCGAGCAGGTTCGACCCGCCCGTCGCGGGTCATTCGTCGCAGTCGTCCCAGACGTCCCAGCTCGGCTCGACCAGCGACCTCGGTCGCCGACGAGAGGTGGAATGGGACCAGCTCTCCCGCGGCGAGGACCCCACGGTCGAGAAGTGAGACCATACGGGCTCCCGCTGCTGGCTGCCGCTGGCACAATGACGTCAGGGCTGGAAAAACGGCATCAACAGCAGACCGTCGCACCGAGGAGAAACCCATGGCAGAGCACGGACACGGCCACAGCACCGCGGCGTGGACGGCCGTCGGGATCTTGTTGGTCGCCTCGTTCCTGATCTGTCTGGCCGTCGTGGTCGTGAGCTGGCCTCTGGCCATCGTGGGCATCGTCCTGATGGTCGTCGGTGTCGGCGCAGGAAAGATCCTGGCGATGGCCGGCTTCGGTTCGACCAAACCGGACCGGTCGAAGGTCAACCCCGTCGTTCGCTGATGGCATCTGGGGGTCGGTTCGGACCAGCACACGCCCGTGGATAACCTTTAATCGTGACCACTGTCCTCGACGAGATCATTGCCGGTGTCCGTGAGGACCTGGCCGTCCGACAGACCCGGATCCCGTTGGACGAGCTGAAGTCCCGCGTGGAGCGGGTTGCGCCGGCGTACGACGCGTTCGCGGCTCTACGCGGCGGAGGCGGTGTCAAGGTGATCGCCGAGGTCAAGCGCTCGAGCCCTAGCAAGGGCGCACTGGCCATGATTGCGGACCCTGCCGGGCTGGCTGCCGACTACGCCGCCGGTGGTGCCAGTGTGATCAGCGTCCTGACCGAGCGACGCAGTTTCGGCGGCAGCCTCGAGGACCTGGCAGCGGTGCGAGCGGCGGTTGATATCCCCCTGCTGCGCAAGGACTTCACGGTCTCCTCCTACCAGTTGTGGGAGGCACGCGCCTATGGCGCCGATGTCGTGCTTCTGATCGTCGCTGCCCTCGACCAACCCACGCTTGTCGGTCTGCATGAGCGAGCAGAGTCCCTCGGGATGACCGTTCTGGTCGAGGTGCACGAAGAGGCCGAGATCCAGCGGGCAGTCGATGCTGGTGCGCGCGTCATCGGCGTCAACGCCCGCAACCTCAAGACCCTGGAGGTCGACCGCGGAACCTTTGCGCGACTGGCCAGGCACATCCCGGCCGGTATCATCAAGGTCGCCGAGTCCGGCGTTCGCGGGCCGCACGACGTGCTCGAATATGCCCGCGCGGGCGCGGGCGCCGTACTCGTGGGCGAGAGTCTGGTGATCGGTGGTCGCCCACGTGAAGCCGTGGCCGATCTGATCGCTGCCGGTGCTCACCCGGCGCTGCGCCAACAGGGAGTCTGATGAACGACCATCCCAGCTCGACCGGTGGGGGCACCCGGCCGGGCCGTTTCGGCTCGTATGGCGGCCGGTACGTCCCTGAGGCCCTCGTCGCTGCCCTCGAGCAGCTCGACGAGGCACGGCTCAAGGCAAACATCGACCCCGCCTTCCAGGGCGAGCTCGAGCGTCTGCACCGCACCTATACCGGCCGCCCCAGCATCATCACCGAGGTCCCGAAGTTCGCCGAGCACGCGGGCGGAGCACGCATCCTGCTCAAGCGCGAAGACCTCAACCACACGGGCTCGCACAAGCTCAACAACGCCCTAGGCCAGGCGCTGCTGACAAGACGCATGGGCAAGACGCGCATCATCGCCGAGACAGGGGCCGGTCAGCACGGCGTGGCGAGTGCAACGGCGGCAGCCCTGATGGGTCTTGAGTGCGTTGTCTACATGGGTACCAAGGACACGCAGCGTCAGGCGTTGAACGTCGCCAGGATGAGGCTTCTCGGCGCTGAGGTCATCCCGGTGAGCCATGGCAGCGCAACCCTGAAGGACGCGATCAACGAGGCGATGCGTGACTGGGTCACCAACGTCGAGACCACCCACTACGTGATCGGCACCGTCACCGGCCCGCACCCGTTCCCCGAGATGGTGCGTGACTTCCAACGGATCATTGGTGTTGAGGCACGGGCCCAGGTGCTCGACCTTGTTGGTCGTCTGCCCGATGTCGTGTGTGCGTGCGTTGGCGGTGGGTCAAACGCCATGGGAATCTTCCACCGTTTCATCGACGACCCGTCCGTGCGCCTGATCGGGCTCGAGGCTGGGGGAGAGGGCGTTGAGACGGACAAGCACGCCGCCCGTTTCAGCACCGGGCGCCCAGGTGTCTTGCACGGCGCCTTCACCTACGTTCTTCAGGACGAGGACGGACAGACTCTGGAGTCCCACTCCGTCTCGGCCGGGCTGGACTACCCGAGCGTTGGGCCCGAGCACTCGTTCCTGCGGGACACCGGCCGGGCCGAGTATCGCCCGATCACGGATACCCAGGCCATGGACGCCTTCGCGTTGCTGTGCAAGACGGAGGGGATCATCCCCGCGATCGAGAGTGCCCACGCGCTCGCCGGCGCTCTCGAGATCGGCCGCGAGATCGGCCCCGAAGGCGTCATTCTGGTCAACTTGTCGGGACGCGGTGACAAGGACGTCGACACGGCAGCCCGCTGGTTCGGCGTGCTCGAAGACGGACTGCAACCAGACGGACAGCGACCGGACGGACAGCGACCGGACGGACAGCGACCGGACGGACAGCGACCGGACGGACTGGAGCAGCAGTGAACGGCGTCGGAGCAGTCCTGGCCAAGACCAAGGCGGAGGGCAGGGCAGCCCTCGTGGGCTACCTGCCGGTCGGGTTCCCTGACGTCCAGGGGTCCATCGACGCGATGGTCGCCATGGTGCAGGCCGGTGTGGACATCGTTGAGGTCGGCGTGCCCTACACCGACCCGCTGATGGACGGCCCCGTCATCCAGCATGCGGCCGACGTTGCGCTCAAGGGCGGCACCCGGCTCACGGACGTCTTCGCGGCCGTGCGGGCAGTTGCCGACGCCGGTGCCCCCGCATTGGTCATGACCTACTGGAATCCGGTTCTCCGCTATGGCGTTGATCGGTTTGCCGATGACCTGGCCAAGGCTGGCGGGGCCGGTCTGATCACCCCCGACCTCATTCCGGACGAAGGTGCCGAGTGGATCGCGGCTGCCGAGCGAAACGACCTCGACGCCGTGTTCCTGGTTGCGCCCAGCTCGACCCCCGAGCGGCTCCGGACCACCACCGTGGCGTGCCGCGGCTTCGTCTACGCCGCGTCGACGATGGGGGTCACCGGAGCGCGGACGACGGTCGGTGACACGGCGGAGGTTCTGGTCACCCGGACACGCCTCGTGACGGACACGCCGATCTGCGTCGGGCTCGGGGTCTCCACCGGTGCCCAGGCCGCGCAGGTTGCGGCCTTCGCCGACGGTGTGATCGTCGGCTCGGCTCTGGTGAGATGCCTCGCCGATGCGGGGTCGCGTGAGGACGGGCTCGTCGCGATCCGAAAGCTGTCGGCCGAACTGGCTGCCGGCGTCCGAGCGGGAAGGTAAGACCGTGGACTTACAGGGGGGCGGCCGACGTGCAGACTTCGTCGGCCTGCTGGCTCGACTGATCCTCGGGGTCGTCCTGATCGTGGCGGGGGCGCTCAAGGTGACCTCGCCGGCGGTCTCGGCGAGGGCGGTCAATGCCTTCCAGATCCTTCCGTACGAAGTCGCCCGATACGTGGGCTACGCCTTGCCCGTGGTGGAGATCGTGGTCGGCGTGCTCCTGGTCACTGGCCTTTTCACGCGTTTGTCAGCAGCGGTGGGCGGCCTCCTGATGCTGGCTTTCCTCGTCGGCATCATCTCGGCGTGGATGCGTGGCCTCAGCATCGACTGCGGCTGTTTTGGCGGTGGGGGAAGCATCGACGCGTCTCAAACGCGATACTTGGCGGACGTTCTGCGCGACACGGGGCTCGCAGCCTGTGCGGCGTGGCTCGTCGTGCGTCCGCGTACGGCATACAGCCTTGACCACCAGTTGTTCGGATAGAGGAGAGATCAACCACATGCGCCCTGACGCCTCCAAGAAGATCGCCGCCGCCGCACCGAAGAAGGGCCCCAACCCGGTCATCATCGGTGCGGTCATTGCCGCAGTCCTGATCGTGGCGGTAGTCGTGGCGATCGTGCTCGGCAACAGCGGCAAGTCGACCGGAACCGGAGCCTCGGCGCAGCCGTCGGGTGCCGTCGTGACCGATGCGGGTGGCATCTTGGCCAATGCTTCGCCAGCGAAGAGCAACGCGCCCACGCTGGACCTGTACGAGGACTTCCAGTGCCCGGTCTGCGGACAGTTCGAGAAGGCGATGGGACCCAGCATCGCCACGATGGTCGCGGCGGGCGACGTCAAGCTGATCGTGCACACCCTGTCGTTCCTGGACGACAACCTGAAGAACGACTCCTCGAAGCGGTCCGCCAATGCCGTCGCCTGCGCAGCCGACGCAGGCAGGTTCCTCGAGTACCACGCAGCGGTCTTCGCTTCCCAACCGACCCAGGAGGGTCTGGGCTACACCGACGCTCAGCTCACGGAGTTCGCCAACACCGCCGGCATCACAGGCCCCGCGCTGACGACCTGGCAGAGGTGCACCTCCTCGGGCCAGCATGCCCAGTACGTCCTGGATACGCAGACCGCCGCCGAGAAGGCGGGTGTGAACAGCACCCCCACCCTCAAGCTCAACGGCAAGGACATCACCAAGACCCTGACGACGGCGGAATCACTGATTACCCAGGTCAAGCTCGCCACCAAGTGATCACGTCCATCCCCAGTCCGGATCAGGCGGTCTGGTTCATCGGCTGGTTCCCCATCCGGGCCTACGCGATGTGCATCCTCGCTGGCATCATCGTGGCGGTCTGGATCACCCAGAGACGGCTCGACGATCGTGGCGGCAAGCCTGGCCAGGCGCTGGATGTGGCGGTGTGGGTCGTCCCGATCGGGATCGTGGGCGGCCGGCTGTACCACGTGATCTCCAGTCCGCAGGCCTACTTCGGCGAGGGCGGCCATCCTCTCAACGCGTTCAAGATCTGGGAGGGTGGACTCGGTATCTGGGGGGCTGTTGCGCTCGGTGCCCTGGGTGCATGGATTGGCTGTCGTCGTAACGGGGTTCGCTTCCTGGACTACGCCGACGCGGCGGCCCCCGGGATCGTTCTGGCCCAGGCGATCGGGCGCTGGGGCAACTACTTCAACAACGAGTTGTATGGCGCGAAGACCGACGTGCCTTGGGGCCTCGAGATCCACTGCTGGGACCAGGGCACCGGGGCCGCGATCACGTGCCCGAACAGCACGACGAACATCCTCGGCACGTTCCAGCCAACGTTCCTGTACGAATCCCTGTGGTGCCTGCTGGTCGCCCTGGCCCTGGTGCTCGTAGATCGTCGGTTCGCACTTGCCAAAGGCCAGATCTTCGCCCTCTACATGATCCTTTACACCTTCGGCCGGGGCTTCATCGAGATGTTGCGCACGGACGCGGCCAACCATGTCCTGGGGATTCGGCTCAACGTCTGGACGTCGGTGATCGTGTTCGCCGGCGCGGCATTCACCTACTGGCGCCTGGGTGTGAGAGCCACGCGCGAGGCTCATCCTTCTCAGCATCCGGACTGAGACCTCGCGCCTGTCAGGATTGCGAGCTTTCGGGTATTCTGCGATCACCTCGCTGGCCAACGCCGTCCATGCAGGTTCCCGGGGTTCTTCTCGAGACGTCTAGGACGGTGTCAGATCGTGGTCGCTTCGCTTTTCTCTGCTCAGCCTGCGAACCAGGGGCTGTACAACTCCGAGTTCGAGCACGATGCATGCGGTGTCGCGTTCATCGCGACCATGCGCGGCAGCGCAGGACACGACATCATCGACCACGCGATGACGGCACTGCGCAACCTCGAGCACCGCGGGGCGACCGGCGCAGACCCGATGGTGGGCGACGGGGCAGGCATCCTCACCCAGATCCCCGACGCCTTCCTGCGTGAGGTGGTGGACTTCGAGCTACCCTCGCGGGGCGCTTACGCCGCAGGCATCGCCTTCCTTCCCACCGATGCCCACGAACGCGTCGACGTCGAGGCAACCATCGCCTCCATCGCTGCGGACGAGGGGCTGAAGGTCCTCGGGTGGCGCGATGTGCCGATCGTTGCCGACCTCGTCGGTGACGCGGCCCGTGCCTGCATGCCGTTCATCCGCCAGCTCTTCGTCACGGCGTCGGCTGGTCGCGTGGTGGGTCTGGGCCTTGAGCGGCTGGCCTACTGCCTGCGGAAGCGTGCCGAGCATGAAGCCGAGGTCTACTTCCCGTCGCTGTCTGCTCGCACCATGGTCTACAAGGGCATGCTCACCACCGGACAGCTTGAGCCCTTCTTCCCGGACCTGTCCGACCGACGGTTCGCCACCGAGCTGGCGCTGGTCCACTCGCGCTTCTCGACAAACACGTTTCCCTCATGGCCCCTGGCTCACCCCTACCGGGTCATCGCCCACAACGGCGAGATCAACACCGTCAAAGGCAACCGCAACTGGATGCGGGCCCGCGAGAGCCAGCTCGCCAGCGAGGTGATCCCAGGTGATCTCGAGCGACTCTTCCCGATCTGCAGCAACGGCGCTTCCGACTCTGCGTCGTTCGACGAGGTCTTGGAGATGCTGCACCTTGGCGGTCGGTCGCTGCCGCACGCAGTGCTGATGATGATTCCTGAGGCGTGGGAGAACCATCAGGAGATGGACCCTGCGCGCAAGGCGTTCTATGAGTTCCACTCCAGCTTCATGGAGCCGTGGGATGGTCCGGCCTGTGTCACGTTCACCGACGGCACCGTCATCGGTGCGGTCCTGGACCGGAACGGCCTGCGCCCGGGACGCTACTGGGTCACTGACGATGGCCTCGTCATCCTGGCCTCCGAGACGGGCGTCCTGGACCTTGAGCCGGGCCGTGTTGTTCGCAAGGGCCGGTTGCAGCCAGGGCGCATGTTCCTCGTGGACACCGAACATGGCCGCATCGTCAGCGACGACGAGGTCAAGTCCGCGCTGGCCGCTGAGAACCCGTATGAGGACTGGCTGCACGCCGGTCTGATCAAGCTGGAGGATCTGCCCGAGCGCGAGCACATCCTGTACACCGCGGCATCGGTCGCGCGTCGGCAGCAGATGTTCGGCTACACGCAGGAAGAGCTGCGGATCCTGTTGTCTCCCATGGCGAAGACCGGGGGAGAGGCATTGGGGTCGATGGGCACCGACAGCCCTATCGCGGTGCTGTCCAAACGCCCTCGGCTGATCTTCGACTACTTCACCCAGCTCTTTGCCCAGGTGACGAACCCGCCTCTCGATGCCATCCGCGAGGAGCTTGTCACCTCTCTCGGCACCGTGATCGGCCCGGAGGGCAACGCACTGTCTGTCGGACCGGCATACGCCCGACAGCTCGCTCTGGCGTTCCCCGTTCTCGACAATGACGAGCTGGCCAAGATCGTCCACATCAATGCGGACGGCGATCTGCCTGGCTATGCCACGTACGTCGTCAAGGGCCTGTATGACGTGTCCGGCGGGTCCGTCGCGATGAAGGCCCGCCTTGAGGAGATCTTCGGGGAGGTGTCGGCGGCCATCGCCGAGGGGGCTCGCTTCGTTGTGCTGTCCGATCGCGACTCCGGACGTGACCTCGCGCCGATCCCGTCGCTGCTGCTCACCTCGGCCGTGCACCACCATCTGATCCGGGAGAAGACCCGCACTCAGGTCGGGCTGCTGGTCGAGGCCGGAGACGTCCGCGAGGTCCACCACGTGGCGCTCCTCATCGGCTTCGGCGCCGCTGCCGTCAACCCGTACCTGGCGATGGAGTCGGTGGAGGACCTGATTCGTTCCGGCGCCATCACCGGGGTCAGCGCCGAACAGGCGGTCAAGAACCTCATCAAGGCGCTCGGCAAGGGTGTGCTCAAGGTGATGTCCAAGATGGGCATCTCCACGGTGGCGTCATATCGCGGCGCGCAGGTATTCGAGGCCATCGGGCTCTCCCACGATCTCATCGACTCCTACTTTGTCGGGACCATCTCACAGCTCGGCGGCGTTGGGCTCGAGGTCATCGCCGAGGAGGTGGCGGCGCGCCACGCGACGGCATACCCGCTGGATGCCGTGCACCTGCCGCACCGCAAGCTGGACGTGGGTGGGGAATACCAATGGCGACGTGAGGGCGAGCCCCACCTGTTCGACCCGGAAACTGTCTTCCGTCTGCAGCACTCCACCCGCGCTCGCCGGTACGACGTCTTCAAGCAGTACACCGCGAGGGTCGACGAGCAGTCCGAGCGGCTGATGACGTTGCGCGGGCTGTTCGAGTTCGCTGGGAGTCGCCCCCCAGTGCCGATCGACGAGGTCGAGCCGATCGCCGCGATCGTGGCACGCTTCAGCACCGGAGCGATGAGCTACGGATCCATCAGCCAAGAGGCGCACGAGACGATGGCTGTGGCGATGAACCACCTTGGTGCCCGGTCGAA
>Ga0208080_1001716_pt1 | contig 10581 bp, 13 predicted proteins | sample NGESurdeep092012_3_FD_184476 | JGI IMG/M metagenome (GOLD analysis project Ga0208080, IMG submission 184476) | Arctic peat soil microbial communities from Barrow, Alaska - NGEE Surface sample 210-3 deep-092012 (SPAdes) | ecosystem: Environmental > Terrestrial > Soil > Wetlands > Peat ...
GACCACGGGCGGCGCCGTCGGGGTGCCCCACAATGACGACCAGCTGGGGTAGAAGCCATAGTCCCGGTTGACCCCGACCGCGACCGCGCTGATGGCTGACACCTGCGCGAACAACACGCCGACCAGTAACGTGACAGCCCAGCGGGGTTTCCGTGGTGCTCGGCGCCACAGCAGGAGCAGCGCCACCGGAATCGCGATGGTCAAGGCGATGCAGAATGCCAAGAGCCGCAAAGATGTGAGCGGCAAGGAAGATCCTCCTGTGGTTCTCAAAGAGGCGCAGAGGGCGAAGAGGGACGCCACAAGACCCTACGTGTTTGCAACCGCTAGTGCCTGGCGATCGCCACCGCGGTCGAGGCAAGGGGCGTGCCGGCGGCATGCCACGACCAGGCATCTTCACCCCGTGCCCGGGTCCAGGTGAGGTCGCCAACGGTGACGGCTGTGATCCCCTCGGCGTCGGCGTGGGCCACGGCCCAGGAACCCGCAGCCCAGGCCTGCTGGGCGTCACGTCCGGTGGCATGGACACTGCCTGCCTGGACAGTGGCGGGCACCCCCAGCTCGGCGGTCAGCTGTGCGGCGATGGTGGCCGCGGGGGTGCTGACCGTCACGGCGTCCAGACGGCAACCGAAGCCGCCTGGGGACTGGCCAGACAGGGTCGAGGCCAGGATGCGACCCTCCTGCTCGTGGTCGGCGTAGGCCTGCGGGAACGCGCTGTGCTGGACATCCTGGGCCACCTGGGTGATAGCCATCGACTGGTAGCCGTTGATCTTGACCAGGGCGTCGTAGAACGCGTTGGTCGCGTGGACGGGGTCAAGGATCTGCGCCTGGGTGCCCCAGCCCTGGCTCGGGCGCTGCTGGAACAACCCGAGTGAGTCGAGGTCGCCGAACTTGAGGTTCTGCAGCTTGGACTCCACGATGGCTGTTGCGTTGGCGATCGTGGCGGCGCGCGGGGGCAGGCCGCGTTTGAGGGCCAGGGCGGTGATGGTGGCCGCGTTGGCGCTCTGCTCGGGTGAGAAGGTCACACTGCGTCCCAGTGCGGTTGCCCGACATGACGGCTCACCGAAGTTCGCCTTCAACGTGGTGTAGGCGAAGAAGCCGGCCCCGCCCACCATCAAGATGATGACCGGCATGATGATCCGCCCGACCCACCGCCGTCGGCGTCGACCGTGGCTGATCGACCTACGGGGGATCCGACGCTCAGTGGTTGGCATGCAGCGCCGAGTTCAAGGAGATGCCTGCACCGGTGCGGGAGCGGGCCTGCACGGTGCCGGTGAGCGAGTTGCGGATGAACAGCATCCCCGAGCTGCCGGACAGCTCTCTGGCCTTGACCACTCGCCCGTCCTGCAACGTCACCTTGGTACCGGCCGTGACGTAGAGCCCTGCCTCGACGATGCAGTCGTCGCCCAGAGAGATCCCGATCCCCGACTCGGCGCCCAGCAGGCAGCGTTCGCCGATGCTGATCCGGTCGGTGCCGCCTCCGGAGAGCGTCCCCATGATCGAGGCACCCCCGCCGATGTCGGAGCCGTTGCCGACCACGACCCCCGACACGATACGGCCCTCGACCATGGAGGTCCCCAGAGTCCCGGCGTTGAAGTTGACAAAACCTTCGTGCATCACCGTGGTGCCCTCGGCAAGGTGGGCACCCAGCCGCACCCGGTCGGCGTCGGCGATGCGGACCCCGCTCGGCACGACGTAGTCGGTCATCCGGGGGAACTTGTCGACACTGAAGACCTGGACTGCACCGGAGTCGCGCAGTCGCAGGCGGGTGTGCTCGAAGTCCGCGACGGGACAGGGGCCCACGTTGGTCCACACGACGTTGTTGAGCACGCCGAAGATGCCGTCCAGGTTGATGGTGTTGGGCCGCACGAGCCGGTGCGAGAGCAGGTGCAGACGCAGATATGCGTCTGAGGGGTCGGCGGGCGCTGCATCAAGGTCGATGGCGACATAGACCACTTGGGCACGTACGCCCCGGCGAGGGTCCTCCTTGGCGGCAGCGGCCAGCTGTGCCGACGGGCCGTAGGGGTCCTCGGTGTCCGCGGGTCCCAGGGCCGGGGAGGGGTACCACGTATCGAGGACCTGCCCGTCGGTGGTCACCGTGGCCAGTCCGTATCCCCACGCGCTGCGCTCGCTCGTCATGGGCCCAAGCCTAAGCGAGGGCGCAGACCCCCGCCGGATACCCTGCCTGTCATGTTCTTCATCAAATCACCCTCACCCCCTCTCGATCTGGGAACCGACGTCGCCACGCTGACAGCGACCCTATGCGACCTCGAGTCGGTCAGCGGTGGCGAAGAGCGGATCGCCGACGCCATCGAGGCGGCTCTGCGCCCACTGAGCCACCTCCAGGTGACCCGTGACGGGCATGCCGTCATCGCCCGCACCAACCTGGGGCGCGGCGAGCGGGTGGTGCTGGCCGGTCATATCGACACGGTGCCACTGACCGACCCGCCGAACCTTCCGGTACGCCGTGACGGCGACGACCTGGTCGGGCGCGGCACCTGTGACATGAAGGGCGGGGTGGCCGTTGCGCTGCGCCTGGCGTCCTTGCTGTCCGAGCCGAACCGGGACGTCACGTACGTGTTCTACGACTGTGAAGAGGTCGAGAACCAGCGCAACGGGCTGGCTCGTGTGGGTCGCCACAACCCAGAGCTGCTGCGGGCTGACTTCGCGGTGCTGCTCGAGCCGACTGACGGGGTCATCGAGGGCGGCTGCAACGGCACCTTGCGGGTCGAGGTCACAGTCAAGGGCAACGCGGCGCACTCGGCGCGGCCCTGGAACGGCCACAACGCGATCCACGAGGCGATGACCATCCTGGGCAGGTTGGTGGCCTATGAGCCAGAGACCATCACGGTGGACGGGCTCGACTACCGCGAGGCGATGAGCGCTGTTGGCATCAGGGGAGGGATAGCCGGCAACGTCATCCCCGACGAGTGCGTGGTCACGGTCAACTACCGCTTCGCGCCGAACAAGTCCGGAGCCCAGGCCCTGGACCATGTGTGCGAGCTGTTCGAGGGGTATGGCGTAAAGCTCACCGACACCGCTGACGGCGCACGGCCGGGGCTGCACCTTCCGGCGGCTCGCGCCTTCGTCGAGGCCCTGGCCACGCCGGTGCGTGCCAAGGCGGGCTGGACCGACGTGGCGCTGTTCTCCGAGCTCTCGATCCCAGCGGTGAACTTCGGTCCCGGAGACCCGAACTGGGCGCATCACGACCAGGAACACTGCCCGGTGCACCAGCTCGTGGACGCCGAGGCGGCGTTGTTGCGCTGGCTCGCCCCAGAGCCGGCATAGGTAGGTTGGGGTCGTGACCGAGAAGAACTATGACTATCTCACCGGCCCCGTCACGCTGCGTCGCAGCCAGGTGCCACCGACGACGACCGACCAACGGTTGTTGGACAATGCCGGGCCGGCCGACTGGCTGCATGCCGACCCCTGGCGGGTGCTGCGCATCCAGAGCGAGTTCGTCGAAGGATTTGGCGCACTTGCCGAGGTTGGTCCCGCGGTCAGCGTGTTCGGTTCCGCGCGCACCAAGCCACTCGACCCGAGCTACGCCCTGGGTGTGGCCGTGGGCCGGGCGTTGGTGGAGGCGGGCTATGCCGTCATCACCGGTGGTGGCCCCGGCGCCATGGAGGCCGCCAACAAGGGTGCCCTCGAGGCTGGCGGCACCTCGGTCGGCCTGGGCATTGAGCTTCCGTTCGAGCAGGGCCTGAACCGCTACGTCGACCTTGGGGTCAACTTCCGGTACTTCTTCGCGCGCAAGACCATGTTCGTGAAGTACGCGCAGGGGTTCATCGTCCTGCCCGGAGGCTTCGGCACCCTGGACGAGCTCTTCGAGGCAGTGACGCTGGTGCAGACCCGCAAGGTCACCTCCTTCCCGCTGGTTCTCATCGGCACCGCGTACTGGGGTGGGCTGCTGACGTGGCTGCGCGAGACCGCCGCGGCCACCGGCACCATCAACCTGGCCGACATCAACCTCCTGCATGTCACCGATGACGTCGACGAGGCCGTGAGCATCATCGTCGGCGGGGACAACGACATGGCTGCCAAACGCCCCGAGTAGGGCCGTGCCCGGGGCCATCAGTCCAGCTGGACGCCAGCACCCCTGACCCGGCCTAGGCGAGTGCTCGCCTGGCCAGTGCGGGCATGCCGCTGCGCAGGCCGGCAACCATGTCCAGTACCTGTCGGGTTGGGGCGACGTCGTGCGCACGCACCATTCGCACGCCCTCCCAGACCCCGACGGCGGTGGTGGCGATCGTGCCGGTGAGGCGCTCGGACTTACTGCCGTTCAGCCCGAGGGTCTCGGCGATGAACTTCTTGTTGGACACCGCCAGGAGCACCGGCCATCCGGTCTCGACCAGGGCACTGACCTGGCCGGTGACCTGCAGCGAGTGATAGGTGTTCTTGCCGAAGTCCTGGGCGGCGTCGATTAGCACCCCGTCCGCGCGGACGCCGGCTGCCATCGCCGCCTCGGCCTGGCGGTTCAGGTCTGCGACCGCCGCAGAGACCACATCGTCGTAGCGGACCCGGTGGGGGTCGGTGCGCGGCCGATGGCCACCGGTATGAGCGCACACGTAGCCGGCACCGTGGGCCCCCGCGACAGCCGCCACCTCCGGGTCGTGACCGGCCCAGGCGTCGTTGATCAGATCTGCCCCCGCCTCACAGGCGGCATCGGCGACGGTGGCCCGCCAGGTGTCGACACTGATCACCAGATCCGGAAAGGTCGCACGGACCGCCGCGATGAACGACACGACCCTGCGAAGCTCTTCGCCGGCGCTGACCTCAGGCCCGGGACCTGCCTTGACCCCGCCAACGTCGACCGCATCGGCGCCGTCCGCCACGGCGCGCGACACCGCTGCCAGGGCGAGGTCGTCGTCGAGGTAGCGGCCGGCGTCGTAGAAGGAGTCGGGTGTGCGGTTGATGACTGCCAGCAGGCCCGTCTGCCCTGGTGAGAAGGTTCGGTTGCGCAGACGGAGGTCGCGACCGTCGGGAACATGGTGAGGCATGACACGATCATCTCGTGAACGTGCTCCTGGTGCTCATCGTCATTGTGCTGATTGGCCTGACCGCGGCCGCCGTGATGGGCAAGTTCGGCGGTTTCATGGCCGACGCCACATCCAGCCAGTCCTTCGGCGGCGTGCCAGCGGGGCCGTTGTCCACCGACGACCTGGCGCAGCTGCATTTCGACCAGGCGCTGCGCGGTTACCGGATGAACCAGGTCGACGAGGTGATCGACGCCTTGAGCGCGCGGTTGCGCGAGCTCGAGTCCCAGGTGGCCTCGCCCTCCGCCGGGGCTGCATCGTCGCCCGGGCCGGGCCACGTGCACGAGACCAGCAGCGAGCCTGCGGAGCAATGACCAGGCGATGGGGACCTTTGCGATAGAGCGCATCGTTGCTGCCCCGCCACCTCAGGTGTGGGACGTCGTCACCGACTGGGCCGGCTACCCGCGATGGATGCCGCTGACCACCATGCGCCTGGACCAGGGGCCGACGGGTATCGGTTGGTCGTTCGCCGCAGTGACCGGCGTCGGTCGGGTGCATTTCTGCGACGTGATGCGCATCACGCACTGGGCGCCTGCCTCTGATGCAGGACCAGGGGCGTTTCGACTGGTCAAGGTTGGGCATCTGCTGGCCGGATGGGCCGAGGTGAGCGTGTCGCCCATTGCCGGCGGCGAGCAGACGCGGCTGTTGTGGCGCGAGAACATCGTCATCCGGCCGATTCTTCTCGGTAGGTTGCTGGCCCCCCTGTCGGACCGCTTCAACAAGGCGTTGTTCGCCAGGGTGGTCGAGGCCATGGCCGCCGAAGCCGCGAGCCGCCCGGGGCGCAACGACCAGGGACAGAATGTCTCAGGTCGGCAGTGAGCTCGGCTGGAATCGTGGTCGACGACAGTGGCGTGGCACGCTGCTCGTGGGCTGCGGCGAGCGTCGAATACCTGGCCTACCACGACCGGGAGTGGGGTGTCGCGGTTCACGGCGAGGTCGGGCTGTATGAGCGCCTGACGCTCGAGGCCTTTCAGTCCGGGCTGTCCTGGCTGACGATCCTGCGCAAGCGCGAGGGCTTTCGGGCTGCCTTCGCCGGGTTCGAGCCGCAGGCTGTCGCAGCCTTCGGCGAGGCCGATATCGAACGGCTGATGGCCGACACCGCGATCGTGCGCAACCGGGCGAAGATCCGGGCCGCAGTCACCAATGCCCAGGCGGTGGTTCGGGTGCGTGAGCACGGGGGGCTCGATGAGCTGTTCTGGTCATTCGTGCCGGCCGGGCACCGTCGACCACGATCTCCGGCTGATGTTCCCGCGACCACCCCGGAGTCCATTGAGCTGGCAAGAACGTTGAAGCGCAACGGTTTTGTCTTCGTTGGCCCGACCACTGCGTATGCCGGGATGCAGGCCTGCGGGCTGGTGAACGATCATCTGACCGGCTGCGACTGGGGCCGGTGATGACGCGATCTTCCGCGCCTTCTCGGTGATCCTGCCGGCCGTCGTCTCGCACTACCAGGCGCCGGTGACCTGGACCGGCCCCCACCCGGGCTACTTCTCCATGACGGTGCTCTGGGACGGCTTCTGGTACGGCCAGATCGCCGCGTCAGGCTACCCGCCGGTCCTGCCGCTCGATGCGGCCACCGGTGCCGTCCAGCAGAACGCCTGGGCCCTCTACCCGGCGTTCCCGATGATGTCCCGGGTCGTGATGAGGGTGACGGGGCTGGGGTTCCCGGTCGTCGGCTCGACGTTGGCGCTGCTCCTGGGCTTCGGCGCCGCCGTGGTGATGGGCCTGCTGCTGCGCGATCGGGTGGGAGCCAAGGTGGCTCTGGCTGCGGTTGCGGTCTACGCGGCCTGCCCCGTGTCGCCGTCCTTCCAGATCGCCTACACCGAGCTTGGCGATCCTGCTGCTGTGCGGCTTCCTGTGGGCCGTGAGCAGGGAGAGCTGGATCCTGGCGGCTGTGTGGGCGCTGCTGATCGGTCTGTCCAGGGCGATGGCGTTGCCGTTGGCTGTTGTCGCGCTGGTGGCCGGGTACCTGCGCTGGCGGCGCGGTAGCCAGGACCCGATCACAGCCAGTCAGGGTTGGTCATTGCTGGCGGCAGTGGGCTCCTGCGGCGCCGCCGGGCTGCTCTGGCCGCTCATCGTCAGCCTGCGAGTTGGTTCTGGGCTGGCGTACACCGAGACGATGGGTGCCTGGTCGGTCGGTGGTTCGGTCCAGCTGCTGCGGCCCTGGCTGGAGTCTGTCACCGTGCCTCGCAACGCCGTCGAGGTCGCTGTGGGGCTCGCGATCATCGTCATGACGATCGGCCCCTGGGCCCGTCGTCTGGGGACCGAGCTGCGGACCTGGACACTGGCCTACACCGGCTACCTGATTCTGGTCGACGTGCCGTCGACCAGCCTTTTTCGTCATCTGCTGCCCCTGTTCCCGCTCACGGTGGTTCTGGTCGGCGGCGGTTGGCGCGACCGCCCGCCGCGCTGGATCGGCTGGCGGACCGGGTTCTTGGTTGTCGTGGGCCTGGCCGGACAGGTGTGGTGGGTCTGGGCGCTACTGCGTCTCGTCCCCCCGGCGGGTTTCCCGCCGTAGCAGGGCCGACAACGCGTTCGTTTCTGCCTTAGGCGACACTCGTGTTGTGGCCCGGGCCGAGGCGGTGATCTGCGCAACGTCCGAGCAGGACGACGGCTCCACAGCCGCGGCGCCGCCACGAGGGACCTGGCAGCGGGCGCTGCCCTGGGTGATGGCACTGTTCTTCGCCGGTCTGTACGCGACGATCTCGGTGGCCCGCTTCGAGCGTTTGGCGACACGGTCGTTCGACCTGGGGATCTTCGAGCAGGCCGTCCGTGCCTATGCTCACCTGCAGGCGCCGATCGTCGACCTCGAGGGCGCCGGTCACAACTTCCTGGGTGACCACTGGAGCCCGGCCATAGCGGTGTTCGCGCCGTTCTACCGGCTCATGCCGACCCCCGTGACGCTGCTGGTCGGACAGGCCGTGGCGATCGCCGTGGCAGTGGTGCCCATCACCCGGGCAGGGATGCGTTACCTGGGTCGATGGTCCGGGGTGGCCGTGGCTCTAGCGTTCGGAATGTCTTACGGTATCCAGTCCGCGGTGGACTTCGACGTCCGTGAAGTGTGCCTGGCGGTGCCATTGCTGGCGTTCGGGCTCGAGGCGTTTCTCGCGCGTCGATGGACCCGCGTCGTGCTCTGGGTGGCTCCTCTTGTTCTCGTGAAGGAGGACCTCGGACTGACCGTGGCCGTCTTCGGTCTGGTGCTGGTGCTGGTCGGGGTGCGTCGCTGGGGTTGCGGGCTTAGCGTCTTCGGACTCGCCTCGTTCGTGCTCACCATGCAGGTCCTGATCCCCCATTTCAACGCACAGGGCGCCTCGGGCTGGTCCAGGCTGGCGGCACTGCCCGGCACCGGCACTGTGCTGCAACGCATCTTCGAGCTCACCCGCGAAGTGGTGACGCCAGGGCCGAAAGCGACCACCGCGTTGTTGCTGCTGGTGGTGACGGTGTTCCTCTCGCTGCGGTCGCCGCTGATGATCTTGGTGCTGCCCACGCTGGGCTGGCGCCTGATGTCGAGCAACGCGAACTTCGGGGGACAGTCCTTCCACTACGACCTGGTACTGATGCCGATCATCTTCGCTGCCCTGGTCGATGGCGCGGTGCGGGCTCGGCGCGGTCGCTGGCGGCCGCTGCACCGGTACGCCCGGGCCGCCCCGGCCCTGGTTTTGCTCATAGGGCTGTTCTTCTGCACCAGGTATGCCTTCAAGGACCTGGTCGTTCCGGCGACCTACCAGCCCAGTCCCCGTGCACAAGCCGCCGACCGGGTCCTGTCGCAGATTCCCGACGGCGCCACCGTCGAGTCCGACATTGGCCTGATCGCCAGGCTCACGAACCGGACCCGGGTGTTCTATATCGGTGACGCGGCACCGGTGGTGCCGCAGTTTGTCCTGATCGACGACAAGGCGGGCTGGAACCGGCCCATTCGTGATGCGGTCAGGTACGCCGAGAGCCTGCACCCTGGCACCATCTACGTGCTGGTCACTGGCGGGGATGGCTACCGGCTGCTGCGCCGCGTTCAGTGACCGTGAAAGGCCGGTTTCTCCTTGGCCAGGAACGCCGCGACGGCGGCGCCGTGGTCCGCGCTGGCGCCCGTGTGTGCCATCTGCTCGGCCTCCTGGGCCAGTGACTCGCTCAGCGGGTGGCCTGCCGAGAATGCGACCGAACGCCGGATGGCTCCGTAGGCCAGGGTCGGGCCGCCGGCCAGGGTCCGAGCAAGCTCGCCGACCGCGGCGGGAAGCTCGGTCTCGGTGACCACCCGGTTGACCATGCCGAGCTCGAGCGCCTCGGCTGCCGGCACGGTGCGCGGGAACATCAGCAGTTCTTTGGCTTTGGCGGCGCCGATCAGCCGCGGCAGCGTCCAGCTCGATCCCGAGTCACACGACAAGGCGATGCCGGCGAAGGCGAGGTTGAATCCGCCGGTGTCGACCATGATGCGCAGGTCGGCGGCGAATGCGAACGCCGCACCCGCGCCGGCAGCGACACCGTTGACCGCGGCGATGACGGGTTTGTTCATGGTTGCGAGCAGCTCGACGATGGGGTTGTAGTGCTCGGGCACGGTCGACCACAGCGACTCGTCCCCGGTGGACAGCAAAGTGATGTGCTCGCGCAGGTCCTGACCCACGCAGAAGGCCCGGCCAGCGCCCGTCAGCACCACGCAACGGACGCCCGGATCGTCGGCCGCCTGGGCCAGGGTCGCGAGCAGGAGGTTCTTGGTGGCGATGTCCAAGGCGTTCATCGCCGCTGGCCGGTTCAAGGTCACCGTGGCCACGCCCTCGGTGAGGTCGAGCAGCACGGCTCCATCCGTTGACGCAGGGCCCGGTGATGCCGGGTCCGGGTCGCCCGGCGCGATCTCGTGCTCTGCCATCTGGTCAGCTCCTTGAATTGGCGTCTGCGCTCAGGCAGTTGCCCGTAAACGCTCGTGTCAACGGCATTATGTCGCAGCAGTGCCCAATCCAGATTTCCCTACTGGGGGACGTTGGCACGATAATGGCGGTAGAGAGTGTGCACCGGAGGTCTTGGTCCGCGTGCGCCCCTACGAGAAAGACACCAGGCACGCAACGAAAGAGGGATTACCCATGGCGGCGATGAAGCCGAGGACCGGGGACGGGCCGCTCGAGGTTACCAAGGAAGGCCGCGGCATCGTGCTGCGCATGCCCATCGAGGGCGGTGGCCGCTTGGTCGTTGAGATGACGCCAGCCGAAGCCTCCGCACTGGGCAAGGCGATCCAGGGTTGCCCAGGGGTCAGTTGACCCGTCCCTGCACCTAGGGGCGATCAATAGCGATGAGCCTCGACCGGATGCCGGTCGGGGCTCATCGCGGCCCGGAGGGAAGAACCCCAGACGATCCTAGGGACATCCAAGGGACGGGGACATCCAAGGGACGGGGACATCCAAGGGACGCTGCCAGAGCCTGGCGCAGGCCACGGCGCCGGCTCATCGCTGCGGTACCTGCCCGCACGCACAGGGGTCGACTCCTGGTCGCGCCCGCCGGCTGCCCGACCAAGCTGGGTGGGCATGACCGCTAGGTCTGCAGGGGTCCGGGCCCAGATGTGGGACGA
>Ga0208080_1001721_pt1 | contig 10563 bp, 9 predicted proteins | sample NGESurdeep092012_3_FD_184476 | JGI IMG/M metagenome (GOLD analysis project Ga0208080, IMG submission 184476) | Arctic peat soil microbial communities from Barrow, Alaska - NGEE Surface sample 210-3 deep-092012 (SPAdes) | ecosystem: Environmental > Terrestrial > Soil > Wetlands > Peat ...
CCAGCATGGCGAGGCTGGACACCACCTTGGCGGCTATGAACCCCGCGCGCGAAAGGGGTTTGCAGAGCATCAGCGCCGCGGTGCCGGCGCGGCGTTCGCCGGCCACCACCGCGGCTCCCGTGACGATGACCGCGAGCAGAGCCAATTGCGCGAGGTTCCCCATGAACTGCAGGTAGGCGTCTAGTGCCGTGGGTGTGGGGAACTTGATGACCACACCCGGGGTGCGTTGCGCCGTCATCTTCAGCAGGTACGGCGTGGCCGCGGCGAGGATGGGCGTAGTGAGGCCGAGGAACACCAGGATGCCCGGCAGTACCCACAGGCGCCACGTCTTGCGGGTTTCTCGGAGCTCCTTGCGCAGGAAGGCCCAGAAACCGTTCATCGGCCATCCGCCTCGACGAGGTCGACGAAGACGTCTTCGAGCGAAGCCTCGACGGCCTCGAACCGGCGCAGCCGCAGTTCGAGGGCGGCGACCAGGGCTGGCACCTCGTAAGACGCGACATCGTGATCCGTCACTTCGACGACGAGGTCCTCGCCGTCGCGGGTGACGGTAGTGCTCCAGGCGGCGCTTCGCAGGGCTGCCTCCAGGCGCGCCGGGTCGTCGACCTCGATCACGACGCGCTGCGCGCCGCCGTGCCGCGCCTTGAGCTCCTCGATGCTCGCCTGCTCGACCACCTTGCCCCTCGCGAGGACGGCGACCGTGTCGCAGACGCGTTCCACGTCGGCGAGGATGTGCGTGGAGAAGAACACCGTCGTGCGCCCTGCCAGCGCCGCGATCATCTCGAGCACCTCCCGGCGCCCTATGGGGTCGAGCGCGCTGGTGGGCTCGTCAAGCAGCAAGATCCGGGGCGCGTTGATGAGAGCCTGGGCGACCCCGAGCCGCTGCTTCATGCCGCGCGAGTAGCCACCGATGCGCGTGGTCACGCCGGAGAGGCCCGCAAGGTCCAGGAGCGTGTCCCGGCGCTTGTGAAGCACCTCGCCGGAGAGGCCGAAGAGTCGTCCCGAGAGATCCAGGAACTCGTCGGCCGTCATCCATTTGTAGAACCCGGGCACGTCCGGCAGATAGCCCATGAGCGCGTGGACCTCGCCAGCCTCGCGGATCACGTCGTGACCGAGGATGCGGGCGCTGCCCGAGGTCGGCCGGGCCAGCCCGGCGAGGATGCGCAGCGTCGTGGTCTTGCCGGCGCCGTTAGGGCCGAGGAAGCCGAACACCGAGCCCTCCGCCACGCGCAGGTCGACGCCATCCAGGGCGCGCGCCTTGCCGTACAGCTTGGTGAGCCCGGCGATCTCCACGGCCGCCGGGGCGACGCCGGGCGCGCTCAGGAGTCTGCCTCGACGGCGGGCGGCGAAGGCGGTGGTGAATCGTGGACGTCAGACGCCTCAGCGCCCCCAGCTGGTCCGTAGAGGATGTCGGCCGCTGCAGCAACTCGTCCGCCAGCCGCACCCGGCTCTGCGCGAGTCTCAGTCGGGGGCGGCTGCACCCGTCCGATCGCGAGGTAGATGATCGAACCGACGAGATTGAATACTGCGACGATGACGATCCACACCCATTTGCGGTCGCCGAGCACTGCCGGCCGACGCACGATGTCGACGATGCAGAAGATGACGAGCGCCAGTTCGACGAGACTGAGCACGACCAGCGCCGCCAGCGCGCCGCTGGGGATGACGACGTCGGCAGCCGCAGGTGTCACGGTGGCTCCTCTCGTTCCGCTCACAGGGTCGTCCCAAGCCTAGCGCGAGCCTCCGGGCGGTGTCGAGTCCTGCAATGTCAACGGCAGGGATCGCCCCGCCGGGGGGATGTGGCGGCGCGAGGCCGCCACTAGCATGCCCGATGGCAGGCTCGGCACCGGCGCCGCAACCCGAGCATAACCCGTCCCCGAGGGAGGTCGTCATGTCCCTGTCGCGCCGCCAGATCTACGCCTACGTGGCGGTCGCCGCCGTGGTCCTCGCCGTCGGCGTGCGCTACGTCGTGCTCCCGAAGGCGGCCGGCCCGGCCGGCGGCGAGCCGCTGGTGCTCGCCGCGGCGTCTCCGTCGCCGGCTTCTCCGGCCGCCGCGGCCAGCCCGTCCGCGGCGGCCGACGTGGTCGTCTACGTGTGCGGCGCGGTCAAGTCGCCCGGCGTCGTGCGTGTCCCGGCCGGCGCCCGCGTCGCCGACGCGCTGGCGCTCGCCGGCGGGCCCGACGCGAGGGCCGAGCTGGCCGCCGTGAACCTTGCCGCCAAGGTCGTCGACGGCCAGCAGATCATGGTGCCCGAGCGCGGTGCGGTGGCCGCCGCGGGGGGCGCGGCCAGTTCCGCCGCAAGCGGGTCGGCATCTGCGGCCGGTGGGTCGGCCACGGCGCCGGGCGCGCCCGTGAACATCAACACGGCGTCGCTCGAGGAGCTCGACACTCTGGACGGCGTCGGCCCGGCCACCGCGCAGAAGATCATCGACTACCGCTTGGCCAGCGGCCCGTTCAAGGTGGTCGACGACATCAAGAACGTGTCCGGCATCGGCGACGCCAAGTTCGCCGCCATGAAAGACAGCATCACGGTGTGACCCCTGTTGGTGCGTAGGATCGCCCCGCTGCACGTGCTCGCCGCCGCCTACTGCGGCGGCCTCTGCCTGGCGCTCGCCGTCAGGCCCTCGTGGTGGTGTCTCGTCCTGGGCGTGGCCGGCCCGGCGGCGGCCATGGTCGTGGCGCTGCGGCGTGGCTCTTCGGAGGGCTCGTCGCCGGCCTGGCTGCTGGCGCTCCCTGTCTGCCTCGCCACGATGTTCCTCGTCGCCGGGCTCGCCGTAGGCGGCAGCCGCCTGGACTCGCTCGGGCACTCTGCGCTCGAGGCCTACGAGGGCCGCACCGTGACCCTCAGCGCCGTCCTCACCGACCTGCCGGCGGCCAAAGACGACCAGGTCACGCTCGCCGTCGCCGTCAGGGCCGTGAGCGGCGCGCCTCTCGCCGAGCCCGCCCACCTGCGGTTGCGGCTGGAGGACGGAGAGCCCTTCGTGCTCGATTCCTGCGGCGCCCTCGTGGAGGGCGCCGTCATCGAGCTGGGCTCCGTGCGCGTCGAGCCGCTGCCGGCGCCCCGGCCGGGCGCCTTCGACTACGGCCGGTATCTACGCCGCCGCGGCGAGCACGTCACGCTCGAGGGCCGCTTCGCGGACCTGCGCGTGACAGGGCGCCGCGGCGGCCTCCAGGGAGCCGTCGACCGCCTGCGTCTGGCCTCTCGCGCGCATCTGCGCGCGGGCGTGCACCCCCCCGTGAACGAGGTGCTGCAGGGCATGGTCCTCGGCGACGACGAGGGGGTCGACCAGGGTTCGATCGACGACTTTCGGCGCAGCGGCCTGCTGCACATCATGGCCGTCTCCGGCGAGAACGTCATCCTGCTCTGTACCATGTGGGCGTTCGCCTTTTCGCTGCTCGGCATCCCGCGCCTCGTGCGCACCACGCTCCTCGTGCCCGTCGTCGCCACCTACGTACTGCTCACCGGGGCGTCGCCGTCCATCGTGCGCGCCGGCGTCGCCGGCATCGTCGGGCTGCTGGCGGTGCTCGCCTCCCGGCCCTCAGACGGTTGGTTGCTGTGGCTGGTCCCGGCGGCGTGGCTCCTCACGCGCAACCCCAACAATCTCTTCGACGTCAGCTTTCAATTGTCGTTCGGCGCCGTGGCCGGCCTGCTGCTGCTGGCGCGGCCCATCACGCGGCTCTGCGGATTCCTTCCGGGACCTCTGCCGCAGCAGGTCGGCGTCACTACGGCGGCGAGTCTGTCCACGGCGCCCATCTCGATGCTCACCTTCGGCTCCGCCTCGCTGGTCAGCGTCCCGGCCAACGTGGCCGGGGGGTTCGTGCTCGGGCCCATCATGTTCGTCGGCATGCTGTCGCTGCTCCTGGGGTTCGTGGGCAGCTGGCTGTCGGCTCCGCTGAACGTCGTCGCGGGGCTCTTCATCGGGTTTCTCCTCGAGGTCTCGCGGCTCTTCGGCAGGCTGCCGTTCGCCGTGTACGAGTGGCGCGGGGTGAGTCTGAGGTTGCTCCTCGTGATCGCGTTCTGTGGCGAGCTCGCGGTCGTCGCCTGGCTCGCGCGGCGCGCCGGGGGCGGTCTGGCGGCCTTCGTCCGCAACCCCGGCCGGCGGGCGGCGCTGGTGGCCGCGACCGCCGGTCTCGCGGCGGCCGTGCTTCTGCTCGCGCCCATGCCGGCGGCCCCGCCCCGCCAGCCCACGCTCACGTTTCTGAACGTCGGAGAAGGCGCGGCGACGCTGTTCCAGGCGCCCCGCGGCCCCACCGTGCTCGTCGATGCGGGCCCGGCTCCGCTGGCCCGCACCCTGCGCGCCCATGCGGTCCAGCGCATCGATCTGCTCGTGCTCTCTCACGGTCACGCCGACCATACCGCCGGGCTCTCGGACGTCGTGGGGAGCATCCCGATTACCACGGCTTTGCTCCCTCGTCTGCCGGCGCCGTCGGCGGCGCTCGAGGCCCTCGCCGCGAGACTGACGTCGGCGGGCGCCGAGGTGCGCTGGTGCGAGACGCCGGCGGAGCTGGCGGGCGCCGGCTGGAGCCTCCGCGTGCTGCCCACCTCGGCCCCCGCGGGCGAGAGCGGCAACCAGAGCGAGAACGACACAGCGCTCGTGGTGCTGGCCGATCTCGGCGGCCGGCGCGCGCTGGTGCCGGGCGACGCCGAGGGCGACGTGCTCGAACGGCTCGACCTGCCCGCGTGCGCGGTCGTCGAGCTGCCTCACCACGGCAGCCGCGGCGGCCTCGACGAGGCGCAGCTGGACGCACTCGCCCCGACCCTGGCGGTCATCTCGGTGGGCCCCAACACGTACGGTCACCCTACGCCGGAGATGCTGTCCCTGCTCGCCGCGGGCGGCGTCCCCTGCGCACGCACCGACCAGCGCGGCGAGATCGCATTGACGGCCGCGCCGCGCGGCCTCGAGGTCAGGGTGAGCCGCGGCGGGTAGCGCGGCCGGCGGCGGGTAGCGCAACTCGCGAAGTGGGTGACGTGGCTCGCGTCGCCGGCAGCGCGGCGGGCCCGCGCGGCGCGTCAGATCTCGCGCCGCGAGAAGCGCCAGACGGCCGCGGCCATGCAGGCGGCGCTCACCGCGATGCCCGTCGCGACGGGCGCCTGCCAGTGCGCCGCCTCACCGTTCAGGACGGCTTGGGCGGCGGGCATGAGCCCCGCCGGCGTGACGCGGCTCGTGGCCGCGAACTGGGCGAGGCCGGCGAACGAGGCGTACACGCCGATGCCGCCGCCGCCGGCCGCCGGCGCCGGCCCCACGCCCAGTAGCACGGCCGTGAGGGCGATGCATGCCGCCGTCGCGACAACGGCTGCGACGGCGATCACAAGCAGCTGGGACAGCCATTTGGCGAGCAAGAAGGCGCCTCTCAACAGCGGCTTGGCCAGCGCCAGGGCCGCGGTGCCGCTGCGCACCTCCGAACTGACGATGCCGCCGTAGGCGATCACGAGGGCGAACATCACGAGCTCGCCGAGATTGCCGAGGTACTCGATGTACGCGGCCAGGGCGGTCGGATCGGGCACGGAGATCGTGAATCCCTGAGGCATGCCGCCGAGTCGGTCCACCAGCGTCGGCATGAGGAAGGTGATGAGCGGCGACGACAGCGCCGCGAACAGGATGAAGCCGCGCAGGACCCAGATGCGCCGGGTGTGCACGGTCTCGCGCAGTTCTTTGCCGAGGAAGGCCCCGAAGCCCCTCATCGGGGTGCCCTCTCGACGAGGTCGACGAAGACGTCTTCGAGGCTCAGCTCGCCGCCTCGAGGTCGTCGGTGGCCAGGCGCAGGCCGCCGTCCTCGGCGACCTCGACCGCGCGGCTGAGCCCGCCTCGGCGGAGGCGGAGCTCGTCGATGGGCGCGTGCGCGGCCACCCGCCCGTGGTCGATGACGGCTACGCTGTCGCGGACGCGTTCCACGTCGGCGAGGATGTGCGTCGAGAAGCACACGGTGGTGCGGCCGCTCAGGGCGGCGACGATGGCGAGCACTTCGCGGCGGCCGATGGGGTCGAGGGCGCTGGTGGGCTCGTCGAGCAGCAGCAGGCGGGGGGCGTTGACCAGCGCCTGGGCCACGCCGAGACGCTGTTTCATGCCGCGCGAGAAGCCGCCGATGCGCGTGCCGACCCCGGTGAGGCCGTCGAGATCGAGCAGCGGCGCGACGCGCCCGTCGAGGACGTCGCCGCGCAGCCCGAAAAGGCTGCCGGCGAAGCGCAGGTACTGGGGCGCGGTCATCCACTTGTAGAAGGCCGGTACGTCGGGCAGGAAGCCAATCAGGGCGCGCACGTCTCCGCCGGCCTCCGTGACGTCGTGCCCGAGCACGCGCGCCGCGCCGGAGGTGGGACGGGCGAGCCCGGCGAGGATGCGCAGGGTCGTGGTCTTGCCGGCCCCGTTGGGGCCGTGGAAGCCGAACACCGATCCCTCCGGCTCGCTCAGCGAGAGGCTCCGGGTCCCCGCCGTACGCGGGCATTTCCACGTCAGGCGACGATCCGTGCCACGCGAGCATCTTTGGTGAGTCAACTCGGACCCTTGACCCCGTCCCCGGAACGCGTCTAGTCTCCATCCACAAAGCGGAAAGTAACTTCCGATATACGGACAATGCGGAGGCGAAGGGAAGCCATGACCCACTCACTGCGCTACGACGTCAACTGCTCGATCCTGTTCACCGAGCTGCCCTTGCTCGAGCGGCCCGGTGCCGCCAAGGCGGCCGGGTTCGACGCGGTGGAGTTCTGGTGGCCGTTCGCCGCCGCCGTCCCGTCGGACAGCGACGTCGACGCGTTCGTGCGCTCGATCGAGGACGCCGGCGTCCAGCTGGCCGGGCTGAACTTCTTCGCCGGCGACATGCCCGGCGGCGACCGCGGCCTGGTCTCCTGGCCCGCCCGGCAAGCAGAGCTGCTCGACAACATCGACGTCACGGTCGGCGTCGGCGAGCGCCTGGGCTGCCGCGCCTTCAACGCGCTCTACGGCAACCGCATCGACGGTGTCGCCGCCGACGAGCAGGACGAGCTGGCCGTGGAGAACCTCGCCCTCGCCGCCAAAGCCGCCGCCGGCATCGACGCCGTCGTCCTCCTCGAGGCGGTGAGCGGCACGCCGAGCTACCCGCTCAAGCTCGCCGCCGACGCCATCGCGGTCATCGACCGCGTCCAGCAGAAGAGCGCCGCGACCAACCTCGCCTTCCTGCTCGACCTCTACCACCTGGCGGTCAACGGTGACGACCTCGACGCCGTCATCGAGCGTTACGCCGCGCGGACGGCGCACGTCCAGGTCGCCGACAGTCCGGGCCGCGGCGAGCCGGGCAGCGGGCAGCTGGATCTCGATGGCTACCTGACCACGCTGGAGGCCGCTGGCTACACCGGCTGGGTGGGGCTGGAGTACAAGCCCACCACCACGACCACCGACAGCTTCGGCTGGTTGCCGCGCGAGCGTCGCGCCGCCACCGCCTGAGCACCCCCACACACCACACGGGAGCAGATCATGACCACTGTCGCCTTCATCGGCCTCGGCATCATGGGCGGGCCAATGGCCGCCAACCTCGTCAAGGCCGACTTCGACGTCGTCGGCTACAACCGCAGCCAGGCCAAGGTCGACCAGCTCGTGTCCGCGGGCGGCCGCGCCGCCGCGTCGGTCGCTGAGGCGGTCAAGGGCGCCGACGTCGTCGCCACGATGGTCCCGGACTCGCCCGACGTCGAAGCCGTCCTGGGCGGGGAGGACGGCGTCTTCGCCAACGCGGCCGAGGGAACCCTGGTCATCGACTTCTCCTCGATCCGCCCGGACGTGTCCAAGCGCCTGGCCGCACAGGGCAAGGCGGCCGGGCTCCGCGTCCTGGACGCGCCGGTGTCCGGCGGGGAGCAGGGCGCCATCGAGGCGGTCCTCTCGATCATGGTCGGCGGTGCGGCCGAGGACTTCGCGGCGGCGCAGCCCGTGCTCGACGCAGTGGGCCGGACCGTCGTCCACGTCGGACCGGCCGGGTCCGGTCAGACGGTCAAGGCCGCCAACCAGCTCATCGTCGCGGGCAACATCGAGCTCCTGGCCGAGGCTCTGGTGTTCCTCGAGGCCTATGGCGTCGACACCGAGTCCGCGCTCAAGGTCCTCGGCGGCGGCCTCGCCGGCAGCACCGTCCTGGAGCGCAAGGGCGCCGGGATGCGGGCCCGCGACTTCACGCCGGGATTCCGGCTGGAGCTGCACCACAAGGACCTCGGCATCGTCCAGGCCGCGGCCCGTGAGGCCGGGGTCGTCACCCCCCTCGGCGCCGTCGTCGGCCAACTCGTCGCCTCGCTCGTCGCCCAGGGCGACGGTGCCCTGGACCACTCAGGTCTGCTCAGGCTCGTCGAGCAGCTCTCAGGCCGCCGCACCCACTGAACCACTCGACATACAGGAGACGCGCCATGCCACGCATGACAGCCGCCCAGGCGGCCGTGGAGATCTTGAAGCGTGAGGGGGTCACCCACGTCTTCGGCCTTCCCGGTGCCGCGATCAACCCCTTCTACTCCGCCATGCGCACCAACGGCGGGCTGACCCATGTGCTGGCCCGCCACGTCGAGGGCGCGTCGCACATGGCCGAGGGCTACACGCGGACCAAGGCCGGCAACATCGGCGTCTGCGTCGGGACCAGCGGACCGGCCGGCACCGACATGATCACCGGCCTCTACTCCGCCAGCGCGGACTCGATCCCCATCCTGTGCATCACCGGCCAGGCGCCGGTCGCCAAGCTGCACAAGGAGGACTTCCAGGCGGTCGACATCACCGCGATCGCGAAGCCGCTGACCAAGATGGCCATGACGGTGCTCGAGCCGGCCCAGGTGCCGGGCGCCTTCGCGCAGGCCTTCCACGAGATGCGCTCCGGCCGGCCCGGGCCGGTGCTGATCGACCTGCCGATCGACGTCCAGATGGCCGAGATCAACTTCGACCCCGACACCTACGCGCCGCTGCCGGTCTACAAGCCGGTCGCGACCCGGGCCCAGGTCGAGAAGGCGCTGGACCTGCTCGAGGCCTCCGAGCGTCCGCTGCTGGTCGCCGGCGGCGGGATCATCAACGCCGACGCCGCCGAGCTCATGGTCGAGTTCGCCGAGCTCACCGGCGTCCCGGTCATCCCGACGCTGATGGGTTGGGGCATCGTGCCCGACGACCACCCGCTGATGGCCGGCATGGTGGGGGTGCAGACCTCGCATCGCTACGGCAACGCGACGATGCTCGAGTCCGACTTCGTCCTCGGCATCGGCAACCGCTGGGCCAGCCGGCACACCGGCGGGCTCGACGTCTACACCAGGGGCCGCACCTTCGTGCACGTCGACATCGAGCCGACCCAGATCGGCCGGGTCTTCGCCCCCGACTACGGCATCGTCTCCGACGCCAAGGCGGCGCTCGAGCTGTTCGTCCAGGTCGCCCGCGAGCGCCGCGACCACCACCTGCTGAAGAACCGCGACGACTGGTCCAAGAGCTGCCAGGAGCGCAAGGGCACCCTGCTGCGCAAGACCCACTTCGACAACGTGCCGGTCAAGCCGCAGCGCGTCTACGAGGAGATGAACCGGGCCTTCGGCCCGGAAACCCGCTACGTCAGCACCATCGGGCTGTCCCAGATCCAGGCGGCGCAGCTGCTGCACGTGTTCGAGCCGCGACACTGGATCAACGCCGGCCAGGCCGGGCCGCTGGGCTGGACGGTCTCGGCCGCGCTCGGCGTGGCCGTGGCCGACCCCGAGGCGACCGTCGTCGCCCTCTCCGGTGACTACGACTTCCAGTTCATGCTCGAGGAGCTGGCGGTCGGAGCGCAGTTCAACCTGCCCTACGTCCACGTCCTCGTGAACAACGCCTATCTGGGCCTGATCCGGCAGTCCCAGCGGGCGTTCGACATGGACTACTGCGTGCAGCTCTCCTTCGACAACGTCAACTCCCCGGAGGTGAACGGCTACGGCGTGGACCACGTCAAGGTGGCCGAAGGGCTGGGCTGCAAGGCGATTCGCGTGTTCGAGCCGGAGGAGATCCTGCCCGCGCTCGAGCAGGCCAAGAAGCTCATGGCCGAGTTCCGCGTGCCCGTGGTCGTCGAGGTCATCGTCGAGCGGGTCACCAACGTCTCTATGGGCACGGAGATCGACAATGTCGTCGAGTTCGAGAGCCTGGCGGCCAAGGGGATCGACGCCCCGACGGCCATCATCGCCAACCTTGGCTGACCGGCGACCCACCGACCGTGCTGCTCCTCATCCGCCGGGACGCGATGGCGATCAGCACGCACCACAGCGGAGGCGGACCGTGGCGCACGTGCTGCTCGCACCGGACAAGTTCAAGGGCACGCTCACCGCCGCGCGGGACGCGGCGGCCGAGCTGAGCTGGGAGCACCGCCCATGTCGTTCGCGGTCATGGACGCCGGCGGGCACCTGCTCGCGTTTGCACGCGTGGACGGGGCTCGCTGGGTGAGCGCCGACGTCGCGCTCGGCAAGGCGTGGACCTCCGCGGCGTACGGCGTGCCCAGCGCCGCGCAGAAGGAGAAGATGTCGCCGATGCCGAACTTCGCGACTGCCCTCACCTCGATGACTCACGGCCGCTTCACCCCGCAGACGGGCGCAGTTCCTATCTACCGTGGTGGCGCGCTCCTGGGCGCACTC
>Ga0208080_1001723_pt1 | contig 10544 bp, 12 predicted proteins | sample NGESurdeep092012_3_FD_184476 | JGI IMG/M metagenome (GOLD analysis project Ga0208080, IMG submission 184476) | Arctic peat soil microbial communities from Barrow, Alaska - NGEE Surface sample 210-3 deep-092012 (SPAdes) | ecosystem: Environmental > Terrestrial > Soil > Wetlands > Peat ...
CCGCTAAGTGGGGTACGAGCGTCGATCTGGAAAGCACCCGCCGTGCTGGTGACGTAGGCACCGACTCCGGCAGCTGCGTCTGTGCGGGGCGTCAGGAGAACATGAACGTTTGCCCCATATGCAGCGCGAAACGTGATGGTCGCCAGAGTGATGCCCGGGCTGCTGCCGAGATTGATGTTGATAACACCAGCGGTGTGGTTGCCGCTAGCTGTCGCGTTAGGCTTATTTGTCGGACTCGTCGTCATGAGCAGATTCGTTTTCGCGGGCTCAGGCCAAAGATAGAACGGCAGCATATTGCCTGAGAGGTCGGTGGCTAATGCGTGCAGGCTGTGGGTCACCGGTTTACACAGGTAATGCTGGCCGAGGCGTCGACGGGCACCTTGCCGCAGCCAGCGCTCTGCCGACAGACTAGACGAGGAATCCACCCTCCTTCACGTTCTGCCCCTCCGGGTCGATCGTCCCACTCCCCTAACTCGGACCAAACGATTTCCGCGCCCTCAAGTGCGTATCCGCACGCCTGCGGCTCAGTGAGCCGGTGAAAGCGGCTCCCTCGGAAGGCCAGGTCGGACCCATGTGATGCTATACACCCGATCTCGCCGTGGCCTCTCAAAGCGGCAACTCGCCGTGTCGTCTTGGATCTCAAGCGGATAGCGCTCCGTAGCGAAAGGCATCTCCATCAGGCTGTCACACTGAGCCGCCCAAACCCCTGACGGCTTCGACCCCCCTCTAAAGACAACCGCCATATGCAGGTTGGCAGGCCGCCAATCTCTGGGGAAGGCGTAGATCAGCGCGGGGACTGAGGACCCTTCACTCTTGTTCGTGATGTCGGTGCTGCGGCGCTGTATCTCATCGCCCTCCTGTCCGAGATCCTCCTCGGTGACCGTGATACCCGCGATTCTGTCGCCATCGACGGCGGCAACCACGTAGAGGTTGCCATTGAAGGTGTCGGAGATAAGCCGCGCACGAAGGTCCGCGACTTCAGCGTCTGACCACCGTGCCAGCGTCTTGACGTCTCGCTCAACGACTTCGGCGTAGCCGCTTCGTCGGTCGCCGAGCCAGTCCCGTTCTCGGGGCGTTGGGTCGCGCATCAGGAGGGCGACAAGGCTGAGACCAAAATCAACGCGCAGGGCGCGCAGCCGCTCACCATCCTCCTGGTCATCCAATATCGCCATCAGGCGCTGCAGTCCATCGGTAGGGTCGGACGTCCCCAAAGCCGACATGACGGCACCAGCCAGTTTCAGCCGCCCCTCAGTCAGGCCTCGTCCCTCCCGCAGCTTCTTGAGCTGTTGGAGGACAAGGTCTCCGTTTGTGTCCACGGCGGTGTCCATCTTCTGGGGTCTGATTCGACTTTCGCCCATGCGGGTCGACTCCCGACGCTAGTGGAACGAGGGCCGATCCGGCTCTAGGACCCGCACACTGCAGGAGGAGTCCAATGTCCAACATCCAGCCCTATCGTCCGCAGTCAGCCATCGGTCGCTCCGGCCGCGCACTCGCTCGGCTCAGCACCGACACGTCGATCGCGGTGGCGATCACCGAAGCCCATGCGGAAGTCGAAGCAGCCAAGATCGACGGCATCGCCGCCGTCGGGACCAAAGCCCTCCAGGACGTAGCGATGATCAGCCAGATCGAGCAGAGCTTGGCCCAAATCGTGCCGCACGCCTCAGGCCGGCTAGCCACTGTCGCGGACTTGGCGGCGCTGAGCATGGCGGATGTCGTCGCCAATGCAGGCCGCCGCATGGGACGCCCGCAATGCTGACCGTGCTCTGCCTCGTCGCGGTCATCCTGCTGCTGGCGGCAATCGGGGCCCTCTGGATGGAGCTTCGGGTGGATCTTGAGCGGGTCCGCGTTGCCCAGGAGGTACGACTGGCCGAGTGGCAGTTGCGCCAGCTGACCCGTCAGGCCTTGCAGCGGATGTTGGACGAAGCGAGGCAAGGGCATGGCCGGGATGGGTAGCCCCAGGAGCTTGGTCGACCGCTTGGTCGGCCTCTGCTTCAGCTTGCTCGTCGGCGCAGCGGCGCTGTACTTCGCCGTCCAGCTCATCGAAGCCATCTGGACCGCGTTACTCGTCATTCTTGGCGTCTGCCTGTTCATCGGCGCGGCAGTGCTGGTACTCCGGAGCCGCTCGAACGGCTGGTAGCCCGATTTGATTCCAGCTCGAATCTCGACCACATCAGCCAGCAATCCATGACACACCCACCCCTGACAGGGCTCGTCCCTTCGGTGTTGTGAAATCCGCCAAGATGATTGACCGCTGCATCAATGCAGCAGATAGTGAAGTCAAGCCGAGTGCTGCACATATGCAGCGGCTCGCAAACAAGCGCAACCGTAAGAGCCAAAGAAAGCGAGGGATGACATGACTAGACCACAGCAACCCCAACGACCAGGAGGCCGCCGCGCAGATCGGCGCAAGGCTCGCGGACATCGCGGCCATCAGGACCGGCAAATTTCCGTCCGGGCAGTCCGACGTGATCCACCCGACCTGCGCAAACTGAGCCGGGCCATCATCGCTATTGCTATTGCCGAGGCCCAGGCCGAAGCCGAAGCCCAAGCTCAGATCGACCCCGCAACCGCAGTCCCGCAGGCTGAGGCGAATCACGACCATCACGACCAAGGCGACACGGCATCGCGGACTGGGACCAACGATGCCCAGTAATGCCGGATCACCAACTACAACCGCGGGCTCCCGGCTGGGGTGGCAAGAGATCATCTGGCCGAGACCATTCGAGGTTGACCAAGCTTTCGCCTTGCTGCGCAGTGTTGCGGCGGATCAGCGCAGCGCCCAGATTGTGTTTGAGGCACGGGCGATGAATGGCTCAGTCCGCTACCACGTCGGTGCTGAGCCATCCGCATTGCGCCGCCTCGGTCGCCTCCTGAGCGGCCTGCTGTCCGGTGCCCAACTCCTCGACGCACCAGCTCGCACAGCGGTCACCTCGGCGCTGCGCCTCAAGTTGTCGACCCGGCACCGGGCACTCGACAGCGGGCGGATCGATGCCGTCACTGTCGCCACCTTGGCCGCACTGATTCAGGCCGGCAAGAACGAAACTCTCGTCCTACAACTGGTAGTTGGTCCACGTCGGATTCCATTGGCGGTGCCGATGCACTCCCCCTCATCGGTGGTGGCGCCCTGGTGGCGGGTTGTCTGGCACGGCAATGGTGGCGTGCTCGACAGCGAGAAGCGCAGTGCCTTACGTGCCAAGGTCGCCGAACATGGCTTCGCGGCAACCGTTCGACTCGGTGTCGAGGCCAGCTCACCCGCCAGACGGCGGACGCTGCTGAGCGACCTGGTGGGGGCGCTCCGCACCAGCGAGGCGCCGGGCGTCCAACTGCGGACGGTTCGAGATTCGGCGCGCAAGCTGAACGACGCCCGACCGCCTTGGCTCTGGCCACTGCGAATCGGCGTCAGTGAATCGCTGCTGCTGACTGGTTGGCCCGTCGGAGACCTCGAGCTGCCCGGACAACCAGCCAAGCATCCGGTCTTGTTGCCACCGACTGCTGGCGCCTACGCCCGGGCGGGTGCACCAACCGAGGATCGACGGGCTATCGGGCGGGCAACCGCACCTGGGTTCATGGGATGGCTGACGCTTGGTGCACGTGATGGCCTGCAACATGTACATGTGCTCGGACCGACCGGCACGGGTAAGTCAACACTGTTGGCTCGGCTCATCACCCAAGACATTGAGCAGGGTCGGGGTGTGGTCGTCATCGACCCGAAGGGCGATCTGGTTACGGATGTGCTGGGTCGATTCCCAGACGCTCGACGTGACGATGTAGTGGTGCTCGATCCGACTGACGACCGTCCGGTCGGCTTGAATCCGTTAGCCCGCGCGTCCGGTACGCCACCGGCAGTCGTGGTCGACGGTGTTCTGGCGGTCTTTCATCAGCTCTACGCCGACTCGTGGGGGCCTCGGCTCCAGGACATCTTGCACGCCAGTCTGCTGACTCTGGCCCGCCGCGACGATGCGTCCTTGGTCATGCTGCCGCTGCTGCTGACCAACACCGGCTTCCGCCGCTCCCTCACCCAACACCTGAACGACCCCGTTGCCCTCGGGCCGTTCTGGGCTTGGTACGAGGCGTTGTCTGAGGCTGAACGGGGGGCGGTTGTGGCACCGGTTATGAACAAGCTGCGAGCCTTCCTGCTCCGACCGCAAGTCCGGGCGGTGCTCGGGCAGCGCCAACCGAAGTTCCAGGTGTCGCAGGTCTTCACCGAGCGCAAGGTGCTCCTGGTCAACCTGTCGAAGGGTTTGGTCGGACCAGAAGCCGCCGGGCTCCTCGGTTCGCTCGTCGTGGCCGACATCTGGCGCTCCACGCTGGCCCGAACTGGCGCCCTGGCCAGCCAGCGCCATCCGGTCAGTATCTATATAGATGAGCTGCAAGATTATCTGCACCTACCGACTGACCTGGCCGATGCCTTGGCACAGGCGCGCGGCCTGGGCGTCGGCTTCACCCTGGCACACCAGCATCTTGGCCAATTGCCGACCGCTATGCGGACGGCGGTACTCAGTAACGCCCGCAGCCGGGTGGCCTTCCAGCTCGGCCACGAAGATGCCACCACCATGGCCCGGGGCCACCCCGAACTGATGCCCGACGACTTCACCGCCCTCGGCGCGCATGAGATCTACGCCAGCTTGATGGCGGCCAACCGGGTGACGCCGTATGCCTCAGCAATCACGCTACCGCTCGGCAGGACGACGTCTTCGCCTAGCCAACTGCGGGCTCGGAGTCGTGCCCGCTACGGCCGGCCACTGGGTGAGATTGAAGCCAGCTTCACTGAGCTGCTGGTCGGTTATAACCCGGCACCGTCGACCAACCGGCGACCGAAGGCGGCCTCATGAATCCCGTCCCTACCCCAGTTGACGGTCGTCCGGTCGCTGGACCGTCCGCCCATCCGTTCGTCGCCTCCAAGAAACGCTCGGCTTCACCGAGTTCGTGGCCCCTGGGGCGATCTGACGGCAGGAATGTATACCTGCTTGCGGGGGCGTCGTCATGACTACCCGAACGCGGGGGCGCGGCGCGGATGGCCTGGTCGAGCTCACCCGGCTCCTCAGCCCTCGGGACACGACCATCCTCGAAGCCCTCGCCCGACACCGGTTCCTGACCACTCAACAAATTGAACGCCTGGTCTTTACCGATCACACCTCCCCGCTGGCTGGTGCTCGTGGTTGTCGTCGGGTACTGCGTCGTTTGGATGACAGCGGTCTGACGGTCCGGCTGGCGCGGCGGGTCGGTGGCTTCGGTGCCGGTTCGGCGACCTCGGTCTGGCATTTGGCACCGGCTGGCATGCGGGCACTTAGCTTCCTCAGCGGCGACGGCAGCGCGACCCGTGTCCGCGAACCATCGGCACGCTTCGTTGCACACGCTTTGGCTGTTGCCGAAGTCCACGTCCGGCTCATCGAAGCGGCTCGGACTGGCCGCTTCGAGTTGACGTCGGTGCAGATTGAGCAGGAGGGCTGGCGCAGCTACCAGGCGGTTTCCGGTCGTGCGGAGCAGCTCAAGCCCGACCTGGCCGTCGTCACCGCGACCACCGAGTTCGAGGATCACTGGTTCATCGAGGTCGACCTCGGCACTGAGCATCTGCCGACCATCCTCAAGAAGTGCCAGCAGTACCAGACCTACCGACGGACGGGCACCGAGCAAGGTGAGGCAAATATCTTTCCATTGGTCATCTGGCTGGCGCTGCGACGAGCGAGGGCCGAGAAATTGCGGCGGGCCATCATGACGGCTCGCGGACTCGACCAGGCCCTGTTTCGCACCAGCTATCTCGATGACGTCATCGGACTCATCGCCGGAGGTGCGGCATGACGATCTCGCCACTCCCCCGCAACCAAATCCTGATCGGTGACGCTGCCCAGGAACTCCGGCGCCTGCCTGATGCCTCAGTCGACATGGTGCTGACCAGCCCACCGTACTTCCGATTGCGCGACTACCAAGTTGATGGACAGCTCGGGCTTGAAACCCACGTCGACCGCTGGGTCGATGGCCTCGACGTCGTCACGCGTGAGCTGAAACGCGTCCTCAAACCAACCGGCACGCTCTGGCTCAACCTGGGCGACAGCTACTCGACACATCTTGACCAGGGCGCAACGCGCAAGAGCTTGCTACTCGGACCGGAACGGGTCGCCCAGCGCCTGATTACTAACGGCTGGACCCTGCGTAACAAGATCGTCTGGGCCAAGACGAACCCCATGCCTTCCAGTGTCCGCGACCGACTGAGCTGCGCCTGGGAATACCTCTACATCTTCAGCCTGGAGCCGCACTACAACTTCGACCTCGACGCCATTCGGCTGCCACACACCAGCCGGGCGGCACTACGACTGACCACGGAAATACGTCGCGACCGTGAAGCCTGGCGCGGGCCGAATGGCGATGACGCCTCCGGTCTGGCACGGCTGCATCAGCGGGGCATTGTTGGACATCCGCTCGGCAAGAACCCCGGCGACGTCTGGCGGATTGCCAGTTCCAACTACCGCGGCGCCCACCACGCGACCTTCCCAGTTGAGCTAGCTCGTCGGACCATCAAGGCCGGTTGCCCACCCGGTGGGCTGGTGCTCGACCCCTTCCTCGGCGCCGGTACGACTGCCGTGGCCGCCGAACAACTGGGACGGCACTGGCTCGGAATCGAGCTCAACCCCGACTTCGCTGCTCTGGCCGAGACGCGGATAGCCGAAGCCCAAACACCAGGTGACACCACGAACCGGTGGGCAGCATGAACAAAGCCCGCCCTCCCAACGATGCCGTTCGTGTACCGCCTCGTCGGTGTCATGCGGCCGAGAGAACCCAGGGAACTGCCAACAGGGCAACTCCGCTCGTCCGCACCCGCACCGAGGAGGTACTTATGTCCATCACGGACACCGGTTCCAACGCGAAGGCAAGCGTCAAGACGCTCGCCATCCGGCTGGAACCAGACCTGCACGCCCAACTGAGCCTCATTGCTCAACTGCGTGACAGCACACTCACCGACGAGATTCGAACGGCCATCGAGGCGCACATCGCGCTGGCGAAGACCGCCCCGGAACTCGCCGCCCAGGCCGACAGCGTGCTCGAAACTATTGAGCGCGAAGCAGGTACCCGGCGGGCTGCCATCGCCACTCTGTTCGGCAACGAACCGAAGGACATGGCAGCACCGGCCGACGACCCGGCACCTGTGCCAACCGCCAACACGACCACACCAAGCACCACCAGTGCACGGGGACGTGGCCGCAAGGCGACCGAGGGGCAGGCGGTGAGCGACAGCTGACGTAGGAGGCGCCCAGACAAAGCACCAATCCCGGTGCGAACCCTGGCAGTGGCCGGACGGGTTGAGAACGAGCTAACGCTCAAATCCTCACCCGTCCGCCACTGCCAGTCACTCCACGAGGAGAAGAACAACCAATAACCAGAGGAGGTGAACATGAATCACGAACAACGACCCAGACCGCAATCTGAGCAGGAACCCGCGGGAGTCCAGCTACCAGATGAAGCCGCAGCGAACCAACCGCATACCAACCGTGAGCAGCTGTCAACCCCAGGTTCAGAGTCGGACTCGAAGCCAGAGCGGGGGAAACCGACCGACGATGGCTCCCCAATCGAGAGCGAAGCCGACGTGGGAAATGAGGCAACTGTCAAGGCTGACAAGCCACCCGAAACCGGAGAGCGGAGCGGTGATCAACCCGAGGAACGGGAACGCCCAACTGAACCACCGCAGATCTGGGTCGGCTCCTGGCTTGACTACAACAATGGCCGTCTGCACGGTGAGTGGATTGAGGCTGCCCGTGACGTCGATGAAGTCTGGGCAGATATCCAGGCCATGCTGGCCGCTTCGCCAACCGCCAAGCAATCCGGCGAGGTGGCCGAGGAATGGGGCATCTTCGACTACGAAAACTTCGGGGCACTCAAGGTTGGTGAGCAGGAGGCCATCTCGTTCGTGACTGCTGTGGCTCGCGGCATTGCTGAACATGGCCTGGCTTTCGCTGCCTGGGCGGACGTCATGGATGAGGAAGAAGCCTTGAGCGGCTTCGCCGACGCCTACCTCGGCGAGTACGACTCGATGGAGGCCTACGCGCAGCAGCTCATCGAGGACCTGGGTTACAACCAGCTGCTGGACGAAGCATTGCCGGAGCACGTCCGAAGGTATGTAGAGATAAACATTGCCGGGCTGGCTCAGGATATGTGGCTGAGTGGCGACGTCAATGTCTACCCGAAGGACGGTGGTGGGGTATGGCTTTTCGATGGCCGGTAGCAAACCCCTGGCCGGCGGCCTTCACAGCTTCATTGTTGTGGAATTCACCGGATTCAGCAAAGCCTCTCGCCGCAGATATGGACATATCTCACGCCGCTGTACGGGGCGACGTTTAACGCCGATCGCCCGGGGTCTAACGAAGGCGAGGCTCGCCTTCAGGAAGAAATCGTTGTTGTGGAATCGACAAAGGGTGCTGCATTTGTGCAATAGAAGGCGTAAAATGGAATCTTAAGATCAAGAGATTTGGAGAAATAAACGATGAGTCCAGACGCCGCATCACGCCTTGCACTGCTACTACGTACCACCCGGCAAAGCCTCGGCCTATCCGTCCGGGAAGTTAGCCGACGTAGCCATATAACCGACAGCAACATTGTCCGCATGGAGCAAGGCATCATCGCCAATCCCCGGCCCGACACCTTGAAGGCCATCGCCGACGTCCTCGGACTCGACCTGGCTGACGTCTTCGCCAGCATCGACTACGTCCAACCCAAGGGACTTCCCAGCTTCACGCCGTACCTCCGCAGCAAGTACGCCGATTTGCCTGACGAAGCTGTCGATGATTTGCAGAAATATTTCACCAAGCTCGCCAATCAGTATGGTCTCAGCCCAGATACCTGGGCCGGACCGCTGCCCGGCGAGGACGAGACCTAACCGAACCGCGCAACCAACAACGAAGGAGGGATCAAGCATGAACAACGCCACCGCCAAGACGACCACTGCACCCACAACACCAAATGTGATCCAGTCCCTCCGCAGCCTTATTCCCGAACGGGTGGCCACGTTCACCGAATCCCTGCGGATCGCTGAGATACAGGCCTCCTGGCTACGGCAACTGCTGGACCGAGCGGATCCATCAGCGCCAAGCCAAGTCATCGCCGCTCAGCCACACATCCGCGTCGAGTACGTCAGCGACCTACCGTCAGGTGGGCTCAGCTTCTGGGATGGACGGCAATGGATCATCCAGCTGTCGACCCTACAAACGCCGGTCAGGCAGCGTCTCAGCCTGTTCCACCAGTACAAGCACATCATTGACCACGGGGCGGTTGAGCGGCTGTACGGCGGCGATAGGCGGCATAGCAGCGATGCACAGGCCGAACGGGCGGCTGACCACTTCGCCGACTGCGCTCTCATCCCCGACCGTGCCCTCATTCGCGCCGACAGGGCAGTGCCAGGCGCACCAACCAGGCCGTGCACCTGGCTCGTCACGCCCCCAAACCGACAGACGAACCGACGGACGCACAACCGACGATCCGCTACCAGCCAGATAGCAGGGACATCGTGACCGCCTCGTCCACCCGACCCACCAGCGAATCACAGCCAGACCGGGTGAAGCGGGCCGTGCTCTACCTGCGCGTCTCCACACCTCGGCAGATGCACACCGCTATCAACGTCGACCCCGACGGCAACTCGATCGCTACCCAGCGCGAAACCTGTCTAGCCAAAGCCAGCAGCCTCAGCGCCACCATCGCCGCCGAGTTCGTAGAACCCGGCAACTCCGCCCAAAGTATCGAGAAGCGCCCCGTCTTCAAGCAGTTGCTGGCTTATCTGAGAGACAGCAATGATGTCGACTACGTCATCGTCTACATGCGTTCACGGGCGTTCAGGAACTCAACCGATGCCGGAATCACCAAACGTGCCCTCAGCCTGCTTGGCATCCGCATCGTGTCCTGCAAAGAAGACTTCGGCCAAGGCCCCGTGGCCGACGCCATGGAGACCGTCTCGGACGCCTTCAACGAACTGCAAGTCCGCCAGAACGGCGAAGACATCAAGGCCAAGCTGCGCCACAAAGCCCTAAACGGTGGCACCATCTCTCGCGCCAAAGTCGGCTATCTCAATATCCGAGCCGACTTCGAAGGACGGCTGTTCAACAGCATCGGACTCGATCCGGTCCGGGCACCGCTCATTGCTCAAGCTTGGGAGCTGTACTCCACCGGCGAATACTCGATCGACCTGCTGCACATCACCATGGCCGACCTCGGCCTGACCAACCGGCCAACCCACCGCTGGCCGCGTGAACAAGCTGTCTCAGCAAACAAGCTGCACCAGATGCTGTCCGACCCCTACTACGCCGGTTGGGTCACCGTCGATGGCCAGCTGATCCGGGGACAACACGAAGCCATCATCAGCCAAGACCTCTTTGACCGCGTTCAGGACGTGCTGGATACCCGTTCCCGCAGGGGGCAACGCGACCGGATCCTGACCCACTACCTCAAGGGCACGATGTTCTGCGACCGCTGCGACAAAGCTGGACGCACCAGCCGACTGATCTACACCGAGGCCAAGGGCCGGAATGGCGAGTACTACGGCTACTACCTGTGCCGCGGCCGCC
>Ga0208080_1001727_pt1 | contig 10534 bp, 12 predicted proteins | sample NGESurdeep092012_3_FD_184476 | JGI IMG/M metagenome (GOLD analysis project Ga0208080, IMG submission 184476) | Arctic peat soil microbial communities from Barrow, Alaska - NGEE Surface sample 210-3 deep-092012 (SPAdes) | ecosystem: Environmental > Terrestrial > Soil > Wetlands > Peat ...
GACCTTCGGCTCGGGACGCGCGGTGATCGTGGAGGCCTTCCTGCTCGACCGCGACGAGGACCTGTACGGACGCACCCTGCAGATCGACTTCCTCAGCCGCCTGCGCGGCGAGCGCCGCTTCGACAGCGTCGAGGCGCTCGGGCGGGCCGCGGTGATGGTGAGCGCTTGTGCGACCAGGATCGTGATGATCGCGCTGGTGGTCGCCGGGTAGGTGCCGTTGCCCGCGAAGGTCCACTCGTACTGCATGTTCCGCAGTGGCTTGACGGTCGCCGACGCCACGCCGCTGGCGTTCGTAGTCGCGGTGGCCGCGAGACCGAACGGGTGGTTGGGGTCGGTGCGGGCGATCAGCTTCACCGTCACCCCCACGATCGCAGCGCCCGTTGATGCGTTCTGCATCCGTATCGTCAGGACGACGCTGTTGCCGGCGACGACCGTCGACGTGGTGGCAGCGGAGGAGAGCCTGGCACCCGAGACCGGCGCAGCGACCGCCGAGGGGATGGCGCCGCCGGCGATCCCGGCGGCAGCGAGAAACCCGACGACCAGCGCCCGCAGCGGGTACCTGGTTGTTGTGACCCGGCGAGTAGTCATGGTGTCGCCTCCGCGTTCGGTGGCCGCGACGCTACGACTGAGCCGCGCGCACGGCAAGTCCCAAGGTGCACGCGAAGCAGGCTGGCTCGGTCGCCAGGCCGGGCATTGCCAGGCCTTGTTATGCGACGTCAGGGGTTCTTGGCGAAGTAGGCCTTGGCGCGCATCGGCACGGCACGGTAGATCAGCCGGTTGAGCGGCGAGCCGACCCGGAGCAACGCGCTGGACCTGGCCGTCGGTTCCATGGCGATCGTCCACGTGAACCGGCTACCGGCCGGTGTCTGCTCTACCAGGTAGTCCTCGGCGAAGCGCTGCAGCAACGGACGGTTGACCTCGGTGCCGTAGAACGACTTCCGGCTGCCCTCCTCCCACCGGAAGAACCGCTCGCGGATCGCCAGCGCCTTGCCCGGCAGCACGACCTCGCGGGTGGTTCCGACCCCGAACGGGCGAGCGGACGTCCAGGTCAGCGAGTGCAGGCCCAGCCCCCAGTCGGCGAGCGCGCGGTCCGATGTCAGTGACTCCCACACTCGCGCGGGCGGGACGGGCAGCTCGACCGGATACCGGTACACGTAGGGCGCCGTCTCGAAGAACGTCTCGTCACAGGGCTGGAGTGGGTGCCACGTCATGACGTGGAGCATGCCCTACCGCCGATTCGCAAACCGTGCCTCGTCGTGTCGAAACGCAGGCTTCACGTGCGCCTGCCAGAGTGTGCGCCATGGTCGAGGCGACAGAATCCATCCCGCATCTGAAGGACCCGTCGCGTGGCTATGGCGAGAAGGTCGTGGCCGTCGAACCCGGTGGCGTCGAGGCGATCCCGGTCGCCGAACGGCACGGCCACCCGATCGGGCTGTTCTGGACCTGGGTGTCGCCGAACATGGAGTTCGCGACCGTGGCGGTCGGAATCCTCGCCGTCCTCTACTGGAACCTGACGCTCTGGCAAGCCATCGGCGCGGTCGTCGTCGGGACCGGTCTCGGCTCGATCTCGCACGGCGTCCTATCGACGTGGGGACCCCACGAGGGTCTGTGTCAGATGGTGATCAGCCGGGTGGGCTTCGGCCGCCTGGGCAACATCCTTCCCGCGGGGTTGAACGCCCTGACCGCGGGCATCGGCTGGTTCGCGGTGAACAGCATCAGCGGTGCCCTGGCCCTGCACGCTCTCGTTCACGGGATCCCGAAGGAACTCGCGCTGATCCTCGTCGTCGCGGTCCAGCTCGTCGTCGCGTTCTTCGGGCACAACCTCGTCCAGGCATTCGAGCGTTTCGTGTTCCCGGTGCTCACGGTCATCTTCGTCATCGCAGCGATCATCGTGCTGAGCAAGGCGCACCCCGGGTTCACGCCGGCCCCCGGTCCGCCCAAGATCGGCGGCTTCCTGCTGACCGTCGGGGCGTCGTTCGGCTACGCGGCCGGGTGGAATCCGTACGCGTCGGACTACACGCGCTACCTGCCGCCGACAACCCGAAAGCTGCCCATCGCGCTGTCGGCCGGCCTCGGCATCTTCGTGTCCTGTGTCCTGCTGGAGTCGGCGGGGGCGGCTGTCGTCACCGCGGGCCAGAGCGCGTTCGATCCCAGCTCGTTCACGAACCTCACTCCGACCGCCGTCGGCAAGCTGACCTTGCTGGCGGTCATGCTCGGGTCGATCGCGGCGAACGTCCTCAACGTCTACTCGGGTGCGATGTCGTTCATGTCGCTGGGGATGCGCCTGCCGTTGAAGGAGGCCCGCGCCGTGGTCGCCGTGGTGTTCGGGCTCGTGGGGCTCGTCGTCGCGTCGTTCGGTCTGAAGAACTACGGGCAGAACTACGAGGACTTCCTGTTGATCATCGCGTACTGGATCACGCCTTGGCTCGGCGTCGTCCTGCTCGACCGCTTCCTCCGCCGCGGCAAGCCGATTGCCCTGTTCGCCGAGCGGCCGGGATACCAGAACTGGGCCGGGCCGATCGCCATGGCCGTCGGGATGGCTGTGTCGATCTGGCTCTTCTCCAACCAGACGAAGTACCTCGCGCCGGTGCCCAAGGCGCACCCTGCGGTGGGTGACCTGACGCCGGAGGTCGGCTTTGTCATCTCCGCGGTGCTCTACCTCGTGCTGTTCATGGTGCTGCGGCCCAGGACGGAGGCGGAGTGAGCGAGTTCGATCCGCACGCCTGGCTGGCGGTCGCCGTCGACGAGGCCCGCATCGGGCTCGCCGAGGGGGGCATCCCGATCGGCGGGGCGCTGTTCGGTCGCGACGGGCAACTGCTCGGTCGCGGCCACAACCGTCGTGTCCAGGACGACGACCCGTCGATGCACGGGGAGACCTCGGCGTTCCGAAACGCCGGGCGGCAGCCGTCCTACCGTGGGACGACGATGGTCACGACGCTGTCTCCGTGCTGGTACTGCAGCGGGCTGATCCGGCAGTTCGGCATCTCGCGGGTCGTCATCGGTGAGGCTCGAACGTTCTACGGCGGGCACGACTGGCTGGCCGAGAACGGCGTCGAGATCGTGCTGTTGGACGATCCGGAGTGCGTGCGGATGATGACTGACTTCATCCGAGCCAATCCGCAGCTGTGGAACGAGGACATCGGGGAGCAGTGAGATGCCGCCTTCAGTGCCGACCATAGATCTCACGCCGTGGTTCGCCGGCGACGCGCACGCACGAGCGGGGATCGCGAGGCAGGTCGACGCCGCTCTGCGGGACGTCGGCTTCATGCTCGTCACCGGGCACGGCGTCCCGCGTGCGCTGCGGGACGAGGTCCGCGCATCGGCCAGGGACTTCTTCTCGCTACCTGTCGAGACCAAGCAGCGTTACGCGGTCACGGTCGGCGGTCGCGGGTGGCTGCCGCCAGGGGTCGAGGCCAACGGCTACGCCGAGGGCACCGAGACCCCACCCGATCTGAAGGAGTCGTTCGCGGTGGGTGCGGACGAGCCGACTGGTATCCGCGACGTGGATGACTACTGGTTCGCGCCCAACGTCTACCCGGTGGAGGTGCCGGGCTTGCAGCAGAGCGTCGTCAGGTACCTGCGCCACATGCGTGAACTCGCGGACGAGTTGCTCGTGCTGTGCGCAGCGGCGCTCGAGTTGGCTCCGGAGTTCTTCACCCGGCACACGGGCCACGCCACCCACACCATGAACATCAACTGGTATCCGCCTGTGTCGGTGGCGGGTGAACCTGAGCCGGGACAGTTCCGCATCGGTCCGCACACGGACTTCGGCACCGTCACCGTTCTCGACCGCGAACCCGGACGCGGCGGCCTGCAGGTGTGGAGCGAACATTCTGGTTGGGAGGACGCGCCCTACGATCCGGACGCGTTCACGATCAACACCGGCGACCTGCTCGCCCGCTGGAGCGGTGATCGCTGGAAGTCGAATCGGCACCGCGTCCTGCCGCCGCAGGCCGAGGCGCCCGAGGAAGACCTGGTGTCACTCGTCTACTTCTACGAAGCCGACCACGACGCAGTCGTCGAGGCGCTGCAGCCGCCGATCGGCATGCCGAACGACTACCCGGCGGCGGTGTCTTCGGCGTTCCTTCGCGAACGGTTGGACGCGATCACGATCGGGTGACTGCGCTCGTAGGCAGCGTGGGCCAGGCCACGGTGGGCCATGCCTCGCATCATGAAGATCAGGATCAGTGGGCTGGCCATGATCAACACGGCCCAGACGATCGGACCTCCGGAGATCGACAGGCCGATGACCAGCGCCGTGATGGCGAAGACGTGGATCGGCGGATGGTCATGCTTCATGACAACCTCTTCCGCGGGGGATCGTGGACAACTAGACAGTGCGGCCGGCGCGTACGGCAGGGACACCAACGAACGTCCCTGCATGGCGGGACGAAGGTCTGCACTGCGGACGGGTCAGGGGTTGATCGCGGGCGGGGTCGACCCCGCGCTGTTGGATTCACTCGAGCCCGCGACGCCCTGCTTGATCGAGTCCAGGATGGCCAACCCCTGGCCGACCAGTGACGACACGATCTCGGTGATCCCCTCTGATCCGTTGAGCACGGTGAGGTGGGAGCCGGCCAGACCGTGCGCCGCCTTCTCCACGATGAGCGGGAGCTGGGCGATTAGTTGCTGATCGAGGGCGACTCGATTGTGCGACTGGGCCGCCTCCGCAAGGATCTTGGTCCGCTCGGCATCGGCGGCGGCGAGGATCTTGACTCGCTCCGCGTCGGCTTCCGCCGGGCGAATGACGGTGGACACCAGCGTTTGCCGAGCCAGTTCGGCCTGCTGCTGGGCCAGGGCCGTCTGCGCATCGATCACTTGCTGCTGCGCCACGGCGTGCGCCAACGGCCCCGACTGGTCGGCCTTCGCCTGAGCCGCCTGGGTCTCGGCTGCGAACTTGGCCTTCGCGACCGCTGTCTGGCGGGCGAAGTCGGCCTGGTTTCGGTCTGACTCCTGCTGCGCCTCAGCCGCGACCTGGGCGGCCTTGGATCGGGTGACCGCCGTCTCGGCCTCGTAGTTGGCCTGGTTGCGCGCGGACTCCTGCGCGGCTGCCGCCGCCGTGGCCGCGGCGGCGGACTTCGCTGCCTCCACGTCCGCCGCGTACTGCGCTTGGACGACCTCGGTTTGGCGGACGTACTCGGCCTGAGCCCGCATCGACGCCTGCTGCGCCTCTGCCGCGGCTTGATCCGCCTGCGACGCCGCGACCTTCGCCGCGCGCTGGATCGCCGCGTTGTGCGGCGCTGCCATCGCCGCGATGTACCCGAGCCCCATGTCGTCGATGGACTGGATCTGGAGAGCGTCCACGGTCAGCCCGATCTTGGCCATCTCGCCCTTCGATCCGTCCAGCACTTCGGAGGCGAGTTTCTGACGCTCCGTGACGATCTCCTCGACGGTCATCGAGCCGATGATCGAGCGAAGGTGCCCGGAGAAGATCCGCCCCGTGAGCACCGACATCTGGGACTGGTCGGACAGGAACCGCTGCGATGCGTTGACGATCGACTCGGTGTCGTTACCGACCTTGAACGCGATCACGGCTTTGACTTGCAGCGCAATCCCCTGCTTGGTCACGCAGGTCTCTTCGACCTCGGCTTCTGACATCGACAGCGTGATGAACCGCACCTTGCGAAACATCGGGGTGACGTACGCGCCCCGCCCGGTCACCACCCGAAACGGCGCCTCGGAGCCCTTGGCCTTGCCTCCGGAGATGAGCATCGCTTCGTCCGGTGCTGGTACGTGATAGCCGAACATCGATTGACTACTCCCTATTCAGTGAGCGGTGCTAGAGGTCGAGGATGCTGTCGAGCGGGTCTGCCCACGGAAAGACGACGACCGTACGCGGGCCCAAGGTGGACAGGACGATCACCGCGGCGCCGACCGGCAACGGGTCGTTGGAGCGGGCGATGAAGACCTCGGTGCCGCCCCGAATGCGAAGCTCGACCTCGCCCGGGCCGTTCTCTCCCCGCGTTGCCGTGACAATCCGTCCGGCGAGGCCGATCGGAGAGGCGTCGGCACTCATCTGCGGCACCCGGGGTTACCGGGTGCCGACCACAGGTGGTGATCGACACGCATACCCGGCAACCTAGCCCAATCCGACGGCGGGTGGCGTGGTCGCCGGACTCGTTGATTCGCACGTTCCGCACCGCACGCTTGCCCTATCTGCTCGAGCCGTCCAGCGCCTGATCCCGCGCTGGTGGACGGCCCTGGCGGATCTCGGCCATGTGCGCGATCAGCCAGTCACACCAAGCGTCGACGCCGTCGCCGGTGCGGGCGCTCATCTCGATCGTTGCCGCTGCCGGATTCACCGCGGCGAGGTTCGTGCGGAACGCGGCGAGGTCGTAGTCCAGGTGCGGGAGCAGGTCGATCTTGTTGATGACGACGAGTTCGACCGCGCGGAACATCACCGGATACTTGAGCGGCTTGTCCTCCCCGTCCGTAACCGAGTAGACCATCGCGCCGGCGAAAGCGCCGACGTCGAACTCGGCCGGACACACCAGGTTTCCGACGTTCTCGATCAACACCAACTCCAGGTCCGCAAGCGGTAGCCGGGCCAGCGCCGACCGAACCATCGGCGCATCCAGGTGGCACTCGCCGCCGAAGCCGGCGCCGGTGTTGACGAGCGAGATCGACGCTCCGAATCCGGCAAGGCGGTCGGCGTCGATGGCCGTCTCGATGTCGCCCTCGACGACGCCGACTCGCACTGTAGGCGTCAGTCGCGCAAGTGTCTCGCGCAGCAACGTGGTCTTGCCCGCTCCCGGCGAAGACATCAGGTTCACGGCGCAGATCCCGTTGTCCAGAAAGGCTGATCGGTTCAGCGCGGCCGTGCGGTCGTTCTCGTCGAAGATCCGCTCGAGTACCTGGACTCGTTCGCGTGCTGTCTCGTATGCGGAGTGGTCACCGTGCTCGGACTCGCTGGTGCCGGTCGCGCGATCAGATGGGTGCTCGTCGTCGTGCTCGTGAACCGTGCCGTCGTCGTGCCGGTGGAATCGGCCCATCGCTGCTCAGACCTCCGCAAGTTCGAGCGAGGTGATCATGAACTCGTCGCCGGCGACGACGGCGACATCAGCGCCGCCGCAGGTGCCGCACCGCAGGACCGGGAACTCGTCGATCTCCGTCGTCGAGCCGCAGGCGTGGCAGGTGATCCGGGCTCGGACCGACTCGACGGCGAGGACGGATCCGCTCAGTCCCGTCTCGGCGCTGACCAGCGACCAGCAGTAGACGAGGGTGTCGGGAACGATCTGGCGCAGCTGCCCGACCTGCACGTGGATCGTCTCGACCTGCCGGTCGGCAGCGTGTCGCCTCACGATGTCCGCGATCGAACCGCAGATCGAGAGCTCGTGCACCGACGCTCCTCGAATGCGCGTTGTCCTCCGGGTGTGCAGACGGTACTCCGTTTCGACGCCGTTCGCCGTGCCTGAGCCGTGCGATAGGCAGCCCGGCGTTTCGTCCCTACAGTCCATGTCGAGGGGATGTGTGATGTCAAGCGAGCTGCGCCTGAGAGTCACGATCAGTGGCGTGGTTCAGGGCGTCGGTTTCCGGCCTTTCGTGTACCGCCTGGGCACCGAACTCGGCCTGCGGGGATTCGTCGGCAACGACGCACAGCATGTCTTCGCCGAGGTGCAGGGGCAACCGACCGCGGTCCAGGAGTTCGCGGACCGGCTCGCCCGCGACGCACCGCCGTTGGCCGTCGTCACCGACATCCGCACCGAGCCCATCTCACCCTCGGGTGAGTGCGGCAGACAAGGTGGACGGCATACTGGTAAATAGCGACGCCGAAGGGTGACGTCTCCCCAGAAGGCGCCTGCGCCGCCTACTACAACTTCGGCCGGCTGCACCGCGAGACCGCACTGCTCGTAGGCCAGCGGACTCGCCAGTAGCGAAGCCCGCCAGGCACTACAGCCGTTCGAGAGCTGACCGGATCCGTGCGGGCACCGGGGTCGGCCGCCGCTCGTGCCGATCGACGTACACGTGCACGAACCGCCCCACCGCCGCGGGCTCGTCGGCGACGCCGAACAGTGCGAGCCGATAGATGACGCTCGTGGTGCCGAGCCGTTCGAGCGCGAGGCCGGCGGTCACGGGTTCCGGGAAGCGTAGTTCGGCGAAGTACTGGCACGACGTCTCGACGACCAGTCCGATCGCGTCGAGCCCGCGGATATCGACACCTGACGCCTCGATGAGCCAACCGTTGACAGCCGTGTCGAACAACGAATAGTGGACGACGTTGTTCACATGCCCGTACGTGTCGTCATCCGACCACCGGGTGGCCAACGTGCGCAGCACACGGAAGTCGCTTCGGCGCAGAGCTTTCGGCTCGGTCACGTCGATGATCGTGCCAGTTCGTCGTCGACGAAGGACGGTCGGCACGCGGCCCAGCCGGTGACGTGTGTCAGGGCCATCGCGACGAACAGAAGTGTCAACGGTGCCGTCCAGCGGCTCGTGGCGCCGTACAGCACTCCGAACAGCAGCGGGCCGGTTCCGGCCACCACGTAACCGATCGACTGGACGAACGCCGACAGGGCAGCCGTGGTCTCGGCGGTACGGGACCGGAGCCCGATCAGGGTGAGCGCCAACGGGAACATGCCGGTGCCGGTGCCGATGAGGACCATCCACACCCACGCGCCTCCGACCGGCGCCACAGCCAGCCCGACGTAGGCCACCAGGTAGCAGCAGCTGAGCACCGTGATCACCCGCCGGTGATGCCGCGGGGCGACCGCCGGAGCGACCATCGAAACCGGGATACCCAGCGCCGACAGCAGCGCCACCATCCAGCCGGCCGTGCCCGAAGCGACGCCGTGCGCATGCATGAACTTGGCGAACCAGCCGAAGGCGATGTAGGCCTGCATCGACTGGAACGCGAAGAAGGCGGCGAGAATCCATGCCGTACGGCTGCGCACCAGCCGTTTGGCTGACATGCCTCGCACCGACTCGGGGTCGGGGCGGTCGTGTCGCAACGTCGGTAGCCACGGGATCACGGCGACCGCGCTCAGCAAGGCCCAGGAACCGAGCCCGAATCGCCAGCCGTCACCTAGATCGCCGATGGGGACGGTGAGTCCGGCAGCCGCGGTCGTGCCTACGGCCAGAGCAGTCGTGTACAGGCCGGTCATCCGGCCGATCCGGTCCGGAAAGTGGCGTTTGACGAGACTCGGCAGCAGCACGTTGCTGATGGCTCCGCCGGCCAGTGCCAGAACGCTGAACACGATGAACAGCCACACCGAGTTCACGACGGCGCGCAGCATTAGCCCAGCCGTCATCAGGGCCAGCGCGACGACCAGCAGTTGATGGGCACCGAAGCGATGTGACAGCCGTGGGGCCAGCGAGCCGATCGCGGCGAAGCAGATCACCGGCAGCGTCGTGATCACACCTGCGACGCCGCTCGTGGTGTGCAGGCCGGCTTCGAGATTGTCGAGCACGGCACCGACGCTCGTGACCGCCGTGCGCATGGACAGGCCGGTGAGCAGCAGCGCTGCGACGAGCAGGGTCCGCTGATGCGAGCGGACTCCGCTGATCAGGAGGTGCTGCTTCCACGCCAGAGATCGATGCCGCCTTCGACCGCGTATCGGTCGACCGCGGCGAGCTCGTCGTCGGTGAAGCACAGCTTGTCGAGCGCGCCGATGCTGTCCTCGAGCTGCGCGACGCTGGAAGCGCCGATGACGAGGGACGTCACACGCTCATCGCGCAGCGCCCAGGCCAGCGCAAGCTGCGCGAGGGACTGGCCGCGCTCGCGTGCGAGTGCATCGAGTGCGCGGATGTGGCTCAGGTTCTGTTCCGAGAGCATGTCCGGCGAAAGCGACGAGTCGCGCGTCATCCGCGAACCGGCTGGCACGCCGTCGAGGTACTTCGAGGTCAACATGCCTTGCGCGAGCGGCGAGAACGCGATGCAGCCGACCCCCAACTCGTCGAGAGCGTCGAGCAGCCCACCCTCGATCCATCGGTTGAGCATCGAGTACGACGGCTGGTGGATGAACAGCGGTGTGCCCATCTCTCGCAGGATCGTGGCGGCCTCGCGAGTCCGCTGCGGTGAGTACGACGAGATGCCCGCGTACAGCGCTCGACCGGAGCGGACTGCCGTGTCGAGGGCGCCCATCGTCTCTTCGAGGGGGGTTTCCGGATCGAAGCGGTGTGAGTAGAACACGTCGACGTAGTCGAGTCCGGTCCGCGCCAGCGACTGATCCAAGCTCGCGAGCAGGTACTTGCGCGAGCCGAGGTCTCCGTACGGTCCGGGCCACATGTCCCAACCGGCCTTGCTCGAGATGAACAGCTCGTCGCGGTAGTGCTTGAAGTCGGTGGCGAGCACGCGGCCGAAGTTCTGCTCCGCCGAACCGTAGGGCGGACCGTAGTTGTTGGCCAGGTCGAAGTGCGTGATGCCCAGATCGAAGGCGCGGCGCAGAATGGCCCGCTGAGTATCGAGTGGGCGCTCGTCGCCGAAGTTGTGCCAGAGCCCGAGAGACAGTGCGGGCAGCCGGATCCCGCTGCGCCCGCAGCGTCGATACGTCATCGAGTCGTAGCGGTTAGGTGCGGCGCGATAGGTCACGTGTGC
>Ga0208080_1001731_pt1 | contig 10523 bp, 8 predicted proteins | sample NGESurdeep092012_3_FD_184476 | JGI IMG/M metagenome (GOLD analysis project Ga0208080, IMG submission 184476) | Arctic peat soil microbial communities from Barrow, Alaska - NGEE Surface sample 210-3 deep-092012 (SPAdes) | ecosystem: Environmental > Terrestrial > Soil > Wetlands > Peat ...
GCAGGCGCCTCGGCCGGCGCAGGCGCCTCGGCCGGCGCAGGCGCCTCGGCCGGCGCAGGCGCCTCGGCCGGCGCAGGCGGCTCGGCCGCCATGAAGATTCCGTCCGCCCCCGTCACCATCAATGTCCTTGACGTCGCGGGCAACCTTCAGCTTACCAAGGGGATGATCGAGAATTTCAAGGCCGCTCATCCCGACATCATCAACAACGTCACCTACGCGACCGCAAGTGCGCCCGAACTGGCCGGCAAGCTACAAGCCCAGCAGCAGGGCGGCAACGTTCAGATCAACCTGGTGCTGACCGGCACTGACGGCCTGTCGGCGGGCATCAAGAACAACCTCCTGACGAAGGTCATACCCGACCATCAGGACATGTTCCCGGGTCTGATGGACAACTACCTCGCACCCGCGGCCGATATGCAGGGCCTGGCGCAGGGATACGGCATCGAAGTCGTCTACTACCCGTCCGGTCCGCTCTATGAGTACAACCCGACCAAGGTCACCACGCCCCCGACCACTCCCGCAGAACTGCTGGCTTGGGCGAAGGCCAACCCCGGCAAGTTCGAATACGCACGCCCGGCGAACTCGGGCCCCGGCCGAACCTTCCTGATGGCTCTGCCGTATCTGCTTGGCGACAAGGATCCCACTGACCCGGTCAACGGCTGGGCAAATACGTGGGCCTACTTGAAGGACCTGGGCCAATACATCAACGTGTACCAAACCGGCACCACAGCGACCATGAAGGACCTGGCCGCGGGCACGGTCGACATGATCGCCTCGACGACCGGCTGGTACGTCAACCCGATCATCCTCGGCACCGTGCCGAAGACGACCGCAGTCGGCCACTTCGACAACATGACCTGGGTCACTGACGCGCAGTACGCCGTCATCCCGGGCGGCGTCTCCGCCGACGTTCTCACCGCGGACCTGGATCTCATCGCCTGGATGCTCAAGCCCGATCAGCAGGCCATCTCCTACGACAAGGGCTACTTCTATCCCGGCCCGGCCGTAAAGGGCGTCACGATCGATATGGCCCCGGCCGACAGCCAGGCGGCACTCAAGGGCGTCGTTCCGGCGGAGTTCGACCAGTGGATCACGCAATTCCCCAAGAAGACGTCGCTGCCCGCCGACGCGCAGGTGACTGCGTTTGACCTTTGGGACAAGAACATCGGCAAGAAGTAGCCGGATCGACCCACCGACAATCAGTTGACTGGTTAGCAAAAGGAACCTAGCCGTGCGCGACCGAAGCTTCTCTGAATTGCGTCTTGACCGCATCGGCCGCAACTTCGGTGAGCAGGCCGCGCTAAGCGAGCTCAGTCTGACGATCCGAGGAGGCGAGTTCATCGCCCTCCTCGGGCCGTCGGGTTGTGGTAAATCGACTGCCCTCAACTGCCTGGCGGGGCTGCTGCCGCTGTCCAGCGGCAGCATCTGGCTCGACGATCGGCGCATCGACGGGCTGCCCCCCGAGCAGCGGGGCTTTGGCATGGTCTTCCAGAACTACGCGCTCTTCCCGCACATGACCGTCCGTGACAACGTCGCTTTCGGGCTCAAGATGCGCAAAACGCCCGGTCCCGAGCTCCGCCGCCGGGTAGACGAGGCCATGGCCCTCGTCCGGCTCGAGGATCAGGCCGAGAAGCTTCCGGCCCAGCTGTCGGGCGGGCAGCAGCAGCGCGTCGCCATCGCGCGCGCCGTTGTCTACGAGCCGCCGCTCGTGCTCATGGACGAGCCGCTCTCCAACCTGGACGCCCAGCTGCGGCTGGCTATGCGGACCGAGATCCGGCGTCTCCACCAGACACTCGGCCTGACCACGATCTATGTGACGCACGATCAGGAAGAAGCCCTCTCGATGGCCGACCGGCTGGTCGTGCTGCGCGAGGGCGTTGTACAGCAGGTCGGCACCCCGGACGACGTATACGCCCATCCGGTCAACCGCTATGTCGCCGGCTTCATGGGCTACCGAAACATGCTCGAGTTCGACCTCGAGAGCGCTACCGCCGAGACCGCGGTTCTCGCCTCGAAGGACGTCCGGCTCAGCGGCATGACGTTTGGTCCGATCGAGGCGAAGCGCGCCGTGGCCGCGATCCGCCCCGAGGACATCGTCGTAAACGGCCCGGGGCCCAACCGCCTGCAGGTGACCGCCGAAGTCGTCGAGTATCACGGCCGCGAGATCCTCGTGCTGGCCAGGCTGCCCGCTGGCGAAGCGCTCTACATCCGCACTGAGGAGCGGTGCGTGGCCGGCGACTCCATCGTGGTTGCCGTGCCGCCGGAGCGAGTTCTCATCTACCCGGCCGACGCTCCCGCGGCGCCGACGGAGACGATCGTATGACGTCCGCCGCCGGCTCGGTGCCGGGCGCGCTCGGACACGATGGCGGGCGGCGCTCGCTCAAACATCGTCTGGCCGACCGCGGCGTCGACCGCGTGTTGCTGTTGGTTGTGCCGGGCACTCTGTTTCTCATTCTGCTGTTCGTCTACCCGTTCCTCTATGGCCTTCAGCTGTCATTTGCGCCGGAAGGCGGCGGGGGACCGCTCGCCAACTACCAGACCTTCTTCTCGGACCCGTACCTGCGCGACACGATCGGGACCACCCTCAGCCTAGGCGTGCCGGCCGCGCTCCTCAACGTGCTCGTCTCGGTGCCGATCGCGTACCGCATGCGGGGCCGGTTTCGCGGCAAGCGGACCCTCACGACGCTGCTCGTGGTGCCGATCGCCCTTGGTACGGTTCTGACGGCCGAAGGCCTCATCGAGTACCTGGGCCCGTCGGGCTGGCTCAACAAGTTCCTGCGCGACTTCAATCTCGTTGACCAGCCGGTGCTGTTGGTCCACAACTACTGGGGCGTCTTCTTCTCGCTGGTCATCACGGGCTTCCCGTTCGCGTTTCTGCTCGTGCTGTCGTACCTCTCGGGGATCGATCCGAACCTGGAGCGGGCGGCATCGGTGATGGGAGCCGGATGGGCGCAGCGCTTCCGCCGAATAACCTTCCCGCTGCTCGTGCCAGGCCTGGCTATCACGTTCTGCCTGTCGTTCGTGCTCGCCTTCTCGGTCTTTCCTTCGGCCAACCTGGTCGGTGATCCGTCAGGCTCGACACGCGTGATCTCGATCGCCGCCTACCACGCCGCGTTCGAGCAATTCGACTACTCGATGGGCTCCACCATCTCCATGATCATGGGCGCGGTCATGCTGGCGATCATCGCCCTCGTTCTCGGCTGGCGGAGTACGTTGTTCCGCGGACCTGCGGGAGGCAAGGGCTGATGGCCGCCGCGATGAACGCTCCCGCCACTATCGCGGAACCCACTCGGAAGCGGCGCTTCCGGCCATCCAGCATTGGCGGCTGGGTGGTCTGGGGCCTGGTCCTCTTCTTCTTCCTCAATCTTGCGGCGCTTATATCGACCGTCGTCCTCGACTCGTTCGCGACCACGTGGTTCGGGTCGTGGGTGCCCGACGGCTTCACCACTCACTGGTACGGCGACGCCTGGGCAGAGTTCAACCTGTTCGACGTGCTCACGGTTACCGCCCAGGTGGCGATTGCCGTCGTCGTCATCTCGGCTCTCATCGGCGTCCCGGCGGCGTATGCCCTGGCCCGTCGCAATTTCCCGGGCAAGCCCCTGGTCACCTTGCTCTTTCTGCTGCCCATCCTCATCCCGCCGATCACCTACGGCATCCCGCTTGCGACCGTGCTCTACAAGGTCCATCTGGCGGGCAGCATCTTCGGTGTGATCGTGGCGAACCTGGTGCCAACCGTGCCCTTCGTGGTGCTCGTCATGATTCCGTTTGTGGAGCAGATCGACTCGAAGATCGATGCCGCCGCTCGGATGTGCGGCGCCGGCACGACCACTATCTTCTTCCGCATCCTCGGACCTCTGCTCATCCCCGGCATTCTTGCCGCTGCGATCCTGGTGCTCGTACGAACGGTCGGCATGTTCGAGCTGACCTTCCTGACCTCGGGTCCGACCAGTTCGACCCTCGTCGTCGTCCTTTACGACGCCGTATTCGGCGCCGGAATCCGCGCCCCGCAAGAGGTCGACGCGATGGCCGTCGTCTACACGGGCTCGATGCTCCTGCTTCTGGTGATCGCCCTTCGCTTCGTCAATCCGACTCAGCTGGTGACCCGCGTCGGCGAGCGCTGAGTCGAGCCTCTATGGCCTCGGGCCGCCCCAAGGGGCGCTCGGCGGCCGACGATCCAGCTAATCGCGACCGGAACTGAAAGGACCTGACATGACCCGAACCGTCGTCACCCCCGAGCGACCCGGGGACCTGATAGGACTCGCCCTGTCCGACCTCGATGCCGGCCAGTCGTTCGAGTCGACGGGCGATCTCGAGACCGTGGTCGTCCTGCTCGGCGGCGTCGTCGACGTGGAGGCGAACGGCGAATCGCTCGGGTCAGCCGGCGGCCGATCGTCGGTATTCGAAGGCCCGGGCCACGCAGTCTACGCGCCCCCCGGAACGGTTCTCCGGCTAAAGGCCACGACGCCCGCGCAGATCGCCATCGCGACGGCCCCGGCCGGCCAGGGGGCGCCGCTCAAGGCGCGCATCATCGGGCCTGGGGATCAGCGCCTCGCCGACGTTGGCAAAGGGAACTGGAGCCGCACCGTCCGAACGATCCTCGGCCCCGAGCACGCCGCGGGCAGGCTGCTCCTGGGCGAGACGATCAACCCGCCCGGTAACTGGTCTTCATATCCGCCGCACAAGCACGACCGCGAGGCGCCGCCCGAGGAGGTGCGACTCGAGGAGGTCTACTTCTTCAAGGTCGATCCGCCCGAAGGTTTCGGGGTCCAGGTCCGCTACGACGATGCCGGCACGGAGGCGTTCACCGTTCGCGACGGCGACTCTGCCGTCATCCGGAGCGGCTACCACCCGCTGGTGGCGGCACCCGGCTACTCGCTCTACTACCTGTGGATCATGGCCGGTGATGGCCGCCAGATGATCCCGTACATGGACCCGGCGCACGCCTGGGTCGCGGAGGCCTAGCCGATGAAGGGCGAGATCGACGCGCAGGCGGCACTCAGGCTGCGCGGGATCGGCGCGCTCGAGACGTCGCTGGTCAGCCTCGACGATGGCTCGACCCTCGGCGTCCGGCCGGGGCCCGACTGGTGGGAGGTCCTTGCCTGGACGCCCTCGGGCGTCCACCTTCCGGCCGGCATCGCCGGCGAGACCGGACCCCTTGGGCCCGGAACGCTCGTGACGGCTGCGGCCACGCCAGACACCGCGGCCGCGCTGCGTCAGCTGGTGCCCTGGCTGCGCCCTCGCCCCCTCGGCGATGTGACGTCCATGGGGCTGGGCGACCGGCTCGGAATGGCGACCCCGGCCCACGTGGAGGCGCTCTTCGCAAGCCCCGGGGTCGCGCCGGTCCTGGCCCAGCAGTCCGCACGCGAGCTCGGCCGCACGGGCCGGACCTTCCGCGACGTGGTCGACGCCGCCACGTTCGGCGCGCTGGCGTCCGGATGGCGCGAGGGGTATGGCGCGGACGGCGACCACCTCAAGACAATCGAGCAGCTCGACGGCGCGCTCGAGGGCGGCTGTACGATGATCACGGCCGACCCGATCAACCTCGTCCCGGACCTCCCGGCGGACGCACCGCGCGACGCGCTGGGGGCCGCGTTCGAGCGCGTGCCGTGGGCGTCGCTCGAGGACGACCCGAAGGCCTTTGCCTCGCGGTATCCCGAGTCGCTCGCCCTCGACCGACAGCACCTCCCTCTCCCGCGCGAGGCGCTCGCTGCCGCGGCCGCACGGTTCGGCGCCGCGGTCGTCCAGGTCGTCATGATGTACCGGCACCTGCTCGACGCGTCGGACGGGCGTGACGTCGAGTTCGAGGTCGCGGTCGACGAGATCGCCCACCCGACGACCGCCGTCGACCACGTCTATCTCGCCACCGAGCTCCACCGCCTGGGCGTCACGTGGGTGAGCTTCGCCCCGCGGTTCGTGGGTCGCTTCGAGAAGGGCGTCGAGTACATCGGCGACCCGGGCGCGTACGAGGCGGACGTCACGCTCCACGCGGCGATCGCCCGCGCGCTCGGCCCGTACAAGCTGAGCGTCCACTCGGGCTCGGACAAGTTCTCGATCTACGAGGCGACGATGCGCGAGACGCGCGGCCTCGTGCACCTGAAGACCTCCGGGACGAGCTACCTGGAGGCGCTCCACACGCTCGCGCTGACCGAGCCCGAGCTGTTGCGGCGCGTGTGGCGCGTCGCGCTCGGCTCGTACACGACGGCACGCGCCAGCTACTTCGTGTCTGCGGACGTCAAGGAGGAGGAGACCGTCGCCGACCTCCCCGACGCGGCCCTCGCGCGCCTCTTCGACGACCCCAACACGCGCGAGATCCTCCACGTGGGCTTCGGCGCGGTCCTCGGCGGGTCGGACGGGGCCCAGCAGGGGCAGGCCGCCGGCCAGCTGGCGCGCGAGGTGCGCGGTGCCGTGTGGGCCCACCGCGACGACTACTGGTCGCTGCTCGCGGAGCACATCAAGCGGCACCTCGCCCCGTTCTCCGTCGCGTCCAACGCGGCTCCGGGGGCGGGCACGAGGGCGCGACGATGACGGCGATGAACGAGACGGCGGGCGCCGCGCTCTTCGACCTGACGGGGCACGTCGCCGCGGTGATCGGCGGGACCGGCGTCCTCGGCGGTGCGCTCTGTCATGGGCTGGCGGGCGCCGGAGCATCCATCGCGGTCATGGGCCGCTCGAGCGAGCGGGCGGACGCCCGCGTGGCCGCCCTCCGCGCGCAGGGCGCGACTGCCGATGCCGTCCTCCTCGACGCATCGGACCGCTCGTCACTGGAAGCCGCGCGGCGCAAGGTCGAGGAGCGGCTGGGTCCCGCCGACATCCTGGTCAACGCCGCGGGCGTGAACAGCTCGACGCCGTTCTTCGAGATCGACCTCGACGAGTGGCATCGGATCCTGGACACCAACCTGACCTCGGTCTTCCTCGCCTGCCAGGTCTTCGGCGGCGCCATGGTCGAGCGCGGGCAGGGAGGAACGATCATCAACATCTCGTCGACGTCGTCCGAGATCCCGCTGTCGCGCGTCCTGACCTACTCGGTCTCGAAGGCCGGTGTCAACATCCTCACCCGGTATCTCGCGCGCGAGCTGGCGCCCCACGGCATCCGGGTCAACGCGATCGTCCCCGGCTTCTTCCCGGCCGAACAGAACCGCCGGCTCCTCTCGGAGGATCGCGTGCGCGCCATCCTCGGGCACACACCGGCAGCCAGGCTCGGCGAGCCGGACGAGCTGGTCGGAACCGCGGTCTGGCTCGCATCGGAGCGCGCGTCGGGGTTCGTGACGGGGACCCTCATTCCTGTCGACGGCGGGTTCGCCGCCATGACGATCTGACCTGGCCCGGCGAAGCCTCTCGTCTGGAGCAAGAACGCACAAGGAGGGCTTCGCCATGAAGCTGGGGCTGGTGGGACTCGGGCGCATGGGCGCCAACATGTCGCGGCGCTGGCTGCGCAACGGCCATACCGTGCTGGGATACGCTCGGCATGCCGACACCGTCGAGGCGCTCGTGAAGGAGGGCGCGATCTCGGGCGGAGCGACCTCGCTTCCGGACCTGGTGGCAAAGCTCGAGACGCCGCGGGTGCTCTGGCTCATGGTGCCGGCGGCCTCGGTCGACGCCACCCTGGAGCAGCTCGTCCCCCTTCTGGCGGCCGGCGACATCGTGATCGACGGCGGCAACTCCTACTACCGCGACGACATCCGCCGCTCGAACGAGCTGGAGCCGGCCGGCATCCGCTACGTCGACTGCGGCACCAGCGGCGGGGTCTGGGGTCTCGAGCGTGGCTACTGCCTGATGATCGGCGGGCCGGACGACGCGGTGGCGCGCCTCGATCCGCTGTTCAAGGCACTCGCCCCCGGGGTGGCGACGGCCTCGCGCACGCCGGGCCGGGAGGGCGAACCGGGCACGGCAGAGCAGGGATACCTGCACTGCGGCCCGGCCGGCGCAGGCCACTTCGTCAAGATGGTCCACAACGGCATCGAGTACGGCCTCATGGCCGCGTACGCCGAGGGTCTCAACATCCTGCACCATGCTGACGCCGGCCTGAACCAGCGCGAGATCGACGCCGAGACGTCGCCGCTGCGCGAGCCGGAGCTGTACCAGTACCGCCTCGACCTGCCGGCGGTGACCGAGGTCTGGCGCCGCGGCAGCGTCGTCGCGTCCTGGTTGCTCGACCTGACCGCCCAGGCGCTGCTCCAGAGCCCCGATCTGGCCGACTTCTCGGGCCGCGTGTCCGACTCGGGCGAGGGCCGCTGGACGAGCATCGCGGCGATCGACGTCAGCGCGCCGGCCCCGATCCTGACCACCGCGCTGTACGAGCGGTTCACGTCCCGGGGCGAGGCGGACTTCGGCGACAAGGTGCTGTCGGCGATGCGCTTCGGCTTCGGAGGGCACCTGGAGAAGAGGAGCTGAGCACCATGGAAGATCGACTCGTCATCCCCGAGCGGGGCGCCCTCGATCTCCTGGCGCTCGGGGGGATGGCCATCCGCCTCGACCCCGGCATCGTGCCCTTCCGCAGGGCGCGCGAGGTGGCGATCCATGTCTCCGGCGGCGAGTACAACGTGGCCGCCAACCTGGCGGACTGCTTCGGCCTGCGCACGGGGATCGCCACCGCCATGGTGGACTACCCGATCGGCGATCTCGTGGACGAACGGATCCGCTCGATGCGCGTGACCCCGTTCTACCGCCGGTTCGCCCACGACGGCGTGCGCGGGCCGAACATCGCCACCGTGTACAGCGATCGCCCGGTCGGCGTGCGGGCGCCGGTCGTCTTCTACAACCGAGCCGACGAGGCGGCGGCGCGTCTGGCACCCGGCGACTTCGACTGGGCGACGATCTTCGGCGGCGGCGTGCGCTGGTTCCACGCGGGCGGCATCTTCGCCGCCCTCTCGCCGTCCAGCGCGGACCTCATCGTGGAGGCCATGACGGCCGCCCATCTCGCGGGTGCGGTGGTCTCCTTCGATCTCAATTACCGCGGCAAGATCTGGGAGGCCCAGGGCGGGCTGGCGCAGGCCCAGGTGGTCATGCGGCGGATCGTCGAGCAGGTCGACGTCCTGGTGGGCAACGAGGAGGACCTCCAGAAGGGCCTGGGCATCCCGGGCCCCGAGGCGGCGACCTCGAGCATGGATCCGAGCGCCTTCCTGGGCATGATCTCGCAGGTGGTGGCGCGCTATCCGCGGGTCAAGGTGGTGGCCACCACGCTGCGGGAGGTGCACTCCACGAGCCGGCACTCCTGGGGCGCGGTGGCATGGGTGAACGGCGCGTCGTACGTGGCGCCGATCATGGAGCTCGACGTATACGATCGCGTGGGCGGCGGCGATGGCTTCGCCGCGGGTTTCTTCTATGGCCTGCTCACGGGCGCCGAGCCCAACGAGGCGCTGCGCCTGGGCTGGGCCCACGGGGCTCTCGTCGCGACCTATCCGGGCGACACCACCATGGCCACGCTCGGGCAGGTGCAGGCGCTGGCGCAGGGCGGCTCGGCGCGGATCCAGAGGTAGGCCGCGGACATGCCGCGGAGCAGGGAGACTGGCGGATGAGCGAGGCCGATCGTCGCCGGTCGGATACGAGCAGCGGGAAGCTGAGCGATCCGCCGACCCTGCGCGAGCCAGGCGAAGCGACCGGTCCGCCCGACGGCGGGTCCCGTTTCGCCGAGTTCATGCACGGCACCTTGCCCGAGTGGGCCCTGGTGCGCCACCGCATGGACGCGGCCGAGATCGGGGACGTGCGCGCTGCGGTGCGCGCGGCGCTCGGGCCGGTCATGTCCGCCATCACGCCGGGCGCGCGGGTCTGCCTGGCCGTCGGCAGCCGCGGCATCGACCGGATCGACGAGGTCGTGGCGGCGGCGGTCGAACGGATGCGCGAGGCAGGCGCCGAGATGTTCATCGTGCCCGCCATGGGAAGCCATGGCGGTGCCACCGCCGAGGGGCAGCTCGAGGTGCTCGCCTCCTACGGCATCACCCCGGAGTCGATCGGCTGCGAGATCCGTTCGAGCATGGAGAGCGTCGAGCTCGGTGAGGTGCGACCCGGCGTGCCGGTGTTCGTGGACCGCCACGCGTTCGAGGACGCGGACCTGATCGTGCCGATCAACCGGGTCAAGCCGCACACCGACTTCACCGGCGAGATCGAGAGCGGCCTGATGAAGTTGATCGCCATCGGCCTGGGCAAGCAGAAGGGCGCCGACACGTTCCATCGCCAGGGATTCGCCACGTTCCACGAGCTCATCCCGGCGGTCGCGACGTACACGCTGGCGCACGCCCCCATCCCCTTCGGGCTGGCGCTGGTGGAGAATCGCCTCGCTCGGCTGATGCACGTCGAGACGGTACTCGCCGGTCGCATCGCCGAACGCGAGCGCGAGCTTCTGGTCATGGCCCGGAACGCCATGGCCCGCCTCCCGCTCGCCGCCATTGACCTGCTTGTGCTCGACTTCATCGGCAAGGACATCAGCGGGCTGGGCATGGACTCCAACGTGGTTGGCCGCTACTACACGGGGCCCACCGGGTCCGGCCCGGCCATCCAGCGCATCGTGGTCCGCGACCTGACCGACG
>Ga0208080_1001732_pt1 | contig 10520 bp, 18 predicted proteins | sample NGESurdeep092012_3_FD_184476 | JGI IMG/M metagenome (GOLD analysis project Ga0208080, IMG submission 184476) | Arctic peat soil microbial communities from Barrow, Alaska - NGEE Surface sample 210-3 deep-092012 (SPAdes) | ecosystem: Environmental > Terrestrial > Soil > Wetlands > Peat ...
GCCAAGCGCTCCAAATCCGGCGCCGTCAGTTTTGACCTCCATGAGGCGGAGGCCGGTCATGCAGCACTCTAGCGAGACCATCGGCGCGATCGCGGGCGCACTGGCCAAAGCCCAGATCGAGCTTGCCAACCCCGAGAAGTCGCTGACCGCGACCATCCGCTCCCCGTTCCCACGGGAAGCCGACCGCAGCTTTCGCTACGCGTCCTTATCCAGTGGGTTGGATCTGGTGCGCAAGTCGCTGGGCCGGCACGAGATTGCCACCGTGCAGGCCACCTCGATTGACGAGGCGGCCGGGCTGATTCGGCTGACCACGACGCTGGCGCATTCGTCTGGCGAATGGGTGTCATCGGACTGGCCCGTCTGTCCGGTCAGCGAAACCTCGGCACCGCATCGGATGGGAGCTGCCCTCACCTACGCCCGCCGTTATGCCCTGTTCACGCTGGTCGGGATTGCCGGCGAGGATGATCTCGATGCACCCGATCTAAACGACGAGGTCGCAGGCAAGTCCACAGCCAACGGTGCGATTTCGAAGGCCGTTGATATCACACCTTTACGGGACGATGCCGCCCCCGTGGCATCCGCTCGCTCTTATCCTCGCAGGTCCGCCCAGACCCGTCACGCCAAGCTTCCCCCGGAAGGTTCGCTCGCTCTGCGAAATCAGCTGGTCTCTGAACTTGAGCAGTTCAAGCAACCGGGTCCCCTCACCGCATGGGCGCATCGGGCTCTGCCACTCAAAAACCAACTCTCCACCGCTGATGCGAAAGCCGTCGAGGACGCGTTTGATGCCAAACTAACTCAGCTCGGTGAGGCAGCGCCGGCTCGCGAATTGAAGGGCCCAAGACCCTTTGACAATGACCACGAATCAGCGCGCGGCGAACCAAGCGCTCAGACAGTGGTTGTCATCAGCAAGCCTGTGCGAGAGCGTGATCGCGAACATCTTAAATTCGTGGCTGGGCAATCGTGCCTGGTCTGCGGTCGAACACCATCCGACGCTCACCACATTAAGTTCGCAGAGCAGCGGGCCATGGGGCGCAAGGTAAGCGATAAATTCACCGTTCCCATTTGCAGGCTGCATCATCGCGAACTCCATCGGCGCGGAAACGAACGCGCGTGGTGGCAACAGCAAGGTATCGAGCCATTGGCTTTGGCTGCTGCACTTTGGAAGAAGACGCATAATGTTGAAGCAATTGTGGACGGCTCAAGCGAGGTTGATCCGCGCGAGAAGGTCAACGGAAGACATTTTGGCAACGGCCCCACCACCGCACGCAGCCCCCAAAGTAACGAAACGAACCCAATTTTAGGGCCGGAGCTACAATGACCTCTTTCCGACAGCTCGACGCCAACCGTCGCAACGCCCGTCATAGCACGGGTCCTGTGACCGAAGAAGGCAAGCAACGCTCCCGCTGCAATGCCGTCCGCCACGGCCTCACCGCCGAGACCGTCATTGGTGCGCTGGAAGATGCCGACGACTACCGGGCATTCGAGGCGGCTATCATCGCCGACTATGACGCACAATCGGCGGTAGAGCGCGAACTGGTGCTGCGGCTGCCCAGTCTGCTGTGGCGGCTGCGCCGCTCTACCATCATGGAGACCGGTCTGTTTGAGATCCAGGCCGACCATCTTCGCGCGTTTCGGCAGGCACGCCAGCTTCACCCCAACCCTCGAAACATCGTCCATGCGATGTTTGGGCCGACTGACCCGATCGATGCGGACAACGATCGAGAGTTGCACGGCCTCACAAACAACACGGATAATCGGCCGAGCTCAGCACCGGAACCGTTCGATCCGGCCGCCGACCTTGCGCGTTGCTTCTTGCGCCTTGCCAATCTGCCAAACTACGCGCTCGACCGGCTCAGCCGCTATGAAGCCATCCTTTGGCGCCAGGCCGGCCAGATCCTGTTCGCCCTCGACGCATTGCAACGTCGCAAACCGCCGGAGAGACGGAGCCGGTTCCGGAGCAGCCGGCACGAACTAGACGTCGATCCTGAAGACGATTGAGCCACAAACTCTTCAAGAATGGACGGAATCAGGCCGTTCGAATTCCGCGCGAGTTCGAGCTGCCTGGTGAGGATGCAATTATCCGAAAGGAAGGACAGCGACTTATTATCGAGGCCGTACCACCCCGATCACTCTTAGCAGTTCTTGCGACGCTTCCGACGCTCGAGGAGGATTTTCCGCCGATAGAAGACCTTCCTGCAGAGCCGGTTGATCTCTAACGATGGGATTTCTGCTCGACACCAATATCGTCTCGGATCTCGTACGAAACCCGCGCGGAAGGATTGCTGATCGCATAGCAACGGCTGAGGAAGAGCATGTTTGCACTAGCATCATCGTCGCGGCCGAATTGTGCTTCGGGGCCACCAAGAAAAACTCTCCCCAACTAACTGCGCAGCTCGAAGTCATATTGGGTGCCATCGATGTGCTCGCGCTCGAGGCGCCGGTCGATGCGATCTATGGCGTAATAAGAGCAAGCCTGGAGCGATCCGGCCAACCAATCGGCGCAAATGACCTGCTGATCGCCGCTCACGCACGGACTTTGGGCCACACTTTGGTGACCGATAACAAACGTGAGTTTACGAGGATCGATGATCTTCGGGTCGAAAACTGGCTACGGTGACGTTGGAGCACTCGAATTCCATAGCTGATCGACGATTGCGCCGACTCGGGCGAGCTCGGCATCACTAGCGATTAGGATGTAATCCAACGGACCGCAATCCCGATCGGCAAGGCGCTGACGGATATCCTGAAGTTCGTGAGTAAGTACCCAGCCCTGTCTGGCCGACGGCCCGCGCGGCAATCCCCAAGCCAAGAATCTCTTCGGCGTGCTCGGCTATCTTCAAAAGAGAGCCGGGGTGCAGGTCCACGTCACGCTCGGTGCATGAGATCGACGCCGCTCAGCCGGTACAACGCTAGTCTTTAGCGCCAGGCGACCAAAACTGGAACTGAAGCAGCTAGCCCTGGCTTACCTGAGGCTTCTTGCCATTGCAGGGTGGCGCCCTGCGCGTTGACCAAACTACGCTTAAAGCGTATACTTTAACATGATCTTCGAATGGGATGAGGCTAAGAGCCGGCGCACCCTTCGTGAGCGAGGATTTGGCTTCGATTACGCCGCCGGCATCTTCTCGGGTCCGACGCTCGAGCGACAGGACGAACGCCGTGATTATGGCGAGGTCCGTATACAAGCGATTGGTCGCGCCGAAACTGACATCCTGTTCGTCGTCTACACGGATCGCGGCGATGCCCGCCACATCATCTCGGCGCGGCGCGCTAATAGGAAGGAACGCGTATCATGGCTACGATTCGCCGAACGCTGGCCGACATCCGCCGAATGAAACCCAAGGTCGACCGCGCCAAGATCGACGCCACGACAGAGGCGGACATTCGCCGGCACATGATCGAGGACGGCCAGCACCCTGAGGGGAACCTCTCGGGCTTCGCTCCGGTCATCCCGCCGCAGGTGCTGCGTAAGCATCTCGGCATGAGTCAGGCAGAGTTCGCTAGGGCTCTGCGTATTCCTCTTGCGACGCTGCGCAATTGGGAGCAGGGCCGAGTGTTACCCGACCCGGCCGCCCGCTCGCTGCTGACCATTGTGGCCAGGAACCCCAAGGCAGCGCTCAAGGCACTTGCGGCGTAATCCTTACCTTCCGGCCAAATAGGAAATGCTGGAATGCTGGTTCCGAGCCAAATCGCCCGGCGCGGCGACGAACTCAAATGGTGGCAGCAGCTGAATGTCGATCCGCTGCAGACGGCGCAGCGACTTTGGCAACAGACGCTAGAAGTTCTGGCGCTGCGTCGAGAGCGGTGAGACCCCTCACTTATTTGGCGTTGAGCCGCCCCGGCCCCGGGTCGAGGCGGTCCGGATCGTCGACATGAGTTCATCCAATTCCTGGGCGGAATTCGCTGGCGTGTTTAGCCAGACCCGGGCAGCCTATCTCGCATAAAATAATGCTAAAATAAGCTTGGAATGGTATTTTTATACCTACTGCCAACTGGACCGTGAAGGTTGTAAATGAAAAAAATAACAACTAAAAAAGGCGTCGAGCTGTTGGTTCCGGAGAAGGGTGAAAAGCATCCAAACGCGGGTCGGCCCAAGGGCGCCAAGAATGTGATGACGCGCGTGTTGAAGGACGCGATCGTTCTTGCGGCCGCGGAAAGCCAACACGCTAAGGATAATGGTGGTGGCCTTGTCGGCTATCTTACTTATATAGCGGACACGCGGCCCGAAATATTCGCCCGGCTCCTGGCGAAATTGATACCGCTGCAAGAGAAAGAACGCGCCCAAGCCGCGAGAGAACCAGACAAGCGCGTGAAGCCCGCGGCGCATAGAACGGCGGCTGCGGAATTCCGTGCGGCGCTGATCGCGCAGGGTATCCCTTTCCCCCAGGTAGATGAGGGCACGCAATCATCGAATGTGATCGATGGACCATTCAAAAAGCAAGCCGTAGACGATACCAACGATGACGTTGCTTGAATAATGGACTGGCGACGATCTCGAAGAGATTGTGAAACGGTGCTGGCAGAGGCGCGAGAACTCACGCTCGTTGTGGACTGTGGCTTCATCTAATCTTATTGATCTTTCGTAGATCAGCATCAATCCTGGATTGCCAGCCCGGTCCTTTCGCCCTGTATGCGTCGATCACCTGACCGGACAAACGGAGCGATACAAGTTTCTTGGTAGGTGCCTTGTTCGGGCCGCGGCCTTTTCGGATCGCCGCCGCCAATTCAGGAAGGGCTTCAGCAAGTGGCCTCGCCTTGGCAAAGTCTTGCTTGGTCAATTCGGGGTTATCGCTGACATCCCGAAGATCGCGGGCGCTGTAGCCCTTCTTTTTAATATTCGGCATAGAGCTTCCTTTCGTTCTTGCTGGCGGGTCGCATGCTGATAACGCTGACTGCCTCCTTACCTAACACAACAAAAACCACAACGATCACGCCACGTATGTTCTTGCCTATGCCGCGCCAGCGCTTGTGGTGAGATGGCAAAACCAGTGCTTTGTCAAAAAAAGTCTCGTTGAGATCGGCGAAGTCCAGCCCGTGCTTATCGAGATTGGCGAGGCGCTTCGGCTCATCCCATACGATTTTCATGAGATATTTTGTATCTACATTTTAATCTAACGTCAAACAGGATTTCCGGAAAAAGTCGATGACGAAATCCAGCACAATTGGAATTTCGCCCCGATCGATCAAAGCGAGAACGGCATGGCCGCCAATGTACCCAGCGCCCCCCGTGATCAATATCGTCATGCACTACCTCGTTTCGACGGGAAAAGTCACAGTTCTAATGTCGAGATTTTCCGGCGCGGTGCGGCCCCCGCCGTACTCGTCAATGAATTCGAACACTCACGGGCCGCCAGCGCGCCAGCGGTTGCCCGTATTGAATCAGTTAGACAAAATTGGCTTTGTTTTGCCAACACGGCCGTTGATCACTTACGCGGTTTTTCTTTTGGCGGCTTGCGAAGGCGGACGCCCGGTCCACCGCCGTTCTCGTCGATGAACTCGACGCCGGCGGCTTCCAGGGCTGGCCCCGAGCTGAAAGTTTGGGTTCGTTTCGCGAAACCTGTGGAGGCCTTCAACACGGTGGAAGCCGAGTTCGCGACGGCGGCCTCGAATTCGAGGATCCCAGAAAAAGCGCGGCTAGCTACTGACGAATTTTATGCAGAGTCGTGTCTTCTTCTTCGCTGTCAGCGACTTGGCGCTTACGGATCCTCCCGCATGAGCGCGTTCCAGGAAGAAATCGAGTGCTGGGAAAGCCAAAGAGATTTCTTGAGACCGTTTGGCAAACCAGATCGCTGTCGAATCGATCTTCCCGCATCTGAACCAGACAACAATCCTGTGTGTGAGCCCGACGATCCTTCGCTTGAGGCGTCCCGTCCTATCGCCACCAAGCCCTTGCCCCGGAGCATGATTCCGGACCTCGAAAAGAAATTCAAATCCTTGGAGGCCGGCCTTACTCGAAAGGAGCAATTCGACGCGGTACGCAAATCAACTGAATTCGCAAGATACCACCTCACCGAAAAGGACTTGCGACAGGCGGCTAAGAGTGTCCCAGTTCCATTGGGACGGCCTCGTAAAAAGCTGCGTGATCTGACCCAACCATAGTGGCGGCGGAAATCGCGGCGAAATCTTCTTGCGCCAGCATTAACGCATTTTCCATACCGCCGACACGCGTGCAATCTGCTGTCAGCCAAAACTTTGATGAAAGGCTGACAAAATGAAACGCAACACGCTAGCCAATATCGATTCGAACAATTCCATTTCTCAGGATAGCGCCGAGATCGATGCGGCCAACAATTCACCTGTAAGCGAAAACTCGGGCACTTTGGTTTCGAATGATGAACGATCAATGGAACACTCCCGCAGCGAACGGCCTTTGGTGATGCGGAATTTCGGCTACAAGGATCGCGATGCCTTCCTTGCGTACATGGGGCAGATGCTGAATGCGACTTCAACTTCGCGGGGTGAGGAACTCGACGCTTTAAGTCTGAAGTTCTTAATCGGTTTTGTGGAGGATTTTGGACCACAGAATCAGATTGAGGCTGCTGCGGCGATGCAGATGGCGACTTTACATCAGCACGCGATGGGGTTCGCTCACCGCGCTTCCATGGCAGACAATGCCTTGGAGCGAGAGCTTAACGAGCGCCATTTCATAAAGTGCAGCCGCACCTACATGGATTTCATGGCCGCCACAAAAATCTTCCGCAATACCAGCCAGCCGGGGGTCACGGTTCAGAATTTTGTCAAGGACGGTCAGGCCATCGTCGACGTCAGCACTATCACAAACAACGGACACTATGCCGGGCCGAGCACAACCGACGCCGAGCTCGCCCCAAGGCCGCGCGTCAAGAAGCGGAAGCCCATGCGCGTCAGGCGCGCACGGCTCGACAAGGATGATTAGCGCCCACGGGCGGAATACCGGTCCGATGCTGTCCAGCCCGCGCTGCGGGGCCAGGACCCGCGCAGGCGGGTCCTGTCGATCGCCGGCGGTCCACGGCAAGAAGCGCTGTCGGATGCATGGCGGTGCGGTCGGATCGGGCGCACCGCAAAAGAACAAGAATGCCTTCAGGCACGGCCTATTTACGAAGAAGGCGATTGAGGAGCGGAAATATGTTCGGGCTTTGATAGGTCAGGCGCGGAAGCTGCTGCAAGACATCGAATGATCGAGGACCTATTCCACCGCGGTGACGCGCCACCGGTCAGGCTCAGGCCGCCGCTCGCTTGGTGGAGCGCCGGGGCGGCGACTTCTTCGGAGGCGGAAGGAGCAAATCGGCCTATAGCCTCGACGGATTCGGACCAATGGACTGGCGCAATATCTTCGATCATTACGGTTTCCCGCGTTGACTTGTTAAGGTTGCATCAGGAGGATTGCCGAGGCCTTCCAGATTGGCTCAGTTGCGGTTTTCTTGAGCATGTGTTATTTTGTACACAATCAACTACGTGAGAAGACAATGGCCTCGACAACATTTACTCTCCGTGTCGAAACTGACGTGAAGAATCGTCTGGAGAAACTAGCGAAGAGCACCGGCCGCAGCCGATCGTTTCTCGCAGCCGAGGCGCTCAGCGAGTACCTCGACTTCAACGAATGGCAGGTGGCGGGCGTCCGGAAGGCCATGGGTACACTTGATCGCCGGGAAAGCGTCCCGCACGAGCAGGTCAAAGCATGGGTTAATTCCTGGGGCGCCAAGCGCGAGCGGCCCGCTCCCAAACGATCGGCGAAATGAACATCGTTTGGTCGCCGGAAGCGATCGAAGACCTGGTTGCGCTGCGCGCCTACATTGCTGAAGACAATCCTGCTGCCGCGCGGCGGGTCGTGCTGCACCTCATACAGAACGTCGCGCAATTAATCCCCGACAATCCCCAGATCGGCCGAGCCGGGCGCGTACCGGGCACCCGCGAACTTGTCGTTCCAAGGACACCCTATATCGTCCCCTATCGGATCCAGCGCACTACAATCCAGATCTTGCGCGTCTATCATGGGGCACGGCGTTGGCCTGACAGCCTTTGATTATTGGCTCTGGCTGCGGGCCTTGGGGACCTGGGCGCCTACGCAGTTCTGGTCGAACTATTTGCGAGTTTTTTCTTGGCGGGTTTTCGACGGACACCCCTCGCCGAATGAACTAACCTCCAATGGCTATCGAGCGGCCAGCGCCTCTCCTCATAGGTCTCGACCGCCGTCACCAGAACGTCGAACTTGTCACCTTCTGGCGTCCCAATGGGCGCTCTCCAAAGCTTCTCGATCTCGGCGAGCGCGACGCGGTGATCTTGGTCGATGCGGATCGGACGGAACTGCGTCGCGGTCCTCATCAAGATCGAGCGACAGTGAAGCTGCTGCAACACATCGAGTGATCGAAGACCAATTCCACGCCGGGGACGCGCAGCGGTCAGGCTCAAGCCGCCGCTCGCTTTGAGGAACGCCGGGGCGGCGGCTTCTTCGGAGGCGGAAGGAGCAAATCGGCCGGCACACGGAAACGGGCGCGCAGACGCTGCACCATCGCCATGCTGAGTCCCTTTTTGCCACGCAATACTTCACTGACGCGGCTTGGCGTGCCGAGGAGCGGGATGAGGTCCGCTCGCGTGAGACTGTGCTGATCCATCAGGTGGCGGATCAAATCGGCGACGCTCGGCGCTTTCGCCAAGCTGCCGCATCTTTCGAGTTAGGGAACCGGTTATCGGCGGCCTAAACCCGAGGCTAGCGCATTCCCGAAATCAAGGGGGTGGCCCCGACCAACATTGCACCTGGCGGCTTTGAACCGGCTCCGCAGCCAATTCCGCGACTGAACATGTATGGGGGATCGTCAAGCGGCGATCCGCCCCCGTCATTGGCAAAATCATGGAGGTGCAAGATGCCGTTAGCCAACAGGCTGGTATCGGAGCGCCACCAAGCATCTGAACGCCGCCGGCATCCGCACCCGTGATTGCGGCAAATCGGACCAGAATAACGAAACGAGCGTGATCTCGGCCCCCGATGATGGTATATTTCTGGCGCTCTCACGCTATGCTGGGTGGCCCATGAATATTCCTTCCGCCAAGATTGATCAGCTCGCACAGCGGCTTGCCCGCCTGACTGGTGAAGATGTCGAAACCGCGCTGGAGCGTGCCATTGAGGAACGGCTGTCCCGTGTTGCTCCGCCAGCGCCCGCCGACCGAATGGCTGCGTTGGATTCGTTCTTCGAGCGGGTATCCCGCATGCGTGTGCTGGACCCCCGTCCAGCGGACGAGATCGTAGGCTATGACGGTTGCGGGTTGCCATCCTGATGGTCCTGGATACGTCCGCGATCATCGCCACCATCACCAATGAACAGGACAGCGCGCGCTTTCGGGCGACGATGCTTGGCGCCGAGAGCTTGTTGATTTCGTCGGTTGCCGTCCTGGAAACCAGGATAGTTCTGTTGGCGCGCCTGGGACTGGATGCGGTCGTTCTTTTCGACGAACTGCTGGAGCATGCCGGTATTGTCGTGGTGCCATTCGACGACGAAACGGCGAGGACCGCCTTCGATGCGTTTCGCCGCTACGGCAAGGGTCAGGGGCATCCGGCTCAGTTGAATATCGTCGATTGTGCGGTTTATGCGCTGGCAAAGACGCGTTCCCAGCCCCTCCTCTTCAAGGGTGGCGACTTCGACCGGACGGACATTTTGTCCGCTCTCGCTTGACGGCCGAGAATGTCTGCGTAGCTCAAACGGGCGCTTCGTCGCGCATCGGGCAATCCCATCGCAGTTCCGCGCGTTCCATCATCGTGCCACGGCGACGCGCGCAGCCTGTGGGCTCTGACGCACTCAAACGGCGGGACACCGAGATAGTTAAGGTCCAAACCAGCGTGGTTCACGAACAAACCGGCCGGAGCAGAAAATCTACCCCGGCCGTGTGTTTTGGTGGTGGAGGAGCAGGGAAGCTGAACACTGGAAGCCAGAGGCTCACGCAAAGCTTTTGCGTATATCAGCCAGCGTGACCATAAGGGTCATTGGCTCAATCGGCGATGGTTCAAATCCAAGCGCGAGATAAAACGCCTTGGCGTCATCTGAGATTGCATGGACAATGATGCCTCGGATACCGATCGTATCGGCGGCATGCACGACGCGCTTTGCGGCGTCTCGAACCATCGCGCGGCCTAGGCCTTGGCCCTGATAAGCGCGATCGATAGCGAGCCGCGCCAGCACAACAACGGGTATTGGGTCAGGCATGTTGCGCCGGAAACGACCTGGAGCTGCAGCGACATTCACGGCGCCGGAAGCCAAGGCAAAATAGGCGACGACCCTGTCCGCCTCGCACACCACGAACGTCCGCGCAGCGCCGGTCGCCTGGTTGGCGAGTGCCCGCCGTTTGAGCCACTCATCAAGGGAAACAATACCGGAGCTAAAATCTCCGATTTGATGGTGGGTGCCGATGGGCGCAGGAGCGGATAGCGCCATCCTTACTCCCAGGGAGCTTTAGTCCGCAGGGTTTTCCGCAATCGCTCATTGGGTTGCGGCGGCGCGTCCAAGCGGGCCAGGAACTCGGCATAGGCTTTGGGGCTCACCGTGATAATGGTG
>Ga0208080_1001738_pt1 | contig 10500 bp, 4 predicted proteins | sample NGESurdeep092012_3_FD_184476 | JGI IMG/M metagenome (GOLD analysis project Ga0208080, IMG submission 184476) | Arctic peat soil microbial communities from Barrow, Alaska - NGEE Surface sample 210-3 deep-092012 (SPAdes) | ecosystem: Environmental > Terrestrial > Soil > Wetlands > Peat ...
CAGCCCTGTTCGCGTGCCGTCCTGCGCGTCGGGTGGCGGCCGTGGGCCGCTATGGACATTGCCGGACGCCGCTACGGAGCGCGATGGCGGTACGCCGGATCCGCGTGGCTCCGTCGCGTCCTACAGCTTGGCGCAGATCGCCAGATAGCTCTTGAGCTGGCTCTCGTGCGACGTGCCCTTCGAGATCGCGGCGACGTCCCGCATCGCCTTGCACGACTTGACGTCCTGGCCGAGCGTCCCGTAGGCCTGCGCGCGGATCATCGCCAGGCTGACCTTGTCCTCGTTGGAAGTCGCCAGGCCGTCCAACCGTGTCGCCTCATCGAGCGCCCTGCGCGCCGTGGATTCGCTGGTCGCAAGCTTCGTCGCCGTGCGGATGCCATTGGCGAGTGCCGGCGACGGCCCGGTCGTGACGACGGGGGGCGGTGGGGTGACTGGAGTTCCAGCCGGGGCCACGGCGTTCGCGGGCGCTTGTGCTGGCGGTCGTGCTGGTGTTTGTGCTAGTGCTGTCGCCGCAGCGGGTGCGCTCGCCGTCTTGGCGCCGGGCCGCATGAAGAAGACGACGCCGGCGACCACCGCGGCCGCCAGCACCGCGCCGCCGATCAGCATTGGAGTGCGGCGCTTCGCCGGCGCCGCCGGACGCGCCGATCGCGCCGGTGCGATCGCCTTCGTCACCGGACGCACCGCAGCGGGCGCTTCCATCGCCAGCGTGCCCCCCACACCGGAGGGCCGCACGGGCATCTCCTTCACCGCCTCGAAGAGCGCGCGCCCGAAGTCGCGCGCCGTGGCGAACCGCTTCGACGACTCGCGCTCCAGCGCGCGGTCCATCACCGCTTCCACTTCGGGCGGCCAGTTCACGTCCGCCTTCATCTCGCCGAGCTTCTTCGGCTTCTCCGTCAGCCGCATGATCATCGACTGCTGCGTCGTCTCGCTCGGGAAGGGGAGCTGGCCCGTCAGCATGTTGAACGCGACGAGCGCCAGCGAGTACTGATCGGTGGCGCCGGTGAGCTTGTCGCCGGCGAGCTGCTCGGGGCTCATGTACTCGGGGGTGCCGATCACCATGCCGGTGCGCGTCACCTTCTGCGACTCGCTCCCTGACGCCTTGGCGATGCCGAAGTCCACCACCTTCACCTGGTCGAGCCCATCGCGGTCCTTGCTGACCATGATGTTGTCGGGCTTCACGTCGCGGTGCACGATCCCCATGTGGTGCGCCACGTACAGCCCTTCGGCGGCCTGCCGCGTGATCCCCGCCGCCCGCTGGGGCGACAGCGCGCCATGCGCTTTCACGATCTCGGTGAGCGTCTCCCCCTCGATGAACTCCATCGCCAGGTAGACCAGTCCGTCCGAGGTCTCACCGAAGTCGTAGATGCCGGCGACGTTCGGATGATTGATCCGGCTCGCGTTGGCCGCCTCGCGGTTGAACCGTCCGATCGCATCGGCGTCGTGCACCATCGCGGCGTGCATGACCTTCACCGCGCTGTGGCGCCCCATCTTCACATGCTCGGCCAGATACACCTGGCCCATCCCCCCCTCGCCAAGCTTCTTGAGCACGTGATAGCCACCGATGATCGAGCCCACGAGGTCTGCCGCACCGCTCTGCGTGCGCAGCGCTGTTCCATCCCGAGGACAGAACCGCTCATTGGCCGGATATTCGGTGCTGCAGGTGGAGCAGATCTTCAGTGCGCTCACGTACCCCTTTCGTTCGATGCGGAGGATGGATTCTCTGGAGTTGGACGCGCTGGAGACGCGACGAGTCACGATACCGGGACGTCCTCTCCCAACATTACGGAGCCGCGGCACCGGGAGTCGTCTTCCGGTACCGCGGCCAGAGACTCCAGGCGGAAATCGGCTTGGCCTTACTTCGGCTTCGCCACGGTACAGAACAGCTTGCACAGCTTCTTGCGCTTCATCTGCGTCGTCTTCTTCGCCGTCGGCGCGGCCGCCTTCGCGCCACCCGTGGGCGCGGTCACCTCACCCGGGGCCGCGGTCACCTCACCCGGGGCCGCGGTCGCCGCACCCGGGGCCGCGGTCGCCGCACCCGGGGCCGCGGTCGCCGCACCCGGGGCCGCGGTCGCCGCACCCGTGACCGCGGGCGTGGGCGCGGGCTCTGTCTTCGCCGCCACTGCCTTCGCCGAGGTCGTCGTCGGTGATGCGCTCGAGTCGTCGAGCGCGAACAGCGCGGCCGTGCCGAGCGCCACCTTCAGCCCGATGTTCTCCGGATCGATCTCGAGCCCCTTCTGGAGCACGGCCATCGCGTCGGCGTTCCTCTTGTTGCTGATCAGCAGCTCGGCGTAGACCGCGCGCAGCTCGGGCGCGTGAGTGATAAACGTCAGCGCCAGCGCGTACGCCTCGAGCGCCTGCTTGTCGCGGCCGATCTCGTGGAGTGTCTCGGCGAGCCCGTACCAGGTATCCTGATCGAGCGGGTCCTTGTTGATGCCGCGACGGTACTCAGCGAGCGCCGGTTCGATCTTGTGTTCCTCGAACAGCGTCACGGCGCGCTGCACATACTCGTTCGCCAGATCGCTGTCGGCGGCGGCCGCCGGCCTGGCAGTCTGGCGTAAGGTTGCGGTACTAGCCGGCGTGACCGAAGGCGCGGTGATCGTCGCGGGTGAGGCCGCGGGATCTCCGGCGAGGGTGACTGCCGGACTCGGCGCCGAGACGTTCAGCACCGGGACGTTCAGCACCGGGACGTTCGGCATCGGGACGTTCGGCACCAGCGCGTTCGTCGTGGCGGGCGCGGTGGCCGACGCCGTCTCGGGGGACGCCGGTGTCGCGGCCGGGGCCGTCGCTGGAGCGGTTGCCGGCAACGCCGCTGCCGGGGGAGTCGAAGTCGGGCTGGCGGCCAAGGCCGCGGGATCTGCGGCGGGGGTGACTGCCGGACTTGTCGCCGGGGTGATCGCCGGGGTTATCGCCGGCACGGCGGGACTTGTCTCCGCTGCGCCCGAGACGGGCGCGCTCGTCGGCAACACTGCTGCCGGAGGAGTCGAAGTCGGGCTGGCGGCCGGAGCCGTCACGGGCTCCTTCCTGATCGGGATGCGCTGCTCCGACGGCGCCGTCGAAGTCAGGCTGGCGGCCGGAGACGTCACGGGGCTATTGGCAGGCGCCGTCGCGATAGTGGTCGCCGGTGTTGACGCGGGCGCCGTCTCCGGCGCGGCGGGGATCGACGACGGCGTGGTCACCGGGCCGGTCGTCGGCGCGGGGGCAGGGATCGACGGCGCGGGCTTGGGCACGCTGGTCGTGTCCTGGGCGCCGAGACGCGCGCCCACACCGGTGAGCAGGGCAGCGGGCACCACCGCGATGAGGAACGCGCGGCGGGCGGTCGTGCACGAGCTGAGAGTAAGGGAAACGCGTCGCATCGGTAGTCCACATGGATGGAGCCCAGGCGCGTACTGCAGACATTTGGTTCCGAATGATGGACGATCCAGACCGCCAGGTGTCAACATGCTATTTCTCCTCGCCGCGCGACCTGCGTCACACAATATTTATGATCTGCCTCACAATTCCTCGCAAATATCGTACTATCTGATGGCCTCCGCAATGGCAATTTCCGGCACGGAGAGCGGTTCGCGGGAGACGACCGCCCGGCGGTCCCCCTCCTCCTCTCCGTCCTTTCCGGTTGGAGGCCAGACAGAGAGCATCGGCACCGGAGCGGCAGGGCTGTAGGCCGCTCCGGGACCGTGTCATCAAAAGGCCAAATCGTCCTTAGAAGACTACTCCCGTCTCAACCGTGATGATCTTCAACCCCTTCGCACGCAGCAGCGAATTGAACGCAGGCAGATCCTTGGCGAGCAACTGATCCAGCGACCCACGCGTTGCACGGACGTTCCTGGCCAGTATGCCCTGCACTTCACGCTGCTGCGTGGTCGGCGCGAAATCCGACGCCGCAATGCCGCCGGCGAGATAATTGAGCTGCCCCGCCGCTTGCACCGGCCAGCGCACCTCATCCTGTCCACGACCGGTCATGCGCAAGTCGACCAACTGCCCCTCGACGTCCATGAACTTGTGTTCGAGCGAATCACCGGCCGCGCGGACGTCGGCCGAGCCGAGCGCCTGGATCTGTGATCGCACGCGCTCGATCTGGTTGAGCATCTCGCCGGCGCCGGCGTGATCCTTCTGAAGTGCGAGCAGCGCGTTGGCCGAAGCGCGAATGTCGGCGAGTGTCTCCGCCTGATTCGGATCGCGCAGCACCTCCAGCGGCTGCGTGAACGTCTGGCCGCTCGCCGTCAGCTTCACAGTGTATTTACCCGGCGGCATGAGGACGGAGATCGATCCCATTCCCGGCGCGTCACGCGTGCCGTCGGCGTTCATCGTGAATTCGGCATTGTACATCGGCTTGGTGCGCAGGCGCGGCGCCTTCGGCGTCGTGTTGCGCAGATCCCAATACGTGCGGTTCAGCCCAGCGCGCGTGGTCGAATCATTGATCGTGCGCACGCTCTTGCCCGCCGCGTCGAGAATCTCGATGACCACAGGCGCCGCCGACTTGAGCCAGTAGTTGATCGCCGCACCGTAGGGTGGATTGCTCCCCGCCGTCGGATCGTCGTTCGTGGAATAGTTGCCGGTGACATTCGTGAATCGATACGCCGGCCGCGGCGCGAAGAGATGCGCGCTCGACGTTGTGATCTCCGGCGAGAGCTGCTGTAGCGGACTCAGGTCGTCGAGGATGAAGAATCCGCGCCCATAGGTGGCGACGACCAGATCGTTGAACTGCTCCTGAATCATCAGGCCGTAGACCGGCGCGGGCGGAAGATTCGATTGGAGCTTCTGCCAGTGCTCGCCGTCGTCGAACGAGAGGTAGAGCGCGTTCTCCGTGCCGGCGTAGAGGAGGCCGCGACGCCTGGGATCTTCGCGAATGATGTGCGCGTAGCTGAGCGGCGACTTCGGAATGCCGTTGACGATGAGCTTCCAGCTCTTGCCGAAATCCGTTGTCTTGTAGATCCACGGATCGCGGTTGTTCTCCTGGTGCGCGTCGACGATGATGTACGCGCTGGCCGCATCGTAGCGCGACGGCTCGATGTGACGCACCGAGCCCCACGTCGGAATGCCGGGGATGTTCGCCGTGACGTTCGTCCACGACGTGCCGCCGTTCTGAGTGACGTGCACGAGGCCGTCGTTGCTCCCCGTCCAGATGATACCCGCGCGCACCTTCGACTCGGCGATGGCGTAGACGACGTCGCCATACTCCACACCGATGTTGTCCGGCGTGAGCCCGCCGGAGATCTGTTGCTTCGACTTGTCGTTGCGGGTGAGATCGGGGCTGATGACGCGCCAGCTCTTGCCACCATCAGTGGTCATGTGAACGAACTGGCTGCCGGTGTAGAGGCGGTTGTGATCGTGCGGTGAGATCGTGAACGGCGCGTCCCACACGAAGCGATACTTCACCTCGGCGGCGGGATGGCCGCCCGTGCTCAGCGGATAGACTTCGACGTTCTGTCCCTGCCGAGTGCGGAGGTCGTAGCGTATGACGATGCCGCCGCGCGAGCCGGAACCCGATGCGGTGGACCAGATGATGTTGGAATCGACTGGATCGGGCGTCGCCCAGCCGCTCTCGCCGCCTTCGACACCGTGCCACTCGCTACGCGCGATCTGTCCGCCGGTGCGACTGTTGCTCGGCCCGCGATACGAGGGACCGTCCTGCTTGTTGCCGTAGACGTAGTAGGGAATGCGGTTGTCGGTGGTGACGTGATATATCTGCGCGATCGGCAGATTCTGGCGCAGCCAACTGCGTCCACGCGTCGTCGAGATGGAAACGCCGGCGTCGTTCGCGACCGCCATGCGGTTGGCGTTCGTGGGATCGATCCACATGTCGTGGTTATCGCCGCCGGGCGTTGCCAGAGGGCTGACGCGTGCGCTGTCGCCGGTGGCGGCGCCGCCCGCGCGGCCACCACGACCACCAGCGGCGGCGCTTGTCGCGCCTCCATCCAGCGAACGACTGAAGGTTGCGCAGAGGAAATACAGCTCGTCCTGATTGTCCGTCGAGACGACGGTGCGCGTGTAGTACGGCTGGCGGCAGGCGAGATTGCGATCGTAGTTGACGACGCGCCAGTTGGTGCCGCCGTCCTCCGAGCGCCACAGCTCACCGTTGTCGGTGGGCTGCCCGTGCACGGGAACGCCGTCGCCCGTCTCGATGAGCGCATAGACGCGATTGGGATTCGTGCGCGCGATGGCGACGCTGATCTTGCCGACGTCGTGCGTTGGGAGTCCGTTGCCGCGAAGCCGAGTCCACGACGTTCCACCGTCGCTGGACATATAGATACCGGAGCCGGGCCCGCCGCTCTCGCGTCCCCACGTGTGAATTTCGAACTGCCACGTGGCTGCGAACAGCTTCCTCGGGTTGGAGGGATCCATGACGACGTCGATGCCGCCGGTGTTCTCGTCGACGAAGAGCACCTGCTCCCAGGTGCGGCCGCCGTCCTTCGTGCGGTAGATGCCGCGCTCGCGCTGCGGTCCGTAACTGTGGCCCTGCGCGGCGATGAAGACGATGTCGGGATTCACCGGATCGATCGCGATGCGACCGACGCGACCCGTCGCGTCGAGCCCCATTTTGGTCCACGTGCGGCCGGCGTCGATGGACTTGTACACGCCATTGCCGAGCGAGATGTGGCTGCGGATCCAGGGCTCGCCGGTGCCCGCCCAGACGATGCTCGGATTGGACGGGGCAACGGCGAGTGCGCCGATCGACGAGACGTCCTTGTCGTCGAACACCGGTAACCAGTGAATTCCGGCGTCGACCGACTTCCAGATGCCGCCGGACGCGGCGCCCACGTAGTAGGTATTGAAGTCGCCGGGAACACCGGTGACGGAGGCGACGCGGTTGCCCACCGGACCGATGTAGCGGAATCTGAGCGCGGAGGTCTGCGCGGGATCGACGGTGGGCGGCGCAAGCACGGAGGCGCGCTGGGCGTCGAGAGGATGCGAAAGCGCCGCGAGGCCGAGGCCGGACGCGAGGATTGAACGGCGAACTCGTGAGATCATGGGAGTGACTCGGAATCTGAGAGAAGTGGCGCCGCGACGGGTCTATCATCCGGCGGCGGGGGAGCGCGCGCAAGGCCAGGGCGCGCGCCGCCTTGACGCACTTCTGTTGCCCAAGGGCCGTCGCCGGGCCAGCCTCGAGCGGTGGTTCGACGAGGGAGTGCAACGACTCAACTGTTTGCCATTTGAGGCAGAGACCCGTTCGTGGCCTGACACGAAAAGTGGTTGGGCTGCGTGCATTCGGCGCTAACTTCGATTATGCCGACTTCATTCATCCGTCTCTGCCTGGCCGCCCTCTTTCTGGCCGCAGCCCGACCCGTCACCTCCACCGCTCAGCCCACTGGTCTCTCGACGACTGAACGCTCCATCACGCGCGCCGTGGACGCCCATAACGCAACTACCCTCGCGCTACTCGAACGGCTGGTCAACATCAACAGCGGCACCCAGAACTTCGCCGGTGTGCGACAGGTCGGCGACCTCCTCCGCGCTCAGTTCGATTCGCTCGGCTTTAGAACACGATGGGTCGACGGCGCACCGTTCAATCGCGCGGGCCACCTCGTGGCCGAGCATCCTGGCACTGGCCCCAAGCTGCTGCTCATCGGACATCTCGACACGGTGTTCGAGCCAGGCAGCTCGTTTCAGAAGTTCGAGCGCGTGAACGACTCCACTGCGAAAGGACCCGGCATCATCGACATGAAGGGCGGTGACGTGATCATCCTCGCCGCACTCCGTGCCATCAAGGACGCGGGCGCGTTGGCGCCAATGAACGTGACGGTCGTCTTCAACGGCGACGAAGAGGACGCGGGACGTCCCATCAGTGCGGCGCGGCGCACGCTCGTCGACGCGGCAAAGGACGCAACGGTCGCCATTGGTTTCGAAGACGGCGCCGGTGATCCGAAGACAGCTGTCATCTCTCGTCGCGGCGCGACGGAATGGACACTCCGTACTGGCGGCAATGCCGGCCACGCGTCGCAGATTTTCCACGCCGACATGGGCGCGGGCGCGGTCTTCGAGGCGTCGCGCATTCTCAACGAGTTCTATTCAAGGCTCTCCGGCGAGCCACTGCTCGCCTTCAGCCCTGGTCTCATACTCGGCGGATCATCCCTCACCATCGACAGCACCGGCAGTGAGGGAAGGGCTTCAGGCAAGCGCAACGTGATCAGCAAGCAAGTGGTCGTCACCGGCGACATGCGCACCGTGTCGCCCGAACAACTCGAGCGCACCACCAAGGCCATGCGCGAGATCGTCGCGAAGCATCTCCCGCTGACCACGGCGGAAATCTCGTTCGACGACGGCTATCCACCCATGGCGCCGAGTGACGGTAACCGCCGACTCCTCGCGCTCTACGATCGTGCGAGCAGAGATCTGGGCAGCGGTCCAGTGGAGGGCGTCGATCCGTCACGCGCCGGCGCAGCCGACGTTTCCTTCGTCGCCAGCATCGTGCCGATGAAGATCGACGGCATCGGTCTTTCGGGACACGATGATCACAGCGACAAGGAGACAGCCGATCTCCGCATGCTTCCTGTGCAAACCAAGCGGGCAGCGCTACTGTTGTATCGCCTCACGAATGGCGAAGGCGCGACACCGCGTCCGTAGTCGCTCCGCTGAGCAATCTTCCAGAGGTAATTTCCATGACGATCGTCCGTCGAATTCGCGCGCACCACACGTTGCTGCCCATGCTGGCATTCGCGTGGCTCTTCGCTCCATCGGCCGCGGCGCAGGTCCGGCCAACCCGCCTCGATACGTTGGTCAGCGAATCGCCGGCCAAGGTGCAGCCGAGCAGGTTCGGCTTTGACTACGTGCGCCGAGAGGTGATGATCCCGATGCGCGATGGGACGAAGCTGCACACGGTGATCCTGGTGCCGAATGGCGCCGCGAACGCGCCGATTCTCCTCACTCGCACTCCATACAACGCCAGCGCTCTCACCACACACGCACAGAGCGCGCACCTGGGACCGAACCTCAACGGCTACGATAATGCGGCCGACATGGTGGTCGACGCCGGCTACATCCGCGTGGTGCAGGATATCCGCGGCAAGTACGGATCCGAAGGCGATTACGTGATGAATCGTCCCATGCGCGGTCCGCTGAACCCCACGGCCGTCGATCACGCCACCGATACGTACGACACCATCGACTGGCTGGTGAAGAACATTCCGGAATCCAATGGCAAGGTTGGCATCCTCGGCATTTCATACGACGGATACCTCTCGTTGACGGCGCTGGTGAATCCGCATCCGGCACTCAAGGTGGCCGTGCCGATGAACCCGATGGTGGACGGCTGGATGGGCGACGACTGGTTTCACAACGGCGCGTTCCGTCAGCAGAACATGCCGTACATCTACGAACAGGAAGCGGCGCGCGCCTCCGACGAGAAGTGGTACACGAGCAACTTCGACGACTACGACATGTTCATGCAGGCCGGTTCGGCTGGCGAGCTCGGTCGTCGCCGAGGACTCGATCAGGTGGGGTTCTGGCGGAAGATCACCGAGCACCCGAGCTACGATGCCTGGTGGCGCGACCAGGCGATGGACAAGATCCTCGCCGCGCAGCCGCTGAAGGTGCCGACGATGCTGGTCCACAGTCTCTGGGATGCGGAGGACATTTACGGCGCCATGGCGGTGTACAAGGCGCTAAAGCCCAACGACGCGAACAACGACAAGCTCTTCCTCGTCATGGGTCCTTGGCATCACGGTCAGGCCATCGAAGACGGCAGCACGCTCGGCGCCATTCGCTTCAACAGCAACACCTCGCTGACGTTTCAGAAGGAAGTGCTGCGCCCGTTCCTGGATCACTATCTCAGGAATGACGCGCCCAAGGCGGATGTCGCGCCCGTCACGGCGTACGAATCGGGCACGAACACGTGGCGCCGCCTTCCGTCTTGGCCAGCCGGCTGCGCGAGCGGCTGCGCGATCCGTCCCACGCCGCTCTACCTGTCGGCCGGGTTGAAGGCCGGCTTTACCGTTTCCCCCACGAGCGGCGCAGCGTTCGACGAATACGTGTCAGATCCCTCGAAGCCCGTCCCCTTCCGCGCGCGTCCTATTCAGCCGGTGGGCTATGACAATGGCCTCACGTGGCCGAATTGGCTGGCCGATGACCAGCGCGAAGCGTCCGGGCGCCCTGATGTGCTTTCGTTCACGACGGATGTGCTGACCACGCCCGTGAAGATCAGCGGTCAGCCAATCGCCAACCTGTTCGCGTCCACCGACGGCACCGACGCTGACTGGGTCGTGAAGGTGATCGACGTCTACCCCGACGAAGTGGCCAGTCAGCCGGCGATGGGTGGCTATCAATTCATGATATCGGCGGACATTTTCCGCGGCCGGTATCGCGAGAGCCTCGAGACGCCCAAGGCAATCGCACCCAATACGCCGCTCCAGTATCGCTTCGCACTGCCCACGGCGAATCACGTTTTCCTGCCTGGACACCGAATCATGGTGCAGGTGCAATCGAGCTGGTTTCCGCTGTACGATCGCAATCCGCAGACGTTCGTTCCCAACATCTTCTTTGCCAAGCCGCAGGACTATCGAAAGG
>Ga0208080_1001740_pt1 | contig 10496 bp, 8 predicted proteins | sample NGESurdeep092012_3_FD_184476 | JGI IMG/M metagenome (GOLD analysis project Ga0208080, IMG submission 184476) | Arctic peat soil microbial communities from Barrow, Alaska - NGEE Surface sample 210-3 deep-092012 (SPAdes) | ecosystem: Environmental > Terrestrial > Soil > Wetlands > Peat ...
CGTCGGGATCGCGGCCTTCTTCGGGGTCGTGATGAACATGTCCTACCTGCTCGCCGGCTCGACGTCGGTGAACCCGATCATGTTCGCGCTCGCGATCGGCCTGATCCTGGGCTGGAAGGTGGCCGGCTACTACGGCGTCGACCGGTACCTGCTGCCGCGGCTCGGCGTCCCCTGGCGGGCGAACGTGGCCACCACGAGCCAGTCCTGAGGCGGGTTCCCGCGCGTCGTGCCGAGTGCCGGCTCCAGGCGCCTCGTCCTGAAGCGGGAGGACGCTACTTCGTGGTCGCCGGCCGCGTCCCCAGGGTGACCCGCACCGTCATGTCGGTCGTGCCGCGCCGGACGGTCAGGGTGACCGTGGAGCCGGGTCCGTGGGCCGCGAGGAGCTCGACGAACGGGTGACTCGTATCCACCTTCGTGCCGTCGACCGCCGTGATGACGTCGTTCTCCTGAAGTCCCGCCGCCGCAGCGGGGCTGCCCGGCTGGACCGCGGCACCGGTCCCGCTCGAGGTGATCCACGCACCCTGGACCACCGAGAGACCATTGCGCGCGGCGAGGCCGGCGTCGAGAGCTTCGTACTGGATGCCGACCCACGGTCGCGCGAGCTTCGCCCCCGCAAGCGCCTGCTCCGTGAGCGGGCGTGCGACGTTGATCGGGATCGCGAACCCGATCCCCTGGGCCGCCCCGGCGATCGCCGTGTCGATGCCGATGACGGTGCCGTTCGTGTCGACCAGCGGGCCGCCGCTGTTGCCCGGGTTGATCGCTGCGTCCGTCTGGATGAGGTCGTCCAGGCTGCCGGTGCTGTCCGAGATCGTCCGATCGACACCGGACACGACGCCCGACGTGACGGTGCCGGGGTATTCGCCCAGCGGGTCGCCGACCGCGATCACCGTCTGGCCGACCGCGAGGGCCGACGAGTCGCCGAGCGTCGCCGTCGGGAGCCCCGTTGCATCGATCTTCACGATCGCCAGGTCGGTGAGCGTGTCAGTGCCGTAGACGGTCGCGGGGAACGAGCGGCCGTCCGAGAGCTGGACCGTGAGCGTGCCGGGGTCGGCGACCACGTGGTGGTTCGTGAGGATCCAGCCGTTGGCGTTGAAGATGACCCCCGAGCCGAGGCTGACCGGCACCTGGCCCTGCGGCAGACCGTACGCCGACTGGCTCTTCGCCCCGCCCGGAAGAACGCCGGACCCGTTCGAGCCGATGCCGCCGGCCGCTCCGCCGCTGCCGGCGGATGTCGACGTGATGATCGTGACGACCGCCGGGCTCACCCTGGCCGCCGCCGAGACGACGCTGCCGTTCGAGGCCGCGGCCGCCCCGTTGGACGAGCTGCCAGCGACACCGGGGGCGGACGAGCTCGGCGCCACGAAGTTCGCCACGCTCGCCGGCGTGCCGGCCGTGACGACCGTGACGGCGGGCCGGTCCAGGGCGCCCGACGCGACGAGCGCCAGGGTGGTCCCGCCCGATGCCAGCGTGGCCGCGACGAGCGCGAGGGCAGCCATCCCGGCGACGGCCCGCTTCCGCGTGGCTCGCGGCGTGGACGCCTGGGTGTCCGGGGCGGCCTGAAGCTCGCCGCCCATCGACGCCGGCGGGCGCTCGAATAGGGCCTGGGATTCCGGCGTCGACTGGACCCAGGTCGGCTGGGCGTCCTCCGGAGCGGAGAGCTCGGTGATGTTGTGATCCATGTCTGTATCCATTCCTTGCTCGGGTTGGCCGGTCGCTGGGAACGACGGTCGGCCGGATTCCTGAATGGTTCCTGATAGTTCAGAGTCCTTCACCCGCTCGACACGGGCGCGGTGCCGTCCAGGACGGCGGGGGAGCGACGCGACGTCGCGATCCTCCCCGGGGAGCCCGAGCTGGCTGCCCGGGAGCTTCCGCTTCGCGGCCGCGAACTCCTCGGCCGTCAGCTGGCCCCGTTCGCGCATCGGCGCGAGGTCGCGGAGCAGGTCGGCCCCGCCTCCGTCGGGAGGTGGCGGCGGGGTGGCCCGTCCGGGCTCGCGGATGCTACGCTGCCCCACGCGGATACCGTTGCAGGTGGGTTGATGGGCGCAATCGAGCCGTGGCACCTGATCGTGGTCCTGGTCGTGGCCTTGCTCGTGCTCGGACCAAAGCGACTCCCCGAGGTCGGGAAGAGCCTGGGCGACACCATCCGGGAGTTCCGCAAGTCCATCGCGGAGACGCGGGAGTCGGCGTCCGAGACCACCCCTGCCGCCACCCCGGCCCCGCCCGCGCCCGCGCCTGCCGCGCTACCGGCGGCCGAGGCGCCGCGGGACGCCTCGACCCCTCCTCCGGGTGCGCCTGGATGATCGCGTGAACGCCGCGCCGGTCGCGGGGCCTCCTGGACCGCGACTCCTCCGCGCGGCGGCCCGCCTCGGCACCGCCTTCGTGCTGGCCGCGACCCTGGTCGGCGCCCCGGCCGGATCCGGCGGCCCTCCGGCAGCGCTCGCGGCCGCGACGTGCACCGGCTGGGCGAGCGACGCCATCCCGCCGACGACGATCCGGGTCCTCCGGACGACTGGTCCGGCCTCGGGCTCCGTCCAGCAAGTGGCGTTCCGCGATTACGTGAACGTCGTCATGGCGGCGGAGTGGGGTGCGGGCAACCCGCCCGAGGCCCTGAACGCGGGCGCCGTGGCGGTCAAGGAATACGCCTGGTACTACGCCATGTTCTGGCGCGGCAAGTCCGCCACCGACGGATCGTGCTACGACGTCGTCGACTCGAGCATTGACCAGGTCTACTCGCCCGAGACGCGCGTCCCGGCGGCCTCGATCACGGCGGCGGTCGACGCCACCTGGGGGACGACCGTCCGCAGGAACACCAGCCTCTTCGTGACCCACTACCAGGGAGGCGCCAACGTCGCCTGCGGGGCAAACGCCGACGGCGGGCACCTGTACCAGGTGAGTGCGACGCACTGCGCCCAGGACGGCATGACCGCCTCCGCGATCCTGGAGACGTACTACGGTCCCGGGCTCGAGGTCGTGGGCGGGCCTCCCGTGGTCGCCACTCCCGTGGCGCTCAGGTTCCTTGCGCAGCCGTCCGCTGGGGCCGCCGGTGTCGCCTTCCCGGTCCAGCCCGTGGTCGCCGTGGTGGATGCCACGGGACAGACCTTCGTCGGCGACTCGTCGAGCGGGACGACGGTCTCACTCGCGCTCGCGTCCCCCGCGCCGGGCCTTTCGCTGACCTGCACGGGTGGGCCGAGCCGCGGCGTGGTCGGCGGCGTGGTCGGCGGCGTCGCGGCGTTCGACGGCTGCCTGCTCAACGGGGCGGCACCCGGCGTCGTGCTGGTCGCCAGCGCCCCGGGCCTTGCGCCCGCGACCACGTCGCCCTTCCCGGTCGCAGCCGCGCCGCCGTCATTGACGCTCGCCACGACCGGCGCGGTCATCACCTGGGGCCAGAACGTGCCACTCGCGGCGGCGCTCGTGCCACCAGGGCCGGAAGGCGCCGGCGGGCGCACCCTGCAACTCCAGCGTTCGACCGACGGGATCGCCTGGGCACTCGTGGCCGACGTGACGACGGGCACGGATGGCACCGCGGCCGCCGTCGACCGACCGGCGGCGAACACCTTCTATCGGCTCGTCTTCGATGGCGCGCCCGACCTCGCCGCGGCGTCCAGCCCGGTCGTCCGGGTGGTGGTCCGGCGCGTGGCCCTGCTGCGACCGGACAACCGCGGGACAGTCCGCCGCGTGTCACGCGGTACCACGGTCACGTTCTCGACCCTCGTGCGGCCAGTGACGGCGTCCGTCGCGCCGGGGCCGGTCACCTACCGCCTGTTCCAGCTCGTCGGGCGGTCCTGGGTCCTCAAGCGCTCCTGGACCGTCACCCCCGACGCCACCGGCCTGGCGCTCCTCCCCGTGGCCTTTGCGTCGCGCGGGAGCTGGATGGTGCGGGCGATGGCGGTCCCGACCGCGGCAAATGCGAACAGTGTCTGGTCGCCCGCCCAGCGGTACGACGTGCCGTAGGCTCCCACATCGCCCCAGGCGGCCGCGGGGGCCGGCCCGGGTTCAGGCGAACGAGTGGATCAGCTCCGCTGCAAGGTCCAGCGACTCGCCCCGCAGCATCGTGTTGCCGAACGTGAAGCCCCCGAAGCCAGCCTCGACGTACTCCGCGAGGATCTCCGCTGCCCGCGCAGGCGTCGCGGCCACGAGCGCGCTGCGGCGCTCCGGTGGGATGCCGGCCAGGCGAGCCTCCCCCTCGCGCTCGGTGGCGACGAGCACGACAGGGGCGGCCATCGTCCGGGTGATCGTGGCAGGGTCGCGGCCGATCTCCTCGCAGTAGCGCTGCAGGACCTCCGTCTTGTGGCGGAGCACGTCCATGCCGAGCGGGAACCAGTGGGCGTAGTCAGCGTGGCGGGCCACCAGGCGCAGCGTCCGCTGCTCGCCGCCGCCGCCGATGAGGATCCGCGGCCCGCCGGGCTGGATGGGGCGCGGCCGGTTCAGCGCCGCCTCGATTCGATAGTAGCGGCCCTCGAACGTCGGACGCTCCTCGGTGAACATCCGCCGGCAGATCGTCAGCGTCTCGTCGAGGCGGTCCATGCGCTCGCCCACCCGGGGGAAGTCGAAGCCGTAGCCGCGGTGCTCGGACTCGTTCCACGCCGCCCCGAGCCCCAGGATCGCCCGGCCGCCTGAGATCACGTCGAGCGTCGTCACGGTCTTGGCGAGGAGTGCCGGGTTGCGGTAGGTCACCCCGGTGACGAGCGCTCCCACCCGGACCCGCGAGGTTCGGGCCGCGATCCCGGCCAGCATGGAGTACGCCTCCAGCATCGGCGCGTCCTCCGGCCCCACTCCCCCGATCTGGTAGAAGTGGTCCATCACCGTCACGAGGTCGAAGCCGGCCTCCTCGGCGCGCCCTGCCAGGCCGGCCACGTGGTCGAAGAGCGCCTCCGGCGCGACGCCGGGGAACGTGTAGTTGGGAAGGTGGTATCCGAACAGCGGACGCATCGGCCGGACCTCGTGACGGGGAAGGGGAGCCCGAGCGGTCGGGGCCCAGGACCGATTCTAGAGGGATCGTGCCAACGCCGACCTGAAGCGGACCCGCCGGCCGGCCACCTCCGCGGTCACGGAAAGGGCCGCCTCACCGGTCCGTACAATCGGTCGCAACCACGCAGAGGAGCCACGCCACCATGCAGACCCACGCCGTCACGATGCTCGGGACCGGCCTCATCGGGGACTTCTACACGATGACGCTCCACGGGCAGCGCGGCCGAGACCGTGTCCGGGTCGTCTACTCGCGGAGCGAAGGACGCGGCCGGGCCTTCAGCGAGCGCTGGGCCATCCCCGAGTTCACCACCGACATGCGGGAGGCGATCGAGCACCCGGAGACGGACGTCGTCGTTGTCGCCCTCCCGAACCACCTCCACGAAGCGGCGGTGAAGGCGGTCGCGGCAGCCGGCAAGGCTGTGCTGTGCACGAAGCCGCTGGGCCGCAACGCGGGCGAGGCTCAGAGGATGCTCGAGGCGGTCGAGAAGGCGGGCGTGTTCGGCGGGTATCTCGAGGACCTCTGCTACACGCCGAAGTCGCTCAAGGCGATCGCGTCTGCCCGGGCCGGCGCGATCGGGGACGTGACCTGGGTCCGCTCGCGGGAGACGCATCCCGGCCCGCACTCGGCCTGGTTCTGGGACGGCCGGCTGACCGGCGGCGGCGCGATCATCGACCTCGGCTGCCACTGCATCGAGATCATCCGCAGCTTCGTGGGCAAGGGGAACCGGCCCGTCGAGGTGATGTGCACGACCGACACCCTGGTCCACCCGATCGCGGACGAGGACAACGCCATCGCGCTCATCCGGTTCGAGTCGGGCGCGATCGGGCAGTTCGAGGTGAGCTGGACGTTCCGGGGCGGCATGGACCTGCGCGACGAGGTCGCCGGGACCCACGGCACGATCTGGATCAACCACTTCCTGCGGACGGGCTTCGAGATCTTCTCTGCGGGCACCACGTCCGGGTACGTGGCGGAGAAGGCCGAGAGCACCGCGGGATGGCTCTTCCCGGTCGGCGACGAGGTCTCCGAGCTGGGCTACGTGGACATGTTCACGGACATGTTCCGCGCCATGGACGAGGGCGGCGTTCCGCAGGAGACGTTCTACGACGGCTACGTCGTCAACGCGGTCATGGACGCCTGCTACCGCTCGGCCGCCGGCCGCGCGTGGGAGCCGGTCGTCCTCGACTGGCGGGGCGGGACAACCCCGCGGATCGCGAAGACGCCGGAGATGTTCGAGGGACAGGTCGTGATCAAGCGCGAGATCCTGCCCGATGGCCGCCAGAAGCTCATCCTCAAGGACCCGGCAACCGGCGATTTCGTCGATCGCGTGGTCGCCGGCGCGTGACGACACCGCGGATCCTGCCGGCGGCGGCCTGGGCCGACACGGTCGCTGCCGACCTGGCCGAACGCCTCCGGGCGAACCCGGCGCTTCGGGTCTGCCTGCCGACGGGCGCCACGCCGGTGCCGGTGTACGAGGCGCTGGTGGGACTGGCACGGCGCGACGAGGTGTCCTTCGCCCGGGCCACCGTGGTCCTGCTCGACGAGTGGCTCGGCCTGCCGCCGGGCGACCCGGCCCGCTGCGACACGCGGCTGCGGGCCCAGCTGCTGGACCGGCTGCCTGTTCCGCCCGCGGCCGTGCACCTGATCGACGTGGACGCGGCCGATCTCGACGTGGCCGTCGCCCGGCACGCTGCCGTCGCGGCCGATCTCGACCTCGCCGTGCTGGGCCTCGGGATGAACGGGCACGTCGGGTTCAACGAGCCCGGATCGTTCGCGGACAGCCCCACGCGCATCATCCGCCTGGCGGCGTCGAGCCGGGAAGCCGCGATGGCCCGCTACGGCGCCGCGAGCGTGCCGACCGGCGGCATCACGCTCGGGATGGACCGCATCCTCGCGGCGCGGGAGGTGTGGCTCCTCGTGACCGGCGCGCGGAAAGCGGCCATCCTGCGTCGCGCCCTCCGCGACCCGGAGGGCCCCGACTGTCCGGCCTCGTACCTGCGCCGCCACCCGAACCTGGGGGTGATCGTCGACCTGGAGGCGGCTGCCCTGCTGTCCTGAAGCGAGCCCCGCCCGCGGCCCGCTACCGAAGGCGCGGGAGGCTCGCCGCCACGACGGCCTGCCCATGGCGCTTGTCGTGCTCGGAGGCCGTGAGGAACGTGATCTGCACGGACGAGTGCTCCTGCTCCGATTCGAGCACCCGCTCCGCCGTCTCCTGGATCACCTCTCCCCCGCCGCCGGTCATGACTCGACCGAGCAGGAGCAGGTGCTCGATGCGGTAGAACCTCGCGTATTGCAGGAGGCTGTAGCCGAGGTAGGCACCGATGGTCTCGTAGACCGAACGGGCTCGTACGTCGCCCTCGGCCATCAACCGCTGCAGCTCGACGAGCCGGGCAGGCTGGTCGAGGTCGTCCGGGAGGTCGATGCCGGCCGCGGGCAGGAGTCGCGCGACCGCCTGCTGCGAGAAGTACTGGGCCCCGACGCCCGCATCGCCCGACCACTCGTCGCGGGGCGCTGCCGGCGACAGGTCGACGGGAGCGAATGCCAGCTCGTTCAGCCACGACGTCAGCCGGCCGTCGCTCGTGATGTAGCCGCCGGCCTCGCTCGAGCCCATCGCGATGCCCAGCAGCGCCCCGACCCCGGCGCTCATGGCGCCGGCCAGCGCGGTCACGTCGCCGTCGTTCACGACCACGAGGGGAACGTCGCCCCAGGCGTGCTGCAGCTCCTGGAACAGGTGGCGCGCGCGCGACTCGAACAGGTCCCGCGGCACGGCCCGGAAGAGCGACGTCAGCCGGGGCTCGCTGTCCACGAACACGCCGGCCGAGCTGCCTCCGATCGCATCGACGCGCGGGAGGTGGTCCGCCGCTCGCCGCAACGACTGGTTGATCTGCTGGAGGTGCCATTCCGGGTCCGCCTGGTGCCGGGGATCCCAGCCGGTCTCCTCGCTGAAGCAGACAACGCCGTCGATGACCGCGGCGACCTTCCGGTCGCTCGCGCCCAGGTCGAAGCCGATGCGGCAGCCGTCGAGGTGACCGCCGATCTCCAGCGAAGCGGCGGACTCGTCCGGGAACTCGCGATGCGGCGCGGCCAGCAGCTCGAACGGTGCGCCGTAGATCGTCGGGCCCATGGCCCTGGCATCGAAGGCACCCACGGGATCCGCCGCGAAGTGCCGGCCCAGCGCCGCCACCAGGGAGGCGGGACCGTCGACGTAGACGCGGCGGCCGCCCCGCGACCACAACAGGAACTTCAGGTCCCGCTCGACGAACCGCGCGCTGGCGGCCGCGTCCGGGCCATCCCCGCAGGCCCAGGCCTGGTGATGGCTCACGGCCCCGCCCGGCTGCTCCACGGCGATCCAGACGGGTCGGCCGTGTGGCGACGCCCGGACCCGATCGAAGAACCGGCCGGCCGCGGGGGCCGCTGGTCGGAACCCGCGATCGAGCGGAGGCGTCACGCGTGGACGGACGAGATGTCGCTCCTCGAGCTGCACGAGCGACGCCGCCCGGCCTTGCCTGGGTTCCATGGACCGTCCTTCACTCGGCATGTGGTCACGCCGGGGGCGACGCGAAGCGCGGTCCCTCGAACCACCGTCCCGCGCGCATGACCCGTCGCACGTTGAACGCATCGTCCAGCTCGACGAGGTCGGCGCGGAGACCCGGGGCGATCCGTCCGCGATCGTCCACCCCGATCAGCGCCAGCGGGTTGGCGCTGGCGGCGGCGGCGATGCGCGGCAGCTCCACCCCGAACAGCGCCAGGTTCCGCACGGACGTGTCGAGCGCGATGACGGAGCCGGCCAGCGCGCCGCTGGACACGAGCGTGCAGCGATCGCCCCGCACCTCCACGTCCAGGCCGCCGAGGGAGCCGTGCTTCTGCGGCGTCCCGGCAAGCTCGATCCCGTCGCTGACGAGGACCAGCCGATCCGACGGCTTCGTCCGCAGGACCAGCGGCCAGAGCACCCGGTCCACGTGGTGGCCGTCGGCGATCAGCTCGGCGTAGACGTCATCGCGCGCGAGCGCGACCGCGGCGAGGCCCGGCGCGTGCTGGTGGACCCCGGACATCGCGTTGAACAGGTGCGTGGTGGAGCGTGCCCCGGCGTCGTAGCCGGCTTGGGCCTCGGCTGCCGTCGCCGAAGAATGACCGAGCGAGGCGACGACGCCGCGCTCCGTGAGCCACCGGATCAGGTCGATCGCGCCGGGCGTCTCCGGCGCGATCGTCGTGAGGCGGAAGCTGCCGAGGAGGCGCTCGAGATCCTCGAACGCGATCTCGGCCGCGGCTCGCACGGATGCGGGGTTCTGCGCGCCCACGCGCTGGGGCGAGATGAAGGGGCCCTCGAGGTTGAAACCCAGCGGCGCCGCCCCGTCGTCGGGCGCACCGGGCATCCAGGCGTGCACCCGCCCGGCGAAGGCCACCAGCACGTCCATCGGCGCCGTGACCGCGGTGGGGAGGAATGAGGTGACACCGCGCCGGAGCAGGGCGCGAGCCATGCCGTCGAGGGCGGACTCCGACCGCATCGCGTCGTGCCCGCCCCACCCGTGGACGTGGACATCCACGAAGCCGGGCATGATCCACGGGCCGCGCGCCTGGGACGGATCCGCCTCGACAGCCGCGATCCGGTCGCCCTCCAGGATCACGCGGCCGGGCTCGACCCGATCCTCGAGCACGAGGCGGCCGCGGACCAGCCCGTCATCGCTCATCGGCCCGGCTCCTCCCGTGTCAGGGTCGTTCCGGGACGCGCTCCCCGGCCTCCGCGCCGTGGATGGCCGCGCCGATCGCCCCGGCCCAGATCCCGAGCTCGGCGGGCACGATCTCGACCGTGGCGGAGCCGGTCATCCGGACTCGCCGGTCGAGCTCCGCCCGGATCGGCGCAAAGAGGATCTCGCCCGCCGCCGCCACGCCGCCCCCCACCACCACGCGATCCGGCGTCAGGACGGTCACCATGTTCGCGATGCCGATCCCCAGGTACCGACCCACCTGGGCGAGCCCGTCGAGGGCCCGCGCGTCGCCGGCGGCTGCAGCCCGGACCGCCTCTTCCACCGACGACGCGCCACACGTCGCCGCGATCACGTCTGCCCGTGCGAACGCCTCGACGCACCCGCGGTTCCCGCAATTGCAGAACGGGCCGTCGGGGTCGATCGTCTGGTGGCCGATCTCGCCGGCCGCGCCGTCACGGCCGAGATACAGCCTCCCCCAGATGACGACCCCCCCGCCCACGCCGGTGCCCAGCGTCATGCCGACGAGCGTCTGGGCGCCCCGCCCCGCTCCCAGGCGAAGCTCGGCGAGCGTGAACGCACGGGCGTCGTTCAGGAGATGGACCGGCACGTGGACGACCGCCTCGAGGTGGTCGACCACCCGGGTGCCCTCCCATCGAATGGGGATGTTCGGCGTCAGGGTCACTCGGCCGCCGGCGGCGTCATAGCGCCCCGGGATCCCAAGGCCGACCGAGGCGATGGGGCCCCACTCGGCCGCGGCAGCAGCGGCCGTCTCCTGCAGCTGCGCGACAAGCCCGTCGGCCCCTGCGTCCAGGCGGGTCGGGACC
>Ga0208080_1001747_pt1:2500-10470 | contig 10470 bp, 10 predicted proteins | sample NGESurdeep092012_3_FD_184476 | JGI IMG/M metagenome (GOLD analysis project Ga0208080, IMG submission 184476) | Arctic peat soil microbial communities from Barrow, Alaska - NGEE Surface sample 210-3 deep-092012 (SPAdes) | ecosystem: Environmental > Terrestrial > Soil > Wetlands > Peat ...
CTGCGCGTCGTCCCCCGGATGCACGGGTACCGCCGCCTGGGCCACGATGGGCCCCGTGTCCGTGCCCGCATCGACAAAATGCACGGTCGCCCCGGTCAGGCGGACTCCGTAATCGAGCGCCTGCGCCTGGGCCTCGAGGCCGGGAAACGACGGCAGGAGCGAGGGGTGCACGTTCAGGATGCGAAGCGGCCAGCGCGCGACGAACCTGGCCGACAGGATGCGCATGAAGCCCGCGAGGCAGATGAGGTCCACGGCCTCTCCCTCGAGGGCGGCGAGAAGGGCCGCTTCCCGCGCTTCGCGATTCGGCCAGGCGGCCCAGTCGATCACCTTCGCAGGAATCCCCAGTTTTTCGGCTTTCCGGAGGCCCTCCGCCGCAGGATTGTCGGAAACCACGAGGACGATCTTCGCGGGAATCCCTCCGTTCGCGCAGGCCTCGGCCAGCGCTTCGAAATTCGAGCCGCGCCCCGAGATCAGGACCGCGAGGCGCGTCGGCGGGGGAAAGAGGGGCCGCGAAAACGCAACGGGATCGCTCACGGAACGGCTCAGGCGAAGCGGACGTTCCGCGCGCCCTTTTGAACGCGCCCGATCTGCTTCCAGTCCTCGCCGCTCGCGTCCAGCCGCGTCTTGACCTCGAGGCCCCGGGCCGGCGGGACGATCAGGACCATGCCGATTCCGCAGTTGAAGACACGCAGCATCTCACCCGGCGGGACGCGCCCGGCGTCACGCAGGAGCCTGAAGAGGGGCGGCCAGCTCCAGGCCTCCGGGTGCACGACGGCGTCGAGATTCTTCGGGAGGACGCGCGGGATGTTGTCGGGAAATCCTCCTCCCGTGATGTGCGCCATCGCCGAGAGGAGACCTTCCTTGACGAGCCCGAGAACGGGGCCGAGGTAGCTGCGGTGGATCGCGAGGAGGGCCTCCCCCGCCGTGACGCCCAGTTCGGGCACGGGTGACGACGGCTCGTAGAGAAGCATCTCGAAAAAAATCTTCCGCGCGAGCGAGTACCCGTTCGTATGGAGGCCGGAGGAAGGCAGCCCGATCAGGAGATCGCCCTCCGAGACGCGCGAGCCGTCGAGCATCTTCGGCCGGTCCACGACTCCCACGATCGTGCCCGCGAGGTCGTAATCGCCCGCGGCGTACATCCCCGGCATCTCCGCGGTCTCGCCCCCGAGGAGGGCGCACCCGTTTTCCCGGCAGGCTTTCGCGAGCCCCTCGAGAATCTCGCCGACGATCTCGGGCCGCATCTTGCCCGTCGCGATGTAGTCGAGAAAAAAGAGCGGGCTCGCGCCCTGGACGAGGATGTCGTTCACGCAATGGTTGACGAGATCCTGTCCCACCGTGCCGTGGATTCCCGCGGCGATCGCGACCTTCAGCTTCGTGCCCACGCCGTCGGCCGAGGCGACGAGGAGCGGGTCGGACATCCCGGCGAAATCCGGGCGGAAGAGGCCGCCGAAGCCCCCGACGTCGCCAACCACGCCTTTCGTGAACGTGGAGCGGATCGCGTCCTTCGCGCGGGCCACGGCGCCCATCTTCGCGTCGATATCGACGCCGGCGTCCGCGTAGCTCAGCGGGCGGGGCTCCGTCACGGCGCGGATCCTAGCAGGGCGTTGCGGCACCGCACGGCGGCTTCCTGAGGAGAGAGCGCGAGCCGCACGACCTTGTCGGGCGACGTTTCGCCCGAGAGGATCTCCACGTCCGACGGCGTAAGGCCGAACGTCTCGGCGACGAGGGAGACGACGTCTTTGTTCGCCTTGCCCTTTTCGGGCGGGGCCTTCACCGACAGCTTGAGCGCGCCCCCGTGGACTCCGAGCACGCGGCGGCGCGAGGCCCCCGCCGAAACGCGCAGGCGCAGGCGCACGCTTCGGCCACCGTCTTCCGGCGAGAAATCGAGCGCGTCCGCGACCACTTCGGCAACTGCCGTCAGGGCTTCGCGGCGCGCACGAGCCGCGGGAAGGTCTCGGCCGGCCTCTCCCCCGAGACGTCCGCGAGCGGCTCGTCGGTGGGGAAGAGCGTGGCCTGCGGGTCGGGCACCGTAAGCGGAATCGGATACCGGCCCGAGAAGCAGGCCGCGCAGGCCTCGTTTTCGTCGCGCCCGAACGCCGTGAACATGCCCTCGAGCGAGAGGTATCCGAGCGAGTCGGCCTCGATGAACTTCCGCGTCGCTTCGAGGTCGTGCGTCGCGGCGATGAGCTCTTTCCGCCGCGGCGTGTCGATCCCGTAGTGGCACGGGTTCATCGTGGGCGGCGACGAGATGCGCATGTGGACCTCGCTCGCTCCCGCGGTCTTGAGCATCTTGACGATCTTCTTCGACGTCGTGCCGCGCACGATCGAATCGTCCACGAGGATGACGCGCTTGCCGGCCACGACAGAACGGACCGGGTTCAGCTTCACCTTGACGCCGAAGTGCCGGATCGCCTGCTTCGGCTCGATGAACGTGCGGCCGACGTAGTGGTTGCGCACGAGCCCCATGCCGTAAGGGATCCCGCTCTCCTCCGCGAACCCGAGCGCCGCGAAGACGCCCGAGTCGGGCACGGGCACGACCACGTCGGCCGGTACCGGATGCTCGCGCGCGAGCCGCCGGCCAAATGCCAGGCGCGATTCCGCGACGGACTTCCCGAACACGGAGGAGTCGGGGCGCGCGAAGTAGACGTGCTCGAAAATGCAGAAGGCCGTGCGCTGCCCCATCGCGAACGATGCCGAGGCGGTTCCCCCCGAGTCGAAGACGACGATCTCACCGGGCTCGACGTCGCGCAGGGGCTCTGCGTCGATGAGGTCGAACGCGCACGTTTCGGAGGCCACGACGCGCGCGTCGGGGGCCCCGTCGACCCGAAGCCGGCCGAGCGTCAGCGGCCGGATGCCCTGCGGGTCCCGTGCCGCGATCACGCGATCCTTCGCGAGGAGGACGATCGAGTAGGCGCCGCGCACGCGCGCGACCGCCGCGCGCAGCGCACCCACGACGTCCTCGACGCGCGAGCGCGCCATGAGATGGAGAAACACTTCCGTGTCCGAGCTCGTCGTGAAGATCGAGCCTTCTTCCTCCAGCTCGGCGCGGATCTCGCCGGCGTTCACGAGGTTGCCGTTGTGCGCGACGGCGAGCGGGCCCTTGTTCGTGTTGTAGACGATGGGCTGAGCGTTCTCGAGGAGCGACTCGCCCGTCGTCGAATACCGGACGTGGCCGATCGCCGAGGAGCCGGGCAAGCGGGCGAGCCGTTCCTCGTCGAAGATGTCGGCGACATATCCCATCTGCTTCTCGACGGCCATGCGCTGGCCCGTCCAGGTCACGATGCCCGCGGACTCCTGCCCCCGGTGCTGCATCGCATAGAGGGCGAGGTACGTCAGGTTCGCGGCGTCCGCGTGACCGAAGATACCGAAGACCCCGCACTCGTCGCGGAACTTGTCCTGCGCCTCTTCCAGGGGAATCCCCGCCACGAACGGAGTCTAATCCGTAAACGGCGGCGCGGGGCAGCCGTGGCCCTGCCCTATTACCCTTCTAAGAAGTTCTTCTCGTCGGTTCTCCCGTTGCCCGGTTCACTCGCTTCAAGACCGCATCGAACATCCCCGGCGTCAGGCGCCCCGTGTTCGTGTTCTGCTGGCTCACGTGATACGAGCCGAGGAGGATCACCCGGCTCAGATCGACTTCCGCGCCGTGCGCGAACTTCGGCGTGGGGCGCGAAACCGTGACTCCGTTCCGAGCAAGAGCCTCGAGCGCCGACCGCCAGGCGAGGGCGCCGAGGGCGAGCACGACGCGAAGGTTCCCCAGCGCGGCGATCTCGCGGGCGAGGAAGGGGCGGCAGGTCGCGAACTCCAGGGGCGTGGGCCTGTTGTCCGGCGGGGCGCAGCGCACCGCAGCCGCGATCCAGGCGTCGCGCAGCGCGAGGCCGTCGCCGCGTGAGACGGAGACGGGCTGGCTCGCGAAACCGGCCCGATAGAGCCCGGTGAAAAGGAAGTCGCCCGAGGAATCTCCCGTGAAGACGCGGCCCGTGCGGTTGCCCCCGTGTGCCGCGGGCGCGAGGCCCACGACGAGGAGCCGCGCGCCGGGATCGCCGAAGCCGGGGACCGGACGCGCCCAGTAACGCTGTCCCCGGAAACGGCGCGGCGGATGCGCGGCTGCCTCCTCGCGCCAAGCCACGAGGCGCGGGCAGGCGTGGCAGGAGACGATCTCCGCCGCGAGGCGGACGAGGGAGCGAGGATCGTTCATCGAGCGCCGGAGAAAAGCGGCCCCAGGAGCCGGGGCCGCGTCTTAGAACCTGGAACGGGTGCTTACTTCTTGGGAGTGGCCGGGGTGCTGGCGGCTGTCTTCGCCTTTTCGGCTGATTTCTCGGCGGCGACTCCGACCTTCTGGCCGGCTTTCTCCACGGCGGCGCCGGCCGTTGCGGTCATCTCCGCGGCGCCCGCCTTCGCCTTCTCGGCTGCCTGACTGACCGACGCGGCGGCGGTCGCGGCGGCCTCGCTGACGGACTTCGCCGCGTCTTTCGACGCGTTCCTGACCTTCTCGACGGCCTTGTCGGCGGCGGCGCCGGCCTTCTCCATCGGGCCCTTCTCTTCGGTCTTCGCGCAGCCGCCGAGGACCAGGACCGAAGCGGCAGCGAGGGCGAGCGCGCCTCGGAACGAATGACCCATCGTGAGCTTCATGTCGGGATCTCCTTCTGGCGCCCGCTTCGTTCAACCGGATGGCGCCGTTGAAATTCGAGCAGAAAGGCGGCGCGCAAAAAATACGATGACGCATGCAGAAACGCAACGTAGAACCCCACGAGACCGTCCCGGAACCCCGCCCTGAGAACGAGGCACCGGAAGAACTCGAAGGCTGGCCGCAAGAAGAGCCCCGCGGCGCTCCCGCGGGCCCCGCGGTCGAAGCGGTCGTGCGCGCCGAGCCGCGCGTACGTCGAGGCCTTTCGGAGCGCGTCCGAGAGGTCGCGGTAGGGGTGATGGATGAGCAGCGTCGCAAGCCTTTCCGTGGCCCCGTCGACCACCATCACCTCGTGCACCCGGCCGCCTTCGGCCCGGAGGCTCCGCGACCGGCGTCCGAGGCGCAGCTTGTAATCCGGGTACCAGGTGCCATGGTGTATGGCCCGGCCGAGAAAATGTGACAGGCGCGGCATCCGGTAGCCGGAGATCGCGGGATCGTCCCGCTCGAGCGCGGCGAGGATCTCGTCGCAAAGGGCCGGGGAGACCCGCTCGTCCGCGTCGAGGACGAGCACCCAGTCGTGCCGCGCCTCCAAAAGCGCCCGGTTGCGCGATGCGACGAAGCCCTCCCAGCCGATCGACACGACGCGGGCGCCACCGAGGCGAGCGACGCGGGCGGTCTCGTCCGTCGAGCCGGTGTCCGCCACGACGATCTCGTCCGCGAAGTCGACGGATTCGAGCGCTTCGGGCAACCGGTCCTGCTCGTTCTTCACGATGAGAACGACGGAGAGCGGCGCGCGCACGGCACCGACATTATCAGGCGCGGAGTGCGGCCGGCGCTATTCTCCGCCGCGTGAGGCTGCTCGCCCTCGACCTCGGCGCCTCTCTGCGCGGCGGCCAGAGGCAGACGGCTCTCCTCCTCGCGGAGCTCGCGGGCCGCGGACACACCATCCGGTTCGTCGGGAGGCGCGGGGCGCCGCTCGCCGAGCTCCTGCGAAACCGCGGCGGGATCGACGTGGCGGAGGCGCCGCCCGGTCCCGAGGCCTCTCCCGGTCTCCTCCTGTTCGTGGCCCGGGCCGCCCGGCTCTTCCAGCCGGATGTCCTTTACGCGGGAGATTCGCGCGGACACGGTGCCGCCGTGTGGAGCCGAGCGGCCTCCGGCCGGCCGCTCGTCGTCCACCGGCGCGTCGTCTTCCGCCCTTCCGGACATCCTCTCTCCCGCGTGAAATATCGAGCCGCAAGCCGCTTCCTCGCCGTCTCCTCGGCCGTGGCCGCGGCGCTTGAAGCGGCCGGAGTCGCGCAGGCGCGGATCGCCGTGATTCCGGACGGCCTTCCCGCCGAGGCTTTCGTCGACGCTCCGGTCCCGCCCGCGCCTCCCTTCCGGCTCGTCCACGTCGGCGCCTTCGACGGCTGGAAAGGGCAGGACATCGCGGTCGAGGTCCTCGCGCGCCTCGTGCGCCGCGGCGTCGATGCGACGCTGCTATTTCTCGGCTCCGGCACGGAGCGGTCCGCCGTCGAGGCCCGCGCGGCCGCTCTCGGTGTCACGAACCGCTGCGTCTTCGCGGGAGAGGTCGGGGACGTCGCCGCGCGACTCGCGGCCAGCCATCTCCTGCTCCTGCCGTCCGAGAGCGAGGGCGCGCCGCTCGCTCTCGTCGAAGCGATGGCCGCGGGATGTCCGGTGCTGGCCCACGCCGTGGGCGGCATTCCGGAGCTCACGGATCACGGCGCGGCCGGAGGCCTCGTTTCTTCGCTCGCACCCGATGCGTGGGAATCCGCCGCCTTCTCTCTTCTCATGGATTCCGAAGAGCGGGCGCGCGTGGTCGCCGCGGGCCGGGCAAAGGCGAGCGAGCGCACGCTCGCGCGGACCGTCGCTCTCGTCGAGGCCGAGCTCGAGAAGGCGCGCGCGGGGCGCGGCACGTGAGGACGCTCGTTCGCGCGACGAACTGGGTGGGCGACGTCGTCCTGTCGCTTCCGGCCGTCCGCGCGCTCCGCGCGGCCGACCCGAAAGGCGCGCTCGCGGTGCTCGCGCGCCCGTGGGTCGCGGAGCTCTACCGGCTGCTCCCCGAAGTGGACGAGGTCCTCGTCGACGAGTCGAAAGGCCCCGAAGCGGATCCAAAGGCGCGCGAGCGCCTCGCCCTGGAGATCCGCCGCGGAAGATTCGACCGGGCGGTCGTCCTGCCGACGAGCTTCGAGACCGCCTGGACGCTCGCCCGCGCGGGCGTGCCCGAGCGGATCGGATACCGGGGCGAGCTGCGCGGGGCTCTCCTGACCCGCGCCGTGCGTCTCGTCCTCGGTCCAGGCGAGCACCAGGTGTGGAAGCACCTCCGGCTCGCGGCAGCGGCCGGTGCGCCGCTTCCCGCCGCGCCAGACGTGTCGTGGCCCGTGAGCGCCGCGCTCCGGGAGGCAGCCCGCGCGCGCCTCGCAGAGGCGGGCGTCACCGGGTCCTTCGCCGCCGCGCACATCGCGTCCTTCGCGCATGCGGCCAAGCGCTGGGACCTCGCGCGCTTCGCCGACGTCTTCGACGCCCTCGCCGCGCGGCGCGGTCTCACGACCGTCCTCCTCGGCAGCGCGGGCGAGAAGGCGGTCAACGCCGAGGCCGCGTCGCTCGCGAAGAAAGCGCGCGTCTACGATCTGTCGGGGCGGACCTCGCTGCCCGAAGCGCTCGGCGTTCTCGCGGAGGCGCGGCTCTTCCTCGGAAACGACTCCGGCCTCGCGCATCTCGCGAGCGCGGCGGGAACCCCGTCCGTCGTCGTCTTCGGCCCGACGGATCCAGCTGCAACACGGCCCTGGGACGGCCCGCGCGGCGACGGCAAACCCGTTCTCCTCGCGCTCGCGCGCCGCCGGACGCTCTGCGCACCCTGCCGGTTCGACGTCTGTCCGATCGATCACGCCTGCATGACCGGGGTGACGCCCGAGGACGTCCTGGCGGCCGTGAACAAGGTGCTCGCTGACGAGCGATAAAGCGTCAGAGGCGGCGGACGCGCTCCTCGTCCACGAAACGGCAGATGAGGTGAAGCGCGGCGAGGTGAAGCTCCTGCACGTGCGCGGTCTCCGTCGAAGGAACGACGATGCCGACGTCCCATCGCGCGGCCTCGGCACGGCCCTTCTCGCCGGTGAGGAAGATCGTCGAGAGACCCCGCGCACGCGCTGCCTCGAGCGCCTTCAGCACGTTGGGGCTCCCGCCCGAGGTCGTGAGGCCCATGGCCACGTCGCCCGCCTTCGCAAGAGCCTCGATTTGCCGCGAAAAGACGACCGAGTAGTCGTAGTCGTTCGCGCAGGCCGTCAGGATCGCGATGTCGGCCGTGAGCGCGACCGCCGGGAGGGCCGGTCGGTCGTCCTTGTAGCGCACG
>Ga0208080_1001751_pt1 | contig 10442 bp, 10 predicted proteins | sample NGESurdeep092012_3_FD_184476 | JGI IMG/M metagenome (GOLD analysis project Ga0208080, IMG submission 184476) | Arctic peat soil microbial communities from Barrow, Alaska - NGEE Surface sample 210-3 deep-092012 (SPAdes) | ecosystem: Environmental > Terrestrial > Soil > Wetlands > Peat ...
CTACTCGTCCACGCACAGCACCACCGCACTCTCGGGGGGATCCAGGTAGAGGCCTCCGACGTCGTAGACCTTCTCCACGAACAGTGGGTCCTTGGACAGTTTGAACCCATCGACCCGGTGTGGCTTGAGCTCGAAGGCCTTCCAGATCCGCCCGATCGTCGTCTTGGACAACCCCGAACGCTTGGCCATCGACGCCCGAGACCAGTGCGTGGCATTCTGCGGCGTCTCCTCCAACGTGGCGACCACGACCGCCTCCACCTGATCGACGCTGATCGAGGCCGGGCGACCCGGCCGGGGTTCGTCCACCAGCCCGTCGAGGCGCTCGGCCACGAACCGGCGACGCCACTTTCCGACCGTCGCCTCGGCGCAGTTCAACTGTGCTGCAACGCTTTTGTTGTCCGCCCCATCCGCGCACGCGAGCACGATCCTGGACCGAAGCGCCAACGCCTGAGAAGACTTCGCCCGGCGCGACCACCGCACCAGCTGCTCACGCTCCTCCTCGGTCAACGTCAGCTCGGTCTTGGGCCGCCCTGTTCTCGCCATGCCACAAAGATACTACTTATCACATGAATTAACGGTGCGGCACACTAGGTGTCCGAGCGGATGTCGTGGATCGTGGAGCATCACCCGGTCTTCCAGATGTACTAGTATGCGCCCAACATGGGCGGAGTGCGCGAGCGGTACCGGGGCCACCAGTGGTTTGCCGACACCGTCGAGTTCTGCGAGCGCTACGACGAGAACTGCTTCGACCCCGGCTACCACAATCTCCCGTTGGAGACGTTCACGCCGATGGTCCACGAGGTCTTCCGACGGACCCCGAGGGCGCACGCCTGACAGCACGCCTAGATCTGGCCATATGCCGGGCATGGGGTTCCTAGCCCGCGGGGCTCCCGATCGTCGCGAGGACCTGGTCCAGAGTGCCCAGCAACTGGTCGGCGTGTCCGGACGTAAACACCAGCGGAGGCCTGATCTTCAGGGTGTTTCCTGAGGCACCGCTCGAGCTCACAAGCACGCGGCGGTCGCGCAGTCCGTCGACGATCGTCTGCGTCACGTCCGGAGCAGGTGCCCGGGTCGCCCGATCGCTGACGAGTTCCACGCCGATGAACAGACCCGATCCGCGCACGTCCCCGATCACCTCGTGGCGGTCTGCCAGTTGTCGCAGTCCGTCGACCAGGTGGGAGCCCACTGCAGCTGCGTGGTCGACTAGGCCCAGGTCCTCGATGACGTCGAGCACGGCCATCCCGACCGCACAGGCGACCGAGTTGCCGCCGAAGGTGTTGAAGTAGCGCGTGCGAGCACCGAACCCCGCTGCGACGTCGGGTCGGGCCACCACACCGGCGAGGGGGAAGCCGTTTCCCATCGGTTTGCCGAGCGTGACGATGTCCGGGATGACATCGTGACGGCCAAATCCCCACATGCCCGCACCCAGCCGACCAAAGCCCGCCTGCACCTCGTCGGCGATGAAGAGGCCCCCCACGGCATGGATCGCCTCGACGGCTGCCCGGAGCATGCCGGGTGGGTCGGGCAGGATCCCGTCGCTGGAGAAGATGGTGTCCAAGAGAAGAGCCGCGGGACGGATGCCTTGGGCGCGAAGGTCCCTCACCGCTGCACGCACGCTGGCCGCGAATACCTCTGCGACGTCCACCCCCGGGGACCGATAAGAGTTCGGAGCCGGGACGGTGCGGACGAACGGAGCCACACCGTTGCCGAGCGAGGGAGACATCCCCGAGACCGCCGAGGTGACGCCGTGGTAGGCGTTCTCAGTGACGATAAACCCATCGCCTTGGGTGAACTCACGCGCCATCCGGTAAGCGAGGTCGTTCGCCTCGCTGCCAGTGCAGGTGAACATCACCTGGCTCAGCGGCTGCGGGAAGTAGGCGAGCAGCCGTTCGGCGTAGTCCAGGATTCCGTCCGTCAGGTAACGCGTGTGGGTGTTGAGCCGCGCGGCCTGCTCCGACATGGCACTCACCACGTGCTCGTTGCTGTGACCGACGCAGGCAACGTTGTTGTAGGCGTCGAGGTAGGCGTTGCCGTCCGGATCGTAGAGCCAGACGCCCTCGCCCCGGACCAGATGAACCGGCCGACCGTAGAAGAGGCGGTAGCCAGACCCAAGGACCTTCTCTCGCCGGTGCAGCAGGGCTCGCTCCCGGGGCGGCATGCCGGCGGCGGCACCCGGGTCGAAGGCGTTGACGATCTTCATGTCCATGAGGATTTCAGCTCTCCAGAATGTCGTGGAAATAGGCGCAGGCATCTCGACACTCCATGGAGGCCAATCGCCGAAGACCCGCCCTGGCCCGCTGGCTGTTCCGCAGGATGTAGTCCCGGTTCTCGGGGTGGTTGCGCGCACGCCAACCGGTGATCGTGATGATCAGGATGAGTCGTGCGACGATCAGGTCGAACAACACCTCGACCTCGTGCGCAAGGAGGGGGCACACGTCGTGGAAGGCCCCCACGACCTCGGCGGGACCGACTAGAGGGTGCCCACCATCGGCGATCTGGTATGCCGCCGCGGTCGCCAGGTCCTGCACCAACGGGCCACGAATGAGGTCGCCGAAGTCGATGATCCCGGCGATCCGGGGGTCCCCGACTTCTTGGGTCAGGATGTTGTGCGGGTTGAAGTCGTTGTGGATGATCTGAGTGCGCAGCCGCGCCAAGCCAGGTGCTGCGTGATCGACGAAGTGGTCCAGGGCCTGCCGGGCGAGATCGTCACCGTCGGAGTCCCCGAGCAGGTGGCCGACCCGGGCGACGTTCTGGGCATCCCAGGCCAGATCGTGCGACTCGGCCGGATGTCTCAGGTCCTGCAGTGCCAGGTCCATCCGTGCCAGCGTCCCACCCAAGTTGCGGCGCAGCACGGAGGTGGATGCCGTCAGATGCATCGGAGCACCGGGGAGAAAGGAGTACATCCGGATCCGGGAGGCCACTGAGCCGGGGCCGGTCCCGCGCTGCCACAGCACGTCAGCCCGATAACCCCGTAGCGGAAGCCGCACCCGCGGCACCGGCAGTCCAGGGTCCCTAGACGCGAGGTGCATCAACGCCTGACTCTGGAGATCGGTGAGTTCGGGATCTTCCGCCGGGTGGACGATCTTGAGAACCCACTCCTCACCACCGGTCTCCCGCAGGTGAAAATTGCGGTCCCGCTCGCCGCCCAGCGGCTCGGCCGCCGCCTCGACGCCGAAGTATGCGCGGGCGAGCGCCTCGGCGTCCTCGACGCTCACGGGCGGCACCGGCTCGTTGAGCAGTGCACCCAACTCCGATGTCGTCACGCAGTCGCTCCTGCTCAAGTGGGTCAGTGGCCGAGCGCGCGCCAGAAACCGCGGGCGAGCTTTGACGGCCGTCCGGTGCGGGTCTCGGTGCGGTCGGCGAGGGCGAATACTCCTGTCCCGAGGTTGACCCCGATCCACCGCAGCGGCTCCGGCTCCCATCGAGGAGAGATGCGCCGCGCCCAGGGAAGGCTCGCCAGCTCGGACTCGCCGCCGCAGATCATGTCCGCCAAGGTGCGGCCGCCCAGGTTGGCGGTTGCCACCCCGTCGCCGACATAACCACCGGCGGTGGCGAATCCGGTTGCCTTGTCATAGCTGACCGACGGATACCAGTCTCGAGGGATGCCCAGGTTGCCGCCCCAGGTGTGAGTGAAGGCCACATCACGCAACGCCGGAAACAGGTCGATGAGGATGTGTTTCAGCATCGCGTGCACCCGAGCGTCCTGGTCGAACTCAGGACGGACCCGTGATCCGAAGTGGTAGGGCGCACCTCGGCCGCCGAAGGCGATCCGGCCGTCGGCGGTGCGTTGGCCATAGATCCGCAGATGCCGCTTGTCGCTGAACGTCTGGCGATCGGGCAGCCCCGCGTCGTCCCAGAACGACTCGGGTAGCGGCTCGGTGGCCAGCATGAGGGAGTACATCGGGATGAGCGCGCGACGCATTCCCGGGATCTGGGCCGTGTACCCCTCGGTGGCCCGCACCACGACGTCCGTTCGCAGATTTCCGTGGGGGGTGGTCACCTGATGCTGCCCGATGGACGTGACGGGTGTGCCCTCGTAGATGGCCACCCCAGCGCGCTCCACCGCGTCGGCGAGCCCGCGCACCAGCGCCGCCGGATGGATGGCCGCGCAGTGCGGGGTGAACGTCCCGCCCAGGACGTTCGACGCTCCACACATTGCCCGCGCCTCGTCAGCGCCGAGAAGTCGCATCTGGTCATCGCCGAAACCCCAGGCACGCCACTCCTCGACCTCGGCGCGGGCGCGCGCCAGCTGCGCGTGGTTGCGCGCCACCGACACGTACCCGCCATGGGCGAATCCGCAGTCGATGCCTTCGGCAGCCACCACCCGGCCCACCTCTTCGACCGTGTCGTTCATGGCCAACTGCATCCGTATCGCATCGTCCCGCGTGGACGTCGAGGCCACCTTGCGGAGCGTGGCCGGGAAGATCGCCGAGCACCACCCGCCGTTACGACCCGAGGCGCCGTATCCAGCGGTTTCGCGTTCAACGACGGCGACCCGGAGGGAGGGGTCTGTCTTCCTCAGGTAGTAGGCCGTCCACAGACCTGTGTAACCCGCGCCGACGATCGCCACATCGACCTGGCTATTCCCCGGAAGCGGCGCGCGCTTGTCCCAAGAACCGCCCAAGGAGTCGTGCCACAGACTCAGTTGGCCGTAGGTGTGCTCTGCCACAAACTCTCCATCTCACCATGCTCGTGCCTGGACCACCGGTGCAGCGGACCCCAGGTCATGCCTTCCGCGGGTAGATCAGGTCGCCCTTCTTCGTGTCGGCGGGCGCGACCGCGACGAGCTTGCCCTGCTGGATCTGGACGAGCAGCGGCGGCGGAATGGTGTTGTCGTGGAAGTGGTCGCCCGAGGCGTCGAACTTGATCGACCCGTAGAAGGTCTTGATGTCGGTCTGAGCGATGATCTGGTTGAGTTTGACGCGGTCGCCCTGGGCAAGCCCCGGTCCCTTGCCGAGCTTTGCCAGAGCCAGTTGCAGCACCTCTCCGGAAACCGAGCAACCCGCGCCGGTGTAGTCGGGGTCGGTGTTGTACTTCGCCCGGTAGTTCTTCGCGAAGTCCTGGGCCGTGCCGAAGACGTCGTCCTTGTAGGCGAAGTCCGGGGTCCAGTCGACGAGGCCCAGCACGCCTTCGGCGTCCTGCTTCAGCGCCTCGACGAAGGCCGGTTCGGTCACGCCGTAGTGCATGATGAGCGCCTTGGGCGAGTAGCCGATCGCCTTGCAGGCCTTGACGAAGTTGATCAGGATTGTGTCGTGCCCGCCAACGGCGACGATGTCCGGGTTCTCGGAGGCGATGCTGCTGACGATGGGGCTGAGATCGGCCGTCGGCGGGAACAGCGAGTTGTGGGTGATCTGCAGACCCGCCTCCTGCGCCCCCTTGGCGAAGCCGGCGGCCGCGTCCTTGGAGAAGGGTTCGTTCGCTCCGAGGATCGCGACGGACTTGGGCTTGGGCGTGCCCGTGTCCACGATCAGCTTGAGGGCCTTGTCAGCGGTCTGGTCGACCGATGGGATGATCCCGTAGGCGTAGGCAGGATGTGCCGCCCAGCTCTTGGGCGATTCTGCTGAACCTGCGATGCAGGGCACCTGGTACTTGGCGGAGATCGGGTTTAGCGCCAACTGCACACCGCTGGTGTAGGACCCGAAGAGGGCATCCACGTTCTTCTGCGTGATCAGTCGTGAGGCGGCATCGGCTCCGACTGCGGGCTGACTCTGGCAGTCTTCGGAGAGCATCTCCACCTTGTACTGCTTGCCCCCGACCTTGATGCCGCCTGCCTTGTTGACCGTGTCGACCCAGAACTGGTAGCCGCGCTGTGCCAATTGGCCACCCGATGAGTCTGGGCCGGACAGTTCGAGCACCGCGCCGATCTTGAAGGTGTCCGAGCCGCTGCCAGCGCCGCTCGACGAGCAGGCTGCCAGTAACCCGGGCCCAGCGATAGCCCCACCAGCGATGAGGGTGGCGTATTTTAGTAAATCGCGACGGGTTGTGCTGTCGTTCATCGTCTTACTCCGATTCATTAGTGTGGTGCGGCTGTTAGGGTGATTGAGATCTCAGGCAGAAGCTCCCAAGTAGAGATCCATGAGTTGCCTGTCACTCTTGATGTCGTCCGGACTCCCCTCGAATCGGTTCTCCCCAGCCGCAAGGATGTAGATTCGATTCGCGACCCGCATGGCCTCACGGATGTTCTGCTCGACCATGAGCACGCCCACCCCTCGTTCGGCCAACGCGGCGGCTCGTTGCAGCGCCTCGGTCGCCAGCTTGGGTGACAACCCCGCGGATGGCTCGTCGAACAGGGCGAACTGCGGGCGCAACAGCAGTGCTCGACCGATAGCCAGCATCATCTGCTCGCCGCCGCTGAGGCTGCCCGCCGGGATCTGAATCCGGTCCCGTAGACGAGGATTGTCGTCTAGGACCTGGGCGATGCGCTCGTCGCGGTCCTGTCTCGAACGGATCGTGTACGCGCCAATGCGCAGGTTCTCCAAGACCGTCAGGCGGGGAAACACGCCACCGCCCTGCGGCATCAAGGCCAGTCCGCGCTGCAACACCTTGTGGGAGGGCAGTCCGGTCAGCGGCTGGTCATCCATGGAGATCTCGCCGCTCCATATACCTATGGCGCCTGCGATCACCTTGAGCAGAGTGCTCTTGCCGCAGCCGTTGGGACCGAAGATGCAGGTCACCTCACCACTGCGAGCCTCGACGGAGACTCCATGGAGGATCTCCACCCGATCGTATCCCGCCACGACGTTCTGTGCTGAGACCTGGCTCATTCGACCGGCACCCCCAGGTAGGCTTCGACAACACTCTTGTTGCTCGCGATCTCATCGAACGAGCCTTGCGCAACAATTTCACCGGCATCCATGACGATGACCCTCTGGCAGATCGTGCGCACCATCTCCATGTCGTGCTCAATGACCAGAAACGCCCGCCCGTCAGCCTGCAGCCGTCGTACGGCTGCGAGGATGATCTTGCGAAGGTTGGGGTGAACACCGGCGGTGACTTCGTCGAGAAGGATGAGTTGCGTATCCCTCATCAGCACCCTGCCGAACTCCAGGAGACGTTGCTGGCCTCCGGACAGCGAGCCAGCCAACATGTGAGGGACATGTTCGAGGTTCATCAGATCGAGAACGAAATCCGCACGTTCCGGTGCCGCCTTCCAGTCGCCCTCAACGATGGATGCGAACAGGTTCTCCTTGACGGTCATGTTGACGAACAGCGCCGGAATCTGGAAGGTACGCCCCATGCCAGCCCTGGCGATACGATGCGGTTTCCAACTGGTGATGTTGCGCCCGTTGAGGTGGATCTGTCCCGAGTCGGAGCGCACCACGCCGGTGAGCAGGTTGAACAGCGTGCTCTTGCCGCTGCCGTTGGGGCCAATGATTCCGACGATCTCCTGGTCGCCAACCGAGAAGGAGACACCGCCCACCGCGCGGATCCCCCCGAACGAGCGTCGAAGTTCGCGAACGTCGAGGACTGTCATGCTCGCTCCTTGGTCTTGGGCTGATCAACTGATCCGGGTGGCGCGGCTCTCGGGATCGCCCGGGTGATCAGCTGCTGGGCGAGCCGCATGTTCCTCGCACGTGACCCGAGACTGATCAACCCATCGGGTAGGAACAGGACGATGAGCGCCACCAGTGCACCGATCACGGCGATGTAGCTGGTCGTGTCGCCGAAGACAGCCAGGAACTGCCGATTGATGAGATAGAGCACAGCGGCGCCCAGCGCAGGCCCCCAGATCCGCCCGAGCCCTCCGACCAGTGCCATGACAACCATCTGGTCAGTGATCTCACCGGACAGGACGCTCTGTGGGTTGATGAAAGTGATCCAGTAGGCAAAGATGCCACCGAAGACCGCCGGGATGACGGCGCTCAGCACGAAAGCCTGGATCTTGACTCGGGTGGTGTCGATACCCACACTCTCAGCGGCTGCCTCGTGGTCCCGGACAGCCTTGACCCGGTAGCCGAATCGTCCTCGCTCGAGCAGCAAGTAACAGAGAATGAAGGTCAGCACCGCGGCGACGAGCATCACGTAGTAGAAGAACGACGTGCTGGAGTTCGTAGGAAGAGACATGCCACTGGATCCGCCGGTGAAGCCGGCGGCGGTGGCCACCTGCATGAGCGCTTCCGCCAACGCCCAGGTGGCGATGGCGAAGTAAGCGCCGCGAAGCTTCAGGACCGGCCATCCGATGATCACGGCGACGACACCGGCCAGGATTGCCCCGATCGGCAGGGTGGCGAAGAAGTTCCAGTCCCTGCCCTGCTGCATGAGCAGGCCCGTCGTGTAGGCACCAATGCCGAAGAAGGCCACCTGACCGAAACTGATGTAGCCCGCGTATCCGCCAATGACGTTCCATGAGAGCGCGAGCGCTGCCCACATCGTCACCCCGGTGAAGATCCGGACCCAGTAGTCGCCGCCCCAAGCAGGCAGGCTGAACAAGAAGACGAACAGGACCAGGAGGAACGTCGCCTGCCACTTGGTCTGCGGCACAAGAGCCCGCAGCCAGGTCATGCTGCCCCCCTACGGAGGATCCCTTGGGGCGACACGATCAGAATGACGAACAGGACCGCGAAGACGATGGCGAGGGTGTAGTCGGCACTGACGTACACGGTGACGACCGCCTGGAGGACACCGAGCAGCAGTCCCGCGACCAGAACACCTCCGACCGATCCCAGACCGGCAAGGACCACCACGAAGAACGCCAGCAGGGTGTAGCGGGGTCCGTCCTGCGCCGTGATCGAGTAGATGCCGCCGATCAACACCCCGGCCATAGCGGTGAGACCGGCGTAGAGCGCGTACACCAGACTGCTGATCCGCTTGACATTGATGCCCATGAGCCCGGCGTTCTGTTTGTCCTGCGCCACGGCTCGAACGGCCAGGCCTGTGCGGGTCTTGTACAAGAAGCCCATGAACAGCGCGGTGGCCACGGCGGCAAACACGAAACCTGCCAACCGCAACGCGGGGATGTGCAGGCTGCCGATCGTGATGGTCCCGTGCACCACGCCGATGTCGACCGTTCGCGGGTCGAAACCGAAGCTCGTCAGCATCGTCCCGCGAGCGAAGGTGGCGACCCCGAAGGTGAAGGCCAGCGCCATCAGTGCGGGTCGCGCGTAGCGGCTTGTGCGTACCCGGTAGATCAGGGGCGCGACCAGCCAGCCGAGCGTCGCGAAGACCACGAAGACCACGGGCAGCATCGGAATGGGGTCGACACCGAGCCACGAGACGCACGCGACACCGGCGAAGGCGCCCAACATGACCCATTCGCCGACCGCGAAATCCACGACGTCGAGGACACCGAAAGCTAGCGAGAAACCCAGGCTGATGGTAACGAATAGGCCACCAACCAATATCCCGTTGACAATTGTTTGAATCAGCAGGCTCATGGTGTTTCACCGGCTTTTCTGTCTCGGCGTGAATCGCCTATCTCATCAACCGCTCCGCCAGCGCCACGCCTGGAACTCTCTCCCCCGCACCAGACGATCAGGTGCTCCTCCTTCTCCAAGCTTCGGATCAGTGGTCGGACGCTAGCCCAGCATGGACCTTCTCGGAAAATGGGGTCTCCATCTTGGTACCCTTGGCCGCCTTGTGCCCGTCCCCGACACAAGATATTGGGCCTAGACAGCGTGAGAGTTACCGTACCTCGTGCCGGTCTCCTCCGGGGGTACCTAAGTGGAGACCCCCTCTCTCGGAAATGGTTGATTTGCAAGGGAATTACGAGTACCCGAGACAGGTTCATCGACCTGCGCCGGGTGTGCTCCGCGATGGCTGCCTGGCGCGAAACACATGATTTCAGCAGCGGTGGCGTCGCGGCAGCGCCCCAGGCGCAAACTCCGTTCGCGGCTTTCACGTCGACCCTTCCGCTGTCAGGTGATCGACGGATCGTAGTCGCCTATCAACGATACTCAACAGCGGCTCACCGTTGAACCAGGACGTTCACTCTTCCACGAACTGCTGAGCGAGCACTTCCAACGACCCGGAAAAGTCTCCGAACATCTATACGGACCTAACCGCCGCGACCGTCCGAGGCGCATCCTCGTCGAGAAGCCGGACGGTGCAACTGACACCCCGGGACTCGAGCGTGGCTCCCCCGCGCACAGCACGACCAGGTCAGGGTCTGCCATCGGGTTGGTGCACAAAGGCGCCTCCGGGGTCGCGACATGCGTGGTACCGGCTGTTCCACGTACGTTGCACCGTAGAGATACCACCGTCGGATTGTCAACGGGCAATTCAACGATGCGCAATCATTCAACGACACACCTATCTTTCCTTCGGAGGACGCCATGACGCAGCCACAGCCGGTGGCAGCCACGCGAGGGTGGGTGGGTCACCACCATCGCCTCACGGAATCGGAGAAAAGGGGGTTTCCATCTTGGTACTCCTGGAAGCGGGTGACCACGAGATGCTGTGGCCCGGCGTCGCCCGAACCCCGAAATCCCCTGCCGGCCAGCAAC
>Ga0208080_1001752_pt1 | contig 10438 bp, 9 predicted proteins | sample NGESurdeep092012_3_FD_184476 | JGI IMG/M metagenome (GOLD analysis project Ga0208080, IMG submission 184476) | Arctic peat soil microbial communities from Barrow, Alaska - NGEE Surface sample 210-3 deep-092012 (SPAdes) | ecosystem: Environmental > Terrestrial > Soil > Wetlands > Peat ...
GAGCCACTCGTCCTTCGGATCCAGCGCGAGCTCTTCGTGGCGGGCGCGGAGCTGGCCGCGAACCCCGCCGCGTGGGAGCGGCTCCAGGACGGGACCACCCGCGTCTCCGCGGCGATGGTCGCCGGGATCGAGACGCTCCTCGCCGACTACGAGGAACGGATCGCGTTCCCGAAGGAGTTCGTGGTGGCCGGCGAGACGCGCACGAGCGCAGCCCTGGAGCTTGCCCGGACCATCGTCCGGCGGGCGGAGCGGCGGGCCGTGACGCTGGATCGCGCGGGACTTGTGCCGGGGCCGCACCTTCTGGCCTATCTCAACCGACTCGCCGACCTCCTGTGGGTCCTGGCGCGCGCCGCGGAGCAGGCCGAGGCACACACGGCCACGGCAGCTCGGCCCCGGGACCGCACCCGCCGGCGCTGATCCACCCGCCGCGTCGCTCCCGAAGCCCGGGGCGTGCACGTTTTCGGGGTTGCGCGAGAATTGACGGCGGAGCACGTGCTCCGGTAGCCATGAAGGAGATCCCGCTCACCATGATGATCAACCCGTACGCCACGCCGGGCCGCGTGGGCGTCCGCCCCGATGCGCGGCTGGCCCAGGCGTTCCTGACCCAGGCGTTCTTCTGGATGTTCCTCGGCCTGCTGCTCACGACCGGCGTCGGCGCCGTTGTCGCCGGCATGTCCGACGCGCAGGTCACCGACCTTGCCGGGCTGTTTCTGCCCCTGATCATCGCCCAGCTGGCGATCGCCTTCGGCCTGACCCTTGCCATCCGCCGCATCCCGGCCACGGTCGGGCTGCTGCTCTTCTTCGCCTATGCGGCGCTGACGGGCATCACGCTCGGGTTCATCCTCCGCGTGTACGACCTCGGCAGCGTCGTTGCGGCCGGGAGCGCGGCGGCGGCCGTGTTCGGCGCCGCTGCGGTCTACGGGGCGGTCACGAAGCGGGACCTCTCGAACATCGGCGCCTATCTGTTCATGGGGCTGATCGGCCTGATCGTCGCCATGTTCGTGAACGTGTTCGTCGGCGGGACCTTGCTCAGCTTCGGCATCTCGGCCGCCGGGGTCGTGATCTTCACCGTCCTCACCGCCTACGACGTGCAGCAGATCCAGAGCGGCGCCGTCGCGGCGTGGGCCGGGGCGATGGAGAAGGGCGCCGTGATGGGCGCCTTCAAGCTCTACCTGGACTTCATCAACCTCTTCTTCATGCTGCTCCGGCTCTTCGGCAACCGGCGCTGAGCCGACCCGGCACTGCGTCCGCGTCCGCGGACCGACCACAGATGCCCGAACCAGGAGCGTGGCCGCTCGCCGTCGCGAGCACAGACGCAGCCGACGGCGGCACCGGCTCGCGTCCGGCCGTCCGGCCGCGGCCCAGCCCCCGCCCGCGCGCCGCGGCGCCCGATGGCCCCGAGCGGCCGCGCCTGACCGTCGCGCTCACGTTCGACCACGATGGGATCAGCACCTCCGTGGAGGGCGACCTGGGGCCGTTCGATCGGTCGCGCGGCGAATTCGGCGTGCGGGTTGGCGTGCCGCGGATCCTCGACCTCCTGGCCCGCCACGACATCCCCGCCACTTTCTTCGTGCCGGCCCACACGGCCGTCACCTTCCCGCAGAGCGTCGCCGCGATCGTGGGGGCCGGCCACGAGCTGGCCTGCCACGGCTGGGCGCACGAGGACGTGGCCCAACTCGAAGAGGCAGCGGAACGCGAGATCCTGGCCCGCAGCCGCGAGGCGATCACGGCAGCGGCGGGCGGGCTCGCCCCGGCCGGCTATCGGGCGCCGTACTGGTCGCTCGCGGAGCGGACGCTCGCGCTCGTCGAGGAGGCGGGGTTCGTCTACGACAGCTCGCTCGCGTGGGACGACTACCGCCTGGCGCGCGTCCGGCATGGCGACGTGCACGCCGTGGAGCGGTCCGTGCTCGGGGTGCTCGGTCGGCTCGTCGAGGTCCCGATCAGCCACCAGCTCGACGATTGGCCGCACTTCGAACCGGCCCGCGGCGGAGGCGGGGCGGCCGCTCCGTCGGCCGTCGAGGAGATCTGGCTCGCCGAGCTGCGCTACGCACACGCCCATGCCCCCGGCGGCGTGGTCACCTACACGATGCACCCGGAGGGCATCGGCCGGGGCAGCCGGATCGCGATGCTGGAGCGCCTGATCGTGGCCGCGCGGGAGCTTCCGGGGGTTGCGTTCGCGCGCCTGGACGCGACCGTCGCGCGCTGGGTGGCGGTCCACGGCGGCTGATCGCGCCTGACGACCGCGGCCGGGCTCGGATCGGCGGCTTGGCGGCCTAGAGCGCGAGCGAGAACCCGAGCAGGCGGATCCCCGGCACGGGCTCCCAGTCGCGGTCCGGTCGCCGGATGAACCCGAGCCGCGCGTAGATCGCCTGGGCAGCGCGCATGTACGCCAGCGAGTGGAGGAAGATGGCAGCGCGGCCGTCCTCGCGCGCCCGGGCGATGCAGGCCGCGGCCAGCGCGGTCCCGACGCCGCGGCCGCGCGCCGTCACATCCACGGCCAGCATCCGGACCGCTGCCTCACCCGGCTCCAGGAGCTCCGCCCAGGGGCTGTCCGGGCCCGGGACGTAGGTGACGCAGCCAAGCAGCGGTCCGCCGACGTCGTCAATCGCGACCAGGACCAGAGCCTCGCGTGCGCGCCGGGCGACGTCGCGCAGCTCCGGCTCGTAGTCGCGCTCGTCGAACTCGGGCAGCGACCGGTACGCGGCCACCACCAGCTCGCCGAGGCGGGCGTGCTCCTCGGGCCGGGCCTCGCGAATGACGACGGGCATGCGCCGCCTACAGGCTCCCGGAGGTGTCGCAGCTGTTCAGGGACCCGTCCTGCCAGCCGGCCGTGAACCATTTCTGGCGCTGGGCCGACGAGCCGTGGGTCCACGACTCCGGCGTGACGCGCCCCTGGAACTCGGCCTGGATCCGGTCGTCGCCGACGGCCGCGGCCGCGTCCAGCGCGTCAGCGATCTGGGCCTTCGTCAGCGGCTGCAGGTAGCCGGTCGCCTGCGCGTTGTGCGCCCAGACGCCGGCCAGGCAGTCGGCCTGGAGCTCGGTCCGGACGGACTGGCTCGTCGCGCCGGCCTGGCCGGAGCTCGAGCCGAGCAGTCCCAGCAGGTCCTGGACGTGGTGCCCGTATTCATGAGCCAGCACGTACGCCTGCGCGAACGGCCCGCCGGTCGCCCCGAACTTCGTGCGGAGCTCGTCGAAGAAGCCAAGGTCGATGTAGACGTACCCATCCGATGGGCAGTAGAACGGCCCGACGTCGGCGGAGGCGGGCCCGCATCCGGTCTGCAGCGTGCCGCTGAAGAAGCGGGTGATCGACGGCGTGTACTGCGTTCCGGCCTTCGGCAAGGCGCCCGTCCAGTAGGCCTGGATGCTGTCGACATAGCCCACGATCCGACAGTCGTCGCGGGCGTTCGCGTCCGCGCCGGTCTTGCACTCCGCGGCAAGGGCGGACGATGCGGCGGGGGCTCCGGCAGCTCCCTGGCCCAGCGCCTGGTCGAGAAGCGAGCCCAGGTCGCCGGCCTGCGATGAGCTGCCGCCGAGCAGCGTGACGACGACGAAGACCACGATCCCCAGCAGGCCGCCCCCGCCCGCGAGGGCGGTTCGGCCGCCGATGCTGCGGCCACCGCGGACGTCCTCCACCTGCGATGGATCGAGCTTGACGTTGTCGTTGAAGGTCATGGCACGGTCCCCGCTGCGGACCCCCATCTTCGCATCCTCATCCTCCCCCGTGGACCCATGCCTGGCTTCCCGGCCGGGCGTCCGCGCATACTTCGCCCATGACGACCAACACGACCGATACGACCGCGCTTCCCGCCCTGCTCGGCGATGCCGAGGCCCTCCTGCCGGAAATCGTCGAGGTGCGCCGGCGCCTCCACCGCCGGCCCGAGATCGGCCTGGACCTGCCCGCGACGCAGGCCGTGGTGGTCGCCGAGCTGGAGCGGATGGGCCTGGCGCCGCGGGTCGGTCGGGCGCTCAGCTCCGTGACGGCCGTCATCGAAGGATCGCGACCCGGCCCCACGCTGGTCCTGCGCGGTGACATGGACGGCCTGCCGCTCCGGGAGGAGACCGGTCTCGACTTCAGCTCCGAGGTCCCGGGCGCGATGCACGCCTGCGGTCACGACACGCACATCGCGATGCTCCTTGGCGGCGCGCGGCTCCTGGTGGCCCGACGCGAGCAGCTGGCCGGCCGCGTGCTGCTCATGTTCCAGCCGGGCGAGGAAGGCTTCGCCGGCGCGCGCTTCATGCTCGAGGAAGGGATGCTGAACCTGCCGGCGGCGGAGGCCGCGAACGCGGCGTTCGCGATCCACATCTCCACCAGCTACCCGACCGGCACCCTGAACCTCCGGCCCGGCCCGGAGATGGCAGCGGCCGACTTCATCCGGCTCACCGTGCGCGGACGCGGCGGCCACGCCTCGGCACCCTATGCCGCGCTCGACCCGATCCCGGTCGCGGCCGAGATCGTGCTGGCGCTCCAGGCGATGGTCACCCGCCGGATCGACGTCTTCGATCCGGCCGTGGTCACGATCGCGCACATCCGTGGCGGCACGACCAACAACATCATCCCCGAGACGGTCTTCCTGGAGGGGACCATCCGCACCGTCTCCGAGACGACGCGGACGGCCGTCCACGCAGAGATCCGCCAGGTGGTCGATGGGATCTGCGCGGCGCACGGCGCGGTCGGCGAGCTCGAGATCGAGGCCGGCTACCCGGTCACGATCAACGACCCGGCGTTCACGGCCTTCGTCGCGTCCGTCGGCGAGGAGCTGGTCGGCGCGGAGGCCGTGATCCCGATGCCGGCGCCGATCATGGGCGCCGAGGACTTCTCGTACGTGCTCCAGCGCGTGCCCGGGACCATGGTCTTCCTGGGAGCCCGGCCGCCCGAGGAGGACCCGGCCACGGCGCCGGGCAATCACTCGAACAAGGTGGTCTTCCACGAGCCGGCGCTGGCCGTGGGCGCGGCGATGTACGCGGCGGTTGCGCTCCGGCATCTCGCCGGCGGCTGACCCCGGCAGGCGGCGGCCGGCGAGGCTCCCCGCGTTGACGGGGCAGTAGTCAGCGTTGGAGCGCCCGGAAGTTGTCTCCACCTGTCTTGCCGACATTCAGGCGTTCGCTGAGGTCTCGTGCCGGCCTGAAGACGAATTGGCGCCCGATCTGAGTCCGGACGAGAAGACCCAGCTTCTCCAACTCCAGGAGATCGGAGCGCGCAGATTCGTAAACAACCCGATGGCTCGTCATGTGACTTCGGAATGTGTATTCAGCGTCCGGGTTGCGGAGGGCGTGTCCAATCACAGCCAGCTGCCGGTGATTCAGGTGGGTGTCCCGAAGCAGCTCCTCGGCCTTCCGGACCTCGCGGATCTTGCGCGCCAGGTATTCGTGCAGTTCGTCGAGGGCGCGGCACATGACGCTGAGCTGATAGAGCAGAAAGTAGGTTGTGTCGCGATCGTCTGACTCTGTGTACAGGAACGAGCGAGCGTACTGGGCGGGCGCCTTCTTGAGAATCCGAGAGATCGACAAGAACTCGGTCAGCCAGTAACCCTGGCGCAGCATCGACCAGTAGAACAGTGCACGGGCGGTGCGGCCGTTGCCGTCTGAGAACGGGTGGTCGTATGAAAGCCAGAAGTGCACGAGGATCGAGCGAATCACCGGGTGCATGAACCCGCTCGTCTCGGCTCCATTTGCGAATCTGCAGAGGGCGTCGAGGCGCTCGGGCAGCAGCTCTGCTGGGGGCGGCTGGTGGAGCACCTTGCCGTCAGACCGGTCGACGACCGCCACTCGCACGTCGCCAGGCTGCTGCGGGCGACCGGCCTCGCTCGGGTCATCGAGCGTGTCTGCGGTGAGGATTCGGTGCAGCTCATAGATCCGATCAGGGGTCAGTGGGTCGCTCGACCAGCCCTGCATCGAGCTCATGGCGCGGTAGTTGTTCAGGACCATCCGCTCGCTGATGTTCCGGGGAGCCCGACCGGACTTGATCATCTCTTTGGCCACGCGCGCTGTTGTCGAAGCTCCCTCGAGCTGGCTCGACGTGATCGCCTCCTCGATCAGAGAACTGACGAGGTACCTCTTGCGAGACTGATCGTTCGCCACCAGCTCGGGGAATGTGATCGCACCGCGTGCCTCCTGGTCGATCCGGTGGACCATTTCCCATGCCGGGTCAGGCATGGCGAACGCGAACGGCCGGCCTTGGCTATCCGCGAGGGGGAGAGGCCTCAACAGCGACTGACGAGCGAGCTTGATGCCCGCCCACCATTCCTCGTGCGTCAGGTCGCCCGGTGGGGTGAGGTGGCGCAGGTTTTCCCAGTGTCGGTACTTCTCGCCGACGGTTGGGAGGACGCCGGCCGCGAAGATCTTCTTGAAGCTGTCGGCGGAGCGCTCCAGCATTTGCCAGGGATCGGGAGGCGCGAGGGGAAGTTTCACGAGTTGACCTCGTCTGACCCAAATACTAAGCTGCACCACATTGGTACAACTCTACCACAGAGGACAGGGTTTGGTAGGTCGAGTTCTCTGGTGCGTGGCCGGCGACTTCGAAGGGGCACTCCCAAGATTGGGAGCCACTGGTAGTTCGCTAGTAGTCAGCCCGCCCTTGCCGGGCTGACGGGCTCTCGCCGCCGGACTGCGGCGCCATCTTGCGGAGCGAGCAAGGGCCCCATGCTCGGCACCGGCACGTGATCCAGGCTTGTGCGCCACAGCCGGTGGGTAATCCCTGACCTTGACACTCGTCCAGCTCAGCAGATCATCAACAAGACTCCGGCGTGGATTCGCGCACAGTTGGGTCAGCATCGTAGCGTCCATGAAGGCCGGAGTTAGTCAGCTACGACAAGGAGCCGACGCCATGTCGATGATGAACCCCCGGGGGCTCGGGCCTGATTTCGATCTCCTCGAACAACAGAAGGAGCGCGAGCACGAGCACGATCGGGAGATGGCGGTCATGCAGGTCGAGGCGAGGGAGCAGGCGACGGGCAGCGGCCCGCGACTGAGTCTGGTCAGGCGGCTGTTGCTACGGCTGGGGCGCAATCAGGCGCGGTAGAGATCCCAACACAGCCCATACGTTGTGTGTACGAAATCGCACTTACCAACCGTCCTTGACGCACGAGTCGATCAGCGTCGCTTGACATGTGACTTTCACGTCACCTATTGTCGAGACGTGGACCCGGTGTTCAGAGCCCTCGCCGATCCGACGCGGCGGAGCCTGCTAGACGAACTCTTCCGCGAGGACGGGCAAACGTTGAGCGCGCTCGAGGGGCGCTTCTCGATGACACGCTTCGGCGTGATGAAGCACCTGAAGCAGCTCGAGGAGGCGGGCCTGGTTGTCACCAGGCGACGTGGCCGCGAGAAGCTCCACTTCCTGAACCCGGTCCCGATCCGGCTCGTCCACCACCGGTGGGTGAGCAAGTACGCCGAGCCCTGGGCGGCTGCGCTCAGCGGCCTCAAGAGCAGACTGGAGCGTCCCATGGAGAAGGTGTTCGAGATCTACATCCGCACGACCCCGGAACGCCTTTGGGAGGCGATCACCGATCCCGAGATCCGGAGCAAGTACAACTTCGGCACTCGCCAGACCTCGGACTGGACGCCCGACTCGCGCTACGAGATGGGCGCTCCGAACGCCCCTGCTCCCCTTGGCGAGGGCGTGAACCTCGAGGTCGACCCGCCGCGCCGGCTCGTCCAGAGCATGGTCGCGCTCTGGGGCGAGGACGTGAAGGCCGAGGGCACCTCGCGGGTCACCTGGGAGATCGAACCCATCGCCGCCGACTCCTGCCGCCTGACCGTCACCCACGACCAGCTGCGCGAGGGCGCGAACGAACAACTCTACGGTGGCTGGCCAATGATCCTCTCCGGCCTGAAGACGTGGCTCGAGACGGGCACGCTGCTCACCACGCCGGGATCACTGATGTACGGCGGCTGAACCGGCCCTCACCGCGCGCTGCGGCACTCCCACCCTCGGTCGGCCCGGAACCTTGGGAGGCCCGAAATCACGAGGCCCCAGGCGGTGAACCGAGGGCCTCTTTCGTGCTTGGATGATGGTCGGGGCGGAGCGATTCGAACGCTCGACCTCCTGAACCCCATTCAGGTGCGCTACCAAGCTGCGCCACGCCCCGACTGAGAAGAGGATAGCAGACGCCCGGACCGGGATCGGCCGGTCGGCGGGCCGGGGCGGCGGCTCAATGAAGTTCCCCGGTGACGATGCGACTCCTCACGTCGCCGTCGCCATCAGCTCGGCGAGTAGATCGGCGATCGGGCGCGAGAGCCGGGACATGCTCGAGGCCGCGGTCGGAAGCGAGCCGGCCAGCACCCTCGTACCACGCTCGCGTCCCGTTCTTCCGAAATACGCGCCCAGTTCGTGGTACAGAGGATCGCGAGCGGCGGCGGTCGTGTCCCGGGGACTGGGCTTCCCGCGCCGCGCTCAGGAGCGGCGCGGCCGGACCCGTGAAGCGCCCGGGAGCGCTCGCGACGACTCGATTCGTCCCGCAGTACGAACCCTGCGCGTAGGTCGGAGAAACCACAGGCCGCGAAGTCCTCCGGTCGGGTCGCGACGGTGTCCGGTCGAGTCGCGACGATCTCCGGGCGGGGCCTCCAGCCACTGACGGTCCTGGTCCGGTTGAGCACGGTCCTCGCCGTCGTCGAGACCTGGTATCCGCCACGAGGCGCACTCGCGTAGTCGGCGAGCCGGGCAGCGATCAGGCGTTGCGCGGTCTGCGCCGCGGGCAGCGGAAGCCGTCCGGCCGGCGACACTAGGCCAGGAACGCCTCGCGGGGCTCCTCGGTGGCAAAGCCCGTCAAGAGCGCCGCTGTCACTCGATCGGCGTTCGCGGGAAGCTCGGGCGAGGCACCGACCGACAAGACATCCTGCCCTGACCGGAGGCGACCGACCAGGCGCACCCAGAGACCATGCCCGGGCCGGCGGGCCAAGACTGCGGCGGGCGCGCTCCAGGCGACGGTCGCACGCCCGGACCTCAGGTGGAGCGGCGCGCCCCCGGACGGGCGCGCGCCCGTGCATTCGCAGCCGGCCGCGTGCGCCGCGCCCGCTCCGTGCCCCGATTGCGAAACACGAGCTTGATCGGCGCGCCGTGGAAGCCCAGCACGTCGCGGATCCGGTTCTCCAGGTAGCGCCGATACGAGAAATGAATCAGCTCGGCGTCGTTGGCGAAGAAGATGAAGGTGGGCGGCTCGATCCCCGCCTGCGTCGCGTAGTAGAGGCGGGCCCGGCGGTTCTTGACGGCCGGCGGTGCCTGGCGCGCGACCGCCTCCGTGAGGAGCCGGTTCAGCTCGCCGGTGCCGATCCGCTTGCGTCGCTCGCCCCACACGTCCACCGCCAGCTCCAGCACGCGCTCCACGCGCTGCCCGGTCTTCGCGCTGATGGAGACGGCCGGCGCGAAGTCCAGGAACGGCGCGTCGCGCTGGATCCAGGTCACGTACTGGTCGAACGTCTTGTCCGTCTTGTCCTGGACCAGGTCCCACTTGTTGATCGCGAGGACCAGCCCCTTGCCCGCGTCTACGGCGTAGCCGGCGACGTGCGCGTCCTGTGCGGTGAGCCCGTCCACGGCGTCGACCACCAGGACCACAACGTCGGCGCGATCGACCGCCTTGAGCGCGCGGAGCGTCGAATAGCGCTCGGCGCTCGGGCCGGAGGCGACCTTGCCGCGGCGGCGGATGCCGGCCGTGTCGACGAGCACGATCTCGCCCTGTCCGAAGGTCATCCGCGTGTCGATCGCGTCGCGCGTCGTCCCCGGGATCTCGCTGACGATCATCCGCTCCTCGCCGAGGAGCGCGTTCAGGAGGCTCGACTTCCCGACGTTGGGCCGGCCCACGAGCGCGATCGTCACGGGGCCGGGCACGTGGTCGGGGTCGAACTCGTCGCCGGTGGCGTCCGCGTCGGCGCTGTCCTCCTCGAACGGCGCGATCCCCTCGGCCAGCGCGTCAGCGACGTGGGCGGCGGCGAGGTCCTGGCGTTCCTCGCGCGTCTTCCGCGTGCGCTCCTCGGCGGTCTCCGGCGGCAGCGCGGCGACGATCGCGTCGAGGAGGTCGGCCACGCCGCGACCATGGGCCGCGGAGATCGGCCACGACTCTGGCCAGCCCAGGGCCCAGAACTCGACCGCATCGAGCTCGCGCTTCGCGTTGTCGGCCTTGTTGGGCGCGAGGAGGACGGGCGCGGTCGCTCGCCGCAGCATCTCGGCCGCTTCCTGGTCCGACGGGGTGATGCCGCTCGTCGCGTCCAGGAGGAAGACAATGACGTCCGCCTCGGCGATCGCGAGCCGCGCCTGCTCCTGGACCTTTTCCTCGATGGCATCGCCCGGAGCCGTCTCGAGCCCGCCGGTGTCGACGACGAGGAACGACCGTCCATTCCAGTCGGCCTCGGCGTACAGGCGGTCGCGGGTGGTCCTGGCGCGGTCCTCGACGATCGCCGCGCGCGGGTCGCCGACGATCCGGTTGAAGAGCGTGCTCTTGCCGAC
>Ga0208080_1001754_pt1 | contig 10433 bp, 10 predicted proteins | sample NGESurdeep092012_3_FD_184476 | JGI IMG/M metagenome (GOLD analysis project Ga0208080, IMG submission 184476) | Arctic peat soil microbial communities from Barrow, Alaska - NGEE Surface sample 210-3 deep-092012 (SPAdes) | ecosystem: Environmental > Terrestrial > Soil > Wetlands > Peat ...
GATCGGCGTCCGCTCGCGGCCGCGGCTCCGGGCGAAGTAGCGGCCAGCGCCGTGCGTGTCGCCCAGCTCCTTGCTGAGCCAGCCGAGCCGCGACGCGATCTCGGCCCGGTCGTGGGCCGGGGCCCTTCGCTCGGCCTGCTTGTAGGCCTCGAACGCGGTCCGGAGCGATCCGGCGCGGACGCGAGCGGCGGCGACCTGGCGCCACGCCGCATAGGCGGATGGGTTCTCCGGCAGGCGCGTCACCTGCTCCCAGCTCCACAGCGCGCCGGCCTCATCGTCCAGCCTGAAAAGCGCCTCCCCGGTCCCGAGCAGCGCGGCCCCGGTGATCGCGGGGTCCGGGAAGCCGATCAGGCGAGCGTAGTGCGCGCGCGCGGCCTCGAACTCGCTGGCCGCCAGCAGCACGTCCGCGCGAGCGAGGAGCGCCTCCGCCGTCCCGCGATCAAGGGGTCCCGCGATCGCCGGGTCGCTCGTCGTCGGTCCGCTCATCGACGTGACCGTAGCAGAAGGCGGGGGCGCGCGCCCCCGCTGCTAGACTCGCGCCGATGTGCGGCCGCTTCACCCAGCAGCGCCCCAGCGCCGAGCTCGCCGCGCTGTTCGCCGCCGACGACCGTGCGGCGACGCCCGGCGGCCGGTTCAACCTGGCGCCGCAGCAATCCGGGCTCGTGGTCGTGGAGCGACCCGACGAGCGCCGCGCGATCGTGGCCTGGCGCTGGGGACTGGTCCCGACCTGGGCAAAGGACACCAGGATCGGGAACCGCCTCATCAACGCCCGCGCGGAGACCGTCGCGACCACGGCGGCCTTCCGGGGCGCGTTCCAGAAGCGGCGCTGCCTCGTCCCCGCGGACGCGTTCTACGAGTGGGAGCGCGTCGCCGAATCGATCCGCCAGCCAAACCTGATCCGCCGGGCAGATGGCGAGCCGATGGCATTCGCAGGCCTCTGGTCGCCCTGGCGCGACCCTGCGGAGCCGGACGGCGAGTGGCTGCGCACGTTCACCATCATCACAACCACCGCGAATGCCACGCTGGCCCCGATTCACGACCGGATGCCGGTGATCCTCCCGGCGTCCGAGTGGGGCGCGTGGCTGGATCCAGCGGCGCCGGACCCGGTCGCGCTCCAGCGCCTGCTCCGCCCAGCGCCGGACGACCTGCTGATCCGGTACCCGGTCACGAAGCGCGTCAACAGCGCCCGCAACGAAGGTCCCGACCTCGTGGTGCCGCTCGGCCCGCTCGGGCCCGAGCCCGGCCAGCGCCAGCTTCCGCTCGACTGACCGAACCGCTCCGGGCGGGCGTGGCGCTCAGCCGCCTGCGCGCTCCCAGCCACCCTCGGCGGTGGCGGTGCGGAACGCGTCGGCGGCGTCGACGCCGCGATCCAGGGCCGCGGCAAGACGCCCGACGAGCGCCGCGAACGCGCCGTCCGGATCGGCCACCGGTGCCTCGAGGATGATGGCGCTTCCGGGCAGGCCGGTTGCCGCCCGCCCGGGCGGAGTCACCAGGACCAGGGCGGCGTCGACGAACGCGGCGGCGTCGGCGACGACCCCGACGGACGGCTCGTCGAGCGGACCCGTCGCGACGAGCACGCGGAATTCGCGGATGTAGCGCAGCCCGAGCGAGATGTCGGCGGGTTCCAGGACGAGGCCGGACGACGACGACGCCACTCCCGCACTCGGCGTGATCGCGTCGTCGTCCGGCGCTTCGGCGCGCGCGAGGAGCGCGACGACGGGCTCCTCGCCGACCGGATCCGTCTCGGAGACGGCGGGCGGCGCGATCGGGGTGGGCTGGCCGGGATCGCGAAGGAGGGCGAGGTGGCCAACGCCCCCGCGGGCGAGCGCGAGCAGCACCGCGTCCCCGGCCGGGTCATCCCCGACCTTCCCGACCAGCTGGACCTCGGCTCCAGCCGCCGCCGCGGCGAGCGCGATCGCAGCGGCGAGCCCAGCCACGTCGCCGTCCGGGCCGGCTATCGACCCAGGCGTGAACGATGGCGAACCGACGACGGCCAGCATGCGACCAGCCTAACAGGGGCGTCGGGCCGCGAGGAGTGCCGGGCCGCGACGAGAACCGATCGGCCGGCTACCCGCCCCCGGTGCCTCCGCCCTGGCCGGAGGTCGGCTCGGGCGTTCCGGTTGGCTGGGGCGTCTCGCCAGGCTGCGGTGTCTCTCCCACATTCAGCGTCGCGGTGGCCTCCGGCTGAGCTGTTGGCTGCGAGCCATCGCGGGGCGTGCCGGTCGGGTGGACGCTCCCGCCGTCGGGAGCGGCCGGCGTCCGGGCGGGCGCCACGGTCGGTTGGGCCGCGGCAGAGGGCTGGGGGCTCTCGGATTCTTCGGGCTGGCCGCTCGGCTCCGGCGATTCGGCTTCGGTCGGCGAGGGCGACGAGCTCGCGGAGGGTTCCGCCAGCGAGGACGACGCGAGCGGAGCCGACGACAGTCCGGGTGTCGCGTCCGGCGCCCGGCCCAGGAGCCCGGCAACTGCACCGGCGCCGAGGGCCCCGGCCCCGACCGACCCGACCACGAGCAGCAGGACGAGCGCGATCGCCGGCACGCGGACCGCGAACGGGCGGCCGCCCGAGAACGCGACCCGCCAGACGTCGCCGAGGGCTGAAAGGGCGGCAATCGGGCTTCGGCGGCGGGTCGCTCCGATCGCGGCCGCCAGCGGCCGAGGCGTGGGCTCCCGGCTGACGGCGGCCATCACGCGATCGGCGAACCCGGCGCCGGGTCCGACGTCGTCGCTTGCCGCGAGCCACTCGAGCTCGCGCGCCGTTCCGAGGAGCTGCGCCTCGGCGCCCGGACCCAGGTCGCCGGCATCGAGCTCGGCCGGGCGGAATCGGCCAGGCTGCTGCGCGCCGGCCATCAGGCCATCCCCTGCGCTTCGAGCACGCGTCGAAGCCGCTGCAGGCCGCGATGGAGGTGCGTCTTGACCGTCCCGAGCGGACGGCCGGCCTGGTCGGCGATCTCCGCCAGCGACAGCTCCGAGAAGAAGCGAAGCGCGACGACCTCGCGATATGGCTCCTCGAGGTTGGCGACGGCCGCCCGGATGGCCGCCGCCCGCTCGGCCCGGACCGCCAGCTGCGCCGGGTCCATCTCGGCCCGGCCGAGAGCGGCGAGGAGGCCCCGCTCCCCGATCACGCCGGTGCTCCCGGTCACGCCGCCGCCCTCGTCAGTCCCCGCCGGCGAGGGATCGATCCAGACGACCGGCCGCCGCCGCGCCGCCTTGCGGACCGCGATGCGGACGCCGATCCTGGCGAGCCACGCGCCGAACGGCCCATCACCGCGCCACGTCCCCAGTGCCCGATAGGCGGTCACGAACGTCTCCTGCGCCGCATCCTCGGCGTCGTGAAGGTCGCCGAGGACGCGATAACAGCTGCGCACGAGCGCGCGGGACTCGCGCTCCACGAGGATGCGGAAGGCATCCCGATCCCCGCCGAGGACGGCCGCAACCACCCGGCGCGCCTCGAGGTCATCCTCGGGCACCTCGCGGAGGGCGGGGTCGCGCGGCGCGTCGATCGGTGGGTCTCCTGCGTCGGGGCGTCGATCGCCGTGGTTGGGAGGCTGGCCCGAAGACGATACGCCGCGCGAAGCGCCGTGCGCCACATTGCCGGTCTCCCTGGTTCCCGGGATCGCCCCGATGCCGGAGCTCTACCCGTTGCTGCCCTGGTTGGAGCCGCCCTGATCCTGGCTGGATCCGCCGCCGCCCTGGCCGCCGCCATGCTGCGCCCAGGGCGATTCGGGCGTCTCAGTCGGCTCCGAGGTCGTCCCGGACGTCGAAGGAGCGTGGTCGGCGTCGTTGTCGGTGCCCGACCCGTCCTTGACACCGGTCGGCTCGGTCGGCTCGGCCTTCTCGGTCGGCTCGGCTGGCTTCCCGGTCCCGGTCGTCGCGTCCGTTCCGGTCGTCGCGTCCTTCCCGGCGGGCTCTGCGGTCTCGGCGGGCTCTGCCACCTTCGCCGCGCCGATCATCGAACCGGCCGCTGCCGGGACGAGCTCCGGGCCGGGGCCGGGAGCGCCCAGAACCGAGTTCGCCGCGAATGCGGCTCCCGCCACGAGGAAGACGGAGACGGAGGCGGCGACGACGCCGCGAATGAGCTTCGGACTGGATCGATCCATGGGTTCGCAACCTCCCGGCGCCTGGTGGTTAGCGAGTCGACCGGCCACGCGTGCGCGGCCGGGGCGCTGCATCGACCCCGCTACCCGTCCTGAGGCAGCCACCCGGCGAAAGGTTTCGTGCGAGCAGGCGCCGGGCGTCTCGAACGCGCGCCGCGTCCGCCCCTCGGATCAGCCGTTCTCGGCGAGCGGCTCCGGGTCGCGCACCACCTCGACGTCGCCGATGCCGGCCCGCTCCAGGTCGGCCCCGACCGCGTCCGCATCGCCCACGATGATCACCGCGAGCCGCTCCACGTGCAGGTGGGCTCGGGCAGCCGCCAGCACGTCGGACGCCGTCACCGCCGTGATGGCAGGTCGGTAGCGGTCCAGCTCGTCCGCCGGGAGACCGAAGGTCACGAGCCCGCCGAGCGCGCCGACGATCGGCCCCGGCGTCTCGAAGCGCAGCGGGAAGACGCCGACGAGGTAGTCGCAGGCCGCCCGCATCTCGGCGTCGGTCGGCGCCGCGTCGCGGATCCGGCGGAGCTCGGCCAGGAGGTCGGTCAGGGCAGGGACGGTCGCGTCGCTGTTGACGGCCGCCCGGGCCGAGAACGGCCCAGCGAACCGCCGGAAGTCGTAGCCGGCCCCGGCGCCGTACGTGTAGCCCTTCTCCTCCCGGAGCTTCATGTTCAGCCGCGAGTTGAACAGGCCGCCCAGGATCATGGCCATGACGGTGACGGCGTGGTAGTCCGGGGAGCGACGCGGCAGGCCCAGGTGCCCGACCCGAAGCTCGGACTGGACAGCGCCCGGCCTGTGCACCAGGTGCACCCGGGTCCGGTCAAGGCCGTCCTCGACCGTGGGCGCCGCCGCAGACCCGCCGCCGACGACCAGGTCGCCGAAGAGCGGCTCGACGAGCTCGACGACATCGAGGCCGGCGAGATCACCGCCGATGATGAGCGCCGTCCGGCCCGGGTCTCCCCGGCGCGAATATGCCTGCCGGAGGACGCCCGCGTCGAGCGTCGCGACCGTCTCGCGGCGGCCGCCAGCGACCCGCGCATACGGCGTCCCGGGCGCATAGATGGTCTCGAGGAATGCCTCCTCGGCACGCCGAGCCGGGTCCACCCTGGCCTGGAGCAGGTCGTTCAGGCGCTGGTCCCGCAGCCGCTCCACCTCCCGTTCGGGGAACGCCGGCTCGCGGACCAGCTCCGCGAGGAGCTCGAGGGCGAGGCCCAGTCGCTCGACCGGAACGTCCACGCTGACCACGGTCGCATCCCAGCCGGCCTCGGCGCGGAGTGAAGCGCCGAGGCGCTCAGCCGCCTCGGTCAGTGCGACGGCGTCTCGACGCAGCGTGCCCTCCGTCAGCGCCCGCGCCGCGAGGACGGTCGCGCCGCCCTCGGCGGTGGGCTCGTCCACGGCGCCGTTCGGCAGGTAGAGGCTGGCCGAGATGAGCGGTCGCCCGGGCATGTGGACGGCCACGAGCGCGAGGCCCCCCGAGAGATGCCCCCGGGCCGCGGCCGGGAACACGAACGGCCGTGGGGTGCCCGGAACCGGGCGGAGGCCCAGCGCCGCCTCGATGGGATCGCGTGCGCTCATGCCGTCTCCGCAGGTTCGCGGCCGGCATCGGCCGGCACGTACGTCAGGACGACGCGGTTGTCCGCGACGAGGCACTCGGCGCAGGCGGCCCGGACGTCCTCCGGCGTCACCGCCAGGTACCGCTCGAGCTGGCGATTGATCTCGCCCGGGTCGTCGAGCTGGGTGGCGTACCCGCTGAGCCGGTCCGCGCGCTCGCCGACGCGCTGGAGCCCCCCCAGCTCGTCCGTCTCGATGAGCGCCTTGGCGCGGCCCAGCTCGTCGTCGCTGATCGGCTCCCGGCAGATCCGCGCCAGCTCGTCGAAGAGGCCCGTCTCGACCGCCTCGACCGTGGCATCCGGCCGGACCGTCGCCCAGCCCATGAACACCGACGGCCCAGAGGAGAAGGCGAGGCCGAACATGGCCACGTCCTGCGCGATCTGCGCGTCGCGGACGAGCCGGCGATGCAGCCGGCTCCCCTTGCCGCCAGCGAGGACCTGGGCCGCCATCTCCAGGGCGTACAGCCGGACGTCCCCGAGCTGGGGGGCCCGGTAGCCCACGTAGATACGCGGCAGCGGAACCCGGTCCGGCACGATCTCGCGGTGCTCGCCGCCGAGCGTCAGCGGGAGCGGGTGAGGGCGGAAGGTCGGGATCGCCGCGTTCGCGGCGAGCGGCCCGAAGTACCGGTCGACCCAGGTACGCGCCAGGGAGGGATCCACGTCGCCCACGATCGACAGCACCGCGTTGTTCGGCGCGTAGTAGGTCCGGAAGAAGGCGGCCACGTCCTCGAGGGACGCGGCGTCGAGGTCCTCCATCGAGCCGATCGTGGGGTGGTGATACGGGTGGCCCTCCGGGTAGAGGTGGCCGAAGAGCTTCTCCTGCCAGGACCCGTAGGGCTGGTTGTCGTAGCTCGACCGCTTCTCGTTCTTGACCACTGCCCGCTGGTTGTCCAGGTTCTCCTGGCTGAGCGCCTCGAGGAGCGTCCCCATCCGGTCTGCCTCGAGCCAGAGCGCGAGCTCGAGCTGGTGCGAGGGAACAGTCTCGTAGTAGTTCGTCCGGTCCAGCCAGGTGGACCCGTTCAGGCTGCCACCGGCGGCCTGGACCAGCGCAAAGTGCTCCGTCTTCGCGACGTGGCGGCTGCCCTGGAACATGACGTGCTCGAACAGGTGCGCGAACCCCGTCTTGCCCGGCTGCTCATGCTTGCTGCCCACGGCATACCAGAGGTTGACCGCCACGACGGGCACGAGGTGGTCTTCGCTGATCACAAGGCGGAGCCCGTTCGGCAGGCGCTCGTCGGTGTAGCGGACGGTCGGGACGGTCATGCGTGGCCTCGTGAGGGCGGCCGACGGTCATCGGGATGCCGGGTCGCGCCGATTGTACGGGCGGGCGGCACGGAGGGTCGGTGCCGCCGGCGTACCTCCGGCACCTCTTGACGGGAGGTCATCGAACGTGTTAGCTTGTCATCGAACACGTGGACGACTACTGAGGAACACGTATGGCCAGCCCCGCCCGCCCCACGGACGCGCCGATGTCGAACAGGGCGCTCGTGCGCAACATGACCGGCTCGGCAGCGGCTTCGCTGGCAGCCGCCCCAGAGGTGGTCCTCGAGGCGCGGCCCGCCGTCGACTTCCTCGTCAGCCTCATGCTCGAGACGGACTCCGAGCTCCTTCCGGCGGACCGCACCTGGTACGAGGCCTCGCGCGCCTCCCTCTCAGGCGCGCTGCGACGCGACCTCGCCCACGTGCTCGGCGACGGCGACCATGGGAACGGCGTGAGCATGGCGATCATGCCGCTCGCCGTCCAGGACCCGGCCGTTCGGTCGTCGGCGGATGTCGTCGCCCTGGCGGGCCGGATCGAAGCCAGTGTCCTCCTCGACGCCTTTTGCGGCGGTGACGACACGACGGATGCCGTCGCGCTGGCACGGCGCGTCCTCGCCGGGGAGCGGGAGTCGCGGGATCGAGCGGTGGCCCTGTGGCCGGAAGAGTCGCGCGTTGCCGTCGGCCGCCTCCTCGACAACCCCGACGGGGAGCTGCGGGCACTCCGCCGCGTGCTCCGGGCGTGGCACGAACGCTTCGAGCCCATTGAAGCCCGCATTGCCCGCATGGAGGAACGCGACGTGGCGGGCCGGCGCGCGGATCTCGAGCGCCTTGGCCTCGGCGACTTCGTGGAGCAGGCCACGGGTGGGGTCCGCTGGGTCCCCGAGCCCGGCACGCGCCGCCTCTACCTGAACCCCAGCTACTTCACGCGACCCTACAACTACGTGTTCGGCGGTCGGGACTGGCAGATGTTCGCCTACCCGCTCGCGGATTCCGCCCTCGACGGGGAGGGCAGCGGAGTGCCAGCCTCGAGCGTTCGCCTCTTCAAGGCCCTGGGTGACGAGAGCCGCCTCCGGATCCTCCGTCTCCTCGCCTCCGGTGATCTCTACCTCACCGAGATCGCCGAGCGGATGGGCCTCTCCAAGCCCACTGTCAGCCACCACCTTGCCCAGCTTCGGGCGGCCGGCCTCGTGACCATCACGCAGTCAGGTTCGGTCACCTACTACGCCATTCGCCGCGACCGGATCGCGGAGACCGGGCTCGAGCTCACCCGCCTCGTCGGCGGACCCGCCTGATCGGCCGCGTGGTCGGACGCCACGGCCGAAGTCAGTGACACGCAAGGTTAGATGTTGATCGAACGGAGGGACGATGGGATGCACGGGCAAATGCGGTGCGCCAGTTCACCGAGTGCGCGATGGATCAGCGACGGAGCGGTTCCGATGACGTGCCACGAAGTCGAGTACCGAATGCGTCGCCTCCTGGACGAGGCCGCCAGCGAGCGGCTGGTCGCGGGACGGGACGGCATCCGCCAGCACCTCGGCCACGCCCTCATCGCGCTCGGGCGGGCGATCCACGGGGTCCAGCCGGAGCACGTGGCGCGGCCCGCCCTCCGCCCGGGCTGAGGCTGGCGCCGGGCATCGGGCGAGCTCCGGACGAGGCCGCAGCGGTCGTCCGCCGGCGGCCCCTCGCCGCACTACTGCGGCAGGAGGACGAGCAGGAGGGCTCCGGCAAGGCCGACCGCACCCGCTGCGCCGCCGGCCAGCGGCAGTGCCACGAGCCAGCGGACCGCCGTCGGGGCGCCGACGAGGAGGAGCCCGGCGGCCAACGCCAGGGCGGCAACGATCCCGAGGATGCCGGAGCGTCGGCGACGGGAGATCTCGGCGGGTCCGATGTTGCAGACCCCGGGTCGATACACCTCGGACGGCCTGCCGTGGGCGATCGGCCGGGTGCTCATGACCCTGATTCGTCGGCCGAGGCTGCGCGGATTGCCCGGCGGGGCAGCCCCGGCGCGGGTACCCAGTCGCCCAGGGGCCGCACGTCGGCCAGGAGCGCCTCCAGGTCCGGGTCGATCGCCTCGGCGGCAGCGACCGCCGTCTCCATCGCGGTCAGGCACAGGACGCCTTCGGCGATCGTCGCCAGGCGGATGTCGGCCGCGTCGCGGACCGGGCCGGAGCGGGGCGTGGGCGTGTTGACCACGAGCCGGACCCTGCCCGATGCGATGAGATCGAGGATCGGGATCTCCCCGTGCACGGCCGGCTCGCCCAGCTTCGCAACCGCTTCGGCTGCCCAGCCCAGGCCGTTCAGCGCCGCGCGTGTCCCGGATGTCGCCGCGAAGCGGTAGCCGGCCCGGGCCAGCGCCGTCGCGAGGGCCGGCACGAGCGGCTTGTCGCGATCGGCGACCGACAGGAGCGCCAGATCGCCACCGGGCACCGGGCGCGGCGGCACCAGCGATGCGGCAAGGAGCGCCTTGGCGGTCGCCACCCGGACGTCGGCGTGGATCCCGATCACCTCGCCGGTGGACTGCATGAACGGGCCCAGCGAGGGGTCCACGCCGCGCAGCTTCGTCGTCGAGAATGCCGGAGCCTTGACCGCGACGAAGGGCGGCCGCGGGAGCAGCCCGTTCGGCCATCCGTTGCCCTTGAGCGTCTGCCCGAGCGCGACTCGCACCGCGAGGTCGACCAGCGGCACGCCGGTGACCTTGCTGATGAACGGGACGGTCCGGCTGGCGCGCGGGTTGACCTCGATCAGGTAGACACCGTCCTCGCGGACGATGAACTGGGCGTTGACCAGGCCTCGCACACCCAGCGCGTGCGCGATCCGCTCCATCGAGACGACGATCAGGGCCTGGTCCGCCTCGCTCACGGTCTGCGGCGGGAAGACACCGACCGAGTCGCCCGAGTGGACGCCGGCCCGCTCCACCTGCTCCAGGAGACCCGGGATCAGGACCGTCTCGCCGTCGGCGACGGCGTCCACGTCCACCTCGATCCCCTCGAGGTAGCGGTCGATCCGGACCGGCCGATCCGGGTCCACGACCGTCGCCGCGGCCAGCTGAGCGACGAGGTCGTCGCGCGAGTAGGCGAAGTCGATCGCCAGGCCGCCGATCACGAACGATGGCCGGACGATGACCGGGTAGCCGACCTGCTCGGCGAGCGCCTCCGCCTCGTCGATGGAGCGGGCCATCCCGCCTTCCGGCTGCGGGATCCCCAGCCGTTCCACGAGCGCGCTGAAACGGATGCGATCCTCCGCCTGGTCGATCGTCTCGAGCGACGCGCCGAGCAGCGCGACGCCGGCCGCGGCGAGGGGCCCGGCCAGGTTGAGCGGCGTCTGGCCGCCGAACTGGACGAACGCCGGCAACGGCGTGGCGCCGGCCGGAGTCTCCGCCGCGATCACCTCGGAGATCGACTCGACGTCGAGCGGCTCGAAGTAGAGGCGGCTCGAGGCGTCGAAGTCGGTCGAGACCGTCTCCGGGTTCGAGTTCACC
>Ga0208080_1001755_pt1 | contig 10432 bp, 10 predicted proteins | sample NGESurdeep092012_3_FD_184476 | JGI IMG/M metagenome (GOLD analysis project Ga0208080, IMG submission 184476) | Arctic peat soil microbial communities from Barrow, Alaska - NGEE Surface sample 210-3 deep-092012 (SPAdes) | ecosystem: Environmental > Terrestrial > Soil > Wetlands > Peat ...
CGTTATCGGCCACTGACTTCGTGGCATTGGGAGGGGAGCGACGCTCGCCGTCGTGGGCGGCCTCATCGCTGCGCTCGTGCTCCTCCTCGCCGGGCTCACTCTGCTCGGGTTTGGACACCTCTCGATCAGGACGCCCGTCGCCCAGCGGGCCGAGTTCGACTGCGCATCGTGCGGGACGTACCCGGGACGACTCGTCGCCGACGGCCATGACCTGGTGCGCGGCGACGGTTCGGCTGTGAGGTTGCGCGGCGTCATGGTGCCTGCGCTGGAGCGCCTGTCGGACCAGGGACGGCTCCGCCCGGAGCTGTTCCGTACGATCGCGGCGGCCGGAGCGAACGTCGTCCGCCTCCCGGTCGATCCCGAGACGTGGCGCTCCGATCCCGAGTACATCGCGCGATACCTCGACCCAGCGGTTCGGTGGGCCGGCGAGGCGGGCCTGTATGCGATCGTCGATCTCCACATGATCGGGAACGTCAAGACCGGCGCGGGCCAGGCGATGCCGGCGTCTCCCGCGCTCCCGCTCGCGGAGGGGTTCTGGAGCGCCGCGTCCGCGTACTTCCGCGCGGCGCCGCACACGCTCTTCGAGGTCTTCAACGAACCGGCCGGGATCACCGCGGACGCATGGCAGCCAGTGGCCGCTGAGCTCGTGCGAACGATCCGGGCCAGCGGCGCTCAGCAGCTCGTCATCGTCGGCGGCGTCGAGTTTGCCTCCGATGCGTCGTGGGTCGCCGACACCCCCATCGCCGACGACAACGTCGCGTACGCCGTCCACATCTATCCGGGCACCAGCGTCGACTGGCGGCGCTCGTTCGGGGAGATCGCGGCGCGGTACCCGGTCCTGGTGACCGAGTGGGGGTTCATGGATGAGAACCCGAGCCCCTCACAGGGCTATCTCAACGGGAGCCAGGCCACGTACGGCGATCGCCTGATGGCTTTCCTCAACGAGCGCGGGATTGGCTGGGTCGCCTGCTGGTGGGACGCCGAATGGGAGCCGCCGATGCTGTCACGCAAGGGAACGAGCTACACGAGGTTGGGGCAGTTCGTCGTGCAGCAGCTCAGGAACAGGTAGCGACATTGGAGCTCGTCCGGGGCCTGGATGATCCGGCGGATGAGCTGGTTTTGTCCGGGGCGAGAGGAGCAGACCCCGCGGAACCTACCTCATCGAGCTGGGTCAGCGTGCAGCTACAGGTCGAACCGGGCGACGAGCGGATAGAGAGGACCGACTGGAGACTGAGCCTGAGCGACCCCGAAATCACCGGAAGCGGCGCCGATCTTGGAGTGTCCGCTGCTGCTTCGATAGTCGCCGGAAAGGGTGACGGAGGGCGCCGTGGAGTCGGCAACGCGCTCCTTCACAGGCGGTCCCTCGCCGCAAAGGTCGCCCGGAACACCGCGGCCCGACGCCTACCCTCGCTCGGTGAGGATGACGCAGAGCCGGAATCCAGTTCCTTCGTGTGCGTCGGGAGGTAGTCCTCGACGAGGTCCTGCTGTCGCGCTCTTTCCGGTCGCTCACGCCGCCAAGCGCGGAGCTGCCAACGCCGTGTCGAACTCGGCGCGTAAGACGGCAAGCCACGTTTCGAGGCGGTCGTTAGGGCCACCCGGACTGGAACCCTGGCTGTCCGGCCCTGTCGCGCGAGGGTGAGCGAGCAGAAGCTGTTCATGACGCATCAGGCGTCCCGACTGAACGAACGAGGAATCTCATGCACGCGATCCCGAACCGACTCGCCGCCGTCGCCACGCTCCTCGCCGCCGTCGCCGCCTTGGCCGGGCTCGCCGTCGGCGGGCTCTACGTCGATGCGCCCAACTGGGTGCAACAGGCGCGTGGCACCGATCTCGCCACGCTGTTCCTGGCCGTTCCCATCCTGGCCATCGGCGTGTGGGCGGCCTCGCGGGGCTCGGCCGCCGGTCGGCTCGCGGTCGTCGCCGGGCTGCTGTACCTCGTCTACAACTACGCGATCTTCGCGTTCTCGGTGGCGATGAACCCGCTGACCGCCGTCCACATCGCGATCTTTGGTTTGTCCCTGTGGAGCCTCGCGCTGGCCGGTCGCGCGGCCGTCGAGGGGACCGAGGACGTGGTCGAGCGGCTCAACCGGCGCACGGCGGGCGGGCTCCTGGTCGGGGTCGGCGCGATGTTCGGCCTCCTGTGGCTGGGTCAGATCGCGGCGGTCGCGACGACGGGCGTCCTGCCGCCCGACCTGATCAAGGCCGGCATCTCTACCAACCCCGTCTACGCTCTCGACCTCGCGTTCTTCCTGCCGCTCTGCGCGCTTGCAGGGATCGGCCTGGTGCGCCGGAACGGCGCTGCCGCCTTCGCCTTCCCGATGCTCGTCTGGGTCGCCCTGATGGGGGCTGGCGTGGTCGGCGGCTTCGTCCTCATGGCCGCCGCCGGCGATCAGGTCGCCGTGCCCATCGTCGTCGCCATCAGCGGCCTCAGCGTCGCCTCGTCGGTCCTGGCGGCGCTCGCCCTCACCCGCCCCGAATCGGTCACCGGTCTGGCGCGTCCCACCAGGCGGCCCGCACACCTCGGAGGCTGAACGCCATGGTGGTGATCGAGCGCATGTCCTGACCTTCTTCCTCGTCTTCATCGCGACGCTCGGCCCGTGGATTTCGGACGGGCGCACCGCCGGCTGCCGCCTGATCGCCGAGGGCGTCGAGACCGAGGAGGAGGCCGCCACCCTGCGCGCCCTCGGCGTCGAGTTCGGGCAGGGCTACCTCTTCGGGCATCCTGGGCCGGCCGCGGACTGGGCCGCAGCGTTGCCCCAGGCCCCACGCCCCTCGGACGGCCCCACCGGGCCCTGGGAGGAGGATCGGCACGCCTGAGGGCGCAGAGCGTCGGGCGAACCGAGGTCCGTTGACTCGACCGGGATCGCCGGGGCGCGGGCGCGGATCGGTTCTTCGGGCGAATCCTGGCGTCGTGCGCGGGCCTGACGGCCGTGCTCTTCGCCGCGGAACTCGCGATCGCGCCTGAGGGCGAGCGTGCGGGGCTTCTGCTCGTCGGCGCGGGCATCGGGGTGGTCCTCGTGCTGGCCGTCTGGTTCCTGAAGCGGGGCTTCTCGCGCCGGGTGTCCGTGGCCGCAGGAGCCAGCGATCCAGGGGGCTGAAGAGCGTCCTTGTGGCACCCCACGACCTACTCCGACACACGAATGAGCTCCGGGCATTCTCGCTCGGAGCTCATTCAGTTGTCCTGGCGGGTTGGACCCGCCACCCGTCACTGATACTGGCTGACGTTGGTCTTGGTGATCTCGATAAGCGGTGAGGCGGTGAAGCCCGACGGCACGGTGCCTCCGCCCGCGAGGGTGACGCAGTAGTCGACCGCCGTCTTGCCCATGAAGTCGGGCTGCTGGGCAATAGTCTCGAGCAGCGTCCCCGCGACGATCGCCGTCATGCCGTCGGCCGTCCCGTCGATCGCGGTGACGAGGACTTTGCCGGCTTTGCCCGCGGCGGTCAGGGCCTGGATCGCGCCCAAGGCCATCTCATCGTTCTCGGCGAAGATGCCCACGATGTCAGGGTGGGCCTGGAGGATATTCTCGGTCACCGACAGCGCGGTAGCCCGATCGAACTGGGCGGTCTGGTTCGCTACGACCGTCACGCCGGAGTTGGCCGCGAGCGACTCCTGGAAGCCCTTCGTCCGGTCGTTCGTGGCCGAGGCGCCGGGCACACCGGTCAGGACCGCGATCTTGCCCTTGCCGCTCAGCGCCTTGAGGAGCGCGTCGGCGGCGAGCTTGCCGGCCTGGACGTTGTCGGAAGCGATGAAGCCGGCCGTCGGCGCGCCGGTCACGCCGCGATCCACGGCGATCACCGGGATATTGGCCGTGTTCGCCTCGGTCACCGCGGCCACGATGCCCGACGAGTCGACCGGGTTGACGATGATGCAGCTGACCTTCTTGCTGATGAAGTCCTCGACCTCGGAGGTCTGCTTTGCCAAGTCGTTCTGGCCATCGGCGGCCGTGATCGTGGCGCCCTTGGCCTGGGCCTCGGCCTTAGCCGCGTTGTTGAGCGTCACGAAGTAGGGGTTGTTGAGGGTCGAGAGCGCGATGCCGATCGTCACGGCGCTCGGCGCGGTCGACGGAGCGGCGCTCGGCGCGGTCGACGGAATAGCGCTCGGTGCGGTCGACGGAATAGCGCTCGGCGCGGTCGACGACGCCGGGGCCGTCGAGGCGCCGCTCGAGCAGCCCGCCACCAAGGCGAGCGAAGCCAGGACCACACCGAAGGTGGAGGCCCGGCGGTTGATGGTACGGAGCACGGTCGTGCACACTCCCTTTCTGGTTGCCTGCCGCACGCGGCGGGGAACCACTAGCGACGGGGGCTGAGTCGTATCCGGCGCCCGCCGCGCCGAGGTCGATCGGGGGATCCGATCTATGGCAGATCTAGGGCGGATATTGCTGTTGCGTCGGGGGTCACCTCCTCCTGGTCTCGTGCGCTACGCGCCGAGCACCCGATGGCGCAGCTGTTCGAGGTTGCCGAAGGCGACCGCAATCACGATCACGATGCCCTTGACGACCTCCTGGTAGAAGGGCGACACGTCGAGCAGGTTCATGCCGTTGCTGAGCACGCCCAAGATGAGCGCGCCGAGGAGCGTTCGGGCCACCGTGCCCTGGCCTCCGAAGAGGCTCGTGCCCCCTAGCACGACCGCGGCGATCGAGTCGAGCTCGTAGCCGACGCCCGCTTGGGGGTCGGCGGTGGCGAGGCGCCCCGTGAGCACGACGCCGGCCAGGCCGGCGAGGAGCCCCGAGACGACATAGACGAGGACCCGCACGCGGTTGATGTCGATGCCCGAGAAGGCGGCCGCCCGACGGTTGCCCCCGGTGGCGTAGACGTAGCGACCGATGGTCGTCGAGCGTAGGACGACGATCGAAACGGCGAAGACGATGAGCATGACGACGATCGGCACGGGGATCGGCCCGATCGTGCCGGCGCCAAGGAATCGGAGCCCGCCCTCCGCGACCCCGATCGGCTCGCCGCCGGTGTAGATGAGGGTTGCACCTCGGGCGATGCTCAACATCGCGAGGGTGGCGACGAAGTCGGGGACGCGCAGGAGCGTTATGACGAGGCCGTTGAACAGGCCGGCGCTGGCTCCGACGAGCAGGCCGGCGAGGATGCCGGGGCCCCAGCCGAAGGCGGCCGCAACACCTGCCGCCACGGCACCGGACACCGCGAGCACCGAGCCGACCGAGAGGTCGATACCGGCGGTGAGGATCACGAACGTCTGGCCCGCAGCAAGGATCGCGACGATCGAGACCTGGCGGCCGACGTTGAGGATGTTGCCGCTCGTCATGAAGGTCGGCGTCAGGATGGCGAGGGCGACGCAAAGGAGGACGAATGCGATGACGATGCCGTAGTCAACGATCGAGAACCCCAGCCGCAGTCGCTGGGGCGTGGCCGCCTCCGGGGCGATGGAAGCGAGCGGTTCGGGACTGGCCCCGTCGGACCCGGTCGTCATGCGGCGTCTCCTGTCGTCACGAGGCTGAGGACGTGCTCCTGGGTCGCCTCGGCGCGATCGAGTGTCGCAAGTTGCCGCCCCTCGCGGAGCACGACGACGCGGTCCGAGAGGCCAAGGAGTTCGGGCAGATCCGACGAGATGAGCAGGATCGCCACGCCTCCCTTGGCGAGATCGACGATGATCTGGTAGATCTCGGCCTTGGCCCCGACATCCACGCCACGGGTCGGCTCATCGAGGATGAGCAGGCGCGGCTTGATTTCGAGCCACTTGCCGAGGAGGACCTTCTGCTGGTTGCCGCCCGAGAGATTGAGCACCTTGGCGTCGATTGACGGCGCCTTGACCTCGAGCTGGGCGATGCGCTCCTCGACCGTCTCCCGCTCCCGGCGCTGGTCGATCCATCCGAACCGTGAGAGCCAGGGCAGGATCGGGTGGGTTGTGTTGTGGCGGATCGAGAGCGTCAGCACGAGGCCGAGTGCCTTGCGGTCCTCGGGCACGTAGCCGATGCCAAGCTTCACGGCCTCGCGGGCCGTGTGCGGCGCGACCGCCTCGCCCTCGAGGCGGACCTTGCCGCCGCTCGGCTGCAGGAGTCCAAAGAGCGTCAGCCCGACGCTCGTCCGTCCCGCCCCAACCACCCCGGCGAGGCCGACGATCTCGCCCCGTTTGACGTCAAAGCTCAGGTCGGTGAAGCGTCCGGCCACGCTCAGGCCCTCAACCTCGAGCACGGCCGGCCCGACCGCGGCGCCGCTGTCGGGGTAGAGCTCGGAGACGTCCCGTCCGACCATCAGCCGGATGATTTCGTCCCGCGTGGGCTGGACGGTCTCCCCCACGATCCGTCCATCGCGCAGGACGGTGACCCGGTCCGACAGCGCGAGAACCTCCTCCATCCGATGTGAAACGAAGATGACCCCCACACCCTCGCCCCGCAGGCCGCGCACGATCCGGAACAGGGCGTCGATCTCACGCTCGGTCAGGGCGGCGGTCGGCTCGTCCATGACCAGGACCCGGGCCTCCGCCGAGAGCGCCCGGGCGATCTCAGTCAGCTGTTGGTCCGCGACGCCGAGCCGATCGATCCGGGTCTCGAGCGGTAGCAAGACCCCGAGCCGATTGAGCGCCGCGCTCGCCTGGGCTCGGATCGCCCGCTGGTCCACCCACCCGCGCCGGTTGGGCAGATGGTCGAGGGCGATGTTCTCGGCGACCGAGAGGGCGGGGAAGAGGTTGAACTCCTGGTGGATGACGCGGATGCCGGCCGCCTGGGCCGCGTGCGGTGAGGTGAGGTGGATCGGCTGGCCGTCGAGCTCGATGGTTCCGGCGTCGGGCCGCTCGACCGCCCCGATGATCTTGAGGAGCGTCGACTTGCCCGCGCCGTTCTCCCCGACGAGGCCATGGACCTCGCCCGCGCGCAGGTCGAAGTCGACTCCGTCGAGGGCAACCACGCCCGGGTAGGCCTTGCGGATGCCGTGCAAGGCGAGGAACGGTGCCCCAGTGGGGATTGCGCCGGGACCGGCCGATGCGGCCAGCTTGGTGCCAATGTCGGCCATCAGAAGGGCACCCCCGCGCGGAGCACGACGTTCGCATAGGGGGTGAACTCGCCCGTCCGCACGACCGCCACGGCGTCGGCGGCGAGGCGCTTGAGTTCTTCGTGCGGAACCTGATCGACGGGCGCGTGCCCGAGGTGGGCGCCGATCGCGTCGGCCAGCTGCGCGTCGCACGTCGGGAGCTCGGAGGCGGCCTCGAAGACGCCGGCCTCGAGGACTGCCTCGAGAACCGCGAGGAACCCGGGCAGGCCCGGTCGGACCGCGAGGTCGATCCGTCGAACATGAGGTGCAATTGGCAGGCCCGCGTCGGAGATGACGAGCGTCTGGCCGTGACCCAGACGAGCGATTACCTCAAGCAGCTCCGCGTGGAGCAGGCCGGTGCGCCTCATGGCAAGCTCCCCACGGCTGCCCGGTCGGGCAGAGACGCTTGGGCGCCGGGTCGGGTCGTCGAGAGGGCTGCGACGCGATTGGCGAAGATCACCGCCGAGGCGAGGGGTTGGCCCTCGGCCAGTGCGACCGCGAGCGCCCCATTGAAGGCATCCCCGGCGCCGGTCGTGTCCACTGCGGCCACCTTCGGGGCCGGCAGATGGGTCACGTAGTTGCCGTCGGCGAGCACAGCGCCGGAGGCGCCGAGGGTGATGACGACGGCGCGCGGGCCGCGCGCCTCGAGCTGACTCGCCACCAGGCGGGCGGTGCCGACGTCGACGACCTCGCGCCCGGCCAGTTTCGCGGCTTCGAGGGCGTTGGGCGTGAGGATGTCGACGAGCCCGAGGAGCTCGTCGGGCAGGCTCACGGCCGGCGCGGGATCGAGCACCACCCGGGCCCCGGCCGCATGGGCGGCGCGAGCCGCCGCGGTGACGGTTGCCAGGGGGATCTCGAGTTGCAGGAGCAGCACCCGGACGCCGCGCCAGTCCAGACCGTCGAGCGCGGCCGACTCGAGGCAGGCGTTGGCGCCGGAGAGGACGACGATCCGGTTCCCGCCCGAGGCATCAAGACCGACGATCGCCATGCCGGTCGGGGTGCCAGGGACGACCACCACGTTCGCCACATCGACGCCGAGGCCACTCAGCCCGTCGCGCAGGCGCCGCCCGGCCGGGTCGTCGCCGACCCGCCCGACCATCGTGACCTCGCCCCCGAGCCGGGCCGCGGCGGCCGCCTGGTTGGCGCCCTTACCCCCGGCCGAGCGCTCCAGCCGCTCCCCGAAGACCGTCTCCCCGGCCTCCGGCCAGCGGGACACTGAGACCGTCAGGTCCTCGTTGAGGCTTCCGACCACGACGATGGCCGCCATCTACGTGGTCTCCCGCACGACGAGCCGCGGCTCGAGGACCACGTCCGCGGGGTGAGCCGCCGGATCGGCCATACGTTCGGCCAGCAGGCGCCAGGCAAGCATGCCGGCCTGATAGGCGGGCTGGAGCACGGTCGTGAGGCGCGGCCGAACGAGGCGGGCGAGAAGGACATCGTCGAAGCCCACGATGGCCACCCTGTCGGGGACGGCCCAACCGCGATCCTGGCAGGCCTGCAGGGCACCGACCGCGATGAGATCGTCGGCCGCGAAGAGCGCTGTGCAGTTGAAGCCGGCCTCGATCCAGCGCAGCATCCGCTCGTACCCGCTCTCGAAGCGGAAGGGGCCCGGCAGGTACCAAGCCGGGTCGGGTTCGATCCCGGCGGCACGCAAGGCGGCGTCGTAGCCGTCATGCCGGTCGGCCGACGAGGCGAGCTCGGTCGGGCCGCCCAGGTGGGCGATCCGCCGATGGCCGCGGGCGAGGAGGTGCTCGACCGCCAGGCGCGCGCCGGCCCGATTGTCAGTCGAGACGCAGGGGACCGCCCAGCCGGCGACGCGCCGATCGAGGAGCACGATTGGCGTGTCGCCGACCAGGTCGGGGAGGGCACCCGGGGCGCCGCTCGAGGCGACGATGATCCCGTCCACGAAGCGGTCGTGGAGGAGCCGGATGTAGGCCGCCTCGCGCTCGGGCGCGTTGTCGCTGTTGCCCAGGATGAGCGCGTAACCGTCGGCGTAAGCGGCGTCCTCGACCCCCCGGGCGAGAGCGGGGAAGAAGGGGTTGACTACGTCGGGGATCACGAGACCGACGGTGCGCAGGGTGCCCGTGGCGAGGCCGCGAGCCAGGCCGTTCGTCCGGTAGCCGAGCGCGGCGACCACCGCGAGGACCCTGCTCCGTGCTGGCTCGCGGACCCCGGGATGCTGGTTCATGACCCGCGAGGCCGTGGCGACGCTCACCCCCGCCCTTGCCGCCACGTCGCGGATCGTCGCCACTCGGGTCGCCTCCGACGGACCGCCCGACGCGTCAGCCGCGTCCTCGAACGATGCGGTTACAGGCTAGCAGAAACCGGTATCAGACTTCGAGGGTTCGCGGCGGCTTCGTCGGATCCCAACGTCCAGTCAGGCCGTCTCGTCGGTGCCGTCCGTGCCGACAGGACGTGAAACGTGTCCCTGTCATCCACCGTTCGAGCAGTCCCGACCAAACGTCGACACGATGGCATGCGTGAGGGGATCCGCTTCGAGCATGGCCATCCTGTCCTCGGCCATCGGGGTCTGTTGTCGCCGCCAACCATACCTTCACGCACGCGGCAAGGTTTGATATCATGTCCGTGTGACGACGGCCTTGCCCCGAACCCAAACGAGCGCCTCCGAGCGCCTCCTCCGCATCCAGGAGGTTGCCGAGGAGACCGGCCTCACTCCGCGCTCGATTCGCTACTACGAGGAGCGCGGCCTCCTGCGGCCGGCTGCACGGTCCGAGGGGGCGTACCGCCTCTACGACGCCTCCGACCTCGAGCAGCTGCGCTTCATCAGGGGGCTTCGCGACGACGCCGGCATGTCCATCGCCGACATCGGCGAGATCCTTGAGGATGAAGAATCGCGGCGGCGGACCCGCGCGGCGCTGCAGGTGACCGAGGACCCAGCCGAGCGTCGGCGGATCCTGCTCGAGCGCCTGGCCGGCCTCGAAGGACTGCACGGGCGTCTGACCGCGAAGCTGACGCGCCTCCAGGCGATGGTCGATGACGTCGGGGCCCGGCGAGGGCGGTTGCACGACCTCCTGACGAATGCCGACCAGGAGCTGGCTGCGTCGACCGAACTGGGCTCGGACCGCTGAACCGCCGCTGGCTGCCCCGGGTCGGCGAACTCCGCTGGCGGGGTGCCCTGCGCCACCGCAACTTCCGGCTCTTCTGGTTCGGCCAGCTGATCTCGCTTGTCGGGACCTGGATGCAGTCGGTCGCCCAGGCCTGGCTCGTCCTGCTGCTGACCCACGATCCGTTCTGGTTGGGCGTCGTCGCTGCGGTCCAGTTCACGCCGGTGCTCGTGCTCGGTCTCTTCGGCGGCATCCTCGCCGACATGCTGCCCAAGCGGCGCACCATCATCGGCACCCAGGCCATCCTGATGGTCCTGGCCCTGGTCCTGGCCGGCCTGTCCTGGAGCGGCACCGTCCAGGTCTGGCACATCCTC
>Ga0208080_1001758_pt1 | contig 10429 bp, 7 predicted proteins | sample NGESurdeep092012_3_FD_184476 | JGI IMG/M metagenome (GOLD analysis project Ga0208080, IMG submission 184476) | Arctic peat soil microbial communities from Barrow, Alaska - NGEE Surface sample 210-3 deep-092012 (SPAdes) | ecosystem: Environmental > Terrestrial > Soil > Wetlands > Peat ...
GTTGGCAAACTACGCCAACATAAGTCATTGGTTAACGGTGACATAAGCCGCTGGTTAACGCTCAGCAAGTACACCCGCAAGGGGTACGCCGTGGTTGTATGGGGCTAAAGCCCCAACAACACACGCAGGCTGGTTAAGCCCGACCCACAGATTATTTTACTTTTGAAATGAAAATGGAATTACCTCTTGGGAGACCATGGTGGTGGGCAGGTCGCCGGGCTGCCATGGCGGATATTTTTTCATTACCGCATCGAAGCATTCCGAGTTCAGAAAGTTTTTCAGCCAGCGACGCAACGAAGCATAGGGCGCTTGCGCGAACCAGTTCTTGTCCACGTAGGCGAATTGACGGATGAACGGAAAGACACCCGCATCCGCGATGGACAGGGTCTCGCCCAGCAAGCAGGGAGTCGCACGCAAGCGGATTTCGAGCCGCCGCAAAAATATTTCCGCTTCAGTTCGGTAAATGATCGGTGCGTGTTCCGGGTAGCGGTCAGGATATTTGTAACGGTCCAGATTATCCTTGAAGGACGTGTCGTTCTCCATGATCAATTGTGTCGCCGCCTCGGCGTACGCATTGTTTTTTCCCAGCCAGCCATCGGGATCATGCTGGTGCAGCGCCCATAACATGATCTCCCAGCTTTCATCGATCACCTGTCCGTCAGGCAACACCAGTACCGGCACACTACCTTTGGGAGAGGCTGACAGCATGCTTTCCGGCTTGTTGCGCAAAGCCACCTCGCGCAATTCGATTGCTATGCCGCTCGCATACAGCGCAAGGCGTGCACGCATCGCATAAGGGCAACGGCGGAAAGAGTAAAGCACGGGAGGCATATTGTTTTCCTGGACAAACCAATTTGCCTGGTTATTTGCGCCTGAACGAAGGTCAGTTTACCCTGAGCCTGCCTAAGGGCGGGAACGACGCTGTTCCTAGGGCTTTTTCTTTTCGCCCTGATCGCGCGGCGCAGTTGCCGGTGTTGTCACTGTTGCCGGTGCAGTTACCGGTGCGGTCAAAGACGTGGTTGTTGCTGCCATAACCGACAAGGAGGCTGAGGCGGTGGACTGATTGCCTGAGGCATCGGTTGCCGAATAGGTCACTGTATAGACCCGGCCAGCCGGACTTTTGCTTGTGGCGCGGAATTTCAAATAACGGTCATCAAGACTAATGCTCGCGTCACGGATATCGTCCGTTGCCAAAGGCTCGTTGGCGGTGATGGACTCGAGTTTGATCTCAGGCATGCGGTCATAATCGTCGCTGATCGTGAAGGTCGCATTGACGGCCACAAACTTGTTGTCCTGCGACAAGATGGTGTTGGGGCTCAGGTTCACCGTGAGGCCGGGCGGGGTATTGTCGAGGCGCTTGATGGGGACGGTCAGATTCGCCGGACTGCCGTCGGCAAACGTGATCAGGGCATGGCCTGCCAGGTAATTGATATCGGCCTTGTCCAGGGTAACGCTCATTTTGTCCAGAGTTTGACCGGCAAGGAGTTTTGGCGAGTTGTCCTTCATGGGTTCCCATGCGATCGCGTGCCTCACGCTTTCAACTGCGGGGGTGATCAGGCTTACGTGCCAGCCTGTGGGCGAATTGGAACTGTTTGAGGGGATGCCGAACTTTTCATTCCAGCCCGATGGCAACTCGAGAAGTTCATAGACATCGTTGTTGGAGTTTCCATCATTCTGTTTGTTGCGCCCGATCGCAACGGAAGCGATGGTTTGCTGGGTGTTATTGATAACGCGATAGTGGTAAACGATCTTGCCGCCTGAGTGCTGGGCATACACGCCCACGTTGACAGCATGAGAAGTATCCGCGATGGCCAGACCTCCAGACGTGAATGTCCCGGACGTAAATGCCAGGGATGCGTAGGCCAGACTGGCCAAGCCGGTTGATCGGAGCAGTTGAATCGCCCTGTTTTGTTTCATCGTCGTACCCTTCTGTGATTTATCACCAGGTGGAATGTTACGCATAATTTCAGGTCTGTGCGAGCTTACATTCCGTTGGGAACCCGTTGCCCTGTTAAAAGGCGGTCACGCCATCAGTCGATAAACCAGTCCGGCTCCCCCGCAACCCAGAATCACCGGAATGACGCCAACGCGGTAACGTAATAGTGCGATTAATGCCACCGTCACTAGCAGCGCGGAAAACCACTCGAAGCGTCCCGCCCAACTCTGCGGCCACAGCACGTGGTAGGCGAAGAATACCGCCAGGTTGAGTATCACGCCGACCACTGCCGCAGTGATGCCGGTGAGCGGCGCGGTGAACTTCAGATCGCCGTGGGTGCTTTCCACCAATGGCCCGCCGAGAAAGATGAAGATGAACGACGGCAAAAAGGTGAAGAACGTCACCACCGATGCGGCACTCGCTGCGGCGAGAAACAGCGCGTCCGGGCCGAACAGTGCCCGGCTCCAGCCACCGACGAAACCGACGAATGCCACGACCATGATCAGCGGTCCCGGCGTGGTTTCCCCCAATGCCAGCCCGTCCATCATTTGCAGCGGTGTCAGCCAGTGGTAATGTTCGACAGCGCCCTGATAGACATAGGGCAGCACCGCATAAGCGCCGCCAAAAGTCAGCAGCGCGGCCTTGGTGAAGAACCAGCCCATCTGCGTGTACACACCCTGCCAACCGAATTGCTCAACCAGCAGCAGCATCGCTGCGGCCCAGATCGCTGCGCCCACGAATGCGATGCGCAGCAGACGTGCCCAACTGAAGCGCGCATGCGCGGGAGTCGGCGTGTCGTCGGCGATCAGCGCCGCGCCAAAACTGTCCTTCGCCTTGCCATGCCCGCCGCCGGTGGCGAATTTTTCCGGCGCAACCCTGCCGCCGACATAGCCGATCAATCCGGCTGCCAGCACGATAGCCGGAAAAGGAACGTTGAACGCGAAGATCGCGAGAAACGCCGCAGCCGCCATCCCCCACAACACGCCGTTCTTCAACGCGCGCGAGCCGATGCGGTAGGAGGCGAACAGCACCATCGCGACGACTGCCGGCTTGATACCGTAGAGTATTCCGGCCACTGCCGGCACGTTGCCGAAGGCCAGATAGATCCACGACAGGAATATCAGGATGAACAGCGACGGCAGCACGAACAGCGTGCCGGCGATGATGCCGCCCCAGGTTTTGTGCATCAGCCAGCCGATGTAAACGGCAAGCTGCTGCGCCTCCGGCCCCGGCAGCACCATGCAGTAGTTGAGCGCGTGCAAAAAACGCCGCTCGGAGATCCAGCGTTTTTTCTCGACCAGATCCTGATGCATGATGGCGATCTGCCCCGCCGGTCCGCCGAAACTGATGAAGCCGAGTTTGAGCCAATACCAGAAAGCCTGAGCCAGCGTGACTGGTTCAGGGGCATGCGTGTTGTCGGGAATTTGTTGTTGCGATGTGTCCATGACCCCTCCCTGGAAAATCTCCCATGTAGAGCAGACCTTGGACGATGAGTTGTCTTGCGGCGGGGAGGCTGCGTTATCCCCGTGGGAGCAATTATCCGCACTTCGACAAAAACAATCAATCGGGTTCGTGATCAATTAGCCGGAATATTCGGGTCGCTTGCCGAATAAGATCGCGGCGAGTGCGTCCAGTAGTGGCGATGAGTCTTGCGGTAACGTTCCACCTGCAAACCCTGTGCGTCCATCTCGACCAGGATCGCGCCGTCCTCGTCCGAGCGCAGCAGTTCCGCGCCGCTGTGTGCGTAGCGTTGCACGACTTCCTGTTTCGGATGGCCGAAGCGGTTGAGATAGCCCACCGTGAACACGGCATACTTTGGGTGTACCGCAGAAATGAATGCATCGGTGGATGAGGTCTTGCTGCCGTGGTGCGACACGACCAGCAAGTTGGCGGGCAACTTGTCGGCATGTTCCTTGAGTAGTCGCTGTTCAGATTCCTTTTCGATATCCGCAGCCAGCAAAACATGCTCATTGCCGATGCTGATGCGCAACACACAGCCCCGGTTATTTTTGCTGATCGTCTCTTTGCCGTAGCTGGCAGCATCGGGATGCAGCATCTCGAATTGCACACCGTCCCATTGCCATGATTGCCCGTCGATACAGCGCTGTTTATCGGCTGTTTGTTGCAATATAACCGGCGACTTAGCCAGCGTTGTTTGCTGGCTTTGTTGAACGGCCAGTTGTTCTATCAGCGCATGCCCGTCGGGCAGCGAAGACGATACCCAGGCTATGGGCATAGCTTGTATCACCGAAGCCGCGCCGCCGGTGTGATCGGTGTCGTCGTGCGTGAGGATCAGGCCGTCCAGTTTGGCTACGCCCATCGCGCGTAGCGATGGGATCAGGATACGATTGCCGCTGTCTGCGCCAACGCTGAAATCCGGTCCGGTATCGTAGAGCAGTGCGTGATGTTGGGTTTGAACTGAAACGGCCAAGCCCTGGCCGACGTCGAAAATGGTCATACGAACTGCGTCTTGCACGGGCGGTTCCGGCGTATTCAGGAACATCGGCAACAATAATAAAACCCCCAGCCAGCGTGCCGGGAAACCGCGCGGCAACAGGATCACCAATACACCCAACATGCCTGCAACTATGCTCCATGCGGGCGGCGCGTGTTGTGTCCATACCGCTTGCGGCAGTTTGTTCAGCCATTCCAGCAAGGCCATCGTCCAGCCCATCACGCTGTGTGCCAACCACAGCGGAGCGTCCCAAGGCAGCACCGCGCCGAGCAGGGCGAGCGGCACGACGGCCAGGCTTACCAGCGGGATAGCGAAGGCGTTGGCGATCGGCGACACCAGAGAGACTTGCTGGAACAGTGCAAGCAGCAACGGGATCAGGCCGATGGTCATCGCCCACTGCACGTCGGCGTATGCCATCAGCACCTGCAAGGGGTACGCCGAAGGGTGCACGACGGCTTCGCCGTCACCCTCTCGCTGGAAATGGCTGCGGTCGATGCGATATGCCGTGATATACAGGATGATCGCCACCGCGCCGAACGACAGCCAGAAGCCGGGTGACAGCACTGCCCACGGATCCGGTATCAGCACGCCGAGCAGCGCGAAGCTGAGTATTTGTCCGAGCGAGAAATTGCGGTTCAGCCAAAGGGCGAGTGCGACCGCGCCGACCATGTACACGGTGCGTTGCGCCGGCACCGCGAAACCGGACAGCAGCGCGTAAGCCAGTGCGATCAGGAGTGCGACCAGCGCGGCGGCCTTGCGCGCGGGTAACAACAAAGTAAGCCGCACGCTGCGCCGCCACAGCCAGTAGGTGAGGGCGAATCCCAGGCTGGCGAGCATCGTGATGTGCAGGCCGGAGATGCTCATCAGGTGATTCACGCCGGTGCGCGTGAACACCTGCCATTGTGTTGCCGGGATGCTGCTCTGATCACCGATGACCAGCGCGCTCAGCACGCCTGCATAGGGTGCGTTGCCCAGCGTGGCGTTGAACTTGTCGCGAACTGCTTCACGCCAGGTCTCGATACGGTAATTGAAACCATCGGCCCGTGCAGACAGGAGCTTGTTATCCGCTTTGTTGTTCACATATCCCACTGCGCGCACATTGTTTTCCAGCGCCCACACTTCAAAATCGAAGCCGTGCGGGTTGCTGCTGCCGTGCGGCTGCTTGAGGCGCAACGTGAGTTGCCAGCGTTCCCCGGCATGCAGCGCAAGCGGTGCAGTCTGCTTGTCATCATAGGTGCTGAGATAAATGTGCCTGGGCACACTGGCTTGTGGTACGAAAAACTTTTGTCCGGGCACCCGTGTGAGTGTCTTTTCGGCATCGAAACTGAAACGCTGGCCGTGTTCGTGATTGCGCGGCAACTCGGCGACCACGCCGATCACCTCGATGTCGCGCCGCTGCCATTCATCCGGCAGCGTAATGGCGAGGCGTTGTTGGGCTTGCCATGCGGCATGATAGAAACCCAGTCCGCAGGCGAAGGACGCGATCAACAATGCGCGAGCAACGCGCAGGATCAGCGGCTTGGCCGGGATCAGCAGCACAAGCGGAAAGGCAAGCAGCAACCAAGCCCAGCCAAAGTCGGGTAGTGCGGCCTGCTGTTGCAGCAGCCACACGCCGAGGGTGAAGCAGGCGGTGAAGAGAACCATGTGTATAGATTAGCGCATAGGGATAGAATTGGGGCATGCGAAATTTCTTCCACAAGTTTTTGCCGTCTCTCGAAACGGTGAAAAGCCAACGCTGGCTCAAGCCGTTCGGTAACTGGTTGCACCATCCCAATCTATGGCATTTGCATCGCCGCTCGGTCGCGGGTGGCGTGGCGATCGGATTGTTCTGTGGCTTGATACCGGGACCGTTGCAGATGATAGGCGCCGCACTGCTGGCCGTGTCATTCCGCGCCAATCTTCCCGTGGCGCTGGTCACCACGCTGTATACCAACCCGTTCACTATCGTGCCGCTGTATATGGTTGCCTATAAGCTTGGTGCATGGGTCAGCGGTGCGCACAGTGGCGTGGCGGTGATGCAACCGCCATTTCCGGAATTGCATTGGAATAGCTTGATGTACGAAATGTGGGATTGGCTGGTGATGCTCGGCAAACCTGTTTTGATCGGGTTGCCATTGCTTGGGGTGAGCCTGGCTATCATCGGATATTTTGCGGTGCGCGTGGCGTGGCGCGCGACTGTTGTGCTCAGGTGGCGCGCGAGAAAGCGGCGCAGGACAGTTTGATTTTAAAATGGCTAGTATATGCCAAAAACGGACGCCCGCGTTCCTGAAAGCCGCGGTTGATTTCAATGAGGCGCTTACTGACAACTACCAGCCGATTGCAGTCGGATGGAAAAATACAATAAAAACCTCCCCTGGCGATATGTGAGCACTTGGGCAGAAATAACTTTCTACAGTCAGGGTTGTTATGATTAGTCGGACCAAAGGTATGTTTACGGGTCAAAACATCTTTTCTTGACATGCAGTCATATCAGTGTATTATTAATTACTGTTACAGTAGACTTCTGTAATCCTCCCTTGGCTTGCTTCCCCCAGCAAGCCTTTTTTTTACCCAGGGAAACGCGTTATCCAGGGAAACGCGGATTTATCGAGAACCAAAAATACTCGTCCTGTAGACGAGTATCATATAAAAAGCCTTTGCTTGTCGGAGTAACTGCTCAAGGCTCATGCAGGTAAACTTACCGACATTACGGATACACTAAAACGTTATCCGAACTACCTATACACAGTTGAGGGACGACAGGATGCAATCTGGCCCACGCGAAATTTTAACTCCTTTCAGGTCAATTCCTTTGGAAGTACCGGAGGGGATGAAGCACAATGAGTTTTTCAATAGCACCGAGAATCTTAACGATCTGGTGAACAATAATGGTTTGCTGATGAACTCGGAAAATCTGTTGTTGTATCGCAAGGCATTGGGACACAGCACCGAGTTCGATTGTTCGATCATTTACAACACTTCCAAGACTATTCTCAACCCGCTGGGGAGACCGGTGCGGCGTACGCAAGTTGCAGACAATGTAAAGCAAGTGTGGAATAGGATGAACCAGATCATCATGGCTTATATGCTGGAGCAGTATCCTGATCCGGATGAGGCGTTGGTACTTGCGGGTGAAGCAAGTCTGGATGCTACTTGGCCGCTGACTTCTCCCGGTGTGCCCAGCATCCGTATGTTGCATAACCACTTTATTGTTTTCCCCAAGGCAGATCTGCGAAATTCCAAGCTAGCCGATCCCAACAACCCGAACCTTACTGATGGCGGGCAGCACAGCCTGTTTCAGGCATACATGCGAGATGTCTATCGCGAGTTTTTCGGCAAGGCACTGAATCTGGAAATTCTCAAGCCTGCGAGTGAGGCCGATGCCCGCATCGGACTTACCGGCTATCCGCAGGGATTACCCAGCTGGGAGATACAGGGAGGGGTGGAGGCTCTCAAAAATGTGCATTTCTGGAAAGAATACGATGAGGTGCTGAAAGGCTTCATCGATTTCTACCGCACTTTTTTCTCGCAGGTCTCTACGCACAACGCGCCTATGCTGCATGACATCTATTTCCCGGAAGAGGTGGAAAGCGTGTTGCTGTTTAACAATGATTTTATGAAAACAGCGAAGAAAGTGCGCGACCACTGTATTGTGGATGCCAAGTATGCCAATGCCATACGCTGGCAACCTGCATTCAAGCAGCTCATCTACCGCAACGATGCGGGCAAGCTGATCGTTACCATAAGCCAGAATTCCATCGGCAATGCGATCACCGAACTGCTCGGTGTCGTGGTGAACCGCACCCCGGATGCCGAGTTATATGCCAGGCATGAACCCGCGCTGATCAGGCGTTTGCTTGAGGTGCGTCGCCGTCTGATCGAAGCCGATCTCGGCGACGGGATAGCCACTGCCTACTGGCCGAAGGAATAAAACGGGACATTTTTTTTGCGTCGCCGGTTATATTTCAGAAGCAGAAAAACAATTTTAACCCGCTCCCATAATTCTAATTTCCCAACTGGGTCGTGTGTGAATCAACCTGCCAAGCCCCGTCACGATAGATCACCTCGTTGTCCAGGGTGACAGATTTTGTAATGGCAAATACATCGACATGATGTTTTGCCGTAGTCTTCTTGATGTTTGGTTTGTTGTAGCTTCCGTGTTTGGCGCCCAGCGATAGATGCACACCGCACATGCGTTCAAACGTGCCGATATCGCTGACTATTCTGTCCTGTGTGAATGCCTTGTTCAGCCCTAAGCCCAGTTCGCGCAGCCAGATTTCGCCTTCGTCTGCGCGAATATTGGCGAGCACTCGGTCGAACTCGGGCGTGGAATCGATGACTTCGGTGACGCGTCCTTTGCTGACAACCAGAGTGATAGGGTGGCCGGGTTTGTTGACCGTAAATGCAGTGTCGCCAAAAATGGAAATGCGCACACGGCCATTCACCGCCTCGAGATCTTTTGATTCCGTGAACACTTCGCCGATAGGGAATTGGCCCCCGATATTGTGCATATTGTCGTAATCGCCAACATTGAGCTTGGCGGATTCGAGTCCCGATGCGAACACCAATTGTTCACCGTCGCTGTCGATGACACACTCTTGCGCGCCATCGATGCGCACTTTCAAGGCGTTGCCCACCCCGCGAAAATAGGCCGGGTCATAAGCCAGCGAGTCGATATAGATCAGCGCCTCCGCACCCGGCATGCGCGATAAATGCGGATGTTCGATCACCTTGAGAAAGCGTTTGAAAAGTTCGACCCGTATGCGGAACGCGTCCAGACGAAAGCTGGTGGATTGAATCAACACCACCAGGTCGGCGGGCGCGAGTCTCTCAAACTCGGCGCGCACAGTCTCCGGCGCAATGCTATCAAAGTCGATGAATGTCGCGTCGGGGAGGCAGCGCCGGTAGGCCTCGGTGAGCGCAATCGCGAGATCGCATTGCGCATCCCAGACCACGATTGCGGATCGCGCGGGAAGGTGTTCGATGGCCAGCGTCAGAATGTCGCGCAGATTTCTTTCGGCAATATCGATTGCTGCATCGGGGATGGTGGCGCAAATGGAGTGGTGAGTCATGGTTATAGCAATACGATTGGAAATGAACGACACAGGATCAATTGCCGCCGACACGAAACCATCCGGTAATGCTGCTTCGTGTGTTGTGTTCGACGAAAGACTGCGTTGCATAAGCTCTGCCGGCTATTTCCGAGTTACACAAAACCTGGTTTCACCTAATGAACAATAGCTGAATATTCCAGTGCATCGTCCATCGCGGCCATGAATTCATTGATCTTGATCGGCTTGGTCAGATAGCGGAAGAATCCCGCCTCCAGTCCCTTCTCGATATCGCGCAGCATCGCATTGGCACTGAGGGCAACGACGGGGATATGCCTGGTTGCCGGGTCCTCGCGCAGGATATTCAGGGCTTCGATCCCGCTGATACCGGGCAGATTGATATCCATCAGGATCACATCCGGGAGATGGGCGCGCGCCAGCGCGATGCCGAGATTGCCATCGCGCGCGCTGATCATGCGCACATGCGGGTGGTCCGCAAATATTTGCTCGACCAGCATCAGGTTGGCCAGATTGTCCTCCACATAGAGCAGGGTGCGCCGCGCCGCGCTTCCCGGAGCTTGCTGCAGAAATTCCGTGGGCACGGTATGTCCAGCGGCAAGTTGCGGCGCAACGGCCAGGACCAGTTCGATCCAGAATTCGCTGCCCACCCCGACGGTGCTTTCCACGCCGATCGTGCCGCCCATCAGTTCGACCAGTTGCTTGGCTACCACCAGGCCGATACCCGTCCCTTCCTCGGTGCCGTTCTCCTGCCCGAGACGATTGAACGGCTGAAACAGCTGCACCAGTTTTTCCGGGGGCAATCCCGCACCGCTGTCCTTGATGCTGATGCGTATGCGTTCCGGGGCGATCGCTGTGCAGTTCACCTCGACCGTTCCCTGCTTGATGTTGTATTTGATCGCATTGGTCAGCAGGTTGATCAGAACCTGCTTGACCCGGGTCCGGTCGGCATTGGCATACCAGGTCTTGTCGAAGGGCAGAAAGTTGATA
>Ga0208080_1001759_pt1 | contig 10425 bp, 3 predicted proteins | sample NGESurdeep092012_3_FD_184476 | JGI IMG/M metagenome (GOLD analysis project Ga0208080, IMG submission 184476) | Arctic peat soil microbial communities from Barrow, Alaska - NGEE Surface sample 210-3 deep-092012 (SPAdes) | ecosystem: Environmental > Terrestrial > Soil > Wetlands > Peat ...
CTCAAGCTGAGCACCTACTCGACCTGCTCATCCAGAGCGGCTTCCCCGTGCGCAAGGAGAAGAAGTCCCGAGGCGGCGAAGACGTCGCCGTCTACACTTACGAAACGAGCGTCGTTCAAGCGAATCCAGTCAAAGTTTTTGCTCCCCTCAAGAAAAAGTACCTTCAGGATAATAAGCGCCAGGACGAGAAGTGGATCGAGTCCTTATTCTGGGACTTGACGATGATTACACCTGAGGCGCAAGCGGAACTTCAGGTCAACGGCGGCATCTTTTCCGCATTCGCGCCAACCGACCAGCGTAGTATGTCGGAGCGTGCCAGCAACGCGCCAGCTAAGTATTCCTTCCCGCACAGTTCCGCCGCATCCACGCGCCGCGTTCACAAAATTGCGTATGGCGGTGAAGTCTTGGTCTCCGATCGCTGGCGCGATGAGTTTGGTGAGGAAATCAAGCACGCCGACCAGCACTTCCGGATCGCTTATCTCTGCTCGAACCCTGCAGAGACTGACGAGAAAATCACTGCCGCCCTGAAAGATTCTCGCATTGCGGTGTGCCGACCAGAGATTCTCAAGCAAGAGACCCGCGACGCGCTCGCCGATTTGCTCGCCGCCGAGGAGATGAAGAAGAACTGCGGAAATCCGAACCAGGGCTCTCTCCGCGACTATGCTGATGAAAAGCGGAGAGCGGCGATCAAAGCCATTTTGAAATGCCAGCAGGATGAGTTTCGACGTGGTAAAGTTTTGAACCAGAAAGGCTACGGCATTCCGGCGGCCGAGGTGTTTGCGCAGCCGAAGGAACGCGAGGAAATGCTGGCCGCCCGTTTGCTGGATAAATCCTACGACACACCTCTTTTCAGCCCGAAGGAACTAAAAAAAGATTTCACCGACAACGATGCCCGCAAGCTGTTTGCCGGGCTCTTCACCAAGGAACCGGCAAGCGCCGAGAAAGATGCCGTCGTCAACTTCGGACCGGGCTTGGAGCTCACGATCAAATCCCATCCTACTGATTTCAAACCCGACCACTCGCAAGCTCTCGCCAAGATCCGCGAGACATTGTCGGGTGTGGCAGACAAGCCCATCAACGATGTCAAGAACGCCTTCTGCCGCCCACCGTATGGACTCACACAGGAGATGGTCACCCTGTATCTTTTCGCACTCGTGCGGTCCGGCGGCTGGGAAATAGCGCTCAATCCATCCAGTCCAATCCAATTGGCCAACGGCAAACCGCTACCCGCCAACAAGCTCACGGCTCACACACTCGGACTGGTGAAGTGGAACACCCAGCTCGACAAAGCCCTGCTCGGCGCTCGCATCATCGCGTCCGTCCAGAAAGGCTGGAACGAGGTTTTGCCGTTTGCCCGCGTGCTCGACGACACTTTTAAACCAGTTGCAGCACCTGAAGAGGAACTCCAGCGCGACGAGCATCTCGTCTCTCTCCTCGCCACGCTCAAGACCGAAGTGCCTGTCGTCGAATCCGGCATCGAAACATTGGCGACAAAACTTAGCGGCACCGTGCCCAAGCCCTTCGCTGAATTGTGCGCACGTCTGAAGTTGCTCGCGACATCCGAGTCTTACCAACAGTTCGATGCGGTCGTACGGGAAAGCTACGGCGACAGTGAAAAGTTCGCCCAGGCCTTCGCCGAGTACACCAATGCGCGAAAGCTTTGCGACCACGCTCTTGAGCTGAGTCAAGCGCGGGACTACCTCGCTGCCGCGTGTGAGTTGAGTGCGCCGCTCGACGTGAAACGTGCGGCTCTGGTGGAACAGCTAAATTTCGACTCGCTGTTTAACAACCCGCATTTGATTGCCGCACGACTCGACTCGTTCAAACAGTGGAAACAAGACTACGTCCAAGTCTACCGAAAGGGGCACCGCGCTCATTGTGAAGACCTTGAGCAACTGGGTAAAACCTCCGAACCGCTCCGGTCTCGGGCGATAGCGCTTTCCCGACTGAACGGCGTCGCCGAGCTAGGACCGCCACATCCGGGTACTGCTAACGTCACCGCCGACTTCGAAACACTTCAAGACGCCCTGTGGCTCTGCCCCGAGGCCGCCGAGGCTGATGTGGCAGGCGCAAATGCGATTTGTCCCAAGTGCCAATGGAAGCCCGACAAAATCCTCCCACAGTCGGATCACGACCACGTCGCACAAATGATCACCAAGGGTCTTGCAGATCGTTTTCAGCGCCTCAGAGATGCCTCGATCTCCACCATCCTCAAAAAAGCCGTTGACGAGAATAGCCGCCCCGACCTGAAAGGGTTGTTGGAAATCATCCAGTTAGCCAACGCTGAGAAGCTGGCCGATGTGATGACCGATGACTTGGCTAGCTTCCTGCGTCAGCTCTTGCAGGAGGCGAACATCGTGCAGGAATCCGTCGCTCTTGCGCCCATTCTCCAGCAAATTGGGGCTATCGAAGAAGATCGCGTGGACGAGGCCATCTCCAAGTTCACTAGTTTGCTGCGCATCGCAATCAAGGACGCCAAAGCCAAGCACGGTACGGGCAAACGCGTGCGGATCTTTCTCCGTACGGACGACGAGCAGTCATAGAATCAGGGGAAAATGCCAGCACACGACCAACAGACAGAGCTCGCCAACTTTCTTGCCCTGCACGTCAAGCCGTACGACGCCACGACTGACGACTACGAGCGCCCGCCTTTTGCGGCGGACATCAAAGAAGACAAGAACGACGCCATCTACAACGCCCATTCCTACCACACGAAGGTTCCGCCTCGCAGCATCATCCCGTATATATTGCACTACACGCGTCCTGGGGATCTCGTCCTCGATCCCTTTTGTGGATCGGGCATGACCGGCGTGGCGGTACAGATGTGCACGAACCCGCCTCCCGACTTGCTCGAACAATATCCCGAGCTCAAAGAGCGAGCTGGCCCGCGTGCTTGCGTCCTCAGCGACCTATCACCGGCCGCCTGTCACATAGCTTACAACTACAACACGCCCGTCGATGTCGAGGCACTCCGGCGCGAGTTCGAACGCATCAAGGCGGCCGTAACGGACGAGTTCGAATGGCTCTACGGCACCGAGCACTACGAACCCGCCGTGGGCCTCTATGATCCGGCAAATTCTGATGTGGCTAGTCGGCTGAAGGACTCGCCTCGGGGCGGTGCGCGGAACAGTCTGCTCGATGGCGAAGAACGCATTTGGCAACTACTCACTAGGCCGGATGTTGAGGCGCGGCTTGGCTATCCAGTTACAGAGCTGCCGCGTAACGACGATTGGGGGAACCTCGACCTAGCCAGCGTCGAGCGTTGGGTCTGCATTCCAGCTGCTATCCAATACACCGTTTGGTCGGACGTATACCGGTGCGAGGGTTTTGTCACCTTGGAGGAGCCTACTGGCAAGATAAGCAATCGAGGTAAGAACGCCGGCAGGCAAATTACGCGAAAAAAGAAGATTCAGCGAGGCTGTGGCCAGGAATTTGCCTTATGGGACGTCGCGGTTGATTTGAACAAAGGCGAGATTTCAAACTCACTCTCCTGCCCAAACTGCAACCAGCAATGGGAGAAACGGCAACTTCAGAAATTACGCGAAGATCCCAAGCTCGTGACCTATGAGTACAGCGGCCTAGCTCTAAAGAGGAAGGGTTCCAGAAAACGCAAAACTCGAAAAGACAGACGCCCCACTGGTAAAGAAATTACGCATATCGAAACGATCCAATCTCAGACCATCCCCAATTGGTACCCAAGTCACTTGATCGACATGGGCAGAGAGATGATGAGGCATGGGATGGCGAAACAGTCCCTGGCGACGATTGGTGAGTTCTGGACCACTAGGAACAAAAGGGCGCTCGCAAAGCTCTGGTCAGAAATTCAAAACTGTGCTGTACCTCGTGTTCGGAGTGCGCTCACGTTTGCGTTTACCGCGATCCTATTCCGCGTTAGCCGACGCCGCATCGTGTACTGTCCCAAAGGCGGAGGATGGGCCAGCACAGTGATTAGCGGCACTCTTTATATCCCGTCATTGAACGCAGAAGCGAACGTATGGGGCAGCTTCGCAAATAAGGCAGACGACATCCTCGCACTCACCAGTAATATCCCCGCAGTGGCTAATGTCTTGGTTCAGCAAGGAGACGCGGCGCAGTTAGCGTCCCTCCCTGTCGACTCAGTAGATTACATTTTCGCCGATCCTCCATTCGGGCAGAATATCTACTACGCGGACTGTTCTCTGCTTTGGGAGGGTTGGCTTGACGACTTCACTGATGAGAGCAAGGAGATCGTCGTCAACGAAAGGCGCCAAGGGGAAATATTCAAAGAGTTGGAGGATTACGAGCTGCTGATGGTGCAAGCTTTCAGTGAGATGTTCCGCGTTCTCAAGCCGAATCGCTTCGCGACAATCGAATTCAACAATTCAGACGGAGCTGTTTTCGAAGCGATAAAACGCGCAGTAAAGTGCGCCGGTTTCCACATCGAGAACATGCTTTTGCTCGATAAAAGCGGCAAGACGTATAAGCAGATGAAGGCCATTGTCGATGGTGAGGACGTGGTAGACAAGGACGTCTTATTCAACCTCCACAAGCCCGTCGGCGTTCGCACCGAAGTCCGCAGCGAAGACTACGACGTCGAAAGGCAAGTGGCCGACGCGGTGCGCAATCATCTTCAGACGTTGCCCGAGCGTATCAAGGCCGACGCCGCCAGATACAACGACGAACACCGCACCACGGCCACGATCAACAGCATGTTGATGAACACCCTTATTCCCAAAGGCGTGGGTGTTGAACGGCTCAACCTACCATTCATCGAGCGCGTGTGCGCTCGCTACTTTCGCAAGATTGGCCAGCGTTGGTACCTCCGTGGCGAAGCGGCAGGTGGCAACGGCGGCGATGGTCTTTTAATTGCCGAGGAAGCAACCATAAACGACGAACTTACTGCCATCGCTTGGCTGCGACAAAGAGTGCAGCCCCGTCCTATTCTCATCGGCGAACTCAAGCCGCTTTGGATGCGCGCAACGGGCCTGCTCCCGGCCGAAGTTTCGCAGTCGCTCATCCTGGAGAATCTTCTGACTGAAAATTTCTGGCGCGACCTTGACACCAACCGCTGGCGCGAGCCTACACCGGAAGAACGCGAGAGGATGAACGATGACCGCTCGCTGCGCGTACTGCATGACGCAGAGCGGTTTGTGAACGGAGCACTCCGCCGGGAAACGACCGACGAAGAACGCTGTGAGTGGATCGATGTGCTTTTTCAAGCCTGTCGCGCCATTGAAGACAATGAGATGGACGCGCTGCCCGCGTTGCGTGGCTTCGACAAGACAGAAGCTTACGCCCTGATTCCGCGGCTGTTCCAGTCGATATTGCGCGACCACGTTCCTTCTGACGCTTACACTCGCGCCGATAAACAGGCGCGCGCTGCGTCTCAGCGGGTCCAGAAGCAGGTGCAAGAGGAGCAAGTAACCAAAGCCACGTCTAGGGCGAAAGCGGACGTGGGCCAGGGCAAACTCGACTTCAAGAAGACTACGTAACTCATGGCCGTCAAAACACCACCGGAAATCCTTGGCGATTGGCTCGCCCAGCAAACGAAGGAGACTCGCGTTGCGGTAGCGATTGATTCCGACCGCTTCCTAACCGATGGCAACGTCCTCGCCAAGCCCACGATGGTTGACCCCGCCGGCCGCGAGTGGCAATTGGCTGTGTTCCGAGGCGATGATCTCGCATTCCGACTCCGCTTCCGCGACGCCAGCAACAAGGGGCGAACGTTAATCGTACTCTCACGCGGCGCCGGGACTACAAAGCCAATTGATGTCTCCTTTGTCGCGGACATTCTCGCCAAAGATGAAGTAGGCGAGCCGCTCGACTTGTCGATAGCAGCGCTATTTCGCCGCGTCGCGCCGACCATCAACTTCCCTGTTACCGAACTACGTCATTTCAAGAACGAACTGCTCGCGCGGATCGGTTATGTGCAGGAAGCGGCCGAAAAATTGATTCAAAAATGGGGCAAGCCCGACACTTGGGGCCGCGGCCAGGTCGCCGCAATGGTGCTGCTGGCGCATCATCCGGATTTGAACTTGTCCGACATATGGCCGGATGAGACCACGCTTTCCGATTTCCTCGCACATTTGGTGCGGATGCTGGTTGGCCTCCCTGAGTTGCGTCCGCACCGGGACATTGTCGGTATCGTCATTCAGGAAGCGGCGCGTGAACAAGTGCGCGATGCTCTGTTCTGGATTGACGCGGAGCCGGAAGAATTGGCGGCATATCTGGTGCTCCGGGAGTTTGCCGCGAAACTGCAGAACCCATCCACACAGCTTGCTGGACTTCACCTGTTCTCACCTCAACTGCCACTTTCCAAGATGGAGCTCACGGCGCCCCAGGTCATCGCGGCTCTCAAGAAGCAACCGAGGATCTGGGCCGCGGTCAATCAGTGCGCGGATACATTCCTGACGCTGCGGCGTGCCGCACGAGTCCTGCAGCTGATGCCCTCCACGGCGACCGGGATCTCGAACGCGTCCGTGCTGCTCAAGCAAGAAAGCCCCGCCATTCTCAGGCAGCAACTCCTGTCGGGACTGCTGGCCTTTTTCAATAAGCCCCGGACTGCGGCACTAGCTTGGGTCCCGCAGACGGCAGATCACCCAATGCTTCGGGCTCCTGAACCATTTTCGGATCGCACCCGGCAGTGCCGAGCCGCGTTGAACCTCTTCCTGCGATTGCAGCGCATTGAACAGCGCCTAGCTAAGCCCGTGCCGACGTTCGAACATGCGGACGCGCTGCTGGACTGGTTTACCAGCGAAGGCCAGCACTTGCTGGAGTTGGATCTCTCCCACGCACATCACGATTTGCAGCTCGCCGCGGAGGGCGAGGATCAGCTTCAAGACAAAGGGCAAAGTTATCTGTTCGGGGGCCCCGACGAACAGCAGCCCACGGCTGGGTCGCTCAAAGGGAGGGTACTCGCGCGGCTGGGCAAACTAGACGAGGCGCTCGCGGCGTTTGTGCGAGCCGCTCCGGAGCAGTTCGCCCTGGGGCCGAGGAGCGCACGGACCCTTTTGCGTAGCAAAATCGATGTCGCTCAAATACATGCGGGCACACTGCCTGGTCGCGTCTGGGTGCTCGTGTTCGACGGGATGCGATTCGACACTTGGGATATGGTGATCAAACCGATACTGGCCGAGTTCTTCGAGATCGAGGCGGCAGCTTACTATTGCGTGCTTCCGAGCTATACAGCGTTCGCCAGAACGGCGCTGCTGGCTGGGCGGCTGCCTGCAGAATGGAAAGGATTCAAAGGGAATTTTTCCAACAGCGAGCCGCAGCTCTTCGCCGTCAACATGGGCCTCAATGCTGAAGAGGCAAAGTCGAAGCTACGTTTTGTGACCGAGGCTGACACGACCAAATCACGGACGAAGTTTTATTTTGCCGACAAAGATAGCACGCTGCTGAATGTTCTGATTTATCCAGTCTCCGACGATGCCTGCCACGATTTCGGCGGTGATTTGGCTCAATTCAACACCAAGATTCGAGCGGACCTGCTCGGAAGCAAGAGCGGTGGTGTACGCGGTATTTTGGACGACCTGCTCAAACGAATTGGCCCAGAGGACACGGTCGTGCTTTCATCTGATCACGGCTTTGTCGAGCTTCTGCCCGGCGATGCCGTGCAGGTGTCCAAAGCTGAAGCCGAGAAAGCAGGAGTTACCTTGGAAGCGACTGTGTATTGGAGACACATTGAAGGCTTCGCTCCAACGCAGATGCCGGAGGCTGTCGCGGTTCCCGCTGGTAGTAAGACAATATGGGTGGCGCCGACCCGTCGATGGTTCGCTCGCGAAGGCGCGAAAGAGACGCCGCGCTACACGCATGGCGGCTTGTCCCTGGCCGAAGTCGTCGTGCCGGGGGTAGTGCTCCACCGCGTCACTGAAAAGGCGGCCCGAGTGGAGTTGATTGACCTGCCGGGTGTGGTCGCTGCTGACGAAGACCAGGTATTCGAGTTACCTGTGGTCATCCGGAACACCGGGAATTGTGAAGCCGACTTCGAAGTGCGCGCACTCAACAACCTTGGCGAAGAGCTCTTGACGCGGAGTTCCCGTTTGACGCCAGCGAACAGCGAGAAGCTGACCGTCCCTGTGCTAGCCAAGTACAAGCAGACCAGCGATCGCGAGCCTGATCTGAATAGCACCGTGACGGCCGTTACTGTGCGACTGAGACATACTGATTTGAACGGCGAATGGCGCGATGCACTCGACGGGTTGATTACGATCCCTGTAAAAGTAAAACCTAAACCCGCTAAACTAGAAACCGACGCACTGAAGAGTTTCGACGACGTTTGATCAATAGATTAACATGCCAGACGAACAGCAATCGCAGCCCACATCGCCTTCCACCCCGTTGGATGCAAAGATTCTCAAGATTCTGGGCGACCGAGTCATTCTCAAGCCCTTGACTCGATGGAACGAAGCCTACAAAGAGTTCCCGCGTTACGTGATGGAGTACCTGGTCAGCCGCTACGTTGATCCCGCTGATCCCATTTCTGGCCAGCACAAGATCGACAAAATCCTCGCCGAGCATTATTCCGAGAGCGCCAAAAAAGAACTCATAAAGAGTCGGATTAAGGAACGGGGGCAGTACTCCCTGCTCGGTCAGCTGACCGTGCGTCTTGACCAGGCTCGCGATCATTACTGGGCCACCGTCCCCGCTCTCGGCGACGACACGGTCCGGGTCGCGCAAAAGGTACTCGCCAAAGAGGGCGACGTCCTCTTGACCAGCGGCGCGTGGGGAACGATTGAGGTTGAGTACGACGGCACCTATGAGATCAAAGGCCGAAAATATCCATTTTATATTCGCGAATTCACACCGCTACAATACACTCGGTTGAACCTGGATGACTTCGTCCAGAAGCGTAGCTCATTCACCGATGACGAATGGCTCGACCTGCTGGTGCAGTCAATCGGATTTAACCCGGCACGTTTCGAACGGCGCGTGAAGATGCTCATGCTGATGCGTCTCGTACCTTTCGTGGAGTCCAACTTCAACCTGATCGAACTCGGTCCGCGAGAAACGGGTAAAACTTACACATTCCGCAATACATCCAGTCGCGCTTTTGTCGTGTCGGGCGGCAAAGCTACGCCTGCCTCGCTCTTTTACAACAAGGCATCCCGCAAGCTCGGCGTCATCGGCCTCAAGCAGCTCGTGTTTTTCGACGAGATCGCCAACACCCGCTTTGACGACGCCGAAGCGAGCATCAGCATGCTAAAGGACTACATGCAGACCGGCAAGTTCAGCCGAGGCGACCAGGAGTTTACAGCACCGTGCTCCGTCGTTCTCGGCGGTAACATCGACACCAACCTCGAACTACGGGAACCCGATCGACGCTACCTGCACCTCTTTCAAGTTCTGCCCCTTGAACTGCAGGACCCGGCGTTCCTTGATCGCATCCACGCCTACCTGCCAGGTTGGGAGATGCCTAAGATCCGTCCTGAGAATTACTCAACTGGGTACGGACTGCTGAGCGACTACATGGCGGAAATCTTCGCCGAACTCCGCCGGCGGAACTTTCAGACCCATGTCAATGCCTGTGTGGATATGGGTGATATGACCGGGCGCAATCAGGACGCCATCAAAAAGACCACGGCGGGGTTCCTCAAGCTGCTGCATCCGGACCGTACACCTGACTCCGTAACACGCGAGGAACTCGTGCCGCTTTTAGAAATCGCCGTCGAGATGCGCAAGCGCGTCACCGATCAGCTTGCAAAAATTCTCCCAACCGAGTTCAGCGGCGTCGAGTACACTTACAACGTTAGACGTCGATGAGCCGATATTGCGAGTCGCAAAGGAACAAAGCAGACCAAGCGAGCAAAGTCTCCAAGCAAGGCGGATTAGGCCCACGTACGCTGCCCCTTAACGAGAGGTTCCATCTCTCAACCGTGACTTGGTCGGTCTCGTAAAGGATGACTCTCAAGGCCGGCGTCATCAGCCTCAAATACTTAACCGCGAGAAGTCACTGGTCAGTGATAAGTTGTTCCTGAAGGTTCCAGCTAAGAGGGAGAGCAACGCGACCGTCCATCAGCATCTGCAGGTTGGTCTCGATCGGCACCTCACCTTCTGCGATCGCTTGAACGAGCGCCGGCGACACGAAGGCCAGCTTCGTCAGGCGCGTGACGTAGCGTTTGGCAAGCCCCTCTCTGCGCGCGATCTCGACCAGCGAACGGACGCGGCCTGAAGCCAATTCCTCGAACCATCCTCTGGCCCTCGCGAATGCCTTCAGCAGCGCAGGATCGGGCTTCCTCGGCTCATCGCCTCCGTTGATGATGAGCCGCATCTCAACGCCACGCCTCTTCACCTTCAGCGGAACGAACCGGAACAGCTGGAGCACCTTTCGGATGGGAGCGCCGCCTGGCCCGCTGCACGGGACGGGTATGCTCAGTCCGAGTCGGATGCCCTCGTCTGTCAATGTTGCCTTTTCCACTAATTCGACCAGAGCCATTGACCGGTCCA
>Ga0208080_1001762_pt1 | contig 10416 bp, 12 predicted proteins | sample NGESurdeep092012_3_FD_184476 | JGI IMG/M metagenome (GOLD analysis project Ga0208080, IMG submission 184476) | Arctic peat soil microbial communities from Barrow, Alaska - NGEE Surface sample 210-3 deep-092012 (SPAdes) | ecosystem: Environmental > Terrestrial > Soil > Wetlands > Peat ...
GGATCCCCTTCCGGGCAGGCGTGATCCTGGCTGTTGCCACGTGACGTCCGCCCGCTCATGCCGCGAAGAGGGAAGGTTGGCCGACGGCGTAAGCCCTGGCATTGGGGCCATAAACCAGCATTAGGAGCCGAACTCAGGTCCCTCGGAGTCCGGCTATTTCAGGGATGGCGAGCAACTGGGCCTCTCCCCCACCAACAACTTGGTACGCCAGATCAGTCCAGTACCTCGCCGCTGCCCAGGTCGACCCGCAGACCGTCGACGACGTGCAGGCGCGGTCCCGCTGGAGGCGCGGGCGGTCGCGGTGGGTCGAGGGCGGTCAGGTCCGCGCGATATGCCGCCGCTCGCGCGTCGACCGCCTCGCTCGCCGTATGCCGGGTATACCGGCCGAGAGCCGGCCACCGCTGGTGCTCTTTCTCTTCGCAGTGCGACTTGGTCCTGTTCTTCATTCGCTCGACGAACGCCGGCAGGCAGTAGCGGTGCCACTCCTCGAGGGGGTCGCTGGCGAATGCCAGACCCGCTCGTCGACGTTGGTCGGCTAGGACGGCGATCTCGTGGACCAGGTGGGGGTGGCGCGGCCAGCATGGCGGGATGATGCCGGCGACGTCCCACACGTACTCGCAGTTCAACCAGATGGCGACCTGCTCGAGCCACTCCCACAGTTCCCGCCGCAGTTGCGGCTCGGCGCAGGTCGGCGGATCCCAGGGTCGGGCCAGCAGCCGGAGATCCCCGAGGGCCTTGATCTGCTCGTCGCTGCCATTAAGCGCGATCGTCAGCTCGCGGTAGGCGTGGTCCACTGTCCGGCCGGGTCGTGGGAACGGCAGCGCCATGGTCGCCGCTCGGACAGGGACGGGCGCCGGGCGGGTCACGGGTTGGAGTCCTCACCCTCGAGCGCCAGGCCACGGCGTTTGGCCTCGACCAGCGCGGCTGTGGCGCGCACCTCTGGGGTGACGGTCCGGCGGTTGGTGGCGACCAGCTGCTCACGCAGTTGTTTCTGCGACGCCAGCAGCACCCGGCCGGAGCGGCCCTCAATGCACCGATGCAGCCTGGCGACCATCGGCTTTCCGTTCTCCGCGACGACTAGGGCGTGGCGCTCCTTGAGCTGGCGGACCTCGGCGCCGGTGAGGATCGGGATGTCCTCGCCGGTGGTTGACCGTCCGCCCATCTGGCCGGTCTGCCAGGTGGTCCGCGCGATGCGCACCGGCCCGAGGAGGTCGCTGATCTCCTGGTTGAATGCCACATCCTTGGAGCCGCCGAAGAGGACGAGCGTGTTTGTCAGGCCGAGCAGAGTGCGGGCCTCCTGCTCGCCGAAGATCGATGCCAACTGAGGCCAGGTCTGCGCGGCCCAGATGAAGCTGATGCCCAGCACCCGCTCATTAGCCATACGGGTCCGCAGCGTGGGCAGCGGCGCAGTCGACGGGAGCTCGTCGAGAAAGGCGTGCATCGGTGGGCAGAGTTTGCCCCATGCGGAGCGATTGGCTTCGGCTAGTGCGGTGTCCAGGACGTGCTCGGCGACTGCGGTCATCAACGGTGACGCGGAAGCATAGGGGTCTTCGCGGCCGAGCAGGTAGATGGTTCCGCGTCGGCGGATCACGTCGGCGATGTCGGTGCTGGGCCGTCCCGCGCCGGGCACGCACCTGCGCCGGATGCCTTCCTGGAAGAAGAGGCTCATGGCCTGTTGGACGGTGGTGATCGTGTTGCCGGCGGTGCGGTCGTCCCCATGCAGCGACCCGTGAAGGAGGCCGTGCCAGAACGGCGCGGCGTGTGGGTGCTCCCGCAAGATCTCCGTGGGCGCACTGGCGCCGAGCGGGTTGGCGACCCACGAGAGCACGTCCTGCAGGGTCCGGCCAGTCAGCGCAGCGGCGTGGAAGAAGGCCTGGATGACCTTGCTCGCCTCAGCGGCATAGAAGCGGGCGGCATCGTCGCCGTGCCCGCCGGCGACCGCACCCTTGACGGTGCCTGCGGTGAATGCCTTCGCGCGGCGTTCGGCCACCATCGGATCGACACACCCGTCGATGGGGTCCCAAACCAGCTCGGGCAGTCCAGTGGCTAGCCCGAACGGGTCCAGCACGACGCAGGGCCGGTCGCCCGCGCTGCGGGCCTTGAAGCTGAGCAGCAGGTCGTCGACCTTCGTCAGCGTCACCAAGGCTGCGCCAGGGGCGTTCAGGAGCGCGGGAATCAGCAGGTCCAGCGTCTTGCCTGAACCCTGGGGGCCGATCACGCCAGCGGTGCGGTCCCACCCGCCAACCCGGGCAACCCGACCGCGAACTCGCCTGCGGCACCGACGACCAAGCCGGCCACGGGTCCGAAGTCGGGCACCTCGACCACACCTGGCCGAGGCACCAGCAGCACGCCGACCACCGGCACGAGCGGCACACCGGCCGCGGGCGGCACTACGACCCCCGGCGGTGGCACCACGACACCTGGCGGTGGCACCACGACACCTGGCGGTGGCACCACGACGCCGCCCGGCGCGACGTCACCGGTGCCCGCGCCGAGCAAGAAGTGCGTGCTACCCGACCTGCTGAACCCGGGGAAGTGCGCGATCTGGGGCTGAGCCCCTGGTCAGATGCGACCGGTCCGGCCGGCTCAGATGCGACCGGCGGAGTCGGCGAGCATTCGCAAGCCGGTGACGATCCCTCCGACGAGGTCGCCGTTCGTGAATGAAGCGCGCATGGCCAGCGCCGCGAGCGCGCATGCCCGATTCGGCAGGCGCCGGGATGAGGCCGGGCCAGTGACGATGTGCAGCGCGCGCTGGCCGGGAGACACCGCCAGCAACACCGCATCGTCGGTCAGGCGCTCGAACAGCGCCTCGGCGTGAGCCCGCGTCGGCGCGTGGAGTTCGCCGACGTACACGGAGAACACCAGACCGGACTCGCGGCTCGAGAACGTCAGCGCTTCATCCAGCCGCGACAGCTGGCGGGCCGTGAAGCCTTCCTTGCTGACGTCGTGCCCGACCGGGCCGTGCTGGACCAGTTCGCGCTTGATCTTGACCTCACCACTCACCGCTGGCACCCCCGACTGCTGTGGTCGACGTCGTGCTTCCCGCGACCTGCTTGTGTGCACCGGCCGACGAGACGACGGCATCGGGGTGCGGGACGAACCAGGCCGGCTGGTAGTTCCACGGCCGGCCCGGCCGGTATCGGTTCGGCTGGTGCAACATCGACTTGCCATAGACGGCGAAGGCGAGAGCCGCGATGATCGCGGCGGGAATGCCGATGAAAACCAGCACCGTCTGCACGATGGTCATGCCAAGACGGTAGCGAACGGTCCGACGGCGCGCGCATGCGGCACCGGCACCGGGTGCCGGCGTCAGGCGGTCCAGATCGGCGGCACCCGATCGCGCCACGGTGCCGCGGCCTCGAGTTGCGCCGCAAGCGCCAGCAGCCGCGCCTCGCCGGCCGGTCTGCCGACGAGCATCACCCCGATCGGCAGTCCTTCGATGCTGTGGAACAGCGGCAGCGACACAGCCGGCTGGCCCGTCGTGTTGTACAGGGCCGTGTAGGGGGTGAACCGCTTCTGTCGTTCGAAGTCGGCGGCTGGGTCGTCGTCATCGCCGATGAACCAGCCGATCGGCCGCGGCAGCATCGCCACGGTCGGCGTCAGCACGGCGTCCAGGTGCGCCGACGCGGCGATTCCGCGACGGGCGTAGACGTTGAGCATGCCGAGCGCCGTTGCGAACTCAGGCGCGCTGACGGCCGCTCCGCGCGCACGCAGATAACGCGTCAGCGGGCGCAGGAGGTGCTCGAGGTCAGGTGGCACCGGCACGGTCGCGGCCGATACCGACCACACCGTCTCGAACGCCGGGATCGCCTCGACGGGCACCGGTGCGGCCACATCGACGATCTCGTGGCCCAGGCCCTCGAGCAGGGCCGCCGCCCGCTCCCACGCATCGCGCACCTGGGGGTCGACCTCGGACTCGATCGGTGACTCGAGGTAGCGACCGATCCGCAGTCGGCCGAGCTCACGGTCGCACCAGCTCAGGTACGACTCACCGGCGGGCAACGCCGGCAGCGGGTCCGGATCGCCCGGCTGGGCCACAGCCACTGCGTCCAGGAACGCCGCAGCGTCGCGAACGGTACGAGCCAGCGGGCCGAGCACGCTCAGCCGTGACGCGTCGATGTCCAACGGACCCTTCGACACCCGGCCGCGCGACGTCTTCAACCCGACGAGCCCGCACACGCTGGCGGGTATGCGAATCGAGCCGCCTCCGTCGCTGCCCTGAGCGAACGGGATGAACCCGCTGGCGACGGCGGCACCGGCGCCGCCGCTGGAACCACCGGCAAGGCGGGTGGTGTCCCACGGAGTGCGAGCCGGCGGGCCGATGTCGGTCTCGGTGTAGCAGGGCAGCCCGAACTCCGGCGTCGCCGTCTTGCCCACACTGATGGTTCCGGCTACACGCAACAGGGTGACGATGTTGTCGTCCACGTCGGGAACCCAGTCCGACATCGCTCGCGACCCGAGCTTGGTAGCTATGCCGGCAGTCAGGTTGAGGTCCTTGATCGCCGTCGGCACGCCCAGCAGCGGCGGCAGCTCGGCGGGGCCGGCGGCAGCGAGCACGGACCGCTCGGCCTCGCGTGCCTGACGAAGCGCCGCGTCGGGCGTTAGCGTGACGAACGCACCCACCTGAGCGTCCAGGCGGGTGATCCGATCGAGAGCGTGCTCGACGAGTTCGACCGGGCTGACCTCGCGCCGGCGCACGGCCGCGGCGGCATCGAGCGCGGTCAGGTCGTGGAGTTCGGTCATTCGACGTGTCTAGACGGCCGGCGCAACGCCGACGTCGACGTTGTTCCAGGTCAGGTACGGCTGCCACGAAGGATCCCGCTTTGCCCATCCCATGACGACAGCCACCGTCGCCGGTGGCTGTACGGGTGCAGCGATCAGGTGCCAGCCCAGCTCTGCGAGCAGCCGGTCACCCTTGCGATGGTTGCAGCGTGCGCACGCCGCCACGACGTTCGTCCAGATGTGCGTACCGCCCCGGGATCGCGGGCGCACGTGGTCGATGGTGTCGGCCCGCGCGCCGCAGTAGACGCAGTGGTGCATGTCGCGGTCGAGAACGGCTCGGCGCGTCAGCGGCACCTCACGCCGGTACGGAACTCGGACGAAATGGGACAAGCGGACCACGGTCGGCACCGGAATCGAGGTTCGTTCAGAGTGCATGACCTCGTCGCCTGCCTCGACGATGACGGCTTTTTCGGCGAGGACGAGGACGACCGCGCGCCGCAGCGGCACGACGCACAAGGGCTCGTACGTCGCGTTGAGAACCAACGCCCCGGACACGCGGAATCACCTCCGACCGCTACCAGTGAACCTGACGACGCTCAGGTTCGCACGTCCGGTAGGCCATGGCAGGGTAATCAGGCGTGATCGCCACCCTGCCGAAGTACGTTCGTGACCACAGCCGATGGATCATCGAGATCCCTGTCCGCATCGTCGTCATCGTCGTCGTCGCCCTGATCCTCAGGGCTGTCCTGCATCGGATGATCAATCGGGTGGTGCGGCCGATGCATCTCGGCGAGGTGCCGCGGATCCTGCGTCCGTTCAAGGAACGCGCCGCCAACAGCGCGCTGCTGGAGTCGACCGGACTGCTGTCGGCGCGCCGCAACCAGCGCGCGGCGACGATCGGCTCGGTGCTGAAGTCCGGAACGTCGTTCACCATCCTGGTGATCGCGTCGCTGCTCGTCCTGAGCGAGGTCGGCGTGAACCTGGCCCCGTTCATCGCGGGGACCTCGATCGTCGGTGTCGCACTCGGCTTCGGCGCCCAGAACCTCGTCAAGGACTTCCTGTCCGGGATGTTCATGATGCTCGAGGACCAGTACGGCGTGGGTGACGTCATCGACTTCGAGAAGGCCAGCGGAACGGTCGAGGCCGTCGGGCTGCGCACGACGCAACTTCGCGACGTCAACGGCACGGTCTGGTACGTCCGAAACGGCGAGGTCGTGCGAGTCGGCAACAAGAGCCAGGGCTTCGCGCAGGTTGTGCTCGACGTACCTATCGACGCCTCGAGCGACATCGAGACGGCGTCGGTGGCGATGCTCGAGGTGGCGCGGGCGATGCACGCCGAGGACGCGTGGGCACCGCTGTTCCTCGGCGAGCCCGAGCTGCTGGGTGTGGAGCGGATGACCCGCGAAGAGACCGTGCTCCGGCTGGTGGTGCGGGTGCGGCCACTCGAGCAGTGGCGGGTGGCCCGGGAGTTGCGCCGCCGCATTCGCGACCGCCTCGACCGGCTCGACATCGACTCGAGCCTTCCCGACGAACCGGGTCAGCAAGCGCCGGACGCGCCGCGACCCTGATCAGCGCAGCTCCCGAACCGCATCGAGGACGGCGCGGTGCAGTGTCGGGAACGCGTAGTGCATCGTCGCGAGCGTCGCCACCGGCACCCTCGCATGCACGGCCAACGTCAGCGGCCCCAGGATCTCGCCTCCGTACGGGCCGACCACGGTGGCGCCGACGAGCACACCGCGATCTGCGTCCTCGACGAGCTTCACGAAGCCGTCGTTGCCCGGTCCGTGTATCCAGCCGCGGCTCGACGACGGGATCGGCTCGCCGCCGGTGCGCACCCTGAGCCCGGCGTCGCGTGCTTGCTGCTCCAACATCCCCACTCGGCCGACCTCCGGGTCGGTGAAGGTCGCCCACGCCAGGCCGTGATACCCGCCGAACGGCTCGTCGCGGCCGAAGAGCCGGGCGAGCAGCACTCGGGCCTGCCACACCGCCACGTGGGTGAAGGCCCCGCGCCCGGTGATGTCGCCAACAGCGAACAGGCCGTCGACCGGGTCGCCCGCGCCGCCGGGCTGCATCACCTGCATCCCGTCGCGCCGGAGCACGTCGGCGACCACCGCTGAGGCTTCGGGCTCCTCTGCCATGAGGATGCGCGGCGCGGCTTCGACGACGGTCACCCGGCTGCCGAAACGTCCGAAGCCCTGGGCCAGTTCGCAGCCGACCGCGCCTCCCCCGAGTACGGCGAGCGACACCGGTGCTGACGGGGCCTTGACCGCCTCACGGTTCGTCCAGACCAGGCCGTCGGGCGTCTCGCCGGGCGTCCGCAGCGCGGCCAGCCCGTCGATCGGCGGCAGGGCGGGTGCGGTGCCGGTGGCGATCACGACCCGTGGTGCCGCATAGGCGTCCTCGCCGGCGAGAACGACCAGGCGGCCGTCGCTGCCTCGGCCGGCGAGCCGTCCGGTCCCGCGGACGAAGGTGCCGCCCTGGCCTTCGAAGCGTTCGATCGCGACGCGATCGTCCCAATCGTCGGTTGCCTCGTCCCGGATGCGTGCCGCGACCGACGTGAAGTCCGGTTGGATCGTCGCGCGGCCGGCCAGACGGTCGACGCGCCGCGCCTCGCCAAGTACGTCCGCGGCGCGCAAGATCATCTTTGACGGGGTGCACCCGAAGTACGGACACTCGCCGCCGACCAGGCGAGAGTCGACGCCGAGCACCGCCCAACCCGCCTGCGCAGCCTGCCCGGCGACCTCCTCGCCACCGGGCCCGAGGCCGATCACGATCACGATCAGGTCGAAGTCTGTCGCCATGGAGTGACCGTAACGCCGAGACTCGCGCAGTGGACAATGGTCAGCGTGACATCCAAGTCGTTGTCCGATCAGACACCCACCCGAGCAGACAGCTTCTTCGCGGCCGTCGGCGGAGAAGGCACATTCCGGCGTCTGGTCGATGCCTTCTACGCCGGCGTCGCCGACGACCCGGTACTGCGGCCGCTGTATCCGGAAGCCGATCTCGGGCCCGCGGCCGAACGGCTTCGAATGTTCCTGGTGCAGTACTGGGGTGGGCCGACGGCGTACTCCGACGAACGCGGGCATCCCCGCTTGCGGTTACGCCACGCGCCCTTTGCCATCGGTACCGCTGAGCGCGACGCCTGGCTGCGCCGGATGCGGGCCGCGCTCGACTCGATCGCGCTGCCGCCGGCATACGAGCAAGCGCTGTGGACATATCTCGTCACCGCGGCCGAGTCCATGCGCAACGTCGACGAGTGACGCGACACAGCCCCGCGGAGCAGGCCGCGGCAGACCCGTGGTGGGCGACCGCGGTCTTCTACCAGGTGTATCCGCGCAGCTTCGCCGACGGGAACGGCGACGGAACGGGCGATCTCGTCGGCGTGCTCAACAACCTCGACTACCTAGGGGATCTCGGCGTCGACGCCATATGGCTGTCGCCGTTCTACCGGTCGCCGATGGCCGACGGCGGTTATGACGTCGCGGATCCGTGCGACGTCGATCCCCTGTTCGGCACGCTCGACGACTTCGACGCACTCCTTGCTAATGCCCACGCGCGCGAGATCCGGGTGACCGTCGACATCGTCCCAAACCACTTCTCGGATCAGCACCCGTGGTTCCAGGCGGCGTTGGCCGCGGGCCCGGGCAGCCCGGAGCGCGCGCGGTTCATCTTCCGAGCCGGACGAGGCAAGCACGGCAAACAACCGCCGAACAACTGGCCATCGGTGTTCGGTGGCTCGGCGTGGACGCGGATCGCCGACGGCGAGTGGTACCTGCACCTGTTCGCGCCGGAGCAGCCCGACCTGGACTGGACGAACCCCGAGGTGGTCGCCGAGTTCGAGCGCATCCTGCGGTTCTGGCTCGATCGCGGCGTCGACGGGTTCCGCATCGACGTCGCGCACGGCATGGCGAAACCGCCGGGACTGCCGGACATCGCCGCGGAGGTGCTGGCCATCCACAAGCACATACCGATGCCGTTGGCTTCGGACCTGCGCTGGGATCAGGACGAGGTGCACGAGTACCACCGGGGCCTGCGCCGAGTGTTGGACTCCTATCCGGGCGATCGGATGGCGGTCGGCGAGGCGTGGGTCCGCGACGACGACCGCCTCGCGCGCTACGTCCGGCCCGACGAGCTGAACCTGACGTTCAACTTCGAACTCGTCGAGGCGAAGTGGGGAGCCGACTCGTACCGCGACGCGATCAGCAGGTCGCTCGCCGCGATGAGCCGGGTGGGTGGACGGTGCACCTGGGTGCTCGCCAACCACGACGTCGACCGATCGGCGACGCGCTACGGCGGCGGCGAACTCGGGTTGGCTCGCGCACGCGCCGCGGCGCTGGTGCAGTTGTCCCTTCCGGGCACGGCCTACCTGTACAACGGCGACGAGCTGGGACTGGCGAACGCCGACCTGCCCGACTCGGCGCTGCAGGACCCGACCTGGGAACGCAGCGGCCACACCGACCGCGGCCGCGACGGCGAACGAGTGCCCCTGCCGTGGCGGGGTGACGCACCGCCGTTCGGCTTCACGACTGCGCCCTCGACCTGGCTGCCGATGCCCGCTGACTGGGCGCCACTGACCGTCGAGGCCGAGCTGGCCGACCCCACGTCGACGCTGCTTCTGTATCGCCGCGCGCTCGCGCTGCGTGCCGGCCTACCAGCCCTGGTCGGCCCGGAGTTCGAGTGGCTCGACGCACCCGCGAAGTGTCTTGCCTACCGTCGTGGCGACGTCCGTGTGGTGCTCAACGCGGGCGATACCCCTGTGCCGATGCCCGACGGTGAGGTGCTGCTGTCGTCGGCGCCGAGCGGCGGTCCGATGCTTGGGGCCGATACGGCGGTCTGGCTGCGCTGACCCGCTGTTACGGGTGGTGGGGCCGATATCTAGCGCACGGCGAGGCGAAGGCCGGCGCGCTCGACGTAGACCGATCCGTGCGCGGCCGCGATCCGCGTCCACCTGCCGGCGACGTCGACCGCGATGTGCGAGCCGGTCGGCAGGAAGCCCATGCGAGTAAGCGCGCTGAGGCAGCGCAGGTTGATCTCCGCGGTTGGCGCGCCGTCAGCGGTCACGGTCAAGACAATGCTGTCCAGCAGTGCGTCGGCCACGTCTGCGCGTGGTCGCGCTCCCGGGACGCCCTCGCGGGCGCCAGCCTGCTGGAGTGCCAGCGCCCCACTGCGGACAAGACCGCGAACGATGTCGTCGGGGACGGTGTCGATCCGCCGCCACCCAGTGGCGGGCGGCGAAGCGGTGCGCCACTGCGCGTCTCGGGCGGAAGGCGGGTGCTGCGTGTGCGAGTCGAGCCAGGCGACTGCTTCGTCAGCACGAACCACGACGTCGCACGGCTTCGGTAAACGTGCGGCCGCGACGGTGCGTGCGACGAGCACGTCGACGGGGAGCCGGACAAGGACCGACGCCGTGCCGTCCCGCACGCGGATGCGCGCAAGCAGGTCCGGATCGAGCGCGAGCGCCCGGCGAAGGAGTGGCGCGAGTTCGAGCAGGGCGTCGCGTGTCTGGAGACAGTCGGCGATGCGTCCTGCCGACGTCTCGCTGTTGCCGCTGCTCGCTACGCTGTTCATGCGGGTTCGTCGGCGAATCCGGCGAGGACGTGACGCTCGTCGTCGGTGAGTCGGCGCGGAAGGTCGACGTCGAAGTTGAACGGAACGCAGACCGTCGCGGCACGTGCTGCGAGCTGGTCGTGGTCG
>Ga0208080_1001765_pt1 | contig 10392 bp, 9 predicted proteins | sample NGESurdeep092012_3_FD_184476 | JGI IMG/M metagenome (GOLD analysis project Ga0208080, IMG submission 184476) | Arctic peat soil microbial communities from Barrow, Alaska - NGEE Surface sample 210-3 deep-092012 (SPAdes) | ecosystem: Environmental > Terrestrial > Soil > Wetlands > Peat ...
TCGCCGGCGATTCTGGCATTCGCCTGGAGGGCCCGCCAGCCGGTATGACGTAGAGGCGACCGGGGTGGATCGTCATGTGGCCGCGCCGACCTCGACCTAGCCTCTGAAGCCTCGCGTTGGAGAATGGCGTGGTGAGAGACATCGATTCTGCAGCGAAGTCACCCGTCGATGGCGTGGCTAGCGCGACCGGCACCTTGATCGAGGCCTACGACGGCGTCGTGTGTGATCTGGACGGTGTCGTCTACCGCGGTCACCAGGTTGTGCCGTTTGCGGTGGAGGCATTGTTGTCTGCGCTCTCTGAAGGCGTGCTCGTTGTCTATGCCACCAACAACGCGTCTCGTACGCCGGCTGAGGTGTCCGACCGGCTCAACGAGCTGGGACTGCCCGGCCCGGGAGCCCGCATTGTGACAAGTGCCCAGGCCGCCGCCCACCTTGTGGCACAACGCTGCCCGGCCGGATCCACGGTCCTGGCAGTTGGTGGGCCGGGGGTCACCCTCGCTCTCGAAGAGGCGGGCCTGGTCGCGGTTTCACCTCAGCGGATCCGATCGGAGGAGGCCGTCGTCGCGGTCGTCCAGGGATACGGGGCGAACGTCGGTTGGGCCGATCTGGCCGAGGTCGCCTATGCCGTGCAGGCAGGCGCCTTCTGGGTTGCGACGAACGTCGACAGCACCCTGCCGACGGACAGGGGACTGGCACCCGGGAACGGTGCGCTCGTCGCCGCTGTCCGTTCGGCAGTCAGCGTCGACCCGGTCAACGTTGGCAAGCCGAAATCCCCGCTCTATGAGTTGAGCGCTTCAGTTCTTGGTACTGACATCGGGCGCACGCTTGCGATCGGAGATCGCCTTGATACGGACATCGCCGGGGCAGTTGCGGTGGGGATGGACTCACTGTTCGTGTTAGGCGGCGTTCACGGTTGGGTGGACGTGGCAGGGGCGGAGCCGGCGGCCCGGCCGCGTTACGTGGCAACCGATTTGCGTTCGCTGCACTCGCCGTACGCGGAGGCCGTGCAAGACGCCGCTGACTCCTCGAGGTGGATCTGTGGCGAGGCGTCGGCGCGGGTGTCGAGGGCTGGTGAGCTGGCCGTGGCGCGGGGTGGGGCGCTCAACGAACGGCTGCGCGTCGCGTTGAAGGCAGTCTGGGGCGCACGCTATCTCCGCAGTGTGACGATCGATGCGTTGAGCGGCGACGGGGCGGCGCTGTCGCGCGAGCTTGACCTGGCCGTGGGGGTGGAGCGCTGATCGGGATTCGGGGATGATGACGTTTGGGTCACGCTGGACGCCCCGCAGGTGGGCGAGACGGGCGAAGCGCTGGGCAGTAGCGTTGTCAACCACCGGCATCCTGAGGAGGAAGCATGAGTTTCGAATCGTTTCGGGGATATGTCCAGCTTGCATCGGGTCTCGGAGAACTCACGCGCGCTCGTGCCATGGAGGCTGCGCAGGGCTTGATATCAATGCCCGGAGTCAGTGTCGCGACGGGCAAGTTCGCTGTCCAGGTGGGTGCGTTGGCCGAGGAGCTGTTGGCCGCCGCGACAACGAATCGCGAGCATCTGACGGCGCTGGTCCGAGGCGAAGTGGATGCCGCGGTCACTCGTCTGGGGCTCGTTCCGGCGGAGAAGCTGGAAGAGGCGCAGGCGGAGGCAGCTCGGCTTCGGGCAGAGGTTGCCGCGCTGCGATCCGCGTCGGCGCGGTCGACCGCCGGGACAGAAAAGAAGGCTGCAACGAAGAAGGCTGCTGTCAAGAAGGCTGCAACGAAGAAGGCTGCAACGAAGAAGGCTGCTGTCAGGAAGACTGCGGCGAAGAAATCTACAGCGACCGGCCCAGTCACCAATCCCACGGCGGCGCGCCGGTCGGCAGTCACCACTGTTCGCAAACCTGCTGGCACATGAGCCATTCGGAGATGACGCATGGTGCCAGCGACGAAACGGGCAGGGAGTACGAGGGGTTGTCGCACATGGATGATGGCGAGAATGGAGCCGAAGGAGCGACCATCCCGGCGTCGATAGCCGTGCGCCAGCCCACCGGTGACGACGCTGTCGACAATGTGCTCGACGAGCTCGACGCAGTGGCCGATGAGTCGTTGGACTCTCAGATCCAAGTGGGTGAGCAGGTCCATCGGGTCCTACAGGGTCGACTCGCCGATCTTGGCAAGGAGTGAGCGGGTCCACCCGCCGAATCGATGTCGAGCTGGTTGCCAGGCGCCTGGCCAGGTCCCGGGGTCAGGCTCGTGAGCTCGTAAAGGCAGGCGCGGTGTGGCTGGACGGGTCACCGGCCAAGAAGGTCTCGACACCGGTCAGCGCCGACCAGCTCCTCGAGCTTGCGTCTGGGGTCGAGAACTGGGTGAGCCGGGCGGCATACAAGCTGGCTGCCGCGCTGGAGTCGTTCGGTGAGGACGGTCTGCGCGCTGCAGACAAGCGGTGCTTCGATGTGGGGGCCTGTACCGGCGGATTCACGCAGGTCTTGTTGCGAAACGGCGCACGTGAGGTGGTAGCGCTCGACGTGGGGCACGGTCAGCTGGCCGGGGAGATCGCAGGCGACCCTCGCGTCACCGAGTGTTCCGGGGTCAACATCCGCGATGCCCGCGCCGACGACCTTGGCGGGCCGGCCGAGCTGCTCGTCGCCGACCTCAGCTTCATCTCCCTGCGGCTCGTGCTTCCAGTCCTGCGTGACCTCGTCGAGCCGTCCGGCGACCTGGTGCTCTTGGTCAAGCCCCAGTTCGAGGTCGGGCGCGAACGTCTCGGCAAGGGGGGAGTCGTCCGGTCTGCCCACAACCGCGCGATGGTGCTCGAAGAGGTCGCGGCTGCAGCCAGGGCGGCGGGCCTCACCACCAAAGCTCTGCGCGCCAGCCCCATCCGGGGTGCAACCGGAAACGCGGAGTACCTACTGTGGTTGACACGTCGCCCCGACGAGGGGCTGACCACGGCACAGGTCACCGAGCTGGCCGCCACTTTGTCGACGGAGGCACCCTCATGACCCGCCGCATCCTGCTTGTCGCCCACCCACGACGGGTCGAAGCCCAACAGTTCGCCGGGGACGTCGCGGACCAGCTCCATGCTGCGGGGCTCGAAGTTGCGCTGCTGCCCGACGCGGCCGAGGCGATCATTCTGGGGGGCAGCCCGAACATCGTCACGGCCGACCCCACCGACCCGGCTCGGGGGTGCGAGCTGGTCTGTGTGCTTGGCGGCGACGGCGCGATCCTGCGTGGTGCCGCACTGTCCAGGGGAACGGACGCCCCGTTGCTCGGGATCAATCTGGGGCACGTGGGATTCCTGGCGGAGGCGGAGCGCGAGAAGCTTGGCGAGACGGTGGAGCGCATCGTCGCCCGCGACTACGTGGTCGAGGAACGGATGACCCTCGACGTCACGGCGACGCATGACGGGGACGTGATCGCGCAGAGCTGGGCGCTCAACGAGATCACGGTCGAAAAGGCCTCACGGGGGCGAATGATCGAGCTCACGCTCGAGATCGATGGACGGCCGTTGTCCACCTGGGGCTGCGACGGAGTAGTGACGGCCACGCCGACCGGCTCCACGGCATACGCGTTCTCCGCAGGTGGTCCCGTGGTGTGGCCGGATGTCGAGGCGATGATGGTTGTGCCGATCTCGGCCCATGCCCAGTTCGCGCGCCCCCTGGTCATCGGGCCTCGGTCCGAGCTGGCCATCGAGCTGGTCCCCTACTCCGGGGCCTCCGGTGTCATGTGGTGCGACGGCTCGCGCATGGTCGACCTACCCCCCGGAGCGCGCGTCGAGATCCGCCGGAGCGAGACGCCCGTGCGCCTGGCGCGTCTGAGCGACTGGCCGTTCGCCGACCGGCTGGTAGCCAAGTTTGACCTGTCGGTGGATGGGTGGCGTGGTGTGGCCCGGCGCAACAACGGCGGTTCGGGCCCGCCTGAGCTGGCCTGACACCGGCGGTCCGTAGGCTGGAGCCATGCTTCGCGAGATCCGGATCCAGAACCTCGGCGTCATCGATGACGCGGTGCTGGAGCTCTCGGCTGGCCTGAACGTGCTCACCGGCGAAACCGGCGCAGGTAAGACCATGGTTGTATCGGGTCTTGGGCTGCTGCTCGGTGCGCGGGCGGATGCTGGTCTGGTGCGGACCGGCGCCACGAAGGCGGTGGTCGAAGGTGTGGTCCAGGTCGGGCCAGAACACCCCGCGACGCTTCGCGCGATCGAGGCCGGCGGCGACGCCGAAGATGACCTGATTCTTGCCAGGACCGTGTCCGCGGAGGGCCGTTCGAAGGCGCATGTTGGCGGACGGACTGCGCCGGTCAGCGTGTTGGGAGAACTCGGCGAGCTCCTGGTGGCCGTTCATGGCCAGTCCGACCAGTGGCGGCTTCGTCAGCCGGAGCAGCACCGCGTCGTCCTGGACCGCTTCGCGGGCGAGTCGGTCGCTGAGCCGTATGGACGTTATACCGCCCTCTATGACGAGCTCCACCAGGTTGGCTCCGAGCTGCTTGAGCTTCGCGGACGTGCCCGGGACCGGGCCCGGGAGGTGGATGTCCTCAGGGTGGGACTCGAGGAGATCGAGGCCGTCGACCCACAGCCGGGTGAGGATCTCGAGCTGCGCGCCGAGGATGAGCGACTGGCGCATGCCGATGGCCTTCGAGCCAGCGCCGGCCAGGCCCACGCCCTGCTCACCGGTGACCAGGACGGTCTCTACCCGGGGACCGGGCGGTCCGATGGCTTGGACAGTGGCGATGTTGGCGGACATCTGGCCACTGCGCGGGTGGCGCTGGCACCCATGACTGCTCACGATCCGGCGCTGGCAGACCTCGACCGTCGCCTGCAGGAGCTGGGCTACCTGGCTGCTGACCTGGGTGTGGACCTGGCGGCGTACTTGTCTGAGGCCGAGGTCGACCCTGCCAGGCTGGCCTGGGTCCAGAACCGACGGGCAGAGCTGGCACGGTTACAGCGCAAGTACGGCGACACCGTCGATGAGGTCCTGGCGTGGGGCAAGGAGTCTGCGGCCCGGCTCGCCGAGCTGGAGGGGGCGGATGATCGGGCCGATGGCCTTCAGATCTGGCTCGACACATTGCGAGAGGACCTGGCGACCTGCGCCGGCGAGCTGAGCGCGGCGAGGCGCCTTGCTGCGACGGATTTCGGAACCCGAGTCACGACTGAGCTGTCTTGCTTGGCGATGGGCAAGGCAGTCGTGCAGGTCTCGGTGGGGCGCCGTTCGGATACAGAAGGGCTGCCTCTCGACGATGAGACCGAGAGGGTTCGGTTCACTCGTCATGGAGTCGACGATGTCGAGATCCTGCTGGCGGCCAACCCCGGTGCGCCCCTGCGCAGCGTTGCCAAGGCCGCCTCGGGCGGAGAGCTTTCACGGGTCATGCTGGCGCTTGAGGTGGTCACCGGAAGCGGTGACGTTCCCACCTTCGTCTTCGACGAGATCGATGCCGGAGTGGGTGGCAAGGCGGCGCTGGACGTGGGTGCGCGACTGGCCGCGCTGGCAACATCGGCTCAGGTCATCGTCGTGACCCACCTCGCCCAGGTGGCGGCGTACGCAGACCGTCATCTGGTCGTGCGCAAGACCGATGACGGGCACATCACCGCCAGCGGAGTGGTCGTTGTCACAGGCGACGAACGGCTGCGCGAGCTTGCTCGAATGATGGGCGGGGTCGGGGACTCCGACGTGGCCATAGAACACGCCAAAGAGCTTCTGGGGCAGGCTTCGACAAGCCGTCAGGAAGCGACGGGAGCAAGCAGGCTCCGTACGTGACACGATGGGCGACGATGTTCATGACCCTGCGCCGTCGAGCGCCTCGCGAACCGGATCTGCCCGGGGTCCGGGGGACCCTGCGCGTTGACAGGCGCACCAAACAGCTGACCAAACGGCTCAAGTCCGGCGATATCGCGATCATCGACCACCAGGACATTGACAGGGTCAGCGCCGAGGCTCTGCTTGCCTGCAAACCGGCGGCGGTCATCAACGCCGCGTCGTCGATCACTGGGCGCTACCCGAACCTCGGTCCAGAGATCCTGGTGGATGCAGGGGTGCCGTTGGTCGACAGCGTCGGCAAGGACGTGATGCTCGAGCTGAAGGAAGGGCAGAGCGCGCGTCTGGACGGAGACACCCTGTACGTCGGCGACGTCGTCGTGGCCAAAGGGACCCTCTTCGACCGCGACATCGTCGATGTCGCCATGACCGAAGCTCGAGCGGGGCTTGCCGTCCAGCTCGAGGCGTTCGCGGCCAACACGATGGAGTACCTCCGTCGCGAACGCGAGCTGTTGCTCGATGGTGTCGGGGTTCCCGACATCACCACGGTCCTGGACGGCCGTCATGCCCTCGTGGTGGTCCGGGGCTATCACTACAAGGACGACCTGAAGACGCTGCGGTCCTACATTCGTGAATACCGACCGGTCCTGATCGGCGTCGACGGCGGCGCCGATGCGCTGCTCGAAGCAGGGCACCGACCGCACCTCATCGTGGGGGACATGGACTCGGTCTCGGATGCCACACTCCGGTGCGGGGCCGAGATCGTGGTCCATGCGTATCGCGACGGCAGGGCTCCCGGGCTGGAGCGGGTCCGCAAGCTGGGTCTTGATGCGGTGGTCTTTCCCGCAACGGGTACGAGCGAAGACGTGGCCATGTTGCTTGCTGATGACAAGGGCGCGTCGCTCATCGTCACCGTCGGGACGCACGCCACGCTGGTCGAGTTCCTGGACAAGGGCCGCTCGGGCATGGCCAGCACGTTCCTGACCAGGCTGCGGGTCGGCGGCAAGCTGGTGGACGCAAAAGGCGTGAGCCGGCTGTACCGTTCGCGCATCTCAAACCTTTCCCTGGGCGTCATGCTGCTCGTTGGCCTGTTCGCACTCTTTGTCGCTTTGGCCTCGACTCCCGCCGGCACCACCATGCTCCAGCTGGTGGCTGCCCGTTGGGATGACGCGTGGTCCTGGATCGTGGGGTTGTTCACATGATTGACTTTCGTTATCACCTGGTCTCCATCGTCTCGATCTTTCTGGCGCTCGCGGTGGGGATCGTCCTCGGGGCTGGGCCACTCAAGGGGGACCTTGGCGCCCGTCTCACTCAGGAGACGACGGCGCTGCGCGCCGACAAGGCTCAGCTGCGCACGGAGCTCGACGCCGAGAAACGAGGAACGGCGGCGCGCGACTCCTTCTCATCGGTCGTCGCGCCGGGGATCATGAAGGGTCAGTTGGCGGGCAAGACCGTTGCCCTTGTCATCACCCCTGGAGCGGACTCCGATCTGGTCAAGAACACCATTGCTTCTGTGGCCGCCTCCGGCGCCAAGGTGGGATCGACCATCACGTTGACGGACGCTTGGGCAGACCCGGCCAAACGAACGTTCCGAAATACTCTGGCGGACCAGCTCGCCACGCTGGTCAAGGCGCCGCTCGTTGCCAACAACCCGGACGAGCTTGCCGCCACAGTTCTGGCCAGGGCGATCCTTGGCGGCAAGGACCAGTCCACGGAGCGGGTCGCTCCCGCTGCCAGCGCAGCGCTGGACGGCTTCAAGACTGGCGACCTCGTCAAGGTGTCCCCGGACCAGATCGTCCCATCCTCGAGCGCGATCATCATGGGTGGACCGGTCAATGGCTCCTCCCAACAGGACATCGACTCCCGCTTGGCCAGCTATGTACAGCTGGTTCGTTCGCTGAAAGCGGCGGGGTCGGGCGCCGTCGTCCTCACCCTGTCCAGCGCCATCAACCTGAAGGAGTCCGCGGATCTGGTGACCGCGGTCCGCAAGGACTCCGACGCTGTCAAGGTCGTGTCGACCGTTGATGACGCAGACCTGCCCATGGGACAGATCACGGTCGTTCTCGCGCTCGCACAGCAATACTCAGGCGGCAACGGACAGTACGGCTTGGCCGCCGACGCCAAGACGATCGCACCGGACATGACGGCCAAGCAGTGACACGGAGGCGACGGGAGAGCACCTCGAGCGCCCCTGTCGCCTTGGGCGCCTTCAGCGTCGGCGCTCTCTCTTCGCTGGTCACCGCGGCCATCCTGAAAGGCCACCCACCCGGCGGCGCTGAACGATGGACCCGCACGAACCACGCGGGTTGCCCCGTCACCTTGTTCGAAGGTCCTGCGTATGCCGTGGGGGCGGTCATGGGAGCCCTCGCTGGAGGTGCCGGCGCAGCTGCGGCGGTGGCAGGTCTTGGCGCTGGTGGCCTCGGTGCCCTCGACGACGTGTTCGGCCGCAGCTCCAGCAAGGGCCTGCGCGGCCATCTTGCTGCTGCCCGACGAGGCCAGGTGACAACTGGGGCCGTCAAGATCGTCGGTCTGGGGGTGGCTGGGCTCGCAACCGCGTGGATTGCTGACCGGTCTCGCGCCAGGACCGGGCCGCGCGCGAACGGGCCGCGCGCGAACGGGCCTTTGTCAACGCTCGTGGGCGGTGCGGTGATCGCGGGCTCGGCAAACGTCGTCAACCTTTTCGACCTTCGCCCGGGGAGGGCGCTGAAGGTGGCTTTGCTGCTCGTAGTGCCCTTTGTCGCGGGTGGCCGCGGAACGCGCCTGTCGAGCGCCACCGCCGCCGCTGCCGCGGGTGCAGCGATGGCATCCCTTCCTGATGACCTGGCCGGTAGGAGCATGCTCGGTGACACCGGTGCCAACAGCGCGGGAGCCCTGATCGGGACCGCCCTGGTGGCGCGCACGGGTCTGGGCGGCCGACTCCTCGCCCTTGCGTCGGTGACTGTCCTGACGCTCGCCTCAGAGAAGGTCAGCTTCACCACGGTGATCGAGTCGTCGCCCGGCTTGCGGCGGCTCGACGAGCTCGGCCGTCCATCACGGGCATCCCACGGTGACCCCTAAATCCATGACTCGCCACGACGAGACCTCCCGCCGGGCCACCAAGGTCAGCAAGGCAGCACCCGGGGTCTTCGCGGCCGCCGGACTCATAGCGGTTGTCACGCTGGCGGCGCGGGTCTTCGGGTTTGGCCGTTGGCTGGTGTTCTCCCAAAGCGTGGGGGCCACCTGTGTCGGCAGTGTCTATCAGGCTGCAAACCAGTTGCCGAATGTTGTCTTCGAGGTCGCTGCAGGCGGAGCCTTGGCCGCGGTCGCCGTTCCGATCATCGCGGGCCAGCTCGCCCGCGATGCCCAGGACGAGGCAGCTCAGACCGCTTCGGCCATGCTCTCCTGGGCCCTGGCTGTGCTGGCACCCCTTTCCATTCTGATGGCTGCAGCTGCGAGGCCATTGTCGACCTGGTTGGTCGACAGCCAAAGGTGTTCTGGCTCAACGGATCTCATGGCCGCCATGCTCGTGGTCTTCGCACCGCAGATCGCACTGTACGGCGTCGGTATCGTTCTTGCCGGAGTGCTTCAGGCCCATCGACGTTTCCTCGCCGCGGCCGCCGCGCCCCTTTTGTCGAGTGTCGTGGTCATGGCGACGTACCTGCTCTATGCGGCGATGGCGCAGGGCAGGGGGAACGACCTGACGCGACTGCCGGTGCAGGCCTCCACGATGCTGGCTGCCGGAACGACGCTCGGCGTCGTTGCGTTGAGCCTGCCCCTGCTCATCCCGGTGCACCGCGCCGGCATACGACTGCATCTGGCCTGGACCTTTCCGCAAGGAGTTGCCCGACGAGCCAGAGCGCTCGCCGGTGCTGGGCTACTGGCGTTGGTCGCTCAGCAGGTTGCCGTGCTGGTGGCCCTCTGGGTGTCCCAGCATCGTGGTGGTCCAGGCACGCTCAACGTCTACACCTACGTCCAGGCCGTCTATCTTCTGCCGTATGCCGTCCTTGCGGTTCCCATTGCCACAGCGGCATTCCCGGCGCTGGCGTCGGGCATGAACCAGTCGGCGCTGGCGTCGGGCATGAACCAGTCGGCGTTGGCGTCGGGCATGAACCAGTCGTCGGCCGAGCGCGCGCAGCAGACGCTGTCCTCATCGGCGCGGGCGATCACCGTTGCCACCTGCGCCGGTGCCGCTGTCCTGTTCGCCGCCGCCCCACCCATCGGTGCGTTCTTCAGCGCCTTGGATGCCGGCCGTCACAGCCCAGCCGGCCAGGAGGCGCTGGCGGCCCTACCCGCTGCCCTGAGTGCCTTCGCGCCCGGTTTGGTCGGCTTCGGCTTGCTGGCGTTGTTCACCCGTGCGCTCTACGCCAAGGGTCGTCCTGGTGTTGCAGGGGGGGTGGCAGCTCTAGGCTGGCTCATCGCTGCAGTCGTGCCTCTGGCCCTTCTCCGAGGTGATGCTGGGCCGCGAAACACGTTGCAGTCGTTGGGACTTGCCAGCTCCTTGGGTATGACCGTCGCTGCCGTCGTACTACTGTTCGCGGTTCATCGAGCGTGGGGTCCGCAGATGGGCCAGGGCCTTGTTCGTGGCGCGGTGGTGGCAGTCGGGTCGGGCGCCCTCGCGGCTGCGGGGGGTCGTGCCATCGCCGGGAATCTGCACCCGCTCGGTCTCGCGACCGCCGCCACGGTGGCCGTCATGGTCACG
>Ga0208080_1001774_pt1 | contig 10363 bp, 6 predicted proteins | sample NGESurdeep092012_3_FD_184476 | JGI IMG/M metagenome (GOLD analysis project Ga0208080, IMG submission 184476) | Arctic peat soil microbial communities from Barrow, Alaska - NGEE Surface sample 210-3 deep-092012 (SPAdes) | ecosystem: Environmental > Terrestrial > Soil > Wetlands > Peat ...
CGCGAATGTTTGGATCACATCATCATCTTTAACGAGCATCACTTGCGCGGCGTCTTGTCGTCACATTTTCAATATCATCACAAGACCAGAACGCATCTCTCACTCGCCAAGGATTGGCCGCAACCCCGGCCCATAAGCCAAGCGACCGGCGGCAAGATTATTGCGTTCCCAGAGGTCGGTGGCCTACATCATCGTTACGAACGACGCGCCGCGTGATCTGTTTTTACGACCGAACAGGCGAACCCGTTTCGGACTGCGGTTTTGTTGAACAACTACCACGCTCAAAAAGTTAGAACCCATGGCTAATGCATTGACCCACATCATAAGGGCAGCCGATGTTCTATTCGACTAATCAAAAGCCGTCAGTCGCGATCTCTATCGCTAAACCGATCCCCAGTCCGGATAGGCTTTTGAGCAGGGACACGTCCACGGTGATCCGGCTGTAGCTATAGCGGCCAACCGCCATCACCGGAATACCCGCCGCCATCGAAATAACCAATAATTTCTTCGGTTCCCGGGGGCGCTTTATGGCAAGTTACATCCTAAAGGGAGAATGCTAATGCCTTACGGAATGCGCACCTTTTTCATTGGAGCTGCGATTTTGTCCGCAGCAGTTGGTAGCTCTTCGCTTGCCCAGGCGCAGGAGTGGCCGACGCGGCCCATCCGCATCCTGGTCGGATTCGGACCCGGCGGGGGCACCGACATCGCCGCCCGCATCGTGGCGAATTCGCTCTCTGAAGTGCTCGGGCAGCCGGTTATCGTGGAGAATCGCCCCAGCGGCGGCGGCATTATCGCCGCCAATGCTGTCGCGAAGGCGCCGAAGGATGGATACACCGCGCTGATGATGAGCAATGCGCACGTCATTGCCCCAGTGATGTACAAGACGCTCCCTTACGATCCAGTCGCCGACTTCCAAATGGTCTCGATGGTCGGCAGTGCCGGACTTATCTTGGTCGCGCGCAAAGATTTCCCAGCCAATAATCTTCAGGATTTGATCAGCGTCCTTAAGGCCAATCCGGGAAAATACAATTACGGCACTTCCGGCGTCGGCACGACCCAGCACTTTGCGGTTGAACTCATGAACCAGATGGCTGGCGTCAAAATGGAGCACATTCCGTTTCGGGCCTCGCCAGCGGCCATAGCAGCGCTGCTGGGCAAGCAGATCGATCTGGTCATGGAATTGATCCAGACCGTGCGCGGACATGTTGAATCTGGCGAACTCAAGGCGATCGCGGTTACCTCCTCGCAACGCTTTCCCTCCGTTTCAAACGTGCCGACCTTTATTGAGTCCGGTTTGCCCGACTACGCAGTTACCAGCTGGTACGGACTAGCGCTGCCAGCTGGCACGCCGGCCCCGATCGTCGATAAGTTTGCCAAGGCTATGCAGCAGGTGCTCGAAAGCGAGAAGGTCCGAGAGCAGATCATCAAGGTTGGCGCGCTGCCAAAAAGCTCCACGCCAGATGAGCTGCGCAAGCATATCGAGAGCGAAATCCAGCGGTGGCAGCAGGTGCGAGAGAAAGCCGGTATCCAGCAGCTGAATGATTAATTCACCGTCACCGATGCTTGGTCTCCTACACCGGTAATGGAAAAGCCACGCCGGGCAATACGTCAGCTCCTGGCAGATTTTGTTGCAGAAGTCCGTTGAAGGTTGCCACGAACAGTGATTCTGTTGCTCCAGCACGATCTACTGAGGAGGCGCGCGATGATGGGGCGGTACACCCACTGGAAAGCGCCGCCTTTTCACGGCGCACGCCAAATTCAGACATCATACCCCTTTCGAATAACTAGGCAGGTGCGTAAGCTTAATTACAGAACTGCCACAGGGACGTGACTAAATCTTTTGTTGCGGCAGCGCTGATGCTATAGGCAAGCGAGCATTGTAAAATAAGCCGTCATCTAAGTTGCCGGTGCCCTTTAACCTGCAACCTTCTCTCCCGCGCGATGCTTGCTGGCATTTCAGAGAGGGAGCGTCATGGAACTTCCGCGCCGTCAATTTCTGCAACTTGCAGCGGCTTCTGCCGTTCTGCCGGCCGTATCGCATATTGCGAGGGCGCAAACCTACCCGACACGGCCGGTGCGAATCATCGTCGGCTTTTCCGCCGGGGGCACGGCCGACATCATCGCGCGCGTGACGGGTCAATGGCTGTCGGAGCGGCTGCCCCAGCCATTTGTCATCGAGAACCGGACCGGCGCCGGCGGCAATATCGGCACCGAAGCGGTCGTCAAGGCGCCGCCTGACGGCTACACATTGCTGCTGGTCGCTCCGACCAACGCGATCAACGCCATGCTCTACGACAAGCTCGATTTCAACTTCATCCGCGACATTGCGCCGGTCGCGAGCGTCATGCGCACGCCGGGCGTGATGGAAGTCAACCCCTCGTTTCCCGCAAAAACTGTTCCCGAGTTTATCGCCTATGCTAAGGCCAACCCGGGCAAGATTAACATGGCGATCGGCGGTATCGGAACCGCACAGCATACTTACGGCGAGCTGTTCAAGATGTTGGCCGGTGTCGATCTGGTTCCGGTGTTTTATCGCGGCTCTCGGCCTGCGCTGACCGACCTGATTGCCGGTCGGGTCCATGTACTTTTCGATATCCTTCCTTCATCGATGGGGTTCATCGGGGCGGGCACGGTTCGCGCGTTGGCGGTCAGCACAGCAACGCGCTGGGAGATGCTGCCGGACATCCCGACCATTGCCGAGTTTGTGCCCGGCTACGAGGCGAGCTCGTGGTATGGTATTGGCGCACCCAGCAACACGCCCGCGGAGATCGTCGAGACTCTCAACAAAGAGATCAACGCCGGGCTTACCGATCCCAAGTTCAAGGCGCGTCTCGCCGCAGTGGGAGGAACAGTCCTTCCCGGCACTCCGGCCGATTTTAAAAAGCTCATCGCAGACGAAACCGAAAAGTGGGGAAAAGTGATTCGGGCAGCCAACATCAAGCCAGGTTGAGGTTGATCGCCACCACGCCAATATTCCAAAGTTCCCGTTAGGCGGGCATCCATTTTGGATCACATGGATTTTATCCGTGATGTCAAATTGAGAAAAGGACGAGGGATAAGCAATGATCGGTGCCACGATCACGCAATTGCTCGTTCGCCGATTGCAATGCTAAAGGACGGGAACGTGGTCAGTAACGATCGTACGCTGAAAGTGAGCTCATCGAGCCATGGCCTCGATTGGCTAACTACGCCGCATCTCGCTTGACGTATTGATCACGGCATGCAGTGCCCGCGCATATTCCACGGCCTTATTGATATCGATGGCTTGCGCATTGCGCGCAAATTCCTTAACCGCCAGCAATGCCGGCGTAGGGGCGGCAAGCAATCGTTCAAGTAATGTCGCGAGCGCGCCGTCGAGTTGGCTGGCGGGTTTAATTTCGCTGATCGCACCGATTTTCAGAGCTTCCTCGGCGCCGAAGGCTTCGGCAGTATAAACGCGATGCATCAGCGCTTTTAACGGCACTCGGTCGATCAAGGCGGACATTACCATGGTCGGCATGATGTTGTGCGCGAATTCCGGGATTTGAAACGTCGCATTATCGGCGGCGATCGTGATGTCGGCGACGGCGGCAAGCGCGAAACCGAAGCCCAGCGCCCGCCCGCGCACGACCGCGACAACCGGAACGCGCGCGTGTCGCACCAAACCATAGGCCCGAAACACGATGTCATGGGCGCGCTGAAGCTCGAGCGCCTCCATCTGCTTGCGCGGAGCGCCAGGGGACGGAGGCTCTCGCCCGACGCAGAAATCTGATCCGGCACCCTGGATCGTGATCACGCGCACAGTCGAATCGACCGCTTCCAGAAAATCTCCCAGCTGAACGATCATCGAATCCGAAACCGCATTTCCCGCTTCGGGCCGGTTCAAGGTGATCGCATACACCGCTCCCTTGCGCTCTGCGCGGATCGCGTCGGTCATGGCACACCTCGTTGCTTGAGTTGAGCGTCCTGGATGGCCCGCCAGACCCGCTCCGGCGTCGCCGGCATTTCCACGTGGGTGACGCCGAATTCCGACAGCGCATCGACGATGGCGTTGATGACGACCGCGAGCGCCGGCGTCGTTCCCCCCTCCCCGCCGGCGCGAACGCCGAGCGGATTACCTGGAGCCGGCACCTCGCTGAGCGCAGTGATAAAGCTCGGCAGCTTCCTCGCGCGCGGCATCGCATAATCCATAAACGAGGCGGACAGCAGTTGCCCGGAGCTCGGGTCGTAGACGCAATGCTCCCAGAGTGCTTGACCAACTCCCTGTGCGATCCCGCCGTGGGTTTGACCGTCGAGTATCATGGGATTGATCGCCCGTCCTACATCGTCGACGGCAGCATAACGAACGATGTCCGTCGACCCGGTCTCAGGGTCGATCTCGACCTCGCAAACGTGGCAGCCGTATGGAAAACCGCCGATCTTGAAGACCTCGTCATGCTCAGCAGATAGCGGTCCGCGCAGATGCGGTGGCAGGTCCTCGCGCTCTGCCGCGGCGCGCGCCACCGCGAAAATGCCGATTTCGTCGCCCGTATCGGCGACGCGAAAACGCCCCTGAGCATAGGTCACCGGCTTGTTGCCGGCATTGAGCAGAAAGCTCGCAATCTCGCGGCCGCACTCGATCACCTTTTCCGTCGCCTTACCCATGACTACGCCGGCAAACCGCATCGAGCGGCCCGAATGTGAGCCGCCGCCGACCGGCACGATGTCAGTATCACCTTGCAAGAGGCGCACCCGTTCGAATGGGACGCCGAGCCACTCGCTGACGCATTGGGTAAAGCTCGTTTCGTGCCCCTGCCCGCTCGACAAGGTACCGACGATCACATCCACGCTGTCGTCGGGGCGCACGATCACCTCGGCCCGCTCCCGCGGGTTGCCCATGGTGAGTTCAATATAATTCGCGAGCCCAATACCTCTGCGCTTGCCGCGCTTCTTGGCTTCCTTCCGCCGCTGCGAGATCGTGGCCCACTCAGCCAGCCGCATGGCATGGTCCATGACGCGCTCGTACTCGCCGCTGTCGTAAGTCACGCCGGTCGGATTGCGATAGGGCAATTCGTTGGGACGGATCAGGTTTCTCCGCCGAAGCTCGATCGGATCGAAGCCATGTATGTCGGCAGCCATGTCGATCAGCCGCTCGATTACGAACATTGCTTCCGGCCGCCCGGCGCTGCGATAGGGAATCGTTGGCGGCGTGTTGCTAAGTACCGCTCTCGCTCGAAAGTACGCGGCGGGGACGCGGTAGAGCCCACTCATGATACCGACGCCCTTGCGCAATGGGATGATCGAGGCCGCATAGGCGCCGATATTGCTCAAATTCGAGCCGCGCAGCGCCAAGAAAACTCCTTGCGCGTCGAGCGCGAGTTCGGTCTCGCTCACGAGGTCGCGGCCTTGGTAATCGCTGAGGAATGCTTCGGTGCGCTCACACGTCCACTTCACCGGGCGACCGACTTTTTTCGCAGCCCAAACAAGTAATGGATGTTCCGGAAATACCGAATTCTTCGTGCCAAAATTGCCACCGATATCATGGGCGACGACGCGGACGGACTCGAAGGGCACATTGAGGATTTCCGAGATTTCGCGCTTCTGACGCACCACCCCACCACTGCCGGCGTGGAGCGTGTATCGCTCGGTTGCGGCATCGAAGACGCCGACGGCAGAGCGAGTTTCCATCGGCACGCCGGTGACGCGTTGAATCCAAGTACTCAGAGAAACGACATGTGCAGCGCGTGCAAATGCTGCGTCCGTTGCGTTCTTATCGCCAATCTCAGCATCTAGGCAGACATTTGACGGCGCGTGGTCCCACAGGAGCGGCGCGCTTGGATCGGTGGCCGCAGCCGTTTCGGTCACAGCGGGCAACGGTTCGTATTCGATGTCGATGAGTTCGGCGGCGTCCTTTGCGGCGGCAACCGTCTCCGCGACGACCATGGCCACCGCCTGGCCGATATAGCGAACCCTATCCTTCGGCAGTAGCGGATACGGGCTGGCGAAGATTTGGGAACCGTCGGTGTTCTGGAGGATCGGGTCCGGGAGCGAGCGCTGAAATTCCAAGCTGCCGAGAAAGAGGAAGTCGGGAGGAATGGGCTTGAGGCCATCGGCATCCACTTCAATGCCAGTAAGCACGCAGACGACGCCCACAACCTCACGCGCGGCTTTGGTGTCAATGCTGACAATACGCGCATGGGCGTGCGGCGAGCGCAGCATGACCGCATGGGTCTGATTGGGAAGGCTCAGATCATCGCTGTACCGGCCGGCTCCGGTGATAAGCCTCACATCTTCTTTTCGCCGCACTGGCTGTCCAATGCCGTTCGCGTGCGGCATGGCATTCTCATGCCGGACTTGCGGTGGCAGGCCCTGTGTCATCGATAAAGAACCTGCGGCAACCACGGCAAGAGACTATGTACAATCACGACAGAGAGCAAAACTGTATGTCCGCTGCCTATGCAGGCGGCACGGCCTATGCTGCTCTTCTGAGGATTACCTGAGCGGCCGAACCTATCGTCTGCGGAGGATGCGCGGCATAAATCAGTGAGGTTGACACATCTGAGGGGAGCATGTGCCGTCAAGGATGTATTCTTCATGATAATTGCACCGATCTTCAAGCCGGCAAAGGAGCCGTGGGGACCGCGCGCACTGGCCGGCGATGCGCCGGATACAGCACGCCGACGAGAGTGACTGCACATAAGCCGACAATGGCGGCCAGCGCGACGAACTGACAGATGGTCGCCGGCGAGATTTTAGCCGCCAGCATGATGCCGCCGCCGGCCGGGCCGAGCGCGCCGCCGATTCGGCCAACGCCAAGAGCCCAGCCGACGCCAGTCGCGCGGATCTTTGTCGGATAGAACGCCGCCATCAAGGTGTTGGTCGAGTTGACGGAGCCAAGCAGGAACATGCCAGTCGCGAAGATCGCGAAGAATACTTCCTTACCGACGCCAATGGATTGGCTGACGAAAAAGAGCGCGAGCGCCGTCAACGCCAGGGCTCCCGCAATAATGGGAGAAGCGCCGAGCCGCGTGAACAAAAGGCCGAGCAGGATGGTGCCGACAATTCCGCCGAGATTCAGAACGACCGGGCCGAGAATGGCTGTTTGCGTCGTCATCCCCTCCATGGTCATGAATGTGGGGAGCCAGGACGAGAGAAGACCGTATGTGAGAAGTACCGAAAAGGACGTAAGCCAAATGAGCAGCGTTCCACGCGCACGACCCTCGCTGAAGAGCTTGCGTAGACTTGAGCCAGCCTCCTTACCAGCCTCCTGAACGAGGAACGTATCTGACGCGGAATACACTTTGGCGCCGATAAATCGGTTGAGAATTTTCGCGATATACTCAGGCTGGCGCTTATTGACCGCGAGAAAGGTGATCGATTCTGGCATCAGCAAAACTAGAATTGGGACCAAAACGAGCGGCGCCAACCCGCCCATCCAGAATACCATCGTCCAACCATATGCCGGGACGAGTTGCGATGCTAAAAAGCCGCCAACCACGCCGCCCGAAGCGACGCCGACGAACATCAGGTTGACGAAAAGACCGCGCAGACGGCTCGGCGCATATTCGGCGGTCAATGCCACTGCGCCCGGCATGGCGCCCCCGAGCCCGAGCCCCGTAATGAAGCGATAGACGATCAGATGACTATAGGAAAGGTCGGCAATCGGCAGAAGCGAGGACAGACCAAAGAGCGCGACCGAGAAGATCATGACGCTCTTGCGCCCAAAACGATCGGCGAACGGGCCGATCGCCACGCCGCCAATCATGATGCCAATGTAGCCGACGGTAAAAACCGGGCCGAAGCTTGAGACCGGAATGCCGAATATCTGGGCGAGCTGCGGCGCCACGAAGGAAAGACAAATCAGGTCATAGCCATCGAGCATGATCACAATGAAGGAAAGGACGAGAACGAGAATTGGCAGCGAGCTCAGGCGCGCCTCACCGAGAATGGCGCCGACGTCAACGGTCTTGGGCATGTCTGCCCTCTCGAGCGACGCATGCGGATCTGTCGAGCTTCGTCCGCCATTTCCTGCAGGTCCCGTTGGATCAGATGTCATCGCCATAATCTTTCGTCTTCCACTTGGCCGAGGATCGGCAAGCTGGACAGGCCACTTCGTGCGTAACAAGCTTCGTTTGTGCCGTTGCAGCCTCAAGCGATACAATTCTAGTCACTATAGTGGGCCGGCGATACGCTATGCGCCAATTCCTTTTTTTTTGGAATGGTATCACTATTCCGAATGTCTGATGGCAAAGCCGTATACTTTGCTTGGTTTAGAGCGGACGCGCGCGGTTTTATCATTTGCCAGAGTGGCGACCCGGACCGGCTCGTCCCTCTCTATCCGCCCTGCCCTATAGTCATGGAAATGGAAAAAGGTGGAAATGGACAATTGTCCTCCTCAAGACCATGCTCGGGCCCACAAGGTTGTATAGGCTGACGGGTAGGCGCTTCGCTCAGACGTGCGATAGCGCATGGAAAGCGAGACGAGAGTGAACGCCGCATCGATAGATTTCGATAGATTCCGGCTGCGACGGTTTGTTGAACGGCTCGCGGCCGAGGGCGAAGTGCGGCGTGTCGAAAAGGCCGTCAATCTGGCCGAACTCGCGGGTGAAATCGAATCGACGCCTCAGGCAACCTGGTTTCGAAACGTTGGCCCCGAAAGCCTGGAAATCGCGGCGGGAATCTCCGGCAGCCGCCGTCGAATCGCCATGGCATTTGAGACGGACGAGCGGAACCTCATGCTCACCGTGGCGCAACGCATTGCAACTACGCAGCCAGTCGTCGAGGTCTCCTCTGCGGACGCGCCTGTTCATGCGCGGGTGATCACTGGTGATGCAATTAATCTGACGCGCCTGCCTTTTTATCTGCAGCACGAATTTGATGGCGGCCCCTATATCTCGTCCGCCATTGATTTCAGCATCGATAGTGTAACCGGCAAGCGCAACGTCGGCTGCCGTCGTCTAATGCTGCGCAGCCGGACGACCTGTCGCACGAATCTTACAAACACTTCCGATCTGCGGACCATGTATCTGGCGGCTTTGCAACGCGGCGAACCGCTGCCGCTGAGCTTCGCGATCGGCTCGCATCCAGCAGATTTTATGGCTGGAGTGCTGCGAGCCCCGGTGGACGAGTTCGGTTTGCTTGCGGCTCTTCGCGGCGCCCCGACCCCCTTTGTGCGAGGCGTAACGAATGACGTCCTTGTTCCGGCGGATTCCGAAATCATACTTGAAGGCTATCTCGACGCGCAGGGCTATCGCGAAATGGACGGACCTTACGGCGAGTTCTGGGGTTATTACGGACCGATGCACCCCGATCCCGTGTTCCATGTGACAGCGATCACGATGCGGTCGGATGCTCTGCATCAGAGCATCGTGCATGGTGGCCGCGAGTCGGCGCGAATGGAGACCAATCAGGTGACCGCCGTGTCATGCGAACTCGTCGCATCGCGAACGCTGCGCGCCGCTGGCATCGAACCGGCCGCCATTTACGCACCGCCGGGTTCTACGCTATTTCAATCGATTCGGGTGGCGCTAAAGCGCGCTGACCATGCGCGCGCGAGAGAGTCGATCGAGCATTTATTCAAAATACCGGGATTTAAGCATATCGTCGTCGCCGACGACGACGTGGACATCTTCGACGAGCAGGAGGTTCATTGGGCGGCGTCGACTCGCTTCCGCGCCGACCGCGACCTCGTGGTGGCATCGGGCCTGCCCGGATTTTACGAAGATCCAACTGCGGACGCTGGCGGAACCACCGCTAAAATGGGCGTCGACCTCACCGCGCCAGCGGGGTGGCCGGCTAACATCAAGCAACGGCGAACAGGCGTGCCCGTGATCGTGAACAGCAGCGCAGCCAGCCTGCGTGACGTGCTCGCGCGCGGGCCAAAATTCTTCGCCGAACTCATGCGCGAGACCGGAAGCCGCGACGGACGCGAGTTGGCGCTTGCACTTGGAGACCTATGCGAGACGTCGGAATTGACACGTCTGCCAGACGGCAAATATGCGCTGGCTACTTCGGATTGAGTAACTGCAAACCAACTCTCTCTAAAGTGCCCTGTCCCTGTCGCAAACCTTATCCGACTGGCAGTTGATCAAGAATCGGACGATGCTGTTGTGCGATAAGGGATCTTTGTAGGCTCATTGGTTGGACGATTGTCGATCTGCTCCGGTCGAGAGCAACGCTTGAGGCAGAGATTTGGACGTTGCGGCAGCAAATAAACGTCCTGCGGCGGGCTGCTCCAAAGAAACCCTCCTTCAGTGCCATCGACCGATTGATATTCGTTGGTCTCTATCGGTTATTCCCTAGAGTTTGCGATGCGTTGGCGATCGTTAAGCCGGACACCATTGTCCGCTGGCATCGCGCGGGTTTTAGGTCGTATTGGCGCTGGAAGTCGAGACGCCATGTTGGC
>Ga0208080_1001775_pt1 | contig 10359 bp, 10 predicted proteins | sample NGESurdeep092012_3_FD_184476 | JGI IMG/M metagenome (GOLD analysis project Ga0208080, IMG submission 184476) | Arctic peat soil microbial communities from Barrow, Alaska - NGEE Surface sample 210-3 deep-092012 (SPAdes) | ecosystem: Environmental > Terrestrial > Soil > Wetlands > Peat ...
AAATCATTCGCCGTCTGTTATGGCGACCTCGACAATTTCAAGCCCTTCAACGATGTGTGCGGTTATCGCAAAGGTGATGAGTTGATCCAATTCACCGCCAGACTGCTCGGCGATGTCTGCGATACAGTTCATGACTTTATCGGCCATATCGGCGGAGACGATTTTATCCTTGTACTGCAAAGCAAAGATTGGGAGCAACGTTGCCATCGGGCACTCTCCGCCTTTGCGCGCACTTCCGCAGCGCTGTTCGACAAAGATCATCGCTCGATCGGCGGCTATCTGACCGGGGACAGGCAAGGACGCATAGTCCACCACCCGCTGCCCACGCTCTCGATCGGCGTGGTCTGGGTTGTTCCGGAATTGTTCGGTTCGCACCATGAAGTGGCGGAAGCCGCCACGGTCGCCAAAAAAATGGCCAAGGAAAAACTCGGCAACAGCCTGTTCATCGAACAGCGTCGCCTGCATCAACAAGAGATATGGTAGAAAAGCAACATGCAGGAGCCTATTTTGGATAAGGTATCTCATAAGCGCTCGCCGGATATACTGGTCAGCGTGTTCCGGGGCAGCCGCCTCGCCCTGCACCTTTTTTATGGGATGTTGCTGGCGGTCATTTACCCACACTTAAATCAAACCGGACAACGTCGTGCCATGAAGGCCTGGAGCAGGCAACTGCTGAGTATCCTCAACATCGGTATTCATATCGAGGGACAACAACTCACGCGCGGCGAAGGCGGATATTTAATAGTTGCAAACCATGTCTCGTGGCTGGATATCTTCGTGCTGAATGCGATCCATCCTGCGCACTTCATAGCCAAATCGGAGGTGCGCGATTGGTTCATCGTCGGCTGGCTATCTCGGCGCAGCGGCACTATTTTCATCGAACGTGCCCTGCGCCAAAATGCCTCGCTGATCAACCGGCGCATCAGCCACTTGCTCAAACAGGATGTTTGTATCGGGCTTTTTCCGGAAGGCACGACGACGGACGGCAAGCAGGCCGGTCACTTTCACTCGGCGCTCATCCAACCAGCGATTGTAATAGTCGTTCTGTTTGTCCTCCAATAATGAGTTTCAGCACTGAACAAGGGCGACAGTCACGCCGCAGTGGTGCAGGGCGGGATCAGAGTTTCGCGACCTGGTCGAGGCCGAACCACACGATCGCGTAGTAAAGGACCGTGAAGATCACGTTGCTGACTGCCAGCGGCAACCAGATTCGGCGCATATCGACTCCCAGCCAGCGGAGCGCCACCAGGATTGGCTCCTGGCCGACCACAGCGCAGCCGAGGGTGAGGCCGCCCCAGATTCCCCACTTGTCGGCCAACACCACGCTCCTCGGCGTGCGCAACCGCGTGACCCACCGATTGATGAATCCGATCCGAGTGCTCTCCCCGGCGAGCCAGGCGACGACGAGCCCCTCGAAGTAGCCCGCCACCGCGACAACCGGCAGGAGAACCCAAGGGTTGAAGTGCGCCACGATGCCCACACCGACCGCCGCCGATGGCCCCAACACCAGGTTGGGGGTCATCGATAGTCCGATGATGGAGAGCCATGTCCAGAAGGTCGTCACAAGGATAGGAAATTTAACCGCATAGATTAAAGTTTACTCTTCTGACACATAGCGCATCGTCATAGTTAGACTGCTGTGGCCGAGGATCTTCTGCAACACCAGAATATTTCCGCCGTTCATAATGAAGTGGTTGGCGAATGTGTGCCGGAGAACATGCGTAAGCTGGCCTCTTGGAAGCGTCAGACCGGCTTTCACCACTCCTTGAACCGGAGGTAACCCAGAGGCAAGTTTTTAGGGGATGTGACGCCAACCTCCCACAAGGCTCGCGATTTCTGCAAACGAGCCAGTCGCAACACACCATTGACGGATGAGGACAAAGAAACCAATCGCAGGAAATCCAGGTATCCAATTAAGTTACTGGGCTGAGAGATACATATTAGTGCTTCGGGAGTTTCCAATGCACTGCAGTTTTCTTCAACAATGTGAGAATCACATGTGAAATCGACTCAGCATGATACTGGGCTTCATGTGCTTGCCAAACAAATCCATTTTTATCTTCTTCATCCTGTAGATGAAGAGATGGAAAGCTTCCGGGGGAGATCGAATAAAGCAACCCAGGTGAAAATGAATTTTTCTGTTCCATAAATTCTCCTGAAGTTAGATATGCTATAAACAACGCTCTTTTAAAGAATATCTTTAAAGCGTATAAACAGTATATACATTATGCAGGTTACAGTATTGTTAAATTAGAAACATCAAAATTCCGTTAAATGGTATCGCTCCAATGACGTGCAAGAGTGTCAACTAGCCTTGGTGAATGCCTCCGACGCTCAGGTAACATCTGGATTCCTTAGTCGGGGCACTACTACCATACCACATTGCCCGATGCATCCTTAACTTGGGATTTCCATACATCGCGGATGATCGCCTTTAGATAAGTGGGCAGTGGCACATAGCCCAATTCGGCAGACGGCACGTCTACGTTAGAGAATGCCCAGTCGAATAAATTCAATACTTCCTTCGTGCTTTCAGGCCTGCCTCCCGTCCTGACAATCTGAGTGTGGTCAACTAATTTAGTGACCTGATATTAACGTTCGGCAATGGTGGTTGTTACGGCAATGGATTACAAGCAAAACAGCGTCAGTTTTTACTGACGCTGTTTATCGTTGAGTGATCCCGATCCCGATGATCAGAATGGCGGGTCATCGGTCGATTCTGATAGATTGGTCTGAATGATATTGTGACAGGAACGCTGGTCGTAGTAGCGACGAATCTGTTCACCGTACCAGATTTCAAAGTCCATCGTGAAGACCTGCAGGAAGTCGAGGATTTCGACTGCGGCATCGTCGGAGATCGGCCGCAGTGGGATGCATGATTATCCTACTTTAGGTTTTTTAGTTTAATGAACAAATCAAGGCTACTTCATCTCGTTTGAAGTAATTTTGCCGGCAGGAGTTCATTCAGATTCATTGTCGCGCTCGACTATGAAATTGAGCTACACTTACCCGCAGCCGCCACCCAAAACAGCAGCTAAAGCGCCTGAGAGGTGGCTCGGGCAGAATCATCATTCACTTGCCATTGTCGTGATTTTGTCATACCTGCCTATGGCACATTCTTAACCAATGCTACTCCGCCACCGGTTACGATATAAAGCGAAGTACCGTTGAGAGCCACCCCCACCGGATAATTCAACAACCCCGGCAAGGCTCCAGGGGTAAAGCCCGGTTGCCCCGCCACCCCAACCACCGTGCTCACCACCCCCGCTGGCGTAATCTTACGGATGGTATGGTTGTACTGGTCGGCCACATAGACGTTGCCTGCGCTGTCAGTGGCGACACCGGTAGGATTGTTGAAGCTTGCGGTTGCCCCAGTTCCGTCGGCGCTGCCTGCCACACCTGTGCCCGCCAGCGTGCTCACGACACCGGTTACAATTTTGCGGATCATGTTGTTGCCGCTATCAGCCACATAGACATTGCCCGCGCTGTCAACGGCGACACTGGTCGGATTGTTAAAACCGACTGCCAGCGTGGTCACAATTCCGCCCGGCGCAATCTTGCGGATGGCGTTGTTGTTACTATCGGCCACATAGACATTTCCCGCGCTATCGGTAGCAATTCCAGCCGGATAACTGAATCCGCTTGCATAGGTGCTCACCACCCCGCCTGGCGTAATCATGCGGATGGTGTTGTTGCCGCTATCTGCGACATAGATATTGCCCGTGCTATCGATGGCAACGCTGGCTGGATATTTAAAGCTCGGCGTCCCTTGAACTGTGTCTGTGTTCCCCGTCACTCCTGCTGTGCCGAACGGCGTGGTCACATTGCCTACCGTCGATATCTTGCGGATGGTGCTGTTGTCCTGATCGGCCACATAAACATTGCCAACACTGTCGATGGCAACACCGGACGGATGATTAAAGGTTGCCGTCACGACGGTTCCATCGGCGCTACCGGTAATCGTTGCTTTCCCGGCCAGCGTGCTCACTGATCCGGCGGTGATCTTGCGGACGGTATTATTGCCGCTATCGGCCACGTAGACATTGCCCTTGCTGTCGGCGGCCACGCCGCTCGGCGTGTCAAAGGTTGCCACATCCCAAGTTCCGTCTGCGCTTCCGCTGACACCTGCCGCTGCAGTGCCAACCGGACCCGCCAGCGTCGTTACCACCCCGGCAGATGTAATCATGCGGATGTTGTTGTTGTAGCTGTCGGCCACATAGATATTGCCCGCGCTGTCGGTGGCAATCCCGGCAGGCGAATCGAAGGTTGCCTGGATATTGTTCGCCGTATCAGTGTCGTCGCTGCCGGTAATACCTGCTATGCCTGCAAATGTGCTTACCGAGCCTGTAGCGATTGTAATTTTTCGGATGGTGCTGTTGTTATAATCGGCAACGTAAATACAAGCACAGCTTGTGCCGATGGCAACAGCGGACGGGTAGCTGAAACTTGCGGTTGCCCCGGTTCCGTCGGCGCTGCCTGCCACACCTGTGCCCGCCAGCGTGCTCACCGCGCCTGTGCCGATTACGATCTTGCGGATGGTGTTGCTGCTGCTATCGGCCACATAAACGTATGTGCCGTCGGTGGCAACCCCGGTCGGATTGTTAAAACCGCCCGCCAGCGTGCTCACCGCGCCGGTGCTGATTACGATCTTGCGGATGGCGTTGTTGTTGCTATCGGCCACATAAACGTAAGTGCCGTCGGTGGCAACGCCGCTGGGCATATCAAAGGTTGCCGTGGTCGTGGATGTCGTATCGTCGCTGCCGGCTACTCCTGCTACGCCTGCCAGCGTCGTCACTACCCCGGCGGGCGTGATCTTGCGAATAGTGTCGTTGTTAGTATCGGCCACATAGACGTTGCCCGCGCTGTCGGTAGCGACACTCCCCGGATAGTCAAATCTTGCTGCCGACCCGGTCCCGTCCGCTGTGCCTGCGCCGCCCATATTTCCGGCAAATAACGCCAAGGTCGGCGCATTCGCCAAGGTCGGCGCATTGATATTGGCGCCGCTATTACTGCTACCGCAGGCCGATAGCAGTCCGCCTATACCCAGCAATGCAATACTCACCGACAGTTTACGCAACACAGATATTTTGTTCACCAATATTCCCCTTTATAGCCATGCGCGGACTGTAAGACACAGCCCCCAATGCGCAAACTTTAACGGGTGAATGTTACAAATACGTTATGGATAAAATAAATCCAAGGTTATGCCCATAAGTGTCGGGATAAAACTTAAGGAAGGCCTGCTTTCCATTTGCCAACGTCCCGCATCATGCCAATAAAAATGCCGGCCACGGGCATGTGGTCGGCATGATGAAGCTTTGACAATACTGGGCTACGGGCATGTGGCCGATATTGCGTACTACACGTCGGTTTCCCCGGAAGGAAACAGTCGTCTAAAACTATTACTGCTTGATATAAGCGAAGCTGCTGGTACCCAATTGGCTAATGTAAGCAACACCTGCATCTGCGGCGCCAGATTGAGAGATCGCAGCGAAGTTGATTGTGCCAGCAGACTGGTCGATCACAGCAATCTCAGAACTACCACCAAGCTGCTCGATCAAAGCAACGTTACCAGTAAATGGATCAGTTGCAGCACCAGAAGCAAGGGTATATCCACCCATGGCAGCAGCAGCCTCAGTACCAACCACATCGACTGTACCAGTCAGATCAGTTGCAAAGTCAGCAGCAAAAGCGGAAGAAGCGGAAAACAGCATAGCTACGAGTGCGAGAGTTTTGAATTTCATGTTGAATCTCCTAAAAAATAATAAAAATAAGCCGGGGAAATTTGTTTAGTGCAGAAAGCAATCGCGTTCCCTGATACACAGTTGCTAACGTTGCTACTGTAATCGGGCTTGATGACAACTTCGCGACAACGGGACAGTACTTTTGGCTGAATTGACAGTGGCGGGGAAAGGGGTTGGCGAATCTTAAATTCCCGATGGATCGCTCGAGCTTTTCGCCTGCCAGATCGCATCCAAACCATAGTTGCTTGCCAACTATGCGGATCAATTCCAACCGGTGTTATTGGGCCGTCGATATCGACATCCCGTTACCGACTATGCTGACGTTCACGTTCAATCCGGGGGAACTCAGATTCGCGGTAATCGAATTGTTATTGCCGTTTTCGCTCAGTGTCGTCGGCGTACCGTTCTGGTTCGTCATGTTTGCCACGATGGAATTATAGTCGCCGATCTGGCTTGTCGTGAGATTCGCATTCCCGTCTTGGGTTATATCAATGGAATTACCCGTTCCGGTCTGCGTGACATCGGCAAAATTGGAGGCTCCGGTCTGGTCGATTCTTGCCCGGTTCGAACTGCCATCTTGAACCACGGATGCCTGATTGGATGATCCATCCTGATTGATCTCGGAGTAATTCCCGGCTCCGACAGTCGCGCCCTGCTGATCAATTGTGGCCAAATCGGAGTTGCCACTCTGAATAATCAGGGCCTCAGTCCCCGGTATGACAGGGTTGGAAAAATCGGCCTGGAGATCGGAAACCAGGGTGGCAATATCGCCTGCATACGCCGTACCCGCAAAGGACAACAGTATCGTTAACGCCAGACCGATTCTTCTGCACGGGAACTCGGGCATCATCGCCCCCCAATAATTTCCGCGCCTGCATACTTTGGGGGCAGCGACCATTATGTTGAGCCCTTGGCTGTGGACGGATCGGTTCCTTGCTTCCCGGATGGCGTAGCGGCTGGTAGCGGCGAAGAAGATGCCGGTATGGTATCGGTTATGTTCTGTTTTGTTTTTTGTTTTTTGTTTTTTGTTTTACTTTTTGCCTTGTTGTCTGTTGCCGTCGCTGTCGGTGCGGGTGGCGGTATTTGCGCTTGAGACGATGTTGGCAATTGTTCCGATGCAAGCAACGGCGCTGACGCAGATGATGGCGCTTGCACCGGTGCAGGTATCGGCGTTGAAGCGGACTGAGCCAGTGCTGCCTCCGCCTTCGGAGCCGCAGCAGCGCCGCTAACATCTGAAATCGGCTTGGCCAACGGCTTATCAGCAGAGGCCGATAGAGGGCGAACCACTTGGGATGGACTATCGGCATTCAAAGGTAGCATTGGAACCGGCGTGTCATCGGTCGCTGCTCCGTCCGCCAGGTTCCCGTCCGTCAGATTCGTCACATTTTCCTTGAGATAGGACTGAATCACCGGACTGTTCCAATCCTGCTCGTTCTTGAGTTCCAGTATGCGCTCTTGCACGCCTTGGACGGTCAGATGAACCACAGCCGCTTCGATTGCCTCTCTCACCGCCAACTCCGCAGGCTCGTTGGTGGTGAAGCCGGTTTCACCCTGCAACAGGTGCTGGTAGGAGGTGAACTTGTACACGCTGGCGTCGAACTGATAGGAATAAATCGTTTTGGTGACCGATACCGCATTCAGGATTTGCCCGTTGCGGATGTCTATGCTACGCAGACCCACCGAGACTTGGTCGACACGGTATTGCGTGCTGCCACCTATGCCGAGAAAATTGGCGCCCTTGCCGCCTGTGCGCACATTCGAATCATAAGCAGTGATGCCCCCCTCGATAATCAGGCTGGCCGGCAACAGATTCGGCAGGTTGATGACGGGCTTGCCCTTGTCGGTCGGCGATTCGATCGCCCGCACAATGCGGCGCTCGGTCAATATGTCCTGGACTCCTTCGCGCTCGACCGGAATATACCACCCGGAATCGCGCAGCGCTTTTACCAGCATGGTCGCCGCCCCCTGCGTAACGGCTGTGGAATAGGGGCTTTCGGGAGAGGCTTTATACTGCCCGGTCTGATCGCGGAGGCCGTAGACTGCCACCGGTATTTTTACCCTGGGTTCGGGCAGGTTCGTCAACGCGCGAGTAATATCCGTCGAGGGCGTCAAACGGGCATTGTTCTTGACGTTGGAAGGTGGCACAGTCAAAGAACAGGCCGCCAATGCAAGAACTGCGAGACACAGTCCTCCGTTGCGCAATAAAAAATGGATACTCATGTAAGCCCCTAATCAGGCAGCTTCACAACAGGGTCGACACGTCAAACGTCGCGGTTGCACCGCTTGTTTTGTCCGTGGTCGTAATCGTCAGCGAGCCATCCGCATTCTGGACGATTGAGACTACGTAATTTCCCGCATCATACGTTCCGGGAGTTATCGTTGTTCCATTCGTAGTGCCAAATATGGTGTTTTTAATTTCGGTCGCCAACTGGTTCAGGATAGCCTGCTGAAGGGAGTTATTGAAACGTTGCAACGGGGTCAACGGGGCTGCCTTGGGCGCCGTGAACCCATTCTGAGCCTGGGCATCGCTTAGCAATACGGGGCCGTTGTTTGGATTGCCGCCAAAAGACGGATTGATTGGCACATATACAAGTTCCGACGCTCCAGCTGCCTGAAAGGACAGCGTCATCATGACCAGCATTCCCTTGCAGGCATTTTTCAAGCTATAAAAATAAATATTCATTACGGTTACCGGTTAAATTTGACCTGTCGATGCAGAGACCGGCTACATTTCATTTCTGACAATATCGCTGCTGTCTGGCGCTTGCAGGCTCAAAGAGACGATGTTGGTTTGAGTCTCTTCAACAGCTTTCTCGCAAAGTTTCTGCAGGCCATCGTACTTGATTGGCAAAGCCGCAGAGTACACACGCTGCTGTCCCAAATATATATCGACGTGGTTACCATACCGTTTCGATAAACGCTCCTTAATGTTCAGAGAATAGTTCCCGTAATCCGGCTTTTCAGACCAAAGCAGAGAAAAAATCATGTAAAACGCATAACCCGTATTTGAAACGGTCTGATTTACAACAACGCCCTGGACGCCATCTACCGCCGCACCCAAATCCTTGCCGCGCGCAACATTCTGGTCAGCCTGCGGCTGCCCAAAAACCGATGTCATGGACAACAGCAAAAGTATAAGGATTATCTGAGGCAAACGCATGAGTCACCGGGCAAAATTAGCAAGTGAAGATGTCCGTGCAGAGTTTATTGGACTCACGCCCACAAATCTCCACTGTGCACGACAGCTTATTAAATTAATATGACAATTTCATGACTACTTTGTATCCAAATTAATCATGCAGACCAGTTGCTTCCCCGCAACCGCTACAATGCAAATAATTGATACGGGGAACACTATAAACTTCTAGGTCAATTACACATGCACTGTCACTCTGGTAACCTCGGCAAGCGTGGTCTGGCCCTGCTTGACCAACTCAAGCGCCACCTCGCGCAAGTTGCGCGTGCCGTTTCTTCGTGCCGCTTCTTTAATGAGGCGGATCGGAGATTTTTCGATGATCAACTCGCGGAGTTCATCATTCAGGATCAGGATTTCGGCAACCGAACGCCGCCCTTTGTAACCGGTGCCTCGGCAGTCGCCGCATCCCTTGCCCTGCCTGAAAAGGAAGCCTGCAGTTTCGCTACGTGCCAGACGAGCCTTCAATAACTCGAGATCGCTCGGCTCATACGGAATGGAACAATGCGGACAATTCGTACGCACCAGACGCTGCGCCCAAATACCATTCAGCGCCGATACAAATGCATAAGGATCGATTCCCATGTGGGTAAACCGACCGAAAACATCAAACACGTTGTTGGCATGCACGGTCGTCAGTACCAGGTGGCCGGTCAGAGCTGACTGCACGGCAATTTCCGCCGTTTCCCGGTCGCGTATTTCGCCGACCATGATCTTGTCCGGGTCGTGCCGCAGGATCGAGCGCAGCCCCTTGGCAAAGGTCAGCCCCTTTTTTTCGTTAACCGGTATCTGCAAAATGCCGGGCAATTGATATTCAACTGGATCCTCTATGGTGATGATCTTCTCGCGGCCAGTGTGAATTTCGGTCAGCGCCGCATACAGCGTGGTGGTCTTGCCGGAACCGGTCGGGCCGGTTACCAGCAGCATCCCGTAAGGCTCTTCCACCAGCATGCGCAATGACGTCAGCGAGGGCGCATCGAATCCGAGCGCTTCCAGCGTCAGCGAGCCATAGGCTTCGATCATCGCTCGCTTGTCGAGAATCCGGATGACCGCATCCTCGCCGTGGATGCTCGGCATGATCGATACGCGCAGGTCGATCTCGCGGCCGCCGGCCTCGACCCGGAAACTGCCATCCTGCGGCACCCGCCGTTCGGCGATGTCCAGTTCCGCCAGCACCTTCAGACGTGAGATAACCTGTTCTGCGGCCTCGACTCCATTGGTCGAAGTGGCATGATCCAGCATGCCATCCACACGATACTTGACCGTCAGGCCGTTAACCGTGCTTTCAAGGTGAATATCCGAAGCGCCTGCTTTCAGTGCATCGTACAAAGTCGAGTTCACTAGTTTCACCGCCGGGCTGGCCCCTTCGCCGATCGATGCAAAAGACAATACATTGGCCATCTTCCCGTCACGCTGGGCATC
>Ga0208080_1001777_pt1 | contig 10355 bp, 11 predicted proteins | sample NGESurdeep092012_3_FD_184476 | JGI IMG/M metagenome (GOLD analysis project Ga0208080, IMG submission 184476) | Arctic peat soil microbial communities from Barrow, Alaska - NGEE Surface sample 210-3 deep-092012 (SPAdes) | ecosystem: Environmental > Terrestrial > Soil > Wetlands > Peat ...
CGCCCGGCGTCGCCTCGAGCGGCAGCTGCGTGATCTCCTCGCGGTCGCCGATGACGCCGATGATCGTCACGCGCTCGCCCGAGGAGATGTGGGCGCTCGCGCCGATCTCCTCGATCCGCGCGACGATGTGGGCGACCTCTGCTTCGGTCGCCGTCTCCTGCATGATGACCATCATGCTCAGCTCGGCCTCCCTTCGCCCTCTCCCGGCGCGCCGACCTCGAGCGAGGCCAGCCTGCGCAAGAAGAACTCGATCTCATCCTGTGTACCCACGCTGACGCGCGCCCAGCCGGGACAGCCCAGCGCGTTGCCGTCGCGCACGATCGCGCCCATCGACAGCAGGCTCTGGCAGACCTGGTCCTGCGGCCGGCACAGGTCGCACGTGTTGACGAGCATGAAATTGGCCTGGCTGGGGACGGTGGCGCGGCCCTGCGCGGCAAGCTGCTCGACCATGTCGGCGCGCAGCTCGGCGTTGACCTCGCGCCGGCGCGCCACCTGGTCCTGGTGCTTGAGCGCTTCGCTGGCGGCCACCTGCGCCAGGAGGTTCACATTGAAAGGCTGGCGCACCTTGTCGAGCGCCGACTTGACCTCGGGCGCGCACAGGCCGTACCCGACGCGCAGGCCGCAGAGGCCGTAGATCTTCGAGAAGGTGCGCAGGACGATCACGTTGTCGTGCGCCTTCTGCAACTCCAGCGCGTCCTGAGAGTCGGGTGCGGTCACGAACTCGTTGTAGGCCTCGTCCACGACCACGAGCACATCGTCGGGCACGGCCTCGACGAGGCGCGCGATGTCGGCCGCGGGCACGTAGGTGCCCGTCGGGTTGTTGGGGTTGCACACCAGCACCATCTTGGTGCGCGGCGTGACGGCGGCCGCCATGGCCTCCAGGTCGTGCGTGAAGTCGACCAGCGGCACGGCGACCGCCCGCGCCTCGTGCAGCCTGCAGACGTCGTAGTAGACGACGAACGAAGGGTCGGCGAAAACGACTTCGTCACCCTTCTCGAGCAGCGCGTCACCGAGCAGCATGAGCAGCTCGCAGGAGCCGTTGCCCACGGCGACCTGTTCAGGGACGCGTCCGTAGTGCGCGGCCAGCGCCGCGCGCAGGTCGGTGGCGTCGCCGTCCGGATAGCGGTTGAGGTCGTCGAGGGCCTCGATGATGACCCGCTTCACCTCGTCGAAGGGCGGCAGGGGAAACTCGTTGGAGGCGAGCTTCACGACCTCGCTGAGGCCGTAGCGCCGCATGACGATCTCGATCGGCAGGCCGGGGACGTAGGGGACGATATCGGCGAGGGCGGGAACGAAGCGCATGGTCTACTCCGGAAGGTCGAGCCGCAGCTGCCGGGCGCCGTGCAGGTACACGTGGTGCACGTCTGAGCCTGCCGGCAGATAGACGTGAAGCAAGACGCGGACGCAGCGTTCCACGGCGCCCTCCACGGCGATCTCCTGGCAGCAGAGCAGCGGTATGTGGGACAAGCCGATGCTGCGCGCCGCGACCGCAGGGAAGTCGGCGCGCAGGTCGGGGGTAGCGCTGAGGATCACGCTGACGATGTCGTCGATGGCGACGTCGTTGCGATCGAGGACCACGCCGAGCAGCTCTGCCGTGCGCTCGGCGATGTCGTCGCTGGTGTCGCGCTCGACCGTCGTCGCACCGCGCAGGGCATACAGCCGGGGGGTATCGTCAGTCATGAGGCTCCGCTCCGCATAGGGAGTGCAACACTATACACTCCCTGCGTCATCGGGCTCGTGTTCGGGCTCATCCTGCGCCGGCGTCGGGGACTCGCCCACCGTCTCCTGACCGTCCTCGCCCGGAGCGGCCGCCGTCTCCTCGACGCTCTCGCCCGGCCCGGCCGCCCGAATCGGCTCCGGCACGGGCGGGGCCTCGGCGGCGAGCAGGACCGGCCGGCCCTCGACTTCGCCGCCGACGGCCACGGCCACGTCCTCCCCGGCGCGCCGCAGCGCCTCGACCTCGTCGCCGGCCAGCTCACGATACCCGCCCGGCTCGAGGCCCTTGTCGGCGATGGCGCCGTACCGGCGCCGGTGCAGCTCTTCCACCGGCAGACCGACGGCCGCGAACATGCGCCGGACCTGGCGCTTGCGGCCCTCGTGGATGGTGATCTCGACGAGGGCCGTCTTGGCGCTCTGCTTCTTGAGGTTGACCTCCGCCGGCGACGTGAGCCCGTCCTCGAGGTCGACCCCCTGCCGCAGGGCGCCGAGGGCGCGCCGGCTCACCTTGCCGCGCACGCGCGCGACGTACGTCTTGGGCACGCCGTAGCGGGGATGCATGAGCCTGTTGGCGAGCACGCCGTCGTTGGTCAGGACGATCAGGCCCGTGGTGTCCACGTCGAGCCGCCCCACCGGGAACAGGATGCGCCCGTCCGGCACCAGATCCACGATCACGCGCTCGGCGTGCGGGTCGCGGCGCGTGCTGGCGACCCCCCGCGGTTTGTTCACGAGGAAGTAGCGGAGCTCGCGCGCCTCCACGGGCTCGCCGTCGACGAGTACGACGTCCTCGGGCATCACCTTCTCGCGCGGGAACGTCACCACCTCATCGTTGACGGTCACGGACCCTTTGCGGATGAGCTCGTCGCACGAGCGGCGCGAGCCCAGGCCCGCGCGCGCCAGGTAGACCACCAGGTTCATAGGCTCGGTCACGCCCGCCTCCTCTCGGCGTTGGCGAGCAGGCGGGCGCGGATCTCATCGACCTCGGCCGCCTGCAGGGAGAACTCTTCCAGCGGCGGCAGCTCCTGTAGCGAGCGCAGCCCGAACAGCTTGAGGAACCGCGCGCCGGTGCCGTACAGGATGGGCGCGCCCGGCGTGTCGGCGCGGCCCTGCTGTTCCACCAGGCCGCGCTGCTCCAGCGAGCTCAGCGCCCACTCCGCTGAGACGCCGCGGACCTCGGCCGCCTCGGCACGGGTCACCGGCTGCAGATAGGCGACGACGGCCAGCGTCTCGAGCAGCGCCGGCGTGAGATCGTCGGGGCGCTCGGCCCCCGTGAGCCGCCGCACCTCCTCGGCGCACTCGTCGGCGACGGCAAAGGTGACACCGCCGGCCACGTCGCGCAGCGTGATGCCATGCCGCTCGGCGGTGTATTCGACGCGCAAGGCAGCCAGCGCCTCGTCGACCTCCCCAGTGGAGCAGCCGCACGCCGCCGCCATCTCGGGAGGCGGGAGCGGCCGCGACGATATGAACAGGAGCGCCTCGAGGCGCCGGGCGAGTGCGTGCATGAGGTCCAGGGTCCGCGGGTGACCGGGTGCAGTCGATGCTACCGCAGACAGGCGGCCGGCGTCATCCGGCAGCGGGTCACGCCGCCGCGGCCGCCACCCGTACCGGCCGCGCCACACGGGTGACCACGATGTCGCCCAGGTGCCGCTTCTGGCGCAGGACCGCCTCACCGCCCGAGTGCAGCTCGAGCAGCGCAAAGAAGGTCACGGCGCGCTCGAGACGGTCGTCGGGCGCCACGGCCGCGAAGGTGAACTCCCCTTCGTCGCCGAGGATGAGTCGCAGGCGGCGCATCTCCTTCACCAGCGAGACGGCGAGATCGGCGAGGTGGCTCGTGTCGGGAACCGGCGGTTCGCGCAGCAACGGCGCGAGGGCCGCCGGCAGGGCCGGCGCCGGCAGGGCCCCTGCGGGGGCCGGCCGGCGCAGCAGGGCCCGCGGCACAGGGACGCTGCGGTACAGCCGCGCGCTGTGCTCGTCCCACCGCCGGCGCAGGGCGCCGGCGACGTTCTTGAACTGGCTGTAGCGCGCCAGGCGTTCGAGGAGGCGCTCGGCGGCCTCGTCGGGGTCGAGGTCCTCGAGCTCCTCCTCGACATCCTCCTCCAGAAGCAGGCGCGATTTCATCTCGAGCAGCGCCGCGACCAGCACCACGAACTGAGAGGTCGCGTCGAGGTCGAACTCGCCGCTGTCCGCAAGCTTCAGGACGTACTCGGCGATGATGCGCGAGACGCGCACCTCCCAGATGTCGATCTCGTCCTTGAGGATCAGCGTGACGAGCAGGTCGAACGGCCCGTCGAACACGTCGAGGTCGAGCTCGAGCGCGACGCAAGGTGCGGCGACGGCGGTGGCCTCAGCGGGCATCGCCGTCGCCTCCTGGAGAAGTCATCTGCCGCTTAGTCCTCGGGCTGGTTGACGAACGGCGGGATCTCGAAGTCGCCTCTGTCGAACGAAGGCGCGGATCCGAAGGGCGTGCCTTTGTCCCCGGGGCGCTCGCGACGGACGTCGTCGCGCCCACCCAGAGGCTCGTCTGCGGGCGCCTTGTCGCGACCGGTGCGCGCAACGTGCTCGCCGAACCCGGTGGCCACGACGGTGATGGAGATCTTGCCCTCGAGACGCTCGTCGACGACGGCCCCGAAGATGATGTTGGCGTCGTCGTCCGCGGCCTCGCTGATGACCCCGGCGGCCTCGTTGACCTCGTAGAGCGTGAGGTCGCTGCCGCCGGTGATGTTGAGCAGCAGGCCACGCGCCCCGTCGATGGACGTCTCGAGGAGCGGCGAATGGATGGCCATGTCGGCGGCGGCCTGGGCGCGGTTCTCGCCGCTGGCCACGCCGATGCCGAGGAGCGCGGTGCCGGCGTCCTTCACGATGGTGCGCACGTCGGCGAAGTCGAGGTTGATCAGACCGGGCACCGTGATGAGGTCGGTGATGCCCTGCACGCCGTGGCGGAGGATGTCGTCGGCGTGTTGGAACGCCTCGACGACACTGGTGTTGCGTTCCACCACCTCCAGGAGGCGGTCGTTAGGGATGCTGATGACCGTGTCGGCGACGTCCCTGAGGACGTCGATGCCCTCCAGGGCCTGGCGCAGGCGGCGATTGCCCTCGAAGCCGAACGGCTTGGTGACGATGGCGATGGTTACGGCGCCGAGCTCGCGCGCGACCTGAGCCACGACCGGCGCGCCGCCGGTGCCCGTGCCGCCGCCTTCGCCGGCGGTGACGAACACGAGGTCGGCGCCGCGCAGCGCGGCCTTGAGCTGGTCGCGCGAGACCTCCATGGCTTCGCGCCCGACGTCGGGGTTCGCCCCGCCGCCGAGACCGTGCGTGATCTCCTGCCCGATGTGGATCTTGACGTCGGCGTCGCACACGCTGAGCTGCTGCACGTCGGTGTTGACGGCGATGAACTCGACGCCCTTGACGCCCGAGTCGACCATGCGGTTGATCGCGTTCGTGCCCGCGCCGCCGATGCCGATGACCTTGATGATCGTCACGTAGGGCCGTCCTTTGACGACCGCGTCCCGGGCGCCGCTCTCGCTCGGCGCGCCACCGCTGTCGGTGCGCCGGAAGAGCTCGCTCAGTCCATCCTTCATGCTAGGACGATCTGCCATTCAGCACCTCCCGCGCAAGGGCGCGGTACGATTCGGCCCCTCTGCCTTTGGGATCGTACTTCAGCACCGAGGCCCCGATGACGGGCGCCTCGGCGAACTTGATCGTCTTGCGCACCACCGTGTCGAAGACCAGCGGGCCGAAGTTGTCGCGCAGCACCTCGATGGACTCCTTGCCGTGGCTGGTGCGGGCGTCGAAGAGCGTCGGCAGGATGCCCTGGATCTTGACGTCCGGGTTCAGGTTCTCGCGGATCATCTCGAGGGTCTTCTCGAGCTGCAGCAGGCCGCGCAGCGAGAGGTACTCGCACTGCACGGGCACGATCACGCCCTCGGAGGCCGTGAGCGCGTTGATGGTGAGCAGGCCCAGCGAGGGCGGCGTGTCGATGAGGATGTAGTCGTAGCGCTCACGCACGGGGTCGAGGGCGCGCTGCAGGGCGCGCTCGCGCCCGATCATCTGGGCGAGCGCCATCTCCGCGCCCGCGAGGTCGATGGTGGAGGCCGCCACGTCGAACTCGCGCTCGTAGATGACGTCCTCGATGGGCGTGCGGTGCACGAGGACCTCGTACATGCTCTTCTCGAGCCCCTCCGTGTCGATCCCCTGGCTCATGGTGAGATTGCCTTGGGGATCCATGTCGACGGCGAGCACGCGCAGGCCATGCTCGCGCAGCGCCGCGCCGAGGTTCACGGTGGATGTGGTCTTGGCTACGCCGCCCTTCTGGTTCGCGAAGGCGATGACATGCGCCATGGATGCGTTACCCCTGTGTCGACACCACGTCAGAACGCAGTTCGGGCCGCAGGCAAGAATCCCTGCATGCCCCGAATGCGACGAGCCCTGCAGGTCCGGCAGGGCTCGTCGTTGAGGACTTCATGATGGTGACCGCCGCGAGAGAGTCGTCAGGCCTTGGGCTCCTGCGGTGGTTCCGGGGCCTCGGGGTTGGCGGCAGTCTCGGCGTCGGCGACCTCGTCGGCCTCTTCCACGGGCGCCGCGTAGGTCTCGTCGATCACGTCGTCGTCGGCGGCCTCGATGTACTCGTCCTCGTCCTCCACGATGCTGGTGATCGAGGAGATGGCGCGCTTGAGGCAGCGGGCCTTGGTGCGCTTGGCGATCTCGAGCTCCACCCAGTCGTCACCGATCTTGGTGACCGTACCGAAGAGGCCGCCGATGGTGACGACCTCGTCGCCCTTCTTGAGCATGGTGACCATCTGCGAGTGAGCCTGGCGCTGACGACGCTGGGGCCGGATGGCCAGAAAGTAGAAGATCCCGAAGAAGACCAGGATCCAGATGATAATGGCCGCGCCTCCACCCATGCGGCTCAACCTCCTGCGGAATACTGTTCCGCGACGTGATTGGCAAAATCTGCGAAACGCCCGGCGCGAATGGCCGCGCGGGCGTCTTCTGTCAATCTTATCAGAACCCTGAGGTTGTGTTGACTCAAGAGCTGCGCCCCGAGCATTTCTTTCTGCAGCACGAGGTGACGCACGTAGGCCCGGGTGAACGTGCGGCAGGCGTAGCAGTCGCAGGCCTCGTCGAGCGGCCGCAGATCGGCGGCGAAGCGCGCGTTGCGCAGGTTGAGACGCCCTTCGGCGGAGAACGCCGTGCCGGTGCGCGCCAGACGCGTCGGCAGGACGCAGTCGAAGACGTCGACGCCGCGGCGCACGACCTCGAGCATGCCCACCGGGTCGCCGATGCCCATGAAGTAGCGCAGACGATCGGCCGGAAGAACGTCGTCCATGAGCTCGACCGTGGCGAGCATCTCGTCGCCGCGCTCGCCCACACTGAGGCCGCCGATGGCGTAGGCGTCGAAGCCGACGCCCATGATCTCGGCGGCCGAGCGGCGGCGCAATCCTTCGTCCACGCCGCCTTGCACGATGCCCACGAGCAGCTGGTCCTCGCGCCGATGGGCCGCCTTGCAGGCCGCCGCCCAGCGCGTGGTGCGCTCCACGGCGGCCTCGATCTCGGCGCGCGCCAGGGTGCCCGGCGCGCACTGGTCGAAGGCCATGATGATGTCGCCGCCGAGCTGCTCCTGGATGCGCACTGCCAGCTCGGGCGTGAAGACGTGCCGCGAGCCGTCGTACACCGAGGCGAACTCCACGCCGTCGTCGCGCACGACGCGGGTGCCCTCGAGGCTGAACACCTGAAAGCCGCCGGAGTCGGTCAGGATCGGCCCGTCCCAGCGCATGAAGCCGTGCAGGCCGCCGTGCGCGGCGACGAGCTCGGTGCCGGGGCGGAGATACAGGTGGTACGTGTTGGCGAGCACGATCCGGGCGCCGAGCTCGGCGAGCTCGCGCGGCGCCACCGCCTTGACCGTCGCCTTGGTGCCTACGGGCATGAAACAGGGCGTCTCGACCTCGCCGTGAGGCGTCGTGAGGCGCGCGACCCGCGCAGCCCCGTCACGCGCCTCCACCTCGAACGCGAAGCCCCGTGCTGTCATTAGAGCGCTCACAGCGCCAGCATCGCGTCGCCGAAGCTGTAGAAACGGTAGCGCTCGCGCACCGCATGCGTGTACAGGCGCCGTGTCTGTTCCACGCCGCAGAAGGCCATCACCAGCGCCAGCAGGCTGGTGCGCGGCAGGTGGAAGTTGGTCACCAGGGCGCCGACGACGCGGAAGTCGCAGCCCGGCGTGATGAAGAGACTCGTCTCGCCGCGGTAGACGGCCGGGTCGGTGGGCGTGGCCGCTTGCGGCGCGTGGCGCGCGAGATGCTCGAGGGTGCGCACCGAGGTGGTGCCCACGGCCACGACGCGGCGGCCCTGGGCGCGCGCCGCCAGCAGGCGCGCCCACACGGCCGCGTCGACCTCGTAGGTCTCGCCGTGGAGCCGGTTCGCGGCCAGCGTCGCCTCCACCAGCGGCTTGAAGGTGCCGAGACCTACGTGGAGCGTCACGGTCTCGATAGTCACGCCGGCCGCCGCCAGGGCGGCGTCCAGGGCCGGCGTGAAGTGCAGGCCGGCCGTAGGCGCCGCGGCGGAGCCCACGAGACGCGCGTAGGTCGTCTGATAGCGTTCGGGGTCGCTCAGGTGCTGGTGGATGTACGGCGGCAGAGGCATCACGCCAGCCTCTTCGAGGAGCTCGAGCACCGGCCGCGCGTCCCGGCTGGCAACCAGCCAGCGGCCGTCGCCGAGGGGACGCACGGCGACCAGCGGCCACCCCTCCCCGAGCGCCTCGCTGGAGAGCCTCTCGCCGGGGCGCGGGCGGCCGCGCAGGAGCGCTTCCCACACCTCCGCAGGATCGCGAGAGGCTGCGGCCGCGTCACGCACCCCACTCCCCGCCCCGTTCTCACCTGCAGCGGAGGGCCGCAGGAAGAGCACCTCGATGCGGCCGCCGGTCGCGCGGCGGAAGAAGCTGCGCGCCGGGAAGACGCGTGTGTCGTTGCGCACCAGCACGTCGCCCTCGTGGAGCAGCTCCGGGAGGTCGTTGAAGACGCGGTCGTCCAGACTCCCGTCGGCTCGGCGGCACACGAGCAGCCGCGACGCGTCTCGGGGCTCCGCAGGCGCCTGCGCGACGAGCTCCTCGGGCAGGTCGTAGTCAAGGTCCTCGAGGCGCAGGGCGGCCGGGGCCGTCGGGCCGGCGGCGCCGCAGGCGGCTTGCGACCCGTTCACCCGGCCTTCTTCCGCGCCCACCGCTGCTGCCACGCTTCCCACTTGCTGGCCGCGCAGCCGCAGTACCGCTGGCGGTAGAGGTCCAGCCGCCGGCTCTCGGCGTAGCTTCCGTGGAAGGAGCCGCGCAGATCGAGATACACGAAGTCGACGCCGTGCTCGGCCGCTGCCGCTTTGCCGGCGGCGACGATCAGGTCGTGTCGCTGGTACGGGCTCACGGTCAGCGTGGTGCTGAAGCGCCGCAGGCCGCGGCCGGCCGCGGCTGCGGCGGCCTGCCGCAGGCGCAGCCCAAGACACACGGTGCAGCGTTCCTCGGGCGCTGCGGCGCCCAGCACTGCCGTCCACTCACGCCAGGCCGGCGTCTGCTGGGCGCGCGTCTCCACGACGAGCTCGAGGCCGGCCGCCCGGCTGAAGCGACGCATGCTCTCGAGCCGGCGCTCCAGCTCGGCGGCCGGCTGGATGTTGGGGTTGTGGAACCACGCGAGCGGTTCGACCCCGCGCCCGCGCCAGGCGGGTACGGCGACGGTCGAGCAGGGGCCACAGCAGGCGTGCAGGAGAAGATCGTGCATCGGGCGAGTATAGCGCGAGGGCGCGGCGGGCTCAGCGGCGCGCGCGGCCGGCCCCGTGCGGCAGCCGGCCATCCGGGTGCGGACTCAGCTCTCGTCGAACAGCGTGCCCGGCCCGCCCGGCGGCGTGAGGCCGCAGTGCCGGAAGCCCGAGCGCGTGAGCACTCGCCCGCGCGGCGTGCGCATGAGGAAACCCTGCATGATCAGGTACGGCTCGTACACGTCCATCACCGTGTCGGCCTCCTCGCCCAGCGCCACCGCCAGCGTGTCCAGGCCGACAGGGCCCCCATCGAACTTCTGCGCGATGGTGCAGAGAATGTCGCGGTCGAGCTTGTCGAGCCCTTCGCCGTCGACCTGGAAGAGCTCGAGGGCCGCGAGGCAGATGCCGTGGTCGATGACGCCCTCGTGACGCACCTCGGCGAAGTCGCGCACGCGGCGCAGAAGGCGGTTGGCGACCCGCGGCGTACCGCGCGACCGACCGGCGATCTCGAGGGTGGAGTCTTCGTCGATGCGCACCTTGAGGATGCCGGCGGAGCGCCTGACGATGGCGGCGAGCTCCTCGATCTCGTAGTACTCGAGCCGCTGCCAGACGCCGAAGCGGTCGCGCAGCGGTGTCGTGAGCAGGCCCGTGCGCGTGGTGGCGCCGATGAGCGTGAACGGCTGTACCTGCATGCGGATGCTACGCGCCGCCGGGCCCTCGCCGATCATGATGTCGATCTCATAGTCCTCCATCGCCGGGTAGAGGACCTCCTCGACGGCGGCGTTGAGGCGGTGGATCTCGTCGACGAAGAAGACGTCGCCCTCCTGGAGGTTGGTGAGCAGGCCGGCGACGTCGACCTTGCGCTCGAGCGCCGGCCCGGACGTGGTGTGCATGCCGACGCCGAGCTC
>Ga0208080_1001780_pt1 | contig 10346 bp, 6 predicted proteins | sample NGESurdeep092012_3_FD_184476 | JGI IMG/M metagenome (GOLD analysis project Ga0208080, IMG submission 184476) | Arctic peat soil microbial communities from Barrow, Alaska - NGEE Surface sample 210-3 deep-092012 (SPAdes) | ecosystem: Environmental > Terrestrial > Soil > Wetlands > Peat ...
AGCTGGAGGCCTGAAATGGGGCCAACAGTGATGCGCGACCTCATTCACGACGACAAATCGATCTCGCTGAGCCATTGAGTCGAAGACAAAAACACTTCGTCTTCCTTGAGAACTACCGTGACCGTTGTAATCCACGATCGTGAGCGTTCACCTACTAACAGTGGGCCGCCCGGGTCTCGATCCCGGCACCTTGGGAGCCATCCTACCTAATCCAGGGCCGTTTCTGGACGTCCAAATCTGCTGGTCAAACGAGGTGGGACGTTCACCAACGTTTTCTGAGATGTTCCCAAGTTTGATCTCTTGGCTCGACGATTGGCTAGACAAAAGTTCGTGCACCGGTCTAGCCAATGTTCGCTTCCAATCGAGTGGTGGGGAGGTCATCGACCTTCGATTTGGAGTCGACTAGGTCGTACTGTCAATCGAATCGACAGCAGATCCCCGCGAGGTACTAAGTCGGTGTCGAATGTCGATTACTGACGGTCCATCACCAATGATCGGCTGATCACTCCAGTCTTAATGTCGAACTGAAATGGCGCCCAGAAAGGGCGGGTCAGGCACAATTTGGGGCAATTCACTGCTTCGCTAGTTGATCGCAGGTGAAAACTGATCTGAACGATCAACTCAGTTGAGTTACCAACGCTGGCGAGCTTCTTCAGCAAATCCCTGGAGACTGCTGAAGGTCAATGCCAGTCCTTCGTCGGTTACGAGGCGCCCGGAATACGTGCCAAAGACCTGGTGTACGTCGCTGCCCAAGTCGTCGCTCACGTCGACCTGGGTGTGCTTGTCGAACCGAGGTGTGAGGACCACGTCAAGTTGTCCCGCTGGATCCACTATTCGCCAGGGCTGCATTGGATGGTCCCAGTCGTACTGCCACTCGAGTTCGGCTCCGATCTTGCTGAGACGGCCATCGACGATAATTCCGTTCTCGGTGAAACCGCTCCCTTTGGTCCACTTCGCGCCGAACTGTAGACCGATTACGTGGTCGCCACTACGACCCGCTCCACCGCCCCAGTTCCAGTTGATCTTGGCTGGCCACCGGCCACGTCCGACGTCAAGTACGCCCCATGCTTCGGACCCGCTCGGTGAACCGAACAGCCATCGCTGATCACCCACCGCGAGCTCACCGCGCACCGGGCGTGCCTGATGCTTTGAAGTGAAGTTGAAGAGATCTTCGCTCCACGCGATGACGACGTTGAGTGAATCATGGTGTTCGGGTTGTTCAACCATCACCGCGAGACGGCCTGGGCGGCCGTCGGATTCGGTCCACTCGGCCTCGATCATTGTCCCGTCGGCATCGTCGATCAACCGAAGATCGAGTCCATCGTGGGAAACGCGAAGAGGAGCGGTTCCGGGGCGATCGGGCAGTGATACATCTTCGCCCGCGCTAACCAGAACTGACTTTCCACCGGTCTCGCCAGTGACCAGATTCGCCCAGTAGACGTCGCCGATACCAAAATGGTCGATATCGGCGTACGTGGCCGAGACCACCACGTCGCCAGCGAGTACTGCCCAGTAGTCCCAGCGCTTGTTCAGACCGAAGTTGCCAAGAAGATTGGCGCGGTGCAGCGGCCGTCTCGACCAGCCCAGAGCCTCAGAATTGAGGTGCAGTCCGTCCATCGTGCACAGATCGACCGGTTCAGTGAGTTCACGTTCGTGGGTAGTCATCGCTCTTTCTTAGTCGAACTGAAATGGCGCCCAGAAACGGCGGGTCAGGCACGATTTGGAACACCGCAAAACCGCATGGTCCACGGCGTTTGGGACTGCTTTCGGTTTAGTGGTTTAGTGGGCCGCCTGGGTCTCGATCCCAGCGCCTGAGGATTAAAAGAAACTTTCAATCGGTTGTCGTGTGTCGGTCTCGTTGCGCATGTCGTTTGATTTCAAGGAATCGTGTTGTTTTGTGTCGGTCTCGTCTCGTGGTGTTGCAGAAATATGAGGCCTAAAATGAGGCCTGTTCTGAAGGTCGTCGTCGGCCCCTCCAGCACAGATCTCCATTCAATCGTTTAGCGTGCGGGTTCAAGTCCCGCCTCGGATGTCAGTGTCCTGGAACCAGACACCGTCTCGGAAGCCAGCACATCATCCAATCCCGCACATCATTCAATCCCGCACATCATCCAATCCCGCACTGGTGCGGGCTCGGGATGACTGGCGGGAGTCGTGTGACTCCTAGGAGGTTGGTTCATAGCCGACTTCCGATAACTTCTGCCGCAGCTCGACTTCTCCGATCTTGGCATCGTCGTAGTTCACCTTCACATCGTTGCGTCATGTGAGGCCAACGATTCTCCGATCTTCAACTTCTCCAGGCTCCAAGAGTTCCCGGTCCGCCGAAGCTCATTGCCAAACGAGAAATTGCTGGAGTCGGCGGTGACGACGCTTCTCGTTGACTACATCACTCGTCGCCGGTCGCTCGGGCGATCACCGTCGACGGCTTACGATTGACAACTAATGACGCTCGTCGAGCAGTTGGGATCATTCGCCTCGCGGATTCAGTTGGACGACGTCCCCGAACGGGTGAGGTCGTTCGCTCGCAGCCAGATACTGTCGCAGCTGGCTGCGGCTCGCGCCACGCTTGGTCATCCACTGGGCGCGAAGTTGGTCAGTGCGTTCGGTGGTCCTCTCCAGGACGACCCGAAGGCCGCGGCCTTCTGTCTCGGTGCGCTCACCCTTGCCCTCGACTTCGACGACACGCTCTACGCGGGCCACGTGTCGCACTCGACGGTCGGTGTGTCAGTGGCGTACGCCGCTTCGACCGGACTCGACGGTCGTCGGTTCATGGAGTCCGTGATCGCCGCGAACGAGTGCGCCGCCCGCGTCGTCGCGGGGGCGACGCTGGGGTCGTTTCGCGGCCAGACCGCGGCGTACGGCCACCTCGTCGGAGCGGCGATAGCGCGTATGCGTGCTGAACGCGCCTCGCTCGAGCAGACCCAGGCGGCGCTGGCCCTCGCCTGCTCGCTGCCGCCGCACTCATTGTCCCCGGCGTTCTTCGGAAGCGACGCCAAGGCCCTGACCGCCGCGGTAGGGATCCGCAGCGCGCTCGACGCGTGCGACGGCGCCTTCGCGGGGATGCGCGGCGCGCTCGACATCCTGGAGCACCCCGACGGACTGCTCGCTACGTTCGCCGACGTCCCCCTGCCCGACGCGGTGGTGGCGTCGCTCGGACTGCGCTGGCACACCGAGACGCTCTCGATAAAGCTCTTTCCGGCGTGCGCCTACCTTGACGGAGCGCTCGACGCCGCCGTGCAACTCCATGGCGAGATCAGGGCGGCACTCGGGCGAACAACCCGTGTCGACGTCGGCGGCGATGACGAGTTGCGCGTGTTGATGGACGCGAAGATTCGAGACGTCGTCGTGAAGTGCTCTCTGTTCACGTATGCCATGGACCTGAAGAGTCGCGACTACGTCACGGGACTTACGTCGCCGATCAGCGCGCTGCAGTTCTCGGTGGGCTATCCGGTGGCGGTGGCGCTGCTGCGCGGAGAGTTCACGCCGGGTGACCTGGCCTCGCCGCGCCTGGATGACCCGGTGGCGTGGAAGCTCGTCCCTCGGATTCGCACCGAACACGATGCGGCTCTGACCCGCCGGGCCCTGCTCGCCACGGCACCGATCGGCGAGGCTCTTGGTCAGGCCGGCGAGCGGGCATTGGAGTGGCTCGCGAGCGCCGGCGCGAATGGCGGTGCCGCGGCACTACTCCACGACGTGGGATCGCCTTCGGAATCATTCGCGAACGCGACCAAGGAGATCGGTGCCACGGTCGAGGTCCGTCTCGTCGACGGTGGCACGCTGTCACGAAGCATCGCAGTTCCGAGGGGCGCCTCGGGCGACCTCACTCGACGCGACCACGGCGCGCTGGCGCGCGCGAAGTTCCTCGAAACCGGCGGGAGTGCCGACGTGGCCGACGCCGTGGAACACATGGAGTCACTCGTCGCCGAAGAACTCGTCGCCGTTCTGGCCCGGGCGCTCGTGACGGACTGAACAACGTCCATTGGCCGCTACGCCGGGGCATCACCTATCCACTCAGTGGTGGGTCACCAGCCCACACCTCGAGCGCTGCGCAGATGATCTCGAAAGTCGCGCTCAGACGGCGTGACGCATCGCCTTCGAAGACGTCACCGTCGCTCTCCATCGGCGTCGCAGAAGTCCCGAGCGCATGAATAGTGACCGTCGTGCCCTGTGCGTACACAACCTCAGGCTCGTTCAGGTGGGTACCCTCGGTGACCGCGAGCAGCAGTTCCCCGAGCCGGATCCGCGAGGTCGATGCAATGGCGCAGACGTCGAGTAGTCCGTCATCGAGGACCGATCGGGGCAGCAATTCGAACGCCCCGCCGCGGTGGCGAGCACCACCCACGGCGACGAGGAGTTGGCGCCCTTCGACGACGACCACGCCGTCGACCACCACACGAACGTCCGTACCGAGGCCGTCGGAGTGTTCGAGGAGTTCGAGCGCGGCCTGCTCGTAGCGTTGACGACCGGAGACACCGGTGATCTGTCGGGCCCTTTCGAGCACTTGTGCGAGGAAACCGGCGCTCGCCCCGAGCACGACGGCCTGGTCGCTTTCGACCAGCCGCGCGGTGTCGAGCCAGCGGCGTCGAGCCCCGGCACGGCCGTCGCCGAAGACCTGATCGAGGGCCACGTCCAGTGCGATGTCGGCGAAGAGTGCTCGATACCAGGAGTTGCCGGTGCCGCCCGGGGCAACAAACAGGGCCGGCGCTTCGCGAATCTCGGCGTCGTGCTCGCGTGCGTCGCTCGGCCATCGACCGTCGCCCCGAAGGATTCCTTCGACGACCTCGCGGACGGTCCCGTCGCCGCCGACCGCGACCACCACGTCGAGAGGACGATTCGAACTGGTACCGCGCTGGACCGCCTCGGCGACCTTCTCGACCGCGTCGCCCCGGCGCGCGGTGAGCAGTGACGTCACGTCGAAGTCGTGCTGGACCAGGTGGTCGATCACCGTGCCGGCGCTCACCAACGGGGAACCGCCCGCCGCGGGATTCGCGACGACCAACGCCTGGGGCCGGCGTGCGTTCAAGTGAGATCGTCGGCGAGTCGGGCCGCCATGCGCGCCACCAGGGCCATGATCGTGATCTGGGGGTTGACGTGGCTCGAGGACGGCAGGACGGAGGCGTCGAAGACGAAGAGGTCGGGAACGTCCCAGACCCGTCCGTAGGAGTTCACGACCGAGTTCGATGGATCGGCGCCCATGCGCGCGCTGCCCATCGGGTGGTACGCGGACAGGTGGAGGTCCGAGGGGCGCCAGTGACCCTCGCGCACGTGGCGCACCTCGGCTGGTGACGTAAGAGTGCTGAGCCCCGGCAGCATCGGGTAGACCTCTTTCGCGCCGGCCGCGAAGAAGATCTCGGCCGACATCGCGATGCCCTCGACCACCTTGGCCGCGTCCTCGCGCGTGAGGTTGTACTGGATCGCCACGGTGTTGCGCCCGAGGGGCCGGACGCGGCCGACGCCAGCGTCACTGACGATCGATCCACTTGACGCCATGTACGGATAGAGCGCGAACAACTCCTTGCCGGGTCCCCACCCGGGTAGGGAGCCGGCGGAGTAGCCGAGCCCCGGCGGCGGGAACGTGGCTTCGAGCAGCACCCCGTCCGAGAGCTTCTCATCGACGTAGTAGCTCTGCATCGTCCCGCGCCAGGCGTTGAGGGGCTCTTCGAACCGGGCCGTCGTCCCCGCTCCGGGGTGGATGACGAGATTGCGACCGAGCTGGCCCGAGGAGTTTCCTAGATGCTGTCGGGCGAGGAGCGCTGGTGAGAAGATCGCCCCGGCTGAGAGCACCGTCGCGCGCGCGTCAACCTGGAGCGTCCCGACCTTGCGACCCGTCGCGGGATCGAGCACGTCGGCTACGACGCCCGCGGCCCGTCCGGCTACGAGTCGAATTGATCGTACCTTCACGCCCGAGTAGACGAGCGCCCCCTCGGTGCTGGCGCGTGGCAGGTAGCTGACGTGCATGGCCTGCTTGGCGTCGACGGGGCACACGAATGCGCAGACCCCGTGACCGTGACATCCGCGGATGTTGCGACGAATCGGGCCCCCCGACAGTCCGAGTTCCTGGGCGCCGCGACGCATCACGTCGCCGTTCGCGCCGAGGACGTTCTCGGGGACCGGTTGGACGTTCAACACTTCTTCGACCTCGTCGAACCAGGGGGCCATCGCGTCCGGATCGACGGCGGTGATGCCCGACGCGGACCACGACGCGAGCACGAAATCGGGAGTCCGAAAACAGGTGCCCGAGTTGACGACCGTCGTTCCGCCTACGGCACAACCCATGGGCAGCGACATCACGGGTGTACCGAGGGTGAACGTCAAGCCGCCGTCGCGGTAGAACTGGAAGAGTCGCTCGGCCGGTGGGTGGCCCACGACGTCGATTCGCGTCACGGGTGGACCCTCTTCGAGCACGACGACTCGCAGACCGGCGCGCGCCAGCATCTCGGCCGCGACGGCGCCGCCCGCGCCCGAACCGACGATGACGACGTCCGCGACGATCGCGTCGTTCTTGACGTCGGGATAGCGAACTACCGGCAACTCGACCGCGGGTGGCGGACCGCCCGGTCCCAGCGCCACGAGGGGCTCGCCGTCGTAACCGATGAGGGTGGTCACCTCCGGTCGCGACGCGTACGCGAGTTGGATGAGCGCCTCGAGACCGTTCAGCGCCTCGCGGCGGGCGCGCAGGCTTGAAGAACGGCTGTCCTCCAGCGATCGAAGACGCGCTTCCGCGCCCAGGCGGTGGAAGAGGTCACGTCTCGGCCCGAGCAGCCCGCTCAGATCAACGCCGCAGAGCATCGCCCGCACGAGCAATCGGGGCTGGCCGTGCACGCGCGAGAGTAGTCGCTCGATGTCCGCGGTGACGCCGAGCTCTAGGGCACCCGGCGCGATGGCTCCGCCCGGCGGCAGCAGCGAATCACAGAGCGCGTCGAGCACACGGCGCTCGTAGTCGCTGAAGACTCGAGCAGGACCATCGCCGGTGGAAATGCCGGCGATGGTGTCGTCTCGGAACTCGTCGGTCACGGCCGGGTACCGATCTCACTGTGGGCCGTGGCGACGAGTGTCCACTCCCGCTCGACAGTCCAAACGCTCGCGACTCGTCGTTCGAGCACGACGTGCGCGTTGCTCCGTTCGCTGTTCTGACACGTCGCCGGCGCGCCATCGGGGTCCGCGTAAGCGACCGCCAGGGTGGCGTCCGCCGGTTGGAGGACTCGCACGCGCAGGCGACGACCGCCGGAGCGCACGGTGACGTTCCACTCGGGCAGTCCCAGTTTCGCCGAGCCCCTGAGTGCCGCGAGCAGGCCGTAACGCGGCCAGTCGGCACCGTCGACGCGCAAGCGGACGAAGGGCAGCGGCTTGAGGCGATTAAGTCCCGGTCGACGCGACACCGCCGCCACGATCTCGAGGACGTCACCGTCGCCGAGGTCGGCGTGTAACCAACCCCATCGCTCTGCATTTCCCTGACCGTAGATATGGGCCGCGCCACCGGGCGCTCCATCGAGCGTCACCACGCGACCGCCCACGGTGACGGTGCCGTGATAGGAGGCGGTGGGCGCCGGGACGATCTGGGCCGATGGGAAGAGGCGCCGCCGCCATACGGTGCGAGGAAACGTAAATAGTGCGGGACCCCCGTCGAGATACGTGAGCTCCCACGACGCCGTACCCGCACTGCCGGTCCGTCGACCCGGCTCGGCGACGACGCCGTCCACTTCGAACCAAGGGTTTTCCCCCAGGGGTCCGGGACCGAAGTGGACGATCTCGGGTGCTTCGTCGGGCGGAAACAGTGCGAGCCAACCGTAGCCCCGCGCCGCGCCGCCATCGCTCGGGGCGCAAATTTCGTGGTGCAGCCAGAGGCCCGTTCCGGTTCGCGGGTCGTTCAACGTGTCGTACCAGACCTCGAGTCGACCGGGCTCTCCCGACCACCGTCGATCCTCGAGATCGGAGTCGTCGTTGAGTAATCGGAACCCCGCCACAAAGGACGCGAATGATTCGAGTGGGAATCGAAGCGTGACGGAGCCGACCTCGCGGCTGTTTTCGTCGTAGATGGCGCCCGTCAGTGTGGTCCACGCTCGCAACTGATTCAGGCCACGAATCGTCTTCCAGCCGTCGAAGCTGTAGTGGAGCCCGTCGTCGGCGATAGTGGTGAACTTGTAGCGCAACCGGTGGTCGCGAAGCGGGGAGAACTCCAACGTGCCGTTGATCGGCGTTTCGGTCGACATCCCCTCGGCGTTCAACGTGCCGCGAAGCGTGGCGACGAAGCCGCCGAGGGGCGACGGGAGCGTCGGAGTATTCAGCAACGCGTCGAAAGAGAACGGTCGGTCGAGGTGTTCCCCTATTCGTCGCCAGGTGCCCACCATCGCCTCGGAAAACGAGAGCCCCGTGGCCAATGAAGTACCCCCTCTCGATCCCGAGTCTCGTCGCGTTTGACGGCTGAAGTGAAGCTGCGACGCACTCACCACTGAGTTAAGCAGAGTTGGCTCCACCACTCGGCGCCCCCGGCGCCACCCTCAAGAAGATTGTCACCACGGCATCTACCTACCAGAGATCGTTGGTCCGACCCGCTCGCCGAGAGAAGCTTTCAGTGGCCGCCGCGGTGTCAAGCAGGTCCTGAACTTCTGTAAAGCATGTCCCGATTAAAAGAAACTTTCAATCGGTTGTCTCATGTCGGTCTCGTTACGCATGTCGTTTGATTTCAAGAAAACGTGTTGTCTCATGTCGGTCTGGTCTTGTGGTGTTGCGGAAATATGAGGCCTAAAATGAGGTCTATTCGGAGGTATCAGCGCTCACACGAACGGGCCATGCAGAATCTGCGGAAATTCATTGAATACTCCTACACCCAGACCGTTGTTGAGACCGACGAGTCCGGCTCCGAGAAAGACTCCGGGGGGAGTGCCACTTTCGCTGTAGTAGCGAACCAGGTCCGACTTGTCGGTGCCTTCGAGACCGTCGCCAACGGCGATGGACTTGAGCAGGTACTTGCAACCCGCTCCGATGCTGAGGCGTCGAATCGTCATCATGTCGGAGGCACCTGCATGCACCACAACTTTCCCCGTTAGGGGACCCCTGACCACAAGTGCCAGACGTGTGAGACCACAAATAAAAGTGAGCGTACAGAGCCGGGAGAGGGAGCGGAATGAGAAGCAGGATGTAGCAGGGCCGAAGAGGGAAGGTGGGTAGAGCTAGAAGAGCAGGAGGTAATGAGGCAGGAAGAATATAGGCGGATTGGGGCAGAGGAGTAGAGGAAGGGTGAGGTACGGAGAATGAGCCAACCTAGTGTTGCGTCCATGGATAAGAAGACAGATCGAGGGGCCAGGCCGGACGCCCCAGCGGATTCGGGCTCGACGCCACCTCGCCAACCGGCGAAGTCAGATGGCCCTGGCGCAGCGAAGGACGAAGCCTTCGACCTTCTTGGTGCCATGATGGTCGCAGCTCGGGCGGCCGGACTCGTCGCACTCGGGCTGGAGCTGGGCCTGTACCGGGTGATGGCGGGCCAGGGACCGCTCACCAGCGTCGAGGTCGCCGATAAAGCCGGGCTTCATGAGCGGTGGGTCCGCGAGTGGCTTTACGCGCAGTCCGCCGCCGGTGTCGTCAGCTACGCCGGCGATGCCCGCTTCGAGGTGAGCGATGAGGTGGCGGCGCTGCTGGCTGATGAGTCGAGCCTGCTCTACATGGGGGGAAACTTCACCACGCTCCCGAACCAGTTGAGCCTGCTGCCCCGACTAGGCGAAGCGTTCCACACCGGGCGGGGGCTTACCTTTGACGAGCGAGGTCCCCGGTCCGCTGAGGACGGCGAACTCCTAATGGGGAATTGGTATCGTCAGGTCCTCGTTTCAACGGCGTTGGCGCAGTTGGACGGGGTGATCGATCGGTTGCGCGAAGGGGCGGTCGTGGCCGACGTGGGCTGCGGCTCGGGAATAGCGATACTCGAGATGGCGCGGGCCTTCCCGGCTTCTACTTTCCACGGCTATGACGTCTCGGTGTACGCACTGGAGAGGGCTGAGTCGCGTCGGGCCGCGCGCGGTGCCAACAACGTAACCTTCCACGACGTCGAGTCAGAGCCCCTTCCCCGTGAGCCAACTTTTGATCTAGTGACGACCTTCGACTGTCTGCACGATATGACCCGACCGGTTGATGCCGTGAGGGCCATCCGCAACGCGATCGTTGATGATGGCGTCTGGTTCATCGTCGATATCGACTGTGCCCCCACATTCGAGCAGAACCTTCGCCGGCGCCGCTTCGCTACCATGCTGTACTCCACCTCGGTCTACGCGTGCCTGTCGTCGGCCATGTCCGAACCGGGCGGAGCAGGACTGGGTACCTGCGGACTCTCTGAGCCGGTCCTTCGCGAACTTGTG
>Ga0208080_1001789_pt1 | contig 10302 bp, 13 predicted proteins | sample NGESurdeep092012_3_FD_184476 | JGI IMG/M metagenome (GOLD analysis project Ga0208080, IMG submission 184476) | Arctic peat soil microbial communities from Barrow, Alaska - NGEE Surface sample 210-3 deep-092012 (SPAdes) | ecosystem: Environmental > Terrestrial > Soil > Wetlands > Peat ...
GGTCGAATATTTCAACTTGAGCGCGGGCGTGGTCGCGCTGCATCGGGGTTACAAGTTTTGAAGGGATGGGCGCATAATGCCCGGTTCACGCTGTAAGGAGAAAAAATGAAACATCTATTATCGATTTCAATCGCTGCATTCCTGGCTCTTGGTTTGATGGTTCAGGACGCGGAGGCCGCGCGTCTGGGCGGCGGCAGGAGCATGGGCACGCAGCGCTCCAGCGTGTCTCCGAACAGGAGTGTGCAGCAAACCCCGCCCTCGCAAGCAGCCCCTGCTGCCCCCGCCACGGCGGGCAACCGCTGGCTGGGCCCGATCGCCGGCTTGGCCGCTGGCCTGGGCTTGGGCTGGCTGCTCGGCCACGGCGGTATGGGGGACATGCTAAGCAGTCTGCTGATGATGGCCTTGGTCGGCTTCGCCGTGGTCTTTGTCTTGCGCCTGCTCACCCGGCGCAAGGACGCAGGCAATATGCAGTATGCCGGCGCTGGCAACGAACCCGCGGCTGCCCCGCCGCCTTCGCTGGCGCCCGCCATCGGCGCCGCGCCGGTCTTCGGCGCGCATCCTCAACCGAACATCCCCGCAGGATTCGACACCGACGGCTTTCTGCGCCAGGCCAAGCTCAATTTCGTCAAGCTGCAGGCGGTGCATGACAGCGGCAAGCTGGACGAGTTGCGCGAATTCACCACCGACGAGATGTTCGAGTCGATAAAGCAGGATCTGCGGGAGCACGCCGCGAGCGGGCAACAGACCGATGTGGTGACGCTCAACGCCGACCTGCTGGAAGCCCTCACCGAGGGCAACACCCACTGGGCCAGCGTGCGTTTCTCGGGCATGATCCGCGAAAACGCCGACGGCCAACCTGAATCGTTCCAGGAAATCTGGAACCTGGCGAAGCCGGTGTCCGGCGCCACTGGTTGGGTCCTGGCGGGCATACAGCAAATGCAGTAGCCGGGCTTCGCTCGGATCAGAGGACGTCGCAAGAACCCTGGTGACGTCCCGGACTTAGGGGAGCACGAGGGAAGGTATCCCCTCGTATGGTTACCGACCACGGCCCCTCGCACCGCCTTCAGTCCGCGCGGCGGGCACTGTGCAGGCATATCGCATTCAAGGACGTCTTCAGTGTTACCGCACCCCGGAATTTTCGCTCTCAACCACCTGCTCGGCGCGGAAGCCTGGGCGCGCGACAAACTCAAGCCCTACGCGGGACAGTGCGTGGAATTCCGCGCCTCGCCGCTGCCCGCGCTGCGCCTCGACATTCTCGACTCCGGTCTTCTGGCCAATGCCGCCCAGGACGCCGCGCCGAACCTGGTCGTCACTATCGGCTCAGGCGCGCTGCCGGCGATGGTGCGCGGCGAAGACGCGTTGATGCGCGAAATCGGCATCGAGGGCAGCGCCGACCTGGCCGGCGCGGTGCAGTACCTGTTCCGCCACCTGCGCTGGGGCCTCGAGGAAGACCTGTCCCGGGTATTCGGCGACGTGCTCGCCCACCGCCTGGTGGAGGAGGGCCGGCGCTTCGCCGCCTGGAACAGGGAGGCGGCGGGGAAACTGGCGCAGAACCTGGCCGAATACTGGATCGAGGAACAGCCGCTCTTGGCCCGCCCCGCCGACGTGCGCCAATTCCTCACCGACGTGGACCAGCTGCGCGATGACCTCGCGCGGCTGGAGAAGCGCATTGGGGCGCTGACAAAATAACCTGAACCGCCGAGGAGGCAGAGGACGCAAAGGGGAACATTGAGCCATACCTCTGCGCCCTCTGCGCCCTCTGCGGTTAAAATCTCATTTCCGACTTCTGCAGGGTAATCAATTGCAGCGCCTTCTGCGCCTCGCCAGAATCATCAGCGTCGGCATCCGCTTCGGCCTGGATGAATTCGTGCTCGCCCACGCGCGCACGCGCTTCCTGCTCGTGGCGGTGCAGCGCGTGCTGTTCTGGCGCAAGCTCACCGAGCCGCGCGCGGTGCGCCTGCGCCTCGCGCTCGAGGCCCTGGGGCCGCTGTTCGTCAAGTTCGGCCAGGTGTTGTCCACCCGGCGCGACCTGCTGCCCGCCGACATCGCCGACGAGCTCGCGCGGCTGCAGGACCAGGTGCCGCCGTTTTCGACCGAACTCGCCTACGCCCAGCTGGAGCGTTCGTTCGGCCGGCCGGTGGCAGAGGTGTTCGAGCAGTTCGACGCGCTGCCGGTGGCGAGCGCCTCCATCGCGCAAGTGCATTTCGCCGTGCTGCCGGGCGGGCGCGAATGCGCGGTCAAGATACTGCGCCCCAACATGCAGCAAGCGATCGAAAAAGACGTGGCCCTGCTCGACAGCGCTGCCGGCCTGATCGAGGCGCTGTGGGTCGACGGCCGGCGCCTGAAACCGCGCGAGGTGGTGGCGGAGTTCGCCAAGCACCTCAACGACGAACTCGACCTGATGCGCGAAGCGTCGAACGCGAGCCAGCTGCGGCGCAACTTCGCCGGCTCCCCCCTGCTGATGATTCCGGAGATCTATTGGGACTACTGCTCATCCTCGGTGATGGTGATGCAGCGCATCAGCGGCATACCCATCAGCCATGTGGAGCAGCTGCGCGCAGCCGGCGTGGACATCCCGCGGCTCGCCCGCACCGGGGTGGAGATCTTCTTCACCCAGGTGTTCCGCGACGCGTTTTTCCACGCCGACATGCACCCGGGCAATATTTTTGTCTCCACCGACACCGACCCGCGCGGCCAGTTCGTCGCCGTCGATTTCGGCATCATGGGCACGCTCACCGACGTCGACAAGAACTACCTGGCGCAGAATTTTCTCGCTTTCTTCAAGCGCGATTACAAGCGCGTGGCGCAGGCGCACGTGGAAGCGGGCTGGGTCCCGGCCGACACGCGCGTGGACGAGTTCGAGAATGCCATCCGCGCCGTGTGCGAACCGGTGTTCGACCGGCCGCTGAAAGACATTTCCTTCGGCAGAGTGCTGTTGCGCCTGTTCCAGACCTCGCGCCGCTTCAATGTCGAAATCCAGCCGCAGCTGGTGCTGCTGCAGAAAACCCTGCTCAATATCGAGGGCCTGGGGCGGCAGCTCGACCCCGAGCTCGACCTGTGGAAAACCGCCAAACCCTATCTCGAGCGCTGGATGAGCGAACAGCTGGGCTGGCGCGGTTTTGTGCGCAACCTGCTGGACGAAGCACCCCGCTGGGCGAACATGCTGCCGCAGCTGCCGCGCCTCGCGCACCGAGCCCTCGCCGCCGACCACGCGGCCGGAATCGAGCGCGCGCTGGACCGGCTTGCCGCCGAGCAAAAGCAGCGCAACCGCAGCACCGTCATGCTCGCGCTGCTGCTCGCAGCCTTGCTCGCCTGGCAGATCTACCTCACACTGTAATCGCGGCGCGCGCTTCGCCGATGCGGGGCCGCAGGATATAATCGGCCCGCGTCCCGCAAGACTAGAAGCGTCTAAGCCATGCTGCTCTGGTTCGTCATCACCTACTGGATCATTTCCATCGGCATCGGCCTTTGGGCCGGCACGCTGGTGAAGAACTCCAGGGATTACGCGGTAGCCGGGCGCGCGCTTCCGTTCTACATCGTCACCGCGACCGTATTCGCGACCTGGTTCGGCTCCGAGACCGTGCTCGGCATTCCGGCGTCGTTCCTCAAGGACGGGCTGTCGGGCGTGGTCGCCGACCCGTTCGGATCGAGCATGTGCCTGATCCTCGTCGGCCTGTTCTTCGCCCGCCCGCTCTACCGCATGAACCTGCTGACCATAGGCGATTTCTACCGCAAGCGCTTCAACCGCACGGTCGAGGTGCTCACCACGCTGTGCATCGTCATTTCCTACCTCGGCTGGGTCGCGGCGCAGATCAAGGCGCTCGGACTCGTGTTCAACGTCGTCTCCGAGGGCGCGATGTCGCAGAGAACCGGGATGATCGTCGGCGCCGCGACGGTGCTGATCTACACCATGTGGGGCGGCATGTGGTCGGTCGCGGTCACCGACTTCATCCAGATGATCGTGATCCTGGTGGGCATGGTGTACATCGCCGTCGAGGTGAGCGGCATCGTCGGCGGCGTCGGCACCGTGCTCAGCCACGCGTCGGAAGCCGGAAAGTTCAACCTGTTGCCCGCGCCCGAACTGAGGGAGATGCTCTGGTTCACTGCCGCATGGATCACGATGATGTTCGGCTCGATCCCGCAGCAGGACGTGTTCCAGCGCGTCGCCTCGTCCAAGAACGAGCGCATCGCCGGCAACGCCTCGATGCTCGGAGGCGCGCTCTATTTCTGTTTCGCCTTCATCCCGATGTTCCTCGCCTACTCGGCGACGCTGATCGACCCGAAGATGGTCGCGGGCCTGATCGGCACGGATCCGCAGCTGATTCTGCCGACCCTGATCATGCAGCACGTGCCGGTGTTCGCGCAGGTGATGTTCTTCGGCGCGCTGCTGTCGGCGATCAAGAGCTGCGCCAGCGCGACCCTGCTCGCGCCTTCCGTCACTTTTACCGAGAACATCCTGCGCGGCGCGTTCCGGCACTGGAGCGACCGCCAGTTCCTGTTCGCGATGCGCTCGGTCGTGCTCTGCTTCACCGTGATGGTGACCCTGTTCGCGCTCAACTCGAATGCGAGCATCTACAAAATGGTCGAGAACGCCTATAAGGTGACCCTGGTTGCGGCCTTCGTTCCGCTCGCTTTCGGGCTCTACTGGCATCGCGCCACCAGCCTCGGCGCGACGCTGGCGATCGTGCTCGGGCTCGCGACCTGGATCAATCTCGAGATCATGAATCCCAATGGCCTGGTGCCGCCGCAACTCGCCGGCCTCGGCATGAGCCTCGCCGGCATGATCGTCGGCTCGCTGCTTTCGTTCGCCGGCGGGCAGAAGACACCGCGCATAAACTGGTTCGCGCGAAGATAAAGGCGGCGCGCTGATCTATCCCGGCTAGAGCCGCTCCTTCGTGTTCGTCAGCGCCAGCGCGCGGGTGAAAGCGACCTGATTGCATACGAACAGTTCATGTTGCATCCCGGGCAGGCCCAGCCTTCCCAGCCAAGCCCAATTGCTTTCTCTGGACGTCCTCAAAGCTCTCGCGCGCGAGAATCGGGAACGCGGTGCCCTGGAAGTCGCGGTCGGCCATATAGCGCGTGACGATCTTGTCGTTCTCGCCCATGCGCTCGATCATCATGTCTTCAATGAGTTTGCGTATCCCGAGCTCGAACTTGTCTAGCGGATTTGCCAGCGCCGTCTGAATAACATGCTCGCTCTTGCAGGCTCTTTCCTTGATCTGCTGGAAGAATAGCCGGTCTTCCGCGACGCTCGACCGGCTCGATCCAAAGTCGGCCTTCCCGGAACTCATTGAAGAAGACGTGGTTGACTTCGTAGGTGGTCATCGGCCGTAGAGCGAGGAGTATTTCGAGGGCTTCCGTCCGATAGTCCTTCGAGGGCGCGCGGCTTCCTTCGGCGACCTGTTCGGCGATGGGTTCGTTGGCCGCAGCTTTGGCGCGGCGCTGCGCGTCGAAGATGCCGCCTTCAGGCTACCTGTGCGAGCGGGAAGCGTATCTCCACGGATTCGAAAGGCACGGAAACCGTGCCGTCCTCCTCCCGTTCGACCAGACCAAGTTCCTCAAGGCGCGACACATCGGTATGGACATTCGAATAATTGCGCTCGGCGGCTTTTGCCAGCGCGTAAACGCTGCAAGGGCCTTCGCGGCGCAGTGTGTCGAGGAGGTCCAGGCGCGCCGGAGTCAGTTCGGCGAACAGCGCGCGTGCCGACTCGAAGCTCAGGCGGTAGTCAGGTGCATGCCCGCGACGGGCACCAGCAACCTGCTCCGCCACGGCGCCGAAAATGGAACCCTTGCGGCTCAACTCGATGATTGCTTTCATGACCTAGCTCCATTCGTTCACGTCGCTCTCGAAATCCGCCAGCAGCTGCTCGACCGTAGTGAAGACGTATTCATCTTCACCATTGCCCAGGTGGCGGTGGTCGCCCTTCCCGCGTTCGTTGTCGTACCGGACCCGGCTTATACCCGCGGCGCCGTAGTACAGCCGGTACTTGTAGCGGTGCGTGCTCGGAGCCAGTGGCTCGGAAAGCTCCCAAACGACGATCTCGATGACCGAGCCGTCGTCGCGAACTTCCTTGGCTTGTGCAAGGAGCACTGCAGGCATATATTGCATGGTAGCAATATATGCGCCGCATGTCTACTGGGGCCGAATTCAATCGGAAAAGTCGCTGGTTGCGAGCCGCGCCAGATGCGCCTAGAATGTGTATGAAACATAGAAAGGATACACATCATGCGCACCAACATCGTAATCGACGATAAGCTGATGAAGGACACGCTTCGGGCGACAGGGTTGAAGAGCAAACGGGAAGCGGTGGAGCTCGGGCTGCGTACCCTGTTGCGGCTGCGGCAGCAAGAGGAGATACGGCGCTTTCGCGGCAAGCTCAACTGGCAAGGTGACCTCGACGCGATGAGGACCGACAGGTGATTTTGGTCGATTCCAGCGTTTGGATCGACTACTTCCGGGGAACCGCGACGCCGCAGGCGGAAAAGCTGGAATCGCTGCTCGGTACCGAACCGATTGCGACGGGCGACCTGATCCTGACCGAGGTGCTGCAAGGCTTTGTCAGCGACCGCGACTTCAACCAGGCCAGGAAGCTCCTGACTTCGTTGGTGGTCGTGGACCTGGCGGGGCAAGACATAGCCATTCAAGCCGCGAAGAATTTTCGTGCGCTGCGAGCGCTCGGGGTAAGCGTGCGCAAGACGATTGATACGGTGATTGCCACGCGCTGCATCGAGAGCGGCTTGCCTCTTCTGTACAGCGACAGGGACTTCGATCCGTTCGTCGAGCACCTTGGTCTGCGTTCAGCGCTGCCCGGAACCTAAATCCGGGCACGGCAGAATCCCGGCATGCACGATAAGCTCATCGCGGTCGAAGCCTACATCATCACTCTGGAGATGGATGCCCCCGTCAGCGCCAATCGACGTTGCCGAATCCGTCCTGGCCGAGCCAAGTGTAGAAAATGCCGATCGTTCCTCTGCTCTGCGTCGTGGATCCCAGGTCGGGAAAGTTCGCATCGCGGCGATTCCCCAGGTACTTGATCGTGACTGCATGCCGGCGCTTGATGCGCAGCGTATAGGACGCGTCCACGCGGACGATATTGTCACGTCCCCCGCGATTGGCGGCAGCGACGTTGGTCACGAAGTATTCGCGCGCGGTCAGATCGAGCGAGGCTCTGTCCCCGAAAATCATGCGCAACGCAAACAGGGCTTGCGGCGCCAAGCCATAGTGGTATTCGAGCTCGGAGGCGTTCGGGCGCGTGGTGCCGACCGCGGTGTAGCCGACGCCCAGAAGGCCCGTGCCCTGAAGCGCGATCGAATTGGACAGCCGCCATTCAGCGGTGGTGCCGAGCGATAGCGCCGTGCTCGATACGCGGTAGATTTGCGGTGCCATGTAGTCGTAGCTGCCGTACAGTCCCCAGATTCCCCGGTAATTCTTGCCTTGCTCGTAGTCCTTTCCAACCAACAGTCCGCGAGTCATGAGGCTTTCGAAACCGTTGGCGCTCGAGGCGGTCGCCTGCAGATTGAAGTAATCGAAAGGACGCGTATACGAATAGCCGGGCTTTCCCGGCAGCCCGTAATCGACGGAGAAATCCGCAAGCGCCTCGTTGCGTTTGAGCTGTGTCGTTGAGGTGCCCTGGGCGTTTTGCGCGGTGCCGCTGAAGCCGAGTTGCAGGCGGCTGTAATAGGCCGGATTGCGGCTCGCGAAAATCGCGTCCAATCGGTCGCGATAAACGAGGCGATTGAAGCCGGTCGACGGAGAAATCGCCGCCGCGCCGAGCTCGCGCCATAAGGGGGGCACGTCGCCTCCGTGCTCGATCATCAGGCTGGACAAGCGGAAAAGCGCCTCACCCAGGAAGCTCCCGCCTATGCCGGTATTGATCTGATCATTTCTGGAGGGCGGCACGCGTTCCCCGGCGATTTCCCACAATGCGCTGCCCGCAAAGGTGTACGCGAGCGCCTCCCAGTAGTTGAGTCCCGCAGACCTTGCGAAGCCGTGGTACATCGATCCCGCATACGGATGCCCCAACTGGTTGGTGCGGAACGGATCGTCATCGACGACCCAACTGCTGCGCAGGTTGCGGCTGACCGTCGACAGGTTGCTCTTGTAGTCGCCGCTGGCGTCGCGCCGGTTGGCCAGATTCAGCAGGGCCTCGAAGCCGACGATTTCGAGTGCCGGAATGGAATAGTTCTTGCGCGCCGCGGAGTCCGCCGAAAAATCGAGCTTCGGTTTGTCAGGATCGTTTGGCGCTGCTTCGCTCGCGAGCGTTGCCCAGGACTTCGGAGTGCCGGTGAAGGCAGGCTCTGCGCCGAATGCGGCAGACGCTGCCGTCAAGCCCAGCGTGAAGGCAGCCGCGAGCAGTGTTGTCCGGCACAGCGAGGCGTACTGAAAAGCGCCCGCTCCGGCTGCTGGAATCGAATCAGGGAGTCGCACATCGTAATTCTACTTGAAGCTGGAAAAAGAACAATGCTCGCTAGCGCACATTGGCCCGGCCCTTTTTCGACTCCGGGCGGGAAGATCAACAACCCGACGCTCTGAGCGGCCCGGCTATTTGGAGCGGGATTTCGGTCCGGTACGCGATTCGAGCAAGAAGGGGCGTGTTCGCATTTGTTTCTGACACGCAGCCACTGCCAACGCCCGCCTTGAGCAGTCGTTGGCATTTGACGATGCCGGACACCAGCACCTTCGTTTCGAGCCCGACGCGCACGGTGGAGTCAGACGCCTGGCTTGGTTCGGGAGCATCGTTCGCGCCGCGTAGCAGCAATCTATGCCTCGGATAGCGACGGCAGCTTCAGCGCATCGAGCTTGGCCAATGCCTCGGTCAGCCGTCGCGCAGCAGCGACCGGCTCCCCGGAAAAGACTTGACGTAATGTCGTCTATAAACGACAATGAAACATGAATGCCGTTCTCGCGGTCTATCACTATCAGACTCGGGATAAGCGCATTCCGTATCAGGAGTGGCTGGACACCATCAGAGACCCCATCGCCTTTGCGGCAGTCCAGTTGCGGGTCGATCGGCTGGAGCGGGGATTATTCGGGGATTGCGAGCCCGTTGGTGACGGTGTGTGGGAATTGCGCATCGACACAGGGGCGGGTTACCGGGTGTACTACGGACGCTCCAAGAAGCAAGCCGTGCTGCTCTTATGTGGCGGCGACAAGCGAACCCAGAAAGCGGACATAAAGCGAGCCAAGGAGTACTGGAAAGATCATGAAGAAAGAAAACGTGCCGGCGGCCGTACCCGCTAAAGACTACCTGCTGAATCGGCTGCAAGATCCGGCGACGGCCGCGGCATATCTGAACGCAGCGGTAGAGGAAGATGATCCGGGAGCGTTTCTTCAGGCCCTGCGCAACGTCACGGAAGCGCGTGGCGGGGTGGCCAGGATCGCCGATCTTACGGGGCTGAACCGGCAGCAGCTCTACCGCACGCTTTCGGAAAATGGCAATCCTGAGCTGCGAAGCCTGAGCAAGATACTCGGCGTGTCGGGTTTGCGATTCGCTGTCGTCGCCAAGAACAACAAACGCGCGGCGCCCAAGAGCAGGAAGCTTACGCAAAAACGCGTTCGGCTCTCGCCGGGCGCAAAGCTGGCAAAAGCCGCATAGCGCTGCAGCGTCCCCGCTGCGGCACGCGGACCCGGCCGGCCTTCCCCGGGCACGGTAGAATCCAGGCATGCACGACAAGCTGATCGCGGTCGAAGCCGACATCACCACTTTGGCGGTGGATGCCATCGTCAACGCCGCCAACAACTCGCTCCTGGGCGGCGGCGGCGTGGACGGCGCGATCCACCGCGCCGCCGGACCGGAACTGCTCGCCGAGTGCCGCACGCTTCAAGGCTGCGCCACCGGGCGCGCCAAGATCACGCGCGGCTACCGCCTCCCGGCCAAATACGTCATTCACACCGTCGGACCGGTATGGCAGGGCGGCTCCCAGGGCGAGCCCGAACTGCTCGCCTCCTGCTACCGCGAGAGCCTGGCTCTGGCGCTCGCGCACGGCGCGAGCCGCATCGCCTTCCCTGCGATCAGCTGCGGCGTCTACGGCTACCCGCCGCAGCAGGCGACGCGCATTGCGGTGCGCGAGTGCGCGCAGTTCGCCGCGGCCGAGCCGAAAATCGCGCAGATCGTGTTCGCCTGCTTCGGCGCCGAGATGCTGGCGCTGTACCGGGCGGAACTCGCGAGGCCGTAACATGGCGGTCACCGTGCCCGTCATCGATCCCAGACCCTCGCCGCTGGCGCGTTACCTGCTGCTCGCTTATGTGCTGCTGGTCATTTACGCCAGCCTGCATCCCTTCTCCGGCTGGCGCGATCAAGG
>Ga0208080_1001790_pt1 | contig 10298 bp, 9 predicted proteins | sample NGESurdeep092012_3_FD_184476 | JGI IMG/M metagenome (GOLD analysis project Ga0208080, IMG submission 184476) | Arctic peat soil microbial communities from Barrow, Alaska - NGEE Surface sample 210-3 deep-092012 (SPAdes) | ecosystem: Environmental > Terrestrial > Soil > Wetlands > Peat ...
GCCGGCGACCCCAGCCCCAGCCAGGTGAGCCGGGTGCGTAGTCGATGGCGAAGTTGTCGCTGGCTCTCCGGAACACTCACGGTGAGCACGAGCCAGCGGCCGTCCCACGGGTGAGGCTGTCGCATGAACCCGTAGATGCGCTGGGTGCCTTCACGCAGGAGCTGCTCACCGGTGGGGGCCAGCTGCCAGCGGACCCGCCGGCCGTGCCGGGTCGAGGCCATCAGACCCTCGCCGGCGGCCCGGAAGAGCGCCTGCCGGGCCGACTTCTCCTCGACACCGAGTGCGCCCAGGGCTTCGACCAGGGTGCCCGTCCAGACTTCTCCGCGGCGGGGATGGACGAACTCGCCAAGGACGGTGAGCAACAGCGAGCGGGCGCTCGGGTACCCCGACTCGCGCTGAAAGCCGTTCGCCTCGGCTGCGTCGGCCAGCACAGGCTCTTTCGGGGAAGCGCTTGGCACGCCTCTGCCCTCCTTTTGTTCGACATCTCCTGGGGCTGAATTGTCTCAGCCCGTGGTGTGTTCCTGGCGCAAGCGCCCACTGGCGGCGAGTCCCGGTTGTGGTATACATACTACAAGTTCTTGACGAAACGCACTGACGACGTCGAGTATTTGTCGGAAGGCGCCATCCGATCTGCTGAAGAGGTGTGACATGCCCGTCGCTGCAGCCAAGACCACGAGCCCGGCCAACGAGGACGTCGAGCCGTCATCCGCCGCGCCTTGCGTCGTGAGCTTCCGCACGGCCCCGGACCGTTATCGCCACTGGCGCCTGGACGTCGATGGCGAGGTGGCCACCGCGACCCTGACCGTTGACGAGAACGGTGGCCTGGTGGCCGGTTACCAGCTGAAGATGAACTCCTACGACCTTGGCGTCGACATCGAGCTCTACGACCTGGTCCAGCGTCTGCGGTTCGAGCATCCGGGAGTGAAGTCGGTCGTGATGACCGGCGGCCTGGAGCGCATGTTCTGCGCCGGCGCGAACATACGGATGCTGGCCCAGTCCTCACACGGCTGGAAGGTCAACTTCTGCAAGTTCACCAACGAGACCCGCAATGGCATCGAGGACGCCACTGCCAGCTCCGGCCAGACGTGGATCGCCGCCCTCAACGGCACCGCGGCGGGTGGGGGTTACGAGCTCGCCCTGGCCTGCGACCAGATCGTCCTGATCGACGACGGGTCCTCCGCGGTCTCGCTGCCCGAGGTCTCGATGCTCGGTGTGCTGCCCGGCACCGGTGGCCTGACCCGCGTCGTCGAGAAGCGCCATGTTCGCAAGGATCGGGCCGACCTGTTCGCCACCAAGCCCGAGGGATACCGGGGCGCCACGGCCGTGGAATGGGGCCTGGTCGACGCGACAGTTCCGCGCAACGCCTTCGCCGGCGAGATCAGTCGGCGGGCCGCCGAGGCCGCCGCCACGTCCAGTCGGCCGGCCGGCGTCCATGGTGTGAAGCTGACCCAGCTGGCCCGCGAGGACTCCGGCGATGAGATCACCTACCCCTACGTCACTGCGAAGATCGATCGCTCGGGTCGCCGCGTCGACATCACGGTGCAGGGCCCGGCGCAGGCTCCTCCCGCCGGCGCCGCGGCCGTGCTCGCCCAGGGCGTGGACTACTGGCCGATGGCCGTCACCCGCGCGCTGGATGACCTGATCCTGCACCTGCGCACCAACGAGCGCGAGATCGGCAGCTGGGTGCTGCGCACCGTCGGGGACGCCGGCCGGGTGCTCGCCTACGACGCCCAGCTCGCCGAGCTGTCCGACCACTGGTTCGCCTCTGAGGTGCGCCACTACTACAAGCGGACGCTCAAGCGTCTGGACGTCACCAGCCGCAGCCTCTTTGCCGCCATCGAGCCGGGCAGCTGTTTCGTCGGCCTCCTGCTCGAGCTGGCCCTCGCCGCTGACCGCCAGTACATGCTCGAGGGCGTGTACGAGGACGCCGACCCCGACGCTGAGCCCGCCGCCATCGTGCTGACCGCGTCCAACGAGGGCGCCTACCCCATGGGCAACGACCTCTCCCGGCTTCAGTCCCGGTTCTGGGGGAACGGCGACGACCTCGACGCCGCTCGTGCTCGATTCGGTGAGAGGCTCGACGCCGCGGCAGCCGTCGAGCTCGGTCTGGTCACGATGGCCCTGGATGACATCGACTTCGAGGACGAGCTTCGCATCGTCCTGGAGGAGCGAGCCTCTTTGTCGCCGGACGCGCTGACCGGCATGGAGGCCAACCACCGGTTTGTCGGCCCCGAGACCCTCGAGACCAAGATCTTCGGCCGGCTCACCGCCTGGCAGAACTGGATCTTCATCAGGCCCAATGCCTCCGGTCCCGACGGTGCCCTGCGCCGGTTCGGGTCGGGACGCAAAGGCGACTACGACTTCGAGAGGATCTGAGATGGCGCACGAGTTCAATGCCGCGGCGTGGCTGGTCGACCGGCACGTGGAGCAGGGCCGCGGTGAACGTATCGCGGTGCGGGGGACCCGGACCCTGACGTATGCCGAGCTGGCCGTGCTGAGTGGTGACGTCGCCGCGTCGTTGCGTGGCCTCGGGATGCGCCGCGACGACCGGGTCGTCTTCGTGATGTCCGACGACGTTGAGCTGCTGGGTGGTGTCCTGGGGGCGTTCCGCGCCGGTGTCGTGGCGGTGCCGGTCTCGACGATGCTCGGGGCTCACGAGCTCGCCGAGATCCTTGCCGACTGTGGGGCCCGAGTGGTCTGCGCGACCCATGAGTACGCCGATGCTGTCACCGCGGCCATCGACCTTGTGCCCGAGGTGGAGCACTTCGTGCTTGCGGGTTCGGATCACCTACCGGCTCTGTCGGCTGCGACTGTGCGGTCATGGGAGGACTTCATCGCCCTCGGGCTTGGGGGGAGCGACCAGGACCGCGCGGTGGCGTCCACTGACGAGGATGCCTGGGCGTTGTGGCTCTACACGTCGGGCACCACGGGTTCACCCAAGGGCGCGATGCACCGCCATGCGAACATCCGGCACGTCTGCCGGACCTACGGCGACCAGGTGCTGGGCATCCGGCCCCAGGACGTGTGCTTGTCGGTGGCCAAGCTCTTCTTCGCCTACGGCCTGGGGAACTCGTTGTTCCCTCTCTCGGTGGGTGCGATCACGGTCCTTGAGCCGCGGAGCCCGACGGCCCAGGTGATCGCCGAGCGGGTGAGCCAGGACAAGCCGACGATCTTCTGCGGGGTGCCGACCTTCTTCTCACACCTGATGGCCAGCGACCTGCCGGATGACACGTTCGCGTCGGTGCGCCTGGCGACATCTGCGGGCGAGCCGCTGCCGGCTCCGCTGCAGCGCCGGTTCACCGAGCGCTTCGGGGTCGAGATCATCGATGGCATCGGGTCCACCGAGTGCCTGCACATCTTCTTGTCCAACCGGCCCGGTGACATCAGGCCGGGGACGACCGGTCGTGCGGTGCCTGGCTATGAGCTGCAGCTACGTGACGCCTGCGGCGAGCTGGTGCCCCAGGGGCAGCCGGGAACCCTGCACGTCCGCGGTGAGTCCATCGCGCTGGGCTACTGGCGGCGAACTGCAGCCTCCCGGCAGGTCTTCGTGGGGGAGTGGCTGAACACCGGTGACACCTATCTGGAGAACGACGAGGGCTACTACACCTGTCTGGGCCGCAGCAACGACCTGATCAAGGCCGGAGGGATCTGGGTGACTCCCAGCGAGGTCGAGGCCCGGCTGCTCGAGCACCCGTTGGTGGAAGAGGCTGCGGTCGTCGGGTTCCTTGACTCGGACGAGCTGGTCAAGCCCGTGGCGTGTGTGGTGACCCGGGGCCCGGTCAGCCAGGAGGAGCTCATCTACTGGTGCCGCCAGGAGCTGGCCCACTTCAAGTGCCCGCGGGCGGTCGTCTTCGCCGACGAGCTGCCGAAGACCGCCACCGGCAAGCTGCAGCGCTTCAAGGTCCGCGAGCTCGTCGCCGACGGCGTCGTCTCCGGTACAGACGCCAACCGGACTCTCGCGCCGTCCTTGACCACGACAGGACGGAGAGCTCACTGATGAGTCCCAGCCACCGCTCCGTAGACTCCATCCATGACGGGGATCTCCAGAACATCTTTGGGCGTTAGGTATCCACGGTGCTGAACGGAATACCTCTTGTCGACGCGCACGTCCACGTGCCACTGCTCGCCACACTGCGCCCGGCGTGGATCCAGTGGGCTCGCGACTTCGGGCCGGACGGCATCCTGGAAGACGTATGGGACGCCGACGGTCTGCCCCGCCCCGCGCGGCTCGATGAGCTCTTCGCGGAGCAGGGAGTCGACGTCGCGCTGCTCTTCTGCGAGTACAGCCCCAAGGCCACAGGGACACAGACCTTCGACGACCTGCTGCCGATCGTCGAACACAATCCGCGCAGGTTCCGCCCGGTGGCGAACGTCAACCCGCACCTGCACGGCTCCATTGCCGCGGAGGTGAAGCGTCAGCTCGACCTCGGTGCCGCCGCCCTGAAGCTGCACCCTGTGCACGGCCTGTTCCGCTGCGACGACAGGTCCTTGTATCCCGCCTATCAGGTCCTGGAGGAGCGGCGGGTGCCGCTGGTGGTTCACTGCGGGACGAGCTCCTTCCCCGGCTCGGTCAACGAGAACGCTGATCCGCAGATCCTGCTGCCGGTCATCCGGGACTTCCCTGGGCTCGACATCGTCCTGGCCCATGGCGGCAGGACCCAGTGGTATGACGCGGCGGCCTCCATGGCGCTGTCCCACCAGACCGTATGGATCGAGCTGTCCGGCTTGCCGCCCAAGCGACTGCCGGACTACTACGCCCGGTTCGACCTGGATGAGCTTGCCTGCCGATGGATCTTCGGCACCGACTGGCCCGGCGTGCCCGGGACTGCGCAGAATGCCACGGCGGTGGCCGACCTGCTGGATGACGATGTCGCGGCCGCCGTGCTGGGCGGGAACGCGATGCGCGTGTATGCCGGGCTGCCGCGGCTCCCCATCGGCGTCACGGTCGGCGTCCCCCTCGAGGCTGGCACGAGCCGGCGGGAAGAGGTCTGAGCCATGCCGGTCTATGCCCTCGACTCACTCGTGCCGCAGATTCACCCGGACGCCTTCGTCCACCCGGACGCAGTGGTTATCGGCAACGTCGAGATCGGCGCACAGTCGTCGATCTGGCCCGGTGCGGTGCTTCGGGCGGACTTCGGCCGGATCGTCATCGGCGAGCGCACGTCGATCCAGGACGGCACTGTCATCCACGCCACAGAGGAGTGGGCCACCATGATCGGGGACGACTGCGTGGTCGGTCACAATGCGCACCTTGAGGGCTGCACTGTCGAGAACCGCTGCCTCGTGGGTTCCGGGTCCGTGGTTCTCAACCGGGCGGTGGTGCGGGCCGGCTCCGTCGTCGGCGCCAAGGCCTTGGTGCCAGAGGACTTCGAGGTGCCGGCCAGCCACCTGGCTCTCGGCATCCCGGCGCGGTCCAAGCCGATCGATCCCGAGAGGCAGGCGGAGTGGATCGACCTGGCCGTGTGCCTGTATGTCGGCAACGCCGAGCGATACCGGCACGGACTGCGCAGGGTCGACCAGCCGGCGCTGATCAACGAGCCCGCGCTGATCAACCAGCCCGCGCTTGATCAACCAGAAAGGGAAACCCGATGAGTGGCAACGACGTTCAGGGACAACCGGCCCGCGAGCCGGCAGGTGTCTTGGCGTGAGTGCTGCCCGCACGGCATACCTCGTCTCTGGGGTCCGTACTCCGATCGGTCGGTACGGCGGTGCGCTGGCCGGCGTCCGGCCGGACGACCTGGCTGCTCACGTCATCCGCGAGCTGACCGGCCGGCACCTCGATCTTGACTGGGCCAGCGTCGACGACGTCGTGCTCGGCTGCGCCAACCAGGCCGGCGAGGACAACCGCAACGTGGCCCGGATGTCGGCATTGCTGGCGGGACTGCCCGCGGAGGTCTCGGGGATCACGTTCAACCGTCTGTGTGCTTCCGGCCTCGATGCCGTGGGCTTTGCGGCCCGCACGATCATCGCCGGGGACGCCGACCTGATCATCGCCGGAGGTGTCGAGAGCATGAGCCGGGCACCGTTCGTGCAACCCAAGGCGCAGTCACCGTATTCGCGGTCGGCGGAGATCTATGACACGACAATCGGGTGGCGTTTCGTCAACCCTGCGATGCAGGAGCAGTACGGCACTGACGGCATGCCGCAGACGGCACAGAACATCGCCTTTGAGTACGACATCAGCCGCGAGGACCAGGACGCCTTCGCCCTCCGCTCGCAGGAGCGGACGGCGAAAGCACAGGTGAGCGGGCGTCTCGCGCGAGAGATAGTGCCGGTGCCGGTGCCACAGAGGAAGGGTAAGCCGGTCGTGGTGACGCGCGACGAGCACCCGCGAGAGACATCGGCCGAGGTCCTGGCCGGCCTGCGGCCGCTGTTTCCGGGTGGGTCGATCACCGCGGGCAACTCCTCAGGTGTCAACGACGGCGCTGCGGCGCTGCTGATCGCGTCCGTGGACGCCGTCAAGAGGTACGGTCTGCAGCCCATGGCGCGGATCATCTCCACGGCCAGCGCCGGAGTCCAGCCCCGGGTCATGGGCATCGGCCCGGTCCCGGCCGTGAAGCGGCTGCTGGAGCGTACGGGCGTGCAACTGAGCGACGTGGGGACGATCGAGCTCAATGAGGCATTCGCCGCTCAGTCGCTGGCAGTCCTGCGCGCGTTCGGCCTCGCTGACGACGCGCCGCACGTCAACCCGCACGGAGGCGCAATCGCCCTCGGTCACCCGCTCGGGATGAGTGGAGCACGGCTGGCACTCACTGCCGCGCAGACACTGGCCGATGACGGCCTCGACTACGCGATCGCCACGCTGTGCGTGGGTGTCGGGCAGGGTGTTGCCATGCTGCTTGGCCGTCCCTGAGGTGCGTCGTTCGGCATACCTGCGGCGGCGCTGGGGTCACCCCCGAGCTGCGCCCTCAAGATGCTTGGCTACGGGTTGAGGTTCTGCAGACGGACCTGACCTCGCGCCACGGTGCGATCCCGGTCGTCGAGGGTCTCCACCAGCCAGACCTGTTGTGACCTGCCCCGGTGCAGCGGTCGAGCGCTGGAGGTGAGCCTGCCTGCCGTGGAAGCCCGGTAGAAGTCTGTGGTGTTCGAGACGCCGACCACCTTGCCGCGGTCAGCGAGCCACAACGAAGCGCCGATGCTGGCGAGGGTCTCGACCACGCTGCAGTGGACGCCGCCGTGCAGGATGCCGTAGGGCTGGTGCATCTCCGGGGTGACCGTCCAGTGCGCCGTCACCTCGTCGCCATCGGCGGTGTCCAGAACCAGGCCAAGGCTCTTGGCGAATGGTCCCAGGTACATGCTCTCGTCCACAGTCGTGGTGCTCCCTTTGTATTGCGGTGATTTCCATGGCGTTGATCGTCTTTGGCGACGATGCGTCGCCCATAATATGGCGAGGCCTGCGGCGCGGCCACTCAAGCTGAGCTCATGAAGGGTCGTGACAGGTGACGGTCGCGATGGTGCAGGCCTTGCCGGCCGGGTTGTGGCTGATGACCTGGGCCACCCCCAGGCTTCGTCCCCGGTGGAGAGCCGTCGCGGTGAAGGTGACCCCTCTGTCGACGGCAACTGGGCGAAGGAACGCGATGTGGACTGATGCCGTGACGAGTGGATGGGAGCCGGATCGCAGAGCCGCCAGTCCTGCGATCTCAGAGGCGCACAGCGAGATTCCGCCGTGCAGATTACCCATCGGGTTCGACAGGCCGCGAGTTGCCGGGAGTACGACGGTGGCGCCACCGTCGTACTGTCGCGTGATGGCCCGGAGCAGGTCCGGCGTCGGCACACCGCCCATATCTCTGAGCGGGTCTGGCCCGACAAGGACGCCTGCGCTGCCGCTGTAGGCAGGAGCCGACGGCGTCTCGGGAACGAAGCGCACGCGTTCGCTGCCGAGCGCGATCGTGCGGCCGAGCCGGTCCATGATGCGACCTCTGGAGAGTCCGCCAACCAGGTCGAACTCGACCGTGTGACTCTCTGCGTAGAGCGTCGACCCGTCGACCGGTAGGGGTGAGCAGAAGTCGACCGAGATCTCTGTGCTGACAGCCCAGTGACCGTCTGGTCGCTCGGCTACGACGGCGTAGCCGAGGATGTCGTCCGCCAGAACACCCAGGGACCCACGGCACGGCTCCCCGTCCGGACTGAGCATCCAGTCCCCGGTGCGCATGGACCCCCGGGTGAGATCGCGGTCGTTGGTCACCGGGCCCACCCGAAACAGCGATTCCGGACCTCCGGCCACGAAGGGAGTGCGCGCTCGCGTGACGGTTTCGGTCATCGGGTCTTCCCTGCCTCGTTCTCGCTTGCGGCGTCGGATGCCTCACACGCGTCATCACGGTCGAGCTCGGTTGACGATGCGGTTGTCGCTCCTCATGATAGGCTACATTCTGTTCTCGCGGTCGCAGGATTTTGTAGGCAATTAGGTCCCGATGAGTACGCCTCGATGAGTACACAGGGCGTCATGGACAGGATGAGGTCGCGATGAGCAAGCTTCTCTCAGTCTCGGAGGCTGTCGAGCGTTATGTCCCCGATGGTGTCGGGCTGCTCTCGGTGGGCGGGATGCACCTGCACAACAACCCGATGTCGCTGATCAGAGAGGTCGTCCGCCAGCGGCGCACGATTCGACGTCTGCTGACGAGCCCCTGTGGCGCTCTGAACGCCGATCTTCTCGTGGGGGCCGGCCTCGTCCAGGAGATAGCGACCTCCTACGTCGGCTTCGAGCATCTCGGCCTGGCGCCGTGCTTCCGGCGGGCTGCGGAGTCGGGGACCATCCGGATCCTCGAGTGCGACGAGGGTTACATCACCCACGGCCTGTACGCGGGAGCGGGCGGTCTGCCGTTCATCGCGCTACCGGCAGGTCTGGAGACCTCGGACGTCCCCAAGGTGAACCAGGAGAGCTACGCGATGACCACGAATCCCTTCACGGGTGACCAGGTACTCGTGGGTGCGCCACTGCGCCCTGACGTGGCGCTCATCCATGCCTCCATTGCCGATGAGCGTGGCAACGCAGTCTTTGGCGGAGCGCACTTCGTCGACAAGCTGATGGTGCAGGCTGCCAAGACCGTCCTGCTCCAGGTCGAGCGGGTGGTGTCCACCGAGGAGATCGCCAGGCACCCGGTCGGCACGACGATCCCCGGTTTCCTCGTGCAGGGGGTGGTCGAGGTCGCCGGAGGCTGCCATCCCACCGCTTCACATGGTGCCTACGACTTCGACGAAGAGCAGATAGAGCTGTATCTGAGCATGGCCGGGAACGTCGAGGGAGTACAGGAGTACCTCGAGCAGTACGTGACGGGAGCTACCGAAGAGGAGTACCTCGAAAAGGCATCTCCACGCCTGTCCGGGTTGCGCTATGGCGAGTGGCAGAAGTCCGATGCCCGTACAGGACAGGGGAGCTGAGATGGCTGTGACGGTTGGCTCTGTGAATGTTGGCTCTGTGACAGATGATCCGGGGGTGAATGACCTGGCCTGGTCTCGCAGTGAGCTGATGGCGATCGAGCTCGCCGCGCATCTGCGGGACGACGACGTTGCCGTGATGGGAACCGCCAGCGCACTTCCCCAGGTGGCCTGTCGACTCGCTCAGCTCACCCATGCGCCCGGACTCTGGTACATCGCTGGCGGCACCTGCTCGGTCAACCCGCATTTGAGCCCGGTGGTGCAATCATGTTGCGACCATGACCTGCTGAGGGCAGACACGGCTATCCCGCTCAGTGATGTCGTGCTCCTTGAGGGCCGCGGTGACGTGCTCACGGTCTTCTTCGCGGGAGGACTGCAGATCGACGCGTATGGCAACTGCAACCTCGTGGCGGTGGGGGAGTACTCCCGCCCGAGCCTGCGCGGGCCCGGCACTGTCGGCCTGCCTTTTCTCTCCCGGGTCGGAAGGGTGCTCATCTACACCCAGTCGCACAACCGGCGGACCTTCGTGGAGAAGGTCGACTTCCTGAGCGGGCCCGGGTTCCTGGGCGGACCGGCCGAATGGGCCTCGGCCGGGCTCTCGGGTGGCGGGCCTGCGCTGGTCGTCACGCCACTGTGCACCATGGGGTTCGACCCGGAGAGCCTGCGAATGCGCCTCGTCTCAGTTCATCCGGGCGTCGAGATCGACGAGGTGCGCGATGCCACAGGTTTCGACCTGCTCATCCCTGACTCGGTCCCGGTCACCTCGGCGCCGACCTCCCGGCAGCTGTCCATCCTGCGCGATCTCGACACCGACGGCCTCCTGAAAGGACCGTAGAAGATGATACTGAACGGCAAGTTCGACCAGAAGACGGCGATCGTTACCGGGGCTGGGAGCGGGATCGGCCGCCAAGTCGCGCTCGGGC
>Ga0208080_1001791_pt1 | contig 10298 bp, 8 predicted proteins | sample NGESurdeep092012_3_FD_184476 | JGI IMG/M metagenome (GOLD analysis project Ga0208080, IMG submission 184476) | Arctic peat soil microbial communities from Barrow, Alaska - NGEE Surface sample 210-3 deep-092012 (SPAdes) | ecosystem: Environmental > Terrestrial > Soil > Wetlands > Peat ...
ATCATCGCGCTCAGCCGCGATCTGCCGGTCGGACAGTTATCCATGCCCGGTTCCGGCTTCCTGCCGATGATCGTCGCCACGCTGACCATCATTTTCGGCCTGATACTGATTTTGCGTGCGAGGGAAAGCGGTCCATTCGCCGAACTGGGCTGGGGAGACGGCAAGCATGCCATGATGGTCACCGGCATCACCGCCGTCGCGATCGCGCTCTATGAGCATCTCGGCTTCACTATCACTATGCTCTTGATGATGGTCACGCTGCTGATTGTGATCGAGCGGCGCAATCCAATACGCGCCGGCATTTACTGCATCGCCATCGTCTTGTTCACTTACGTTTCTTTCGTGTACGGGCTCAAGACGCCCCTTCCTGAATACAGCTTCTAGGACCTCCTTCGTGGAAAATACTCTGATCAGCCTGGCGCATGGATTTGGCATCGCCTTCCAGCTCGACAATCTCTGGTACGCATTCCTCGGCTGCGTGGTCGGCACGCTGGTCGGCGTGCTGCCGGGCATCGGACCCTTGTCGGGCATCTCGATCCTGTTGCCGGTGACCTTTGGGCTTAATGCCACGCAAGCCGTGATCATGCTCGCCGGCATCTATTACGGCTCGCAATATGGCGGCTCCACCACCTCGATCCTGATGCGTATTCCCGGCGAGGCTTCGTCGGTAATGACCTGTATCGACGGCAACGCCATGGCCAAGAAAGGCCGCGCCGGCGCCGCGCTCTGCATCGCGGCGGTTGGCTCCTGGGTCGCCGGCACTTTCGGCGTGATCATGCTGACCTTGGTCGCGCCGCCGCTCGCAACCATCGCCTTGAAGTTCGGCCCGCCGGAATACACGGCGATGTTGACCCTGGGCCTGATCTTCCTCGCTTACATGTCATCGTCGTCGCTGGTGCGCACGCTGCTGATGGCCTGCATCGGCCTGCTGCTCGGCATGGTCGGCATCGACAACATGACCGGCCATTTCCGCTACAGCTTCGACCTTGCCGAACTCGGCGACGGCATTGGCATCGTGCCGGTGGCGGTCGGCCTGTTCGGCCTCGGCGAAATCCTGTCGACACCGAGCCACACGGTGGTCGGCAAAGTCATCACGCCGAAATTGCGCGAGCTATTGCCGAACCGGAAAGAATGGCGTGAATCCATCATGCCGATCGCGCGCGGCAGCGTGCTCGGCTTCATCATCGGCATTATTCCGGGCTCCGCGCACATCATTTCCAGCTTTCTTTCGTATGCGCTGGAGCGCCGCGTCTCCAAGCATCCGGAAGAATTCGGCCATGGCGCGGTCGCCGGCGTCGCCGGTCCGGAATCGGCCAATAATTCGGCTTCCACCGGCGCCTTCGTGCCGATGCTGGCGCTCGGCATTCCAACCGGCCCGATTACGGCCGTGCTGATGGGCGCGCTGATGGTGCACGGCGTCAATTCGGGGCCGCAGTTGGTCACCGAGCATCCGGATGTGTTCTGGGGCTTCGTGGCGTCGATGTATGTCGGCAACCTGATGCTGCTGGCGCTCAATCTGCCGCTGGTCGGCCTGTTCGTCACCGTATTGCGCATCCCCTACGCTTATCTCTATCCGCTCATCATCATGTTCTGCATCGTCGGCGTCTATGAGGTGAGCCACTCGATCGTCGACGTCTACATCATGCTGATCATGGGCGTGCTCGGCTATGCCTTGCGCAAATTCGCCTTCGACCCGGCGCCGCTCGTGCTTGGCCTGGTGATCGCGCCGCTGTTCGAGCAGAGCCTGCGCCAATCGCTGATCATGTCGAACGGCGACTACTTGATCTTTTTCAGCCGGCCGATCTCGCTCGGACTGCTGATCACGTGCGCCATCATGCTGGGGCTGTCGGCGCTCACCTTCGTGCTCAAGCGCAAGGACTGGCGCGACAAGCTGGCCGAGGCGGAAGCCGGCGAGATAGAGACGTAGTGGTCAGGTCCTACGCCTGCGCGCTATTGCGCGCATGCAGCGCCATGGCGATCAGCGCCGCGCCGCCGAACACCATATTGATGCCGACCAGGAGCCCGATCGCCCAGGCCGCCGTGCTCGGAAGGCCGCCGAAAATCATCGCACCCAGCACCAGATCGACAATGCCGCTCACCAGCATCCAGCCCCATTTGCCGGTCAACTCGCGCTTGTGATCGAGCGCAAACATAATCGAGGCGGCGCCCTCGATGATGAAGAAGACGACCAGCACGAGCGTGAGCGAGAACGCGCCGCTCAACGGCGATGCCAGCAGCACAAAGCCGACCGCGACCCCGAGCACGGCCGAGATCAGCGACCACCAGAAGCCCGGCGCCTGGCGCATCCAGAATGTCGTGACCAGCCCCACGACACCGCTGACCAGAAACAGCCAGCCAATGATGATCGTCAGCGCCAGCGTGGCGAGTAGCGGCAAGACCACGGCGGTCGCGCCCAGAACCAGCAGCACGACGCCTTCGACCAGAAACAGCACCCAATGCGCATGCAGCGTATTCGCCACCGCGCGCTGGAATTTGGCGATATCGGGTTGATTGGTGGACATGGGAAATCTCCTCTGCCGCTCGATTATCGTAACCTATTTTTCCACCCAGTCGGCGCATTTCTGCACGGCCGTTTCAGCGCCCCAGGGCTGCACCGGCACGGTCGAGGTGGAGTTTTTCGGTGAACCCTCGATCAGGCGGTCGCTATAGACCATGTAAACCAGCACGTTTCGTTTTATGTCGCAGCCGCGCACGATCTGCATTTTCTTGAAAAACAGCGAGCGACGTTTGCGAAATACGTCTTCGCCTTGGGCAAATTTTTCTTTGAATTTGATCGGTCCGATTTGGCGGCAGGCGAGCGAAATGTCCGACACTTCCTCCGCCACACCGATCCAGCCTTTCAAGCCGCCGCGCTCCGGCACGGTGAAATGGCAGGCGACGCCATCGACTTCCGGGTCGTCGAGCCCGTAGGTGGCGAGCTTGTCGTTCGGCGTCAGCAGCTTGAACACCGTCGAGCGTTTGAAAATGAGATCGGGCTCGTCGGCGGCGAAGGACGGCGCCGCCGTCAGGACGGCGAAGATCGCAACCATGCAAATGATGAATACGCGCAAGAAAGCCTCCATTGGCATTTCATGCGAGATAGGAATTGTAATCGATCAGCGAAAGGGGTTAGGCCCACAAGCGTTCGCTGGCTTCCATGCCCTTGTAAATGCCGGCGACGTAGTCGCCGTAGCCGTTGAAGATCAGCGTCGGCCTGTGCTCGCCGGTGCCGATCACTTCCTCGCTCGCCTGGCTCCAGCGCGGATGCGACACTGCCGGATTGACGTTGGCCCAGAAGCCGTATTCGGACGACTGCAGCGCCTCCCAATAACCCTTCGGCCGCTGCTCGGTGAAGCTGAAGCGCACGATCGACTTGATCGACTTGAAGCCGTATTTCCACGGCACCGCCAGCCGCAGCGGCGCGCCGTGCTGCTTGAGCATTGGGTGGCCATAGGCGCCGGTGGCGAGGAAGGCGAGTTCGTTGCTCGCTTCCGCCATGGTGAGGCCTTCGACATAAGGCCAGGGAAACCAGGTCTGCCGTTGCCCGGGCGCTTGCTTCGGATTCGTAAAGGTTTCCATCCGCACGAATTTGGCGGCGCCCAGCGGCTTGGCGAACGCGACCAGCTTGGCGAGCGGAAAACCGGTCCAGGCGATCGCCATGCTCCAGGCTTCCACGCAGCGGTGGCGGTAGGTGCGCTCCTCCAGCGTCATCTTGCGAATCAGTTCGTCGATGCCGATCTCGAACGGCTTCTCCACCAGGCCGTCGATCTTCACCGTCCACGGCCGGAGATCGAGCTTTTGCGCCTGCTCGGAGACTTCCTTCGACGAATTGAATTCGTAAAAATTATTGTAATGCGCGTTGATCTTCTCATCGGTGATCGCCCGGTCGAGCGCATATTTCTCGTTGCGCTTGGCCGGATAAAGATCGGCCGTCGGGTCCGGCAGCTCGGCGAGGTCGGAGACGCGTTGCGCAACGGCGGTGGGCGGCGCCAGCGCCAACGCGCTCGCGCCGCCCACTAAAAATGATCTCCGGTTGAAGACCTGGGGCTCGGGCGTGGCGAGGCGTTCGGGAATTTCCCAGCCACGGCGGCGAATGACATTCATGGCACATGACCTCTTGGAAGCGTGCGCCAACAGCTACGGCGGCCCGCCTTCACAGGCAAGTCACTCCTCTTTCATTCCGGGACGGCGCGAAGCGCCGGACCCGGAATCCAGATGTAATCTCGGAGTATGTTTCTGGATTCCGGGTTCGCGCCTTCGGCGCGCCCCGGAATGACAGAGAGAATTACTCCGCCGCCCGCCGCGCCGCGATGATCTGGTCGGCGGTGCGGCCGGTGAGTTCGGCCATGTGGTCGAACTTGAAGGCGAACGAGCCGACGCCGGCGGTGGCCGAGCGCACCTCGATGATGAGATCGCCGATCTCGGCTTCCGCCATCTGCGCGCGCACCGTGTCCCAGCCCTGCCAGCCCTCGCGCGTGTCGAAGCCGAGGATCTGTCCGCGCCGGCCCGCCAGGATGGCGTTCATCTTAGCGGTGGCGTCGCTCGGGCAGACGATCTCGACCAGATGGATCGGCTCCAGCAGCACCGGCTGGCACTGCGGCAGGCCTTCGGCGATGCCGACGCGGCCGGCGATGCGGAACGCCATGTCGGAGGAATCCACCGTGTGGTAGGAGCCGTCGATCAGCGCCACCGAGAGATCGACCACCGGGAAGCCGAGCGGGCCGTGCTTGAGCCCGTCGAGGACGCCCTCCTCCACCGCCGGGATGTAATTGCGCGGCACCACGCCGCCGGTGATCTTGTCTTCGAACTTGAAGCCGGAGCCGCGCGGCAGCGGCTTGATCTCCAACATGGTGTCGCCGAACTGGCCGTGGCCGCCGGACTGCTTCTTGTGCCGGCCGCGCACGGTGACCGGCTTGCGGATGGTCTCGCGATAGCCGACCGTCGGCGGCCGCGTCGAGACCGGAACCGCGTAACGGTCGCCGAGCCGCTCGGCCGCCACGCGCAAGTGCATCTCGCCCTGGCCCCAGATCACCACCTCATGGCTCTCGGCCTTGTGCTCAACGTTGAGCGAGGGATCCTCCTCGGTCAGCTTGGTGAAGGCGGCGCCGAGCTTGACGTCGTCCTTGCGCTCCTTGGCCTGCACCGCGAGTGCGAGTACCGGCGCATAGGGCTTCACCTCGGTGAGCGAGGCGTGCGCCTGCTTGCCGGATGACAGCGTGTCGCCGGTCTTGGCGTGATCGAGCTTGCCGAACCCGACGGTCTCGCCGGCAATGGCCTGGCCGCGCTTCTCGAAGTGCTGGCCCATCAGCTTGAATACGGCGGCCACCCGCCCGGCCTCAGTGGCGGGCGTGTTGAAGGTGGTGCCGTCGCCGGCAGTTCCTGCCAGCAGACGGACGACCGACATCTTGCCGCCGTGGGTGGTGTGGAAGGTCTTGAGCACCAGCGCCACCGCGTCAGCTCCGGGCTTGACGCCGAGGCGCTGGGCGGTTTCCGCGGCCGTCGGCGCCTCATGCCGCAACGCCTTGAGCAGGCGCAACACGCCGTTGCTGCGGCTGGCGACGCCGAGCAGCACCGGGCAGACGATGCGCTCGCGCAATTCCTTGGCGAGGTCGTCGAACACTTTGTCGCGCGGCGGCGGGATGTCCTCGAGCAACTGCTCCATCAGCTCGTCGTCGTGATCGGCCAGCGTCTCCAGCATGGTGAAGCGCGCTTCCTTCTCGCGGTCGAGGACGTCGCCCGTAAGTTCGACGATCTCCGACGGCGCGTGCTCCTTGTAGACATAGGCGCGCTCGAGCGCGAGATCGACGAAGCCGGCGAGGATGTCGCCGTTCCAGATCGGGATCTGGCGCAGCAGCAGCGGCACGCGCGAGGCCGGCTGCAACAGCTTGATCGTCTCGCGCACGCGCTGGTCGGCAGCCTTGTCGATCTTGTTGAGGAACAGGAAGTGCGGAATGTTCTGATCTTCCAGCTCGCGCAGGATCAATTGCAGCTGCGGCACCTTCTTCTCGTCGGCCTCGCAGACCACGACCGTCGCGTCGACCGCGGGCAGCACACTGCGCATGTCGTGGATGAATTCGACCGAGCCGGGGCAATCGATGAAAGTGTAACTGTCGTCCATGAACGTGGTGGTGGCGAAGGTCGCCTCCACGCTCATCTTGTGATTGCGCGCTTCCTTGCTGGCGTCGCCCACCGTGGTGCCCGCATCCACCGTGCCTTGCCGCTGCACCGCGCCGGTGCGGGCGAGGATCGCTTCTAACAGGGTTGTCTTGCCGCTCTGGAATGGGCCCACCAGTGCGATGCACCGGGGACCCTTGGGACCCGTGCCGTTCTGTCCCATCAATACCTCCCTTTGCCGGCCGGGAGGTCGGACCATTATCCCGGCCCTGTTAAGGCATCGTCTCAGGTGAGGGCGAGACTGGCAAGGGCGATGACGGATTAAACGAAACGGCCGCCCGCAGGCGGCCGTCTAAGCCGTCATGAGCTGTTCGCTCAGTTCCCCGAACGTAGCTCGAGCGAGGCGACGCCGGCCGCCAGATTAAGCCCGGTCTGACCCGTCACCGACAAGGGTTGCAGCGCGACCGTGCGATTGGAGCCGCCGATCAGCGCGTTGGCGCCCAGACCGACCACGACCGTCGCTTCAGCCGTCGCGCCGGTATAGGTGCCGGCAAGGACGCCGAAGCCGCGCGACGACGGCGCGTAGACCGCCCACACCATCTGGCCGCCCGTTGTCGCACCGATGTCGAGGCCGAACTTGCTGATGGTGCCGTAATATGTCTCGCGCGGGCCCGGCAGATCCGGATTGAACTCGCACTGTACTTGTTTCTGCGACGCGATGATCAAGCCGATGCCGCCGGAAACATCGCAGACCAACGTGCCTGCTTTCACGCGATCCTGAGCGGCGGCGCCGCCGATCGCCGTGACGAAGCCCAACGCCAGCACGCCTAGCCCTACGAAAATGCGACGCATGCAACCCCCCTTGGTGATTATGCCTTGCTGGCGCAATTGTGAGCGGAACCCCGGGCGAAGTCAAAAGGAGCGCCGGGGCTTAGTAAACGAGACCAAGTAACGGCAAACCTGCCGTTACTTCAAATTCCCGCAGAACCGCTGGATGCGCCGGCAGGCTTCTTCCAGGTCCTCGGTCTTGGTCGCATAGGAAATGCGGAACGCCGGCCCCAGCCCGAACGCCGTGCCCTGCACCACCGCCACGCCTTCGGCTTCCAGCAATTCGGTGACGAAGTCCTCGTCGCTGGCGAGCTTCTTTCCGGTCGAGGCGGTCTTGCCCATGGTGCCGGCGCAGGACGGATAGACATAAAACGCGCCCTCCGGGGTCGGGCATTTGATGCCGTTGGCCTGGTTGAGCATGGACACGCAGAGGTCGCGCCGCTCCTTGAAGATCTTGTTGTGCTTGGCGATGAAGTCCTGCGGACCGTTGAGCGCTTCCACCGCCGCCCATTGCGACACCGCCGCCGGGTTCGATGTGGATTGCGACTGCACCATCGCCATCGCCTTGATCAACGGCTCCGGCCCGCCGGCATAGCCGATGCGCCATCCGGTCATGCAATAGGCCTTCGAGCAGCCGTTGATGGTGAGCGTGCGCGGATAAAGCGACGGCTCGATCTGCGACGGCGTGGTGAACACGAAGTCGTCGTAGACCAGGTGCTCATACATGTCGTCGGTCATCACATAGACATGCGGGTGCTTGAGCAGCACGTCGGTGAGCGCCTTGAGCTCGGCGCGCGTATAGGCCGCGCCGCTCGGGTTCGACGGCGAGTTGAGCAGGAACCATTTGGTCTTCGGCGTGATCGCGCGCTCGAGCTGGGCCGCCGTCATCTTGAAGCCGGCCGCCATGCTGGTCTCGACCGCCACCGGCTCGCCGCCGGCGAGCAGCACCATGTCGGGATAGCTCACCCAATACGGCGCCGGGATGATCACCTCGTCGCCGGGGTTGAGCGTCGAAATAAACGCGTTGTACAGCACTTGCTTGCCGCCGGTGCCGACGCTGATCTGCGACGGCTTGTAGTCGAGGCCGTTTTCGCGCTTGAACTTCTTGGCGACGGCGTCCTTGAGCTCGGCGATGCCGTCCACGTTGGTGTACTTGGACGCCTTGCCCTCGCGGATCGCCTTGATTGCCGCCTCTTTGATGTTGTCGGGCGTGTCGAAATCCGGCTCGCCGGCGCCCAGGCCGATGACATTGCGGCCCGCCAGTTTAAGCGCGCGCGCTTTGTCCGTGACGGCGATGGTCGCCGACGGTTTGACGCGCTTGAGCTGGTCCGCCAGGAAGGCCATCGAAAGTCTCCAATTCATGCCACGACGGTCACGATCGCCCCTGTCGTAATGCCCGAGGCCGAGTCCAGCAAGGGGCCCTTTGTTGAAGAAAATCGATGGCTGCCATCGCTCTTGCCAATCGGTCCGGCGGGCCCGCCGGAACGGTCCGGAACCGGCGGCCGCCCCGCATTGTTCAGGTTGGATTAACCGGCGGGCAACCCTGACCATGCTACCAGCACGCGCGCAGGCAAGAGCGCTCGCAGGACTTGGTCATGACTTGGCATGTGGCGGGATTGCGCCGACTGGACGGCATCATCTGGGCGACCCTCGCCGCTGTGGCCGTCATGGTGCTGGCCTCGACGGCGCTGTCGGATTTCCACATCGTCTGGCGCTCCTTCTTGGCCCCGGGCGCGACCGCCGCCACCTTCCTCGCCGGGCAATGGTTTTATCTGAGCCGGCGGCCGGACCCGCGCCTTGCCGGCGCGCTCGGCAGCACGGCGCAGGTCATCGCCTTTGCCGCCGTCGGCGCGCCGCTCTCCTATGTCGGCGCCAGTATCGGCTTGCCGCTGCACGATCATTGGTTCGAGGCCGCCGACCGCGCCATGGGCTTCGACTGGTCCGGCCTGCTCGCCTGGATGGACGCCCATGCGGCCGTCCATCCTCTGTTCCTTGACGTCTACATGAGCCTGATGCCGCAGACGGTGGTGGCGATCCTCGCCCTCGCCTGGGCCGGACGGCTGGCCACATTGCGGACTTTCGTGCTCGCCTTCGTACTAACCGCCCTCGTCACCATCGCGATCGCCGCGGTCTTTCCGGCGCAGGGCATCTGGGGCCTCAATCAGCTCCACGCGGCGGACTATCCGGACATCGTCCCGGCGACGCGCGACCTGCATTTGCCGATCTTCCTCGGCCTACGCGACGGTTCCTATCGGCTGCTGATGGCCACCGGCTCCGAAGGCATCATCACCTTCCCCAGCCTGCATGCGGCGCTCGCGTTGATCCTTGCCGCCGCGCTGTGGCCGCTGCCGGTGCTGCGCTGGATCGGGCTGGCGCTCAATGCGATGATGATGGTGTCGATTCCGGTCGACGGCGGGCACTATTTCATCGACATACTGGCCGGCATCGCCATCGCCATCCCATGCCTCTTCGCTGCGCGCGCGCTGGTCGCCCGGCTGGCGGCGCCGGCGGCCGCGGCGGCAAGCCTCGACATTGTTCCCGCCGCCGGAATGCCCGCCCCCTCCCGGTAGCTTTCTCGGCAATCGCCGATACAATAGCGGCGCAAGAGCCGGATCAACGGCCGCGGCCTGACCAGGGAGCGCGCCCATGCAGCTCAACGCCGAGCAGCTCAAAGCATTTGACGAGCAAGGCTACGTCTTCTTCCCCAGTTGCTTCTCCGAGGACGAGATCGCGCTGCTGCGCGTGGAAGCCGACAAAATCCTCAAGCTCGATCGCCCGGAGGTCTGGCGCGAAAAATCCGGCGCGCCACGCACCGCCTTTGCCGCGCACAAGTTCAACAAGGTGTTCGAGGTCATGGCGCGCCATCCGCGCCTGGTCGAACCGCTGATGCAGCTGTTCGGCGAGCCCGTCTACGTCCACCAGTTCAAGCTCAACGCCAAGGCTGCCTTCGAGGGCGACGTCTGGCAGTGGCACCAGGACTACGGCACCTGGGCGCGCGACGATGGTATGCCCGAGCCGCGCGCGATGAACATCGCGATCTTCCTCGACGACGTGCTGCCGATCAACGGCGCGCTGATGATCATTCCGAAGAGCCACAAGCAAGGCGTGCTCGCCGCCGGCCACGACAAGACCACCACGTCCTATCCGTTATGGACGCTCGACAAGGACACCGTGACGCGGCTGGCGCGCGAGGCTGCAGGCCCTGATGGCGTTGGCATCGTGGCGCCGACTGGCAAGGCCGGCTCGGTACTGATGTTCCACGGCAATCTGGTGCACGCCTCGCCGCCCAACATCACGCCCTACCCGCGCAAGATCGTGTACCTGACGCTGTGCGCGGTCTCCAATCACATCACCAA